>Ga0099364_10004020_pt1 | contig 22409 bp, 20 predicted proteins | sample TergutTh196P3_FD_73070 | JGI IMG/M metagenome (GOLD analysis project Ga0099364, IMG submission 73070) | Microcerotermes parvus P3 segment gut microbial communities from Pointe-Noire, Republic of the Congo - Th196 P3 | ecosystem: Host-associated > Arthropoda: Insects > Digestive system > Gut ...
GAGGTGGCCGCCGATTTCCTGCTCATGGCCGCCACTCTCATCTACTTAAAATCCCGCCTTCTTTTGCCCCGGGAGGAAGATGAGGAAGTACAGGAAATACAGACCAGCCTTGTGGAACCTCTTTTGGCCCGCTTGGGCGAAAAAGAGTTTACTTTTCGAGAGGCGGCCGGGGCTCTGGCCCAGCGCCGCCTTTTTGGCCGGGATGTCTTTGGCCGGGGGGTTTTGCCGGAAATTGTACCGGACAGTTTCATGGCCGCTTCGCTCTTTGAGCTTTTGGAAGCCTTCCGTCGAGTTTCCGACCAGAAACCTCCCGAACCGACCTTGGATTTTGTGGTGGAGCCCAAGACCCTGGCCTGCCGGCTGGCTGAAATTCAGGTTTTTTTGAAGTCCCGGCCCCGGAGCACCTTTGAAGAAATTTGCGCTCAGGATCGCGATAGGGGGGAGGTCATCTTGAGTTTTTTGAGCATCCTGGAACTGGCCCGGGTCGGTTTCCTGCGCCTCTATCAGGATTTCATGGGGACTTTAAGGCTCTTTTTGGCCGACCCCGAAGCCGAACCACTGGCGAATTTGTGATTATTCATACCAAAACCGCTCCCTTGGCGCCGGAGGTGACGGACCGGGCATAGCGGGCGGCATAGCCGGTCTTTACCCTGGGTTCAAAGGGCGGCAAGATATTTCGGCGCCGGGCCCTCTCCTCTTCTCCGACCTTGAGACCGAGCTTGCGTCCGGGGATGTCAATTTCAATCAGGTCTCCTTCCCGCACCAGAGCCAGCGGGCCGCCTTCGGCCGCTTCGGGCGAGACATGGCCCACCACCGCCCCGCGGGAGCCGCCTGAAAAACGCCCGTCCGTAACCATGGCCGCCTCCAGGCCCAAGCCCATGATGGCGGCCGTGGGGGTCAGCATTTCCCTCATGCCGGGCCCCCCCTTAGGGCCCTCATAGCGCACCACCACCACATCGCCGTGGTTGATGCGGCCGGCCATTATGGCCGCCGTGGCCTCTTCCTCGCTGTCAAAGACCCGGGCCGGACCTTCATGCCGGAGCATGTTTTCGGCCACGGCCGACTGCTTGACCACCGCGCCTTCGGGGGCCAGGTCGCCGAAAAGTACGGCCAAGCCCCCTTCCGGACGGTAGGGGTTGGCAAGGGGCCGAATGACCATGCCGTCGGTCTCGGAAGCCGCGGCCAGGCTCGCGTCCAATGGGCGGCCGGCGGCGGTGAGGACTTTGGGGTCAACCAAACCGGCCGCGGCCAATTCCTTCATTACGGCCATGACTCCGCCGGCCTCGTCCAGATCCACCAAATGATGCCGCCCGCCCGGAGACAGGCTGACCAAATGGGGCGTCTTGAGGCTCAATTCATTGATGGACTGAAGTTGGAAGGGCAGGCCGGCTTCATGTATCAAGGCCGGAAGGTGGAGGGCGGTGTTGGTGGAGCAGCCCAAGGCCAGGTCCACGGCCAGGGCGTTCCGGAAGGCGGCCGGGGTGGCCAAGTCGCGGGGCTTGATATCCTGGGCCACCAGGCCCATCACCGCCTCGCCGCTGAGTTTGGCCAGGCGGAGACGACCGGAGGAAACGGCCGGGATGGTTCCATTGCCGGGCAGGGCCAGGCCCAGGGCTTCGCAGAGGCAGTTCATGCTGTTGGCCGTGAACATGCCGGCACAGGAACCCGGTCCGGGACAGGCCCTGGCTGTCAGGTCATCCAGTTCCTCGGCTGTCATCCGGCCGGCGGCCCGGGCGCCGACGGCTTCGAAAATGCTGATCAGGTCAATATTTCGCCCTTTATGGCGTCCCGGGAGCATGGGCCCGCCGGAAACGACCACGGCCGGAATGTTCAGGCGCAGGGCGCCCATGACCATGCCGGGGGTTATCTTGTCGCAATTGGGAATCAACACCAGGCCATCGAAGGGATGGGCCGTGGCCATGACCTCCAGGGAATCGGCTATGAGTTCCCGGCTCATCAAAGAGTATTTCATGCCCGTGTGGTTCATGGCCAAGCCATCGCAGACTCCGATGCCGCCGAAGCGGAAAGGGGTCCCCCCGGCTGAACGGACCCCGGCGCAGACGGCTTCGGCCACCTTGTCCAGATGCCAGTGGCCGGGAATGATTTCGTTCCAGGCACTGGCCACGCCTATGAAAGGGCGGTCCATTTCCGCGTCGGTGAGCCCCAGGGCCTTCAACAGGCCACGGTGCGGAGCGCGGATGTCCCCCCTGGTCAGGTTGTGGCTGCGCATGGCCTCAATCATCACCGTCCAACCCCGGGTTGGCGGGGGTTTCCTCTTCGATTATCTCTATGGGTTCGTCCTGCTCCATGACGACCGGCTCATGGCTTTTGAGGTTTTCCTGGTTGATGTCCCCGGAGGCTATTTCCCGGAGCGAGAGCACCACTTCCTTGTTCTTGCGGTCGCTCAGAGGCACGGCGCCCTTCCGCAGCTGCCTCGCCCTTTCGGCGGCCAGGTGCACCAAAACGAAACGATTCTCCACTCTTTCCAGGCAATCTTCAATTGTAACCCGGGCCATGTCAAGTTCTCCTTCAGTTGAGCGCGTCCTTCAGGGCCTTGGCGATTTTGAATTTGACCGAATTGGCGGCCGGTATTTCCAATGGGGCCATGGTTTGGGGATGGCGTCCTTGACGGGCCGGCCGCCGCACCACGCTGAGAGAACCAAGGCCAGGCAGGGTAAGATCGCCGTCGTTCTTGAACTCCGCCACGGCGACTTCTGTCAGGGTGCTAAGAACCTTATCGGCTTGGACCTTGGTCAGGCCGGCGCCCTCGGCTATTTTGGCTATCAGTTCGGCTTTGGTCATTATCAAGTTCCTTCCTGTCTGGGCGGCAAGGGGGCGAGCGTAACCCGGCGGGGCTCGCTGGGGATTTTTTCGGTCCTCCCCGAACCGCGATTAAATGACTATTATGCCTGTTTTTTGGCTCGAAGTCAATCCGTTTTTTTCTTTTCTTTTTTTATTAGCATCAGGGACAGGTAGGGGGGGGTGGTCACGGGCCGTTCCCGAAGATCGGCCCTGATCTCCTCATCGGGCAGCCCCACCTTGGAATAGAGAACGGCCCGATCCAGGAGATTTTTCTTGCTCAGGAGTTCCTGGATGCCGTCGCAGGAGCGGTAGGTCTTGAGTATGGCCACATTGTCGCTTAGGTCCAACAGGCCGCTGAAATTTTCAGGGTCCTCCACCCCGCTGATGATGGTCAGGGATTCCAGGCCGGAAACCAGGGGCTGGTTGGACCGGGCCGCGGCCAACTGATAGGAGGTTATGCCGGGCACGGTGACGATATGCCCCGGGGGCAGGAGTTCGGAGAGGTAGGGCAGCACATAGCCGTAAGTGCTGTAGGTGGAAGGGTCGCCCAGGGTCAGAAAGGCGGCGTTCATCCCAGCCCGGAGCGCGGCGGCCATCTCCTGGGCATTGGCCCGCCAAGCCGCGGCCAGCCCTGGCCCCCCGCCCACCATGGGGAAGTCAAGCCGCCGCACCTCAATGCCGGGTTTGAGGTGGGGAGCGGCGATCCGCTGGGCCAGACTGTAGTCGTTGCCCGGCGAGGCGGCGGTGAAGACCAGGTCCACTTCTCCTAGAACGCGCGCCGCCTTCAGGGTGATGAGTTCGGGATCGCCGGGGCCGACGCCCAAGCCGTAGAGAGTGCCTGTCGTCATGGGACGCTTTTCTCCTATTCTTCGCCCTGGGCTTCCGCCACCGTAAGGCCGGTGATGCGGGCCAGTTCCCTTAACCCCTCCAGAAGGGCGGGGGTGGGGCGGGCCAGGACGGCCTCGGGGATCTTGTAGACCCGCCCGGTTTTGAAGGCGGCCAGGGGCTGATAGACGGGCCGGCTGAGAACCTGCTTTAAGCCGGCGCGGTTCATGGGCCCGGACTGGGAGATGAAAATATCCACCTCACCGGCCCTGGCCAGGAGTCTTTCCGGCCCGTAATCGGCGATGATGAGGCCAGGGGCCTGGGCTTTGGCGTCGGCGGCCACGTTGCGCCCTCCGGCCAGTTCCACCAGCCAGGCCGGCAGGGAATCCGGCGTGAAGGTCTTGACCTGGCCGTGAATGGCTTCCAGGAAGACTCCGGGTTTTTCCTCATGAGGTCTCCGTTGGGCCGCCTCCTTGAATATCGACGCCTCGCGGTCGAAATCGGCGATGAGGTCCTCGGCTTCGGCTTCCCGCCCCACCAAGGCCCCCAGTTCCCGCCAATAGTCGTAAAGTTCATCGCTGTTCAGCACCTGCCTGGCCAGCACCTGGATTCCGGACCGCCTCAAGGCGGCCATGAGCTGGCGGCTGCCGGCCAGGTGCATGGGGCGGACCAGGACGAAATCCGGTTTGGCGGCCAGAAATTTTTCCACATCATCGCGGGGGGAAAAAACGCGCGGCCGCCAGCCGGCTATTTCATAGGTCTCATGCTCGGAGACGCCCACCAGGTTCGCTTGGGCCCCCAGGCGCAGGAGCACCTCGGTATGGGCCGCGTACAAGCTGATGATCCGCCGTTCCGCCGGCTCGGCCTGGAGCGGCGCGGCCTGAAAAGGCCAACTAAGGGCCAGGGCGGCCAGCCAGGCCATGGTCAAATATCTCATAAAAGCCCAGGGTCTCCTTGATGGTTTGATGCTCTGAAGGAGGCCGACAGCCCGCCGGTAAAGTCATCGCGGGTCACCGCCGCCTCGGCCTCGTAAACCTCGGCCAGGATGGGGGCGGTGAAGGTCCTCTCCACCGGGCCGGCCGCCTTTACCACGCCGTTTTTCAAAAATACGAATTCATGGCCGAAGGCCGCGCCCAGGTTAAGATCGTGGGTGACGGTGATCACCAGGGCCCCGGTTTCAGCCCTGCCTCTGGCCAGGCCCATTACGGTCAGGGCATGGGCCACATCCAGGCCGGCGGTGGGTTCGTCCAGCAAGACTATCTCCGTGGCCTGGGTCAGCACACGGGCCAGGCTGACCCGTTTTTTTTCGCCTCCGGAAAGGGCGGTGACGGATTGGCCGGCCAGGCCGGCCAAATCCAGCCGGGCCAGGGCCCGGTCCACCTCGGCCCAGTCTTCGGCGGCCAGCCGTCCCCAGCGGCCCAGGTAGGGTCGGCGGCCCATTGAGGCCACCTCGCGCACGGTGAAGGCGAAATTCCAAACACAGTCCTGGGGCGCCAGGGCCATGAGCCGGGCCAGGGCCGGTGGGGGATAATCGGCCAAGGGGCGGCCCCGAAGCATTATGCCGCCTTCGGCCGTTTTTTTCAAGTTGGCCAGAAGGTCCAGGAGAGTGCTTTTGCCGGCCCCGTTGGGACCGGCCAGGATATAGTGACGGCCGGGGCGAAAATCCAGGCTGACCTCCCGCAGAACTTCCCGGGGGCCGTAGCGGAAGCCCAGGTTCCGCAAAGTGAGCCAGGAATCGTCAGTCACGCGCCAACTCGCGCCGGTGGCGGCGGAAAATTACCAGGAAGACCGGCCCGGCCAAAAGGGCGGTCAGGACCCCCACCGGGATCTCCCCGGGACTGGGTATCACCACCCGGACCATGGTATCTGCGGCCAGGAGCAAAAGGGCCCCGCCCAAGACCGAAAGGGGCAATAGGCGCCGGTGGTCGGGCCCGGCCGCCAAGCGGACCAGGTGGGGCACCACCAGGCCCACGAAGCCGATGACCCCGGCCACGGAGACGGCGGCGGCGGCGGCCAGGGAGGCGGCGGCCAGGAGCCTTAAGCGCGCCCTTTTGGTGTTGACCCCCAATGTTTCGGCCGACTTGGCCCCCAAGGTCATTATGTTGAGGTCCACCGCCGACCACAATGCGGTGAAAAGAGCCGGCAGGAAAAAGGCCAGAACCAGCCCGGCGTCCGTCCAGGTGCGGGCCTGAAAGCTCCCCAAGAGCCAAAAGACGATGGCGCCGACCTGGTCGCCGGAGAGGTATTTGATGAAGGAGATGGCCGCGGACAGGATGGCTGAGACCATGACCCCGGCCAGGATTAGGTTCAAGGGCGAGAGGTGGCCGTCCTCGTTTTGGGCCAGGGCCAGGACCGCCGCCAGGGTCAGGCCGGCTACTATGAAGGCCCCGGAGGTCAGGGCCCAGGGTTCGGCCAGCCAGGCCCAGGCCGGGCAGAGTATGCCGGCCACGATGACCAGCGACGCGCCGAAGGCCGCGCCCGAGGAAACCCCCAGGGTGTAGGGGTCGGCCAGGGGGTTCAGGAGTAGTCCCTGGAAAATCGCCCCGGACAGGCCCAAGGCGGCGCCGGCCAATATGGCCGTGACGAGGCGGGGCAGGCGCACTTCCCACAAAACGGCCGCCAGGGCTTCATCCGGGCTTGCGGGCCCTCCGATCAATAGGGCCCAGATTTGTCCGAGCCCCAGGTCCAGGTCGCCGCTGGAGGCGGAAGCCGCGGTCAAGGCCGCAAGCGAGGCGGCCAGTAAGGCGCCCCACAGCCAAGGGGACCGATGGGCGGGAGATGAGGGCATATGCCCTATAAGCGCAGGACCCGGGCCCCCTGGGCCTGGGCCTTGACTATTTCATACATGTTGCCGATGCGGCCGACCTTCAACTGGTTTTCAAGGCGGAAGTGCTCCAGGCACAGGCCGGAGGAAATGATGGCGGCGCCTCGCCCGGCCAGGTCGCGCAAGGCTTCGGCCACGGCCGAATCTCGGGTGGTCAGAAAAACTCCGGTATTGTAAAAGGCCAGGAGTTTGGGGGGGGGATCAAGGCCGGCTAGCGCGTCGAAGAAGGCCGTTACCAGCCTGGCCCCCAGGGCGTCTTCACCCGAGCCCATGACCTGGCTGCCGACCAGCACCACCATGGGTTCCGGCCTGTCCGGCCCTGCCGGCGATAGCGATGCCGATGGCGGGGGCGGTTCGGTCTCCGTCCTCCAGGGAGTCAGGGCCGGCCCCAGGTCTATAATAGTCTCCTCTTCGGCTTCCCGGGGGTCGTCCAGGGCCGCCTGCCAGCCCCCGGGGCCGTGCCAGACCAGTATTTCCGGGGTTCCGGGCTCCCGGCCCAAGACCAGCCAGTGGTTGTCCTGCCTGTAGGTCTGGTTGATCAGTCCGGCCGCGGTCAAAAGGGCCGAGACGGCCGCGCTGGATATGGCGTCGTCTAGCCCTATGGTCAGCGGCCCGCGCCGGCCCTCTTCCAAGAGAGCCTGGATTTTAAGGACCGGCTGGGGATAGGGGAGGCCGGTGAGGTCCAGATGAAATATTCGGCCCAAAGGCAAAAGACCCTAAGCCGGGGTCAAGCCGACTTCAATTCCCGGGCCCTGGGGGCATCGGAAGCCGTGATGCGCAGGGTGGTCGAATCCGCCTCGGCCAGGTTTTTGGGCGCGATCATCCGGGTCACGTCCGGAGGGGCGAAGAGAGGCGTAACCTCCTGTATTTCAACGGGCTGTAAGGGCGGGTTGGAAGGGCCGCCGTTGCCCGGAGGCGCGGGAGCCTTAATTTCGGGCCCGGCGGGAGCTTTAATTTCGGCCCCGATTGAGAAGGGCGGGGCCGCGGCGCCGCCGTTGCCCGAGGGCATCCTTCCGGCGGGTGAAGTGCCCAGGACTTTGGAGAGGGCCGCGCTGCGCTTCGCCCCGGCCCCGGCAATGGAGGCGATGGGGGGGGGAGGGCTGTCGACGACCCCGGCCGCTCCGGGGAGAAGGTCGCCCCTCCCGGCCGCCCCGACCGTGGGCGAGATGTGGCTGATGAAGGTCCGCTCCAATTCGGCCTTGTCGCGTATGAAGTCGGAGAGTCGGGCGTTGGAGGCGGCCAGCCGGTCCACCAGGGAGGTCAGCATGATCTTGGCTATTTCAGGGTAGCCTTCAATCACTTCCATGAGTTTGTCGCCGGGAAAGACCTTGACCACGCTTTTGCCCATGCTCTTGATGGTGGCCGTGCGGGGGCCGCCCACCAGGGCGCTCATTTCGCCGAAATAGGAGTTGACCTGGGATATCTCCGCTATCTGGGCCTGGCCCTTGTAAACGGCCAAAAAGCCCTGGATGAGCTTGTAGAAATTATTGTCGTTGTTGCCTTCCTTGATTATGACGTCGCCGTTTTCGAAGATCATCTCATCGGGGTTCAGCAGGTAGTGGGGCAGGCTTTCCTTGGGCAGCACCGTCTTTTCCAGCACCTGCCCCAGGGTCGTCAGCCCTTGGGAGGCCTTCAAGAGGCCGTCCTGCCTCAAGGTGCGCATGCCTTCCTTGAGGGCGATTTTCCGCAGCTGTCCCTCGGGCACTTTGGAGGATATGGCTTCGGCCAGAAACCCGGTCATCTCCATGATTTCGAAGGCGCCCAGGCGTCCTTTGTAACCTGAGCCCTTGCATTTGGGACAGCCGCGGCCTTCATATAGCTGAATGGTGCCGACCTGGTCGCGGTCGAAGCCGACCTCAATGAGCTTGTTGGCGGGCAGGGGTTTGATGGTCTGCTGGCAGTCGGGGCAGATGCGCCTTAAAAGGCGCTGGGCGCTGCAAAGCACCAGGGCGGCGGCCACATTGAAGGGGGGCACCCCCATATCCACCAGGCGGGTGATGGTGGCCGGGGCATCGTTGGTGTGGAGGGTGGACAGGACCAGGTGGCCGGTCATGGCCGCCTCCACGGCGATTTCGCCGGTTTCCAGGTCGCGGATCTCCCCGATCATGCAGATGTCCGGGTCCTGCCTTAGAAAGGCCTTCAGGGCCTTGGCGAAAGTCATGCCCACTTCCTTGATCACGTTGACCTGGTTGACGCCCGAGAAGTTGAATTCCACCGGGTCCTCGGCGGTGAGGATCTTGACGTCATCGGTGTTGCGCAAAGACAGGCAGGAATACAGGGTCACGGTCTTGCCGCTGCCCGTGGGGCCGGTGACCAGGAACATGCCGTTGGGGCGGTAGATGGCGTTGCGCACCTGTTCCAGGTTCTTCTGGGTGAAGCCCAGCTTGCCCAAATCGACGTTTAGCCCCGACTTGTCCAGAATACGCAGAACCACCGACTCGCCGAAGAGGGTAGGGAGGGAAGAGACGCGGAAGTCGATTTCCCTGGTCTTTGAGATGCGCATCTTGATGCGGCCGTCCTGGGGCACCCGGCGCTCGGTTATGTCCAGCCTGGCCATGATCTTGAGACGGGCGATGAGGGCGTTTTTCAGTTCCTGGGGCAGGCGGGTGCGCTTATAAAGGGAGCCGTCGATGCGGTAGCGGACATAGAACTGCTTTTCAAAAGGCTCAATGTGGATGTCCGAGGCCCCCTCGCCGATGGCCTGGATGAGGATCTGGTTGGCCAGGTTGATGATGGTACTGTTTTCCGCCGAATAGAGATCGCCGCCGACGGCCTCATCCTCGATCTCGCCGAAGGCGAATTCATCCTGGGCGTCGGAGATCAGGGCCCCCAGGTTGTCCACGGTTATGGGCCCCTGGTCTTGGTCGGCGGCGTCCTTGGGGTCGAGAGGCGCCAAAAAGCTCTGGTATTCCTCATCGCTGATGTTGTAGAGGCGCTGGAAGGCCTCGACCACGGACTGGAAGGTATCAACCCCGGGCATGATCTGGTGCCTGAGCTGGTCCGACAGTTCTTCCAGAGCCTTGCTGTTGGTGGGCTCCACCATGGCCAGGTAGAGCTTGTTATCCCTCTTGTTGTAAGGCACGGCCATGTATTTTTTGGCCAGATCATAGGGCACGATGGACAGGGCCTCGGGGGGAGTTTCCTTCTCGCTCAGATTGATCGCGGGAAAGTTGTATTGGCGCGACAGCACCGTGGTCACGGTGGCGGCTTCAATGTAATTCTTCTTGAGGAGGTATTCCGTGACCAGGCGCTGAGGGTTATGCTTGAGCCATTTGGCCGCCTCTTCCTGCTGGCCCCGGGTGATGTGGCCGGCTCTCAGGAGGTAGTCGGCCACTATCAAGCGGAAGCTTTCGGAGCTCTGGTCCTTTATGGTGCCGCCCAGCGTCGAGCCGCGGCGAATGGTCTCTGCCATATCTTAAATTCCATTCAGGGAAACGGCTTTTCAGCCGGCAAATTTCTTCAAAATTGGGCCGCTTTAATAGGCCGGCCTGGGCCCGGGGACTTCCCCGATGTGAAATTCGACCCGGCGGTTTCTGGCCCGGCCCTCTTCAGTGCTGTTGTCGGCTATGGGCCTCTCCTTGCCGTAGGAGACCACCTCCAGCCGGCCGGCAGACACGCCTTCGCTGATTAGAATGTCGGCCACGGCCTGGGCCCGGCGCTGGCCCAGCCCAAGGTTATATTCCGCGGTACCCACGTTGTCGGTGAAGCCGGCAATGACCACCCGCTCCTGGGGATCCACGTTTTCCTGGATGATGCGGGCGGCCTCGACCAGCTTGGGCCTGAATTCGCTCTTGACCACGGCCTTGTTGAAGTCGAAGTACTGTGAATAGGCGACTATCCAGCAGCCGCGCTCGTCCACTTCCGCGCCCGGAGGCGCGTTGCGGCAGATATAGTCATCGGGGCCGAAGACGGCCAGCATCATGTTGTCAAAAACCCGGTCGTTGGTCAAAAGGGAGCAGACTTCCCAAGCCTGGCCACCGCCGGTCTTGGCCAGGCCCTTGGCCAGCCTTTCGGCCTCCACCTGGCGGGTGACGTAAAAGGTGTGGACGGTGAGGGACGGGCCATGGCTGCGGCGGGCGAGGGCCACATCTTCCAGCGGTTTGCCGGAGGTCAGTGTTTCCTGGAAATCGGAAAACACCAGCAAAGTCTTGGGGGCGGGCAGGCTCCTAAGGTCGCCGTCGGCGGCCTTGAGGCCCTCGCTTATGGGGGTGACGGAATCGGCCGCGGCCAGGCGGCCGATGGCGCCTTCAAAGCCCTCGCGGCTGTAGTGGGCCGGTCCGTAATAAAGGGTGGTGAAATCGGCCCGGGTGAGGGCCTGTTTATAGCCGAAGACCCTCATGGCCGCTTGATAGGGATGGTTGGGGATGCGGCGGTTCATCTTGCGGGCCAGTTGGGATACGGCCTCCTCCTTGGCCAGGCCCCGGCAATGGGATGGACGGCGCATGCTGGAGGAGAGGTCCATCAAAAATTCGAAGGAGGCGGGCCGGGAACCGTCGCCGGCCGAAGGCGCCAACATCTTGCCGGTAACGGGGGGGAGGGCTGAACCTTCGGGGGCCAGGCCGGGCAGGTCGTCCCCGGGCTTGAGGCTAGGGGGCAGCCCCTCGAAGGGGGGAGGCGCAACGAATTCCATCTGGCCGTAGGTGGGCAGGCCCCGCGGCTGGTCGGCCGCGGCGGACTGGTCAGGCTGGGGCACGCCGGACAGGCCGGTTAAACTCCGGGCCTGTTCCGGGCTCACCATCTCGCCGTAGGTCGGGGTGTCGGCCACCGGCAGATGGGTCGGCGCGGCCGGAAGCCCCGCTATGGATTCCTCCAAAACAGGGGCTTCGGTCAAGAACCCGGCGCCGGGCTGGGCCGGGGCCCGAGGCTCCGCGTTTTTGACCAGAAAATCCTTGATCGTGCCGTTTTTCTTCAGGGCCGCCGCCGCCGCCTTGGCATCGGCCTCGGTCTCGAAGGGGCCCACATAGACCCGGTGCCTCGGAACATTGTCGACGGATTCTTCGGCCCGGCTGAAGGCGGGCACTCCCAGGTTGAAAAGCCGGGAGGCTTCCTGGCCGGCCGCCGCCTCGTCCTGGACCGACATGACCTGCACCAGCACTTCGGCCGGCGCCGGCATGACCGATAATATCATGAAAAAAATTCCAACTTGGATCAGGCGCATTTTTACATACCTTCCCGGCCGGCCGCGAGCGCCGACCTTGACGATGAATGGGCCGGCTCGAGTCCTTATGAACACATGCCGGTACTAAACCGTTGTAAAATTATAGCACGAAACACGGCCCGAGGCAACAACTCAGGCCCGGAGAGGCAGGGGACGGTCCCAGACCGCGGCCAGAGCCCGGACCAGGGCGTATTCCCGCGGCGTCACTTGGCTGCCGTGAAACACAGCGGCCAAGGCCGCGATCGTCAGGCGGTCTTTGATTCGGCCCGGGGCCTGGCTCAGACGGTCCAATAGAGGCGGCAAGTCCTTAATTTTTATCTCATTACGGGGCCGGAAGGGCAAAGGCGGCCACAGGCTGCTGAAGTGGGCCGCGGCGGCCTGGAAGGTGGCCCGGGCCTCTTCCGGGCCGTCCGCCCCGGCGTGAGCCAGGGCGGACAGAAGCAGAGCCGCGTCGCTCTGAAGCTGCCGGGTGAAGTCAAGAGGCGGCGCGGTCTTGGCGGCGGTTCCGGCCAGGCACAGACCCAGGCTCTTTTTAAGGGTCTGGGCCGCGGCCACCTCGAACAGGCTGATGCGGCCGGCGGCGGCGATAAGGGACATGATGAGCCGGTTCAGTTTTTTCTTTTCCTCCAGCCCCAGGCGTCTTAAAGACGGAGCGGCCAAGCAAAGGAAGGGCAGCCGATTTTCGTCATCAAGGCCCAGGCTTAATCCGGCCGCCCGGCCGGCGGCCTCGTCTCCCAGGGCCGCCTTGATGAGGCCGGCCTGCCGGGCGGCGGTGGCCGAATCATCGTTTTGCAGAAAGACGGCCGCGACCAAAGCCGGCGCCGCGGCCGGGTTTTCGGCCGCGGCCCGGAGTTCCACAGGCAAGCCGGTCAGAAGGCGGCGGCCGGCTTCGGTCAGGTTGGGCGCCGGCCCGACCAGGTCGCCGGCCAAGGTTAAAAGCGCGAGCCCGTTCCAGTCCAAGGGCAAAGTCTGCAGCTTTTCTACCAGGTTTTTCCGGGCCGAAAGATCGCTGGTCGCGGTGGGGCGAAGGCCGCGAAGATTCAATTTCAGTTTCGGTAAGCGGCCGTCCCAGCCCGGGGTCAAAGCCAAGATGCGATCTTCAAGCCGCGGATGGGTGCGGAATGGATTGAAGCTCAACAAGGCCTGGAGCCTCGTCCAGGCCGGCCGGCCGAAACCACAGCCACCCCCGCCCAGGTCGGGGGAGGCTATGAAAAAAGGTTTAAACGCCTGGGCCTGGCCGCTCAAGATATAGCCCTGGCGGGGGAAGCCCGCAATCTTTTTCAGAGCCCCGGCCAGATGTTCCGGCTGACGGGTGAACTGTACGGCCCCGGCGTCGGCCAGGTATTCCCGGGTGCGGCCCAGGGCGGCCTGGACCAGTTCGGCGAAAAACTTACCCAGCCAGCCGCCGGCCATCAAGCAGAGGCCCAGCCCTCCCAATAACAAAAACAAGGGGGTGACTGCATCGAATCTGGCGCCCCCCTCCATTACCTCCATTAAACCCATTAGTCGCTTCATAAGATTCTTGCCCAGAATATAAGGGAGCAAGAGGCCATGAAGCCAGCCGGCCATGGTCAAATTAAGGGCGCAGTCGCCGTTTAAGATATGAGCGAATTCGTGGGCCACCACCCCCTGCAGCTCATAGCGTTCCAAATGCTCCAGGGCGCCGGCGGTTACGGCGATGACGGCGTCCTCCTGGTCCAAACTGGCGGTAACGGCGTTGATGGCCGCCTCCTGGTCCAGGATGAAGATTTCGGGCCGGGGGAGGCCAGCGGCCAAGGCCATTTCCTCGACCACGTTGACCAGTTGTTTTTCTTTTAAGGTTCCCGGCTTTTCCAGAAGCCGGCCGCCCAGGGTCAGGGCCACATACACTCCCCCACCCCGCCTGATGGCCAAAATTTTAGAACAGCTGGCCGCGGCGATGACGGCCAAAAAGCTGAGGCCGATGATAGAGAAAGGCCGGACGGCCAAGATCCGGGCCGGGTCGCCGTAGATGGCCCGGGGCAGAGCCCAGCTAAGAAAATCAGTTGGCGCCGGGTTTCCTAATATTACTGTTATTAATGTTACGCCCGGACTTAAAACCATAAAGAACAAGGTGACGGCAAAATAAAAAGCCATAGCGGCCAGGAAGACCGAGGCGGCAAAAGCGACAAAGAAGAAACGGCTCTGCCGCCTGGATTCCTCCTGCCTTTGAAAGAAATCGCGGGCCATGCGGCGTTCCTATATTTCGGCAATACCCAGAGCCTTGGCGACCCCTTGCCCATAAGCCGGGTCAGCCTTAAGGCAATTGGCGATGTGGCGCTCCTTTATCTCTTTTGGGGCGTCGCCCATGGCCCTGGCCGTGTTTTCAAAAAGCCTTTGCTGCTGCTGGGGGGTCATCAGGCGGAAGAGCTTGCCCGGTTGGGTATAATAGTCGTCGTCATCCTTCCGGTAGTCCCAGTGGTCGGCGGCGCCCTGGATATCCAGGGGCGGTTCGCTAAAATCCGGCTGCTCCCGCCACTCGCCGTAACTGTTGGGCTCATACCCAAGGGTTGAGCCATAATTGCCATCAACCCGCATGGCCCCGTCGCGGTGGTAGGAGTGCACCGGGCAGCGCGCCTGGTTGACCGGAATGAGGTGGTGGTTTACGCCCAAGCGATAGCGCTGCGCGTCGCCATAGGAAAAGAGGCGGCCCTGGAGCATCTTATCGGGAGAAAAGCCGATTCCCGGGACAATGTTGGCCGGATTGAAGGCCGCCTGCTCAACATCCGCAAAATAGTTTTCCGGGTTCCGGTTCAACTCCAGGACGCCGACCTCAATCAGCGGATAATCGCCGTGGTACCACACCTTGCTGAGATCAAAGGGGTGGTATTTGCATTCGGCGGCCTCTTTTTCCGGCATGACCTGCACCTTCATGGTCCACTTGGGGAAATCTTTTCTCTCTATGGCTTCATATAGATCCCGCTGGTGGCTTTCACGGCACATGGCGATGGTTTTCGCCGCCTCTTCATCCGTCAGGTTTTCTATCCCCTGTTGGGTTTGCAAATGAAATTTCACCCAATACCGCTGGTTGTCCGCGCTGATGAAGCTGAAGGTATGGCTGCCGAAACCGTGCATATGCCGGTAGGATTTCGGAATCCCGCGATCGCTCATGGTTATCGTCACCTGGTGGAGGGCTTCAGGAAGGGAAGTCCAAAAGTCCCAGTTGTTTTTGGCGCTTCGCAGGTTGGTGCGGGGGTCGCGTTTTACGGCGTGATTGAGGTCAGGGAATTTTAAGGGATCACGAAGAAAGAACACCGGGGTATTGTTGCCCACCAAATCCCAATTGCCTTCCTCGGTATAGAACTTGATGGCGAACCCCCGGATATCCCGTTCCGCGTCGGCCGCCCCGCGTTCTCCGGCCACGGTGGAAAAACGGACGAAAACATCGGTCTTTTTCCCAATGTCCGAAAAAATTTTAGCCTTGGTGTACTTTGTAACGTCATGGGTGACCGTGAACGCTCCGAACGCGCCGGAGCCTTTGGCGTGCATCCGTCTTTCGGGAATGACCTCCCTATCGAAATGGGCCAGCTTTTCCAAGAACCAAACATCCTGCAAAAGCATGGGGCCGCGAGGACCGGCGGTCAAAACATTCTGGTTGTCAACAACGGGAGCGCCGGCCACCGTGGTTAATTTCTTTGACATGGTGTTTTTCTCCTTTTTTGTTCGTTTTCGGTTATCAGCCCCAAAATGACCAGGCCAGGGCCGCCCCGCCCACAGCCCAGCACCACCAGGCGAAAACGGCGAAGCGACCGCTTTTCAAAAGCCGGGTCAGGAAGGTCAGGGCCAGGCATCCGGAGATGGCGGCCGCCAGAAAACCGGCCAGAAAATCGCCGGCGGCGAAGTGGCTGCTCATATCGCCCCGCAATTCCAGGACCGTGGCGCCTAAAATAGCCGGCACGGACAACAGGAAAGAGTAGCGGGCGGCGGTCTCCCGCCCCAAGCCCAGCCAGAGCCCGGCGCCTATGGTCCAGCCGCTGCGGGACAGGCCGGGCGTGACGGCCAGCCCTTGTACTGCGCCAATGACCAAGGCGTCCCAGAATGTCAATCTGTCGCGTCCGGTCCCTCCCCGGCCCCCTATGAGGCGCAAGAGAACCCCCGTGGCCAGTAGGGCCAGGCCCACGGATTCCACCGTGGCCAGCCGGGTGGTCACCAGGTCTTTCAGCAAAAGGCCCAGAACGGCCGTGGGGAAGCTGCCGATGATGATCAGAAGGCCGAAGCGGAAATCAGGCCGCTCCTCATACAGAACCCTTAGGCGGCCCGGGCCGGCCAAGGCCCCGGGCAGGAATCGAAGCTCCCTTAGGAGGCGTCCCAATGGCCGGCGATAAAAAATGAAGATAGCCACAAGGGTTCCGAGGTGGAGCACCAGGTCGAAGGCCAGTTCAGGCTCTTCCAGGCCGAAGAAAGCCTGGGCCAGGATGAGGTGCCCGGAGGAGGAGACGGGCAGAAATTCGGTCAGGGCCTGAACGATTCCCAGGATGAGGGCCAAAAATAGCGGAGTCATTACGCTCTACGACCTGTAGGAACTGTTTATGGCCACATATTCGGGGGAAAGGTCGCAGGTCAGGGCCTCGTATTCGCCGCCGCCGGCCTTTAAGTTTATATCCAGCACATATTCCGGCTTCTTCATCACCGCCGTGGCCGCGGCCTCCCGGCCGTTGTCCATCCCGGCCCGGATCCAGGGCACTTCGTCCAGGTCAATGTCCACGGCGTAGGGGTCGAAGCGGGCCCCGCTGCGGCCCAAGGCCATGGAGAGACGGCCCCAGTTGGCGTCGCCGCCGAAGAAGGCCGTCTTGACCAGGGGGGATTCGGCCACCGTGCGGGCGGCGGCCCTGGCCTCGGCGGCGGAGGCCGCCCCCCGTACCCGAACCGTCACCAGGCGGGTGGCCCCTTCGCCGTCCCGGGCTATCTGGCGGGCCAGGGAACGCATGACCCCGAAGGCGGCGGCCCGGAATCGCTCCAAAACGGCCCCGCCGGTCACCGGCCCGCCCCCGGCCGCGCCGGAGGCCATAACCAGGAGGCTGTCGTTGGTGGAGGTGTCGCCGTCAATGGTGACCCGGTTGAAGCTGAGTTCCGCCCCCTCGGCCAGGGTTTCTTTCAGGAGCCCGGGGGCGATTTCGGCATCGGTGAGCAGAAAGCCCAGCATGGTGGCCATATCGGGGGCCACCATGCCCGAGCCCTTGGCGCAGCCCCACAGGGAGACGGGCCGGCCGTTCAGCTCAAATTCCTCAGCCGCGGTCTTGGCCTGGGTATCGGTGGTGAGAATGGCCCGGGCGAAGTCTTCCAGGCCATCCGGCCTCAAGGCGGCCGCCAGGGCGGGAAGATGGGCCGTCAGGGCCTCTATGTCCACATACTGTCCGATGACCCCGGTGGAGGCCAGGAGCACTTCTTCCGGCCTTGCGCCTATAAGGGCCCCCAGGGCCTCGGCCGAGCGGCGGCAATCGGCCTCGCCCCGCCGGCCGGTCTGGGCGTTGGCCTGGCCGGCGTTGACCAAAAAGGCCCGCCCCCGTCCCCGGGCCGCCCCCTCCTTGGACCAGAGCACCGGAGCGGCCTGGCAGATGTTGCGGGTGAAGACACCGGCCCAGGCGGCCGGGGTCTCGGCCACGATGAGCCCCAGGTCCAAGCGGTCTCTGTACCTCATGTTCGCGGCCACCGCCGCGGCGCGGAAACCTTTGACGGCCATGACGGCCTCCTCATTTCGGGGCCCGGCTTTTACGATTGCCCGCCGGGCAATTTTCTATTATAATCCTCTGAATTTCATAAAGCAAATACTGGAGCTGTTAAAATTGAGCAGGCGGATTTACGATAAAAAAGAAATGGATGAAGCCCTGGCCGCCCTGGCCGCCGACATACTGGCCGCCTGGCCTGAAGAGCCGGCGCTCCTGGGCATCCGCCGGGGGGGGCTGATGCTGTCCAGCCGCCTGGCGGAACTCATGCGTCCCAGGCTGGGCCGCCCGCCCGCCCAGGGCGCTCTGGACATAAACCTCTACCGTGACGACTGGACAAGGGCCAGGGCTCTGCCCAAAGTCGGCCCCACGGAAATCAGCTTCAGCCTGGATAACCGGCGAGTGGTGCTGGTTGACGATGTGCTGTTCACCGGCCGCACCATCCGGGCGGCCCTGGAAGCCTTGGCCGATTTCGGCCGGCCGGCCCGCATTGAACTGGCCGTCTTGGTGGACCGCGGCCGCGGGCACCGGGAAATGCCCATCCATGCCGACTACGCCCCCTTCAAGGTCGAAACTTCCCTCAAGGAGCGGGTCAATGTCCATTTCCAGGGCCAGGACGGCTGCCAGGAGGATGAAGTGGTGCTGGATTTTTTTAATTTGAAGGGCGGGACATGAGCGTCACAAAAACTACAGTGGGCCTTTTAGGCTGCGGCAATGTGGGTTCCGGGGTGGCCAAGATGCTCCTGGAGGACCAGGGCTTCATAAATGAAAAAATGGGCTGGCCCCTGGAGCTGGTAAAAATCGTTGAGCGCCGCCCCCAGGCCGACCTGCCCTACAGCCCGCCGGCTGACTTTTTGACCACCGACCCCCGCCAGGTGGTGGGCAACCGGAATATACAGGTGGTGGCGGAACTGATCGGGGGCCTGGAGCCGGCTAGAACCCTGGTGCTGGAGGCCTTAAGTAGCGGCCAGCATGTGGTGACGGCCAACAAGGCCCTTTTGGCCGTGCACGGCCGGGAAATCTTCGCCGCCGCGGCCAGGCACAAGGTAGAGGTTCTCTTCGAAGCGGCCGTGGCCGGAGGCATCCCCATAATCCGCGCCCTCAAGGAAGGCCTTTCGGCCAACCGCTTCCGCCATATCTTCGGCATCTTAAACGGCACCACCAATTACATCCTCACCCGCATGACCCAGGACGGCCTGACTTTTCAGGCGGCCTTGGAGGAGGCCCAGGCGGCCGGCTTCGCCGAGGCCGACCCCACCATGGATGTGGATGGGCTGGACGCGGCCCACAAGCTGATTCTCCTGACCGCCTTGGCCTACGGGACCCTGCCCTCCCTCGAAGGCCTCCATGTGGAAGGCATAACCCGGCTGGCCCCGGAAGACATTGACTATGCCCGCGAGTTGGGTTACGTCATCAAGCTCCTGGCCGTCTCGGCCCGGGACGAGGACGGCCGCCTGGAAGTGCGGCTCCACCCGGCCATGCTGCCCAAAAACCATCTTTTGGCTGAAATCAGCGGCCCTCTGAACGCGGTGCTGGTATCAGGCCACGCGGTGGGGGATGTGCTCCTGACCGGGGCCGGGGCCGGCATGATGCCCACGGCCAGTTCCGTCATGGCCGACCTGATGGACCTGGCCCGGGCGGACAGGGCCAATTCCACGGCCAGGGTTCCTTCCCTGGGCTGGTCCATACTGCGCGATGAGACTCCCAAGCTCATGAGCGAGACCAAGACCGCCTACTACCTTCGGTTCACCGCCACCGACCGCCCCGGCGTCCTGGCCTCCATAGCCGGGCTTTTAGCCGAGCAGGGCATCAGCCTGGCCCAGGTGATCCAGAAAAACCCCAAAGGGGAGACCGTGAACCTGGTCATGCTGACCCACCTGGCCCTGGAGCGGGACCTCATGGCCGCCCTGGCCGCCTCGGACCGCCTGGAAACCGTATTGGCTCCGACCAGGCTCATTCGCGTGGAAACCAGATTATGAAATATGTCATCCTGATCGGCGACGGCATGGCCGACCGGCCCTCTCCGGCCCTGGGCGGCCTGACCCCGCTGGCCGCCGTCCCCACCCCCAACCTGGATTACATGGCCCGGCACGGTATTTTGGGCCTGGCCCAAACCGTGCCCGAGGGACTCGCCCCAAGTTCCGATGTGGCCATCCTCTCCCTTCTGGGCTATCATCCCCAAGGGCTCATCACCGGGCGCGCTCCACTGGAAGCGGCCAGCCAGGGCCTGGACTACGAGGGCCTGATCTTCAGGCTCAACCTTATCACCGTTGAAGAGGCCGACGGCGCCCTTTTGATGCGCGACCACGCCGCGGGCAACATCAGCACCCCGGAAGCCCGGGAGCTTTTGGCCAGCCTGGAAAATGAACTGCCTTTGACCGCAGGGCAAAGCCTCCACTCCGGGGTAGGCTTCCGCCACCTCCTGGTCTGGCCGGACCCCGCCCCGGACCAAACCCCTTCCCGCCCCCCCCACGACTACCGGGACCGGGATCTGACCCCCCTCTTGAACGACCCCCAAGCCCGGGAGACGGCCGCCCTGGTCCGGGCCTCGCGGCCCATACTGGAAAAACACCCGGTCAACGCCCGGCGCCGGGCGGCCGGGCAGCTCCCGGCCAACTGCCTGTGGCTGTGGAGCCAAGGCCGGCGGCCCGCGCTCAAAACCTTCATGGAGCGCTGGGGGCTCACCGGCGCCGCCATTTCGGCCGTGGATCTCGTCAAGGGACTGGGGGCCCTGACCGGCCTTTCAGCCCCGGATATCCCCGGGGCCACGGGCTGGATTGACACCAATTATAAGGGCAAGGTCCAGGCGGCCCTGGAGGCCTTAAGCCGCCAGGATTTGGCCGTTGTCCACCTGGAAGCCCCGGATGAGACTTCCCACCAAGGGGACCTGGCCTTGAAATTGCAAGCCATAACCGACCTGGACGCCCAAGTGGCCGGCCCCCTCTTGCGGGCACTGCCGGATTTCGGCGATTTCCGCCTCCTGGCCGCCAGCGACCACCATACCCCCCTGGAACTGAAGACCCATTCCGCCGACCCCGTGCCCTTCCTGATCTACAGCCAGCCGCGGAACGAAGCCCCCAGCGGCCGGCCCTTCAGCGAAGCCGAGGCGGCGGCGGCCGGGCTCCTGGTCTCGCCCGGAGCGGACCTGGGGACCCTCTTCTTCGGACCGGAAAAATGAAATTGCGTGAAAATGCCTTCGTCGCCCGCAGCCGGCACCGGGTTCTTTACGCCGACACCGATGCCATGGGCATTGTTTATCACGGCGCCTATTTCCGCCTGTTTGAGCTGGCCCGGGCGGAATACCTGCGACAGCGGGGCCGTCCCTATTCGGAGATGGAGACCCGGGGGCTGATGACCCCCCTGACGGAAGTGGGGGCCCATTTCTACCACCCCTTCCGCTACGATGACCTGATAATCATGGAGTGCTGGGTCTCGGACATCAAGAGAGCCAGCTTCCGCTTTGACTACCGCCTTTTTTTGGGAGAAAACCCGGATCAAACCAGGGTTTCCGGCTACACTATCCTGGCGGTGATGGACCGGTCCAGCGGCAAAATAATAAAAATCCCCGACTGGGTAATGGAAGTCATAGAGCCTTAAATGCCCGGACAGTTGTCAACCTCCGGCCCGCCCCATGACCAAGCGGATGATCAGGCGGCGGCCATGGACGGTTTCGGCCCTCCGCCCTTCAAGATACGCAAAGCGCGCTTAGGCGATGTGCCGGCCATTTATGAGCTTTTGAAGCACAAGGCCGGGCAGGGCCTGCTTTTGCCCAGGAGCCTGGCCAACCTCTACGAAATGGTCCAGACTTTCTGGGTGGGTGAGACCGAAGGCGCCATGGTGGCCGGGGCGGCGGCGCTCCAGGTGGCCTGGGAAAATTTGGGTGAAGTCCGCTCGTTGGCGGTGCGTGAGGAATGGTCCGGCCGCGGCTTGGGCCGGGCCCTGACCCGGGCGGTGGAGGGCGAGGCCGCCGGCTTGGGCGTGGGGCGGCTATTCGTCCTGACCTATGCCCCCGATTTTTTCGCGCCCATGGGCTTTACGGCCATACCCTTGGCGGACCTGCCCCAAAAAATTTGGGCTGTCTGCTTTCAGTGCGTACATTTCCCCGACTGCCAGGAAACGGCCATGATAAAAGATTTGCCCAAAAATATGCCGCCTTCCCATGAAGGGTCTTAATGAGCGGCCGCCGCGAGCATCTGGCCGATATGGCCGCGGGGTTTTCCGCCGGCGCTCCCCTGGTGGCCGGGGTGTTGCCCTTTGCCCTGCTCTATGGGGCTCTGGCCCGGGAACTGGGGCTGTCCCTGGCCCAAACCGCGGGCATGAGCCTGGCTGTTTTCGCCGGCTCGGCCCAACTGGTCTTCCTGAACTTGTGGGGGGAGGGGGCCGCGCCGGCCGCCCTGATCATGGCCGCTCTGGTGATAAACCTGCGCTTGGCCATGTACAGCGCCTCACTGGCTCCACACCTGGCCGGCGCTGGAACCTTCCAGCGCCTCTGCGCCGCTTATTTTCTCACCGATGAAAGCTATGGGACCAGCTTGGGCCGTTTTCTTTCCCCCCGGCCTCAGCCGGGTTCAGCCTTCTTTTTCTTTTTGGGTTCAGCCGGGCCCTGCTGGTTGAGCTGGCAGGGGGGCGGGGTGGTAGGGCATCTGGCCGGGTCCCTTATCCCGGAAGGGGCGGGGCGGCTTCTGGGCCCGGCCGTGCCCCTGGTCTTTCTGGCCTTGCTGGCCCCCCTCATCTCGCGCGGGCCCCGGCTGACCGCCGCCCTGACGGCCATGGCCGTGGCCGTGGCCGGGGCTAAGCTGCCGCTTAATCTGGGGTTGATCGCGGCCGTCGTTTCCGGGCTGGCGGCCGGGCTGGCCCATAGAGCCTTAAGGAAAGGCGCGGCATGACCTATTGGCTGGCGGTTCTAATCATCGGCTTGGGCAGCTTCCTTTATCGGCTCAGTTTTCTGAGCGGCCGGCTGAAGCCGCCCCGTTTCCTGGCCCTGGGGCTGGAATTCGTGCCCGTATCGGCCTTGGCCGCCCTGGTGGCCTCGGGGTTTTTCTTGGATGCGGAAAAGAATTTAAGCCTTAGCGCGCCGGTCCTCCTGGCCGTGCTGACCGCCGGCCTGGCCGCCCGGCTC
>Ga0099364_10004021_pt1 | contig 22405 bp, 17 predicted proteins | sample TergutTh196P3_FD_73070 | JGI IMG/M metagenome (GOLD analysis project Ga0099364, IMG submission 73070) | Microcerotermes parvus P3 segment gut microbial communities from Pointe-Noire, Republic of the Congo - Th196 P3 | ecosystem: Host-associated > Arthropoda: Insects > Digestive system > Gut ...
TCGCTTGCCGGTATTGCTACCTTACAGGCAAGAACGAAACGGAGCGGATGAGTTTTGAGACGGCAAAAAAGGCGGTGGATTACATCCTGTCTCATCGAAAATTTTTTTACGAAGATTCGGTGATTTGGGAGTTTATCGGCGGCGAACCCTTTTTGGAAATCGAACTGGTAGATCAAATCAGCGATTATTTCAAGACGCAGGCATTTCTCACCAACCATCCATGGTTCAATTCCTACCGTTTTAGCATTTCCACCAACGGGCTGTTGTATGCCGACCGGCGCGTGCAGGAGTATATTCGCAAAAATCAAACGCATATCAGCGTCGGAATCAGTATTGACGGAACGAAGGAAAAACACGACATACAGCGCGTATATAAAAAAACGGGCGCGGGTTCATACGATGATGTTGTAAAAAATGTTCCCCTGTGGTTGGAACAGTTTCCAAATGAAGGAACAAAAGTGACGGTCAGCCACGATGATTTGCCCTTTATCTGCCAAAGCGTACTGCATCTGTTTGCGCTCGGCATCACGAACGTCAATATCAATACGGTTTATGAAGACGTTTGGCACGACGGCGACGACACGCTCTTTGAACAGCAACTCATCGCCCTGGCTGATGAAATGATCGGGAAAGCCTGGTACGCGAATCATTATTGTTCGTTCTTTTCGGAATATATCGGCAAACCGCAAGACCCTGTTTTTGAAAATCAGAACTGGTGTGGCGCCGGAAAGATGCTTGCCATTGACGCCGACGGAAATTTCTATCCCTGCGTTCGCTTCGCAAAATATTCGCTATGCAACAGGGAAGCCATCATCATTGGAAATGTTCACGAAGGGTTGGATCAAAACAAATTGCGTCCGTTCATGGCGCTCAACAGATGTATACAAAGCCCGCAGGAATGTATCGACTGCGAGGTTGCCTCAGGTTGTGCATGGTGTCAGGGCGCTAACTACGACTTTGCCCACACCGACACGATTTTCCAACGGGCGACCTACATCTGCAAGATGCACAAGGCAAGGGTGCGCGCCAATGAATATTTTTGGAACAAATTGTATCAAACAACAAACGCTGAAGATGAAAAATTTTGAACATGCCATTATGCTTCTTGACGCCGCCGCGCCTTCATTTTGCTATTATCCGCTTGAAAAGACGGATAAAGCGGCGATGACGGAGCTCGTTCTTCGCAAGGCAATATCATTTTGCAGCCGCGAAGGTTATCATGTTACGGCGATATACGGAAATGAACCGCCCGACGAGGCTTGCATGAAACTGTTGTCAGAATTTCCGCACATGCGCATCATACCGTTGAAGCCTGAGCGCCAATTCAATTCATCCGATATATATACCGTTAATTTCAATGATTTTCAAGCTGTCATGCCGCTTCTGAAACCGAATCAAGACCTGAACATGATGATACGGCTGAATATGGATGATGTTTTACCTTTTGCCGATCTGTTGGAACGGTATTGGAATCGCGCCAAACGCTTGAATTTGATTTTCTGCGATCTTGCTTCCGCCGATGAAACCGCGCTGAACAAGTTTCGCTTAGACCTCGCATGGCTGAACAATTTATTGACAGACATGTATACAGACGGAAAACATGTGGAACTGAGCTGCGCCACCGACAGGATGTTATTGAACGAAATGAAAAACTGCGATGCAGGCGTCACGCATTTTACCATTTCGCCCTGCGGAACATTTTTTGTCTGCCCCGGATTCTTTCATGCGTATGGGCAACAAAACATCGGATCGTTGGATACGGGATTTGATTTTAAAAACCGGCATCTTTTCAGTCTCGAATATGCCGTGATTTGCAATTCGTGCGATTGTTTCCACTGCAAAAGATGCGTATACCTGAACAAAAAAACAACTGGGGAAGTCAATACGCCATCGCATCAGCAATGCGTGACATCGCACCATGAACGGAACCTTTCGGGTATGCTGTTGAGCAGGTTAAAGAAAAGAGGATTCTTGAATGATGCGCCCGATATTTACCCATTGTTTTATACCGACCCGTTTGAGGGAATGGAGAATGGAGAATTGAGAATTGAGAATGGAGAATACATTAATAAATTGGACGATGAATAAAAAAATGGTCGGTCAGGTAACCGAATTTGAGAAAGATGAAATATTGCGTTTGTTTGAACGCAAAAATGGACTGAAAGAATTGTTTCAAACCATCTACAGCGGCAATGAATCGCTCTACAACAAAATAGTTGAAGACATGGGAGCGACTGCCGTCGAATTTCAAAAATGGTGGGACGAAAAAGCCGCCAAATACGAATGGGAAAACGTACAAGGCGCTAGCTGGGAAATAGATTTCAACACGTGCGCCATCTATTTGGTTCAAAACCGTCCACCAATTTCATCCGCATAAACATGAATTTCGCGCGCTTATACTTCAAAACCTTCAAAATGGTCAGTTTCGGGCATTTTAGCGTTTTTTTTTGATTTTTTTACCCCGTATTTTTGCAGAAAATTTTAAAATCAAATTGTCAAACAAAAAAAAGTAATTATCATGAAAACGTTAAAATATCGTATGATTTTTTTGGCAGCTATAAGCGCCATGTTGTTGAACGCATGTATCCACGGCTACTATTTTCCCGAGGAAATGGACAACCTGTCGGTGTTCGTTGAGGAACTCGAATTTGAAGCCGGCGGAGAAACCCAATTTGTGGAGGTGAGTACCAACGCCAAATCCTGGACCGCCGGCACGAAGGATACATGGATCAAGATCAACCTTGAGGAAAATAAATTTTCCGTAAAGGTGGACAACCATTCCGATGCAAAACAAGACCGTATCGGAATCATCACCGTAAAAGCCGGAGAAGCCACGCCGGCAACGATTACCGTTACCCAATTGGCTACTGCCTTTTATGTAGACAGGGAAGTGGTAAAACTGCAAAGCGCCAGCGCGGGCAAAGGCGTAAATATCGTGTTGATGGGCGACGGATATACCGCGAACGACATGCGCAAACGCTCCGGAAAATACGAGCAGGACATGCGCGAAGCCGTAGACCATTTCTTTTCGGTGCAACCTTTTATCCGCTACAGAGACCATTTCAACGTGTATATGGTGGCGGCGATTTCCAACCGCGAAGGCGTCAGCGTGAAAGCAACCGGCAAAAATGTCGATACCAAATTCAGCGCCATCTGGGATGGAGGAAATTCAACAAAGTTAGACTGTAACAAAGAATTGGTTTTCAAATACGTAGACGCTATCAGCGAGTTATCCGAGACGCACTATCACGATTTGACCATTATCCTGCCCATCAACGCCGACATCTACGCAGGAACATGCTGGATGTATTACCCGGACAATTACACGGGCAACGGAACGGGAGCATCCATTGCATTATGCCCCGTAAGCCGAAATTACAAGGGAAAGATAGAAGGCGATTTCAGATCAATTGTCCTGCACGAAGCAGCAGGGCACGGATTTGCAAAATTAGCCGACGAGTACATTGTGTACAGTACCACCATTCCTTTGACTGAAAAAAATCTTGCGGTAACGCAAAAAACAACCTACGACTGGTGGGAAAACGTAGATTTTTACAGCAACATCAAAAATACTTCGTGGAGCGGTTTTGCCGGAAAAGCAAAATACCATATGACAAGCGTATACGAAGGCGCAGATTATTACGCCAAAGGCATTTGGAGAGCCGAACAAAACAGTTGCATGAACGACAATGTGGCATATTTCAACGCTCCCAGCCGATGGGCGCAGGTAAAACGAATCAAAAAACTGGCGGGGATGAACTACAGTTTCGATCAGTTCCTGCAAGAGGATGTGATACCCGAATACCCTAAAGGAACCCAAACAAAAAATATGGAAGACTTTGTCCCCTTGGCTTCGCCTGTTTTCGTCCAAAACTTACCTGAAAAGTTGAAAGTTGAAAATTGAAAATTGAAAATTCATAAACAGATGTATAAGGAAATGATAAAAAGTACCAATGGACAATCAACCCCGTCCCTGAACCTTCAGCTCGGCGAAGCCAATCAAGTTCAGGGCAGGCTATTGCGGACTTGTTCCGCAATCCCCCGTAGCAAGCCTCAAAGGGATACCGGCATACGCCGACATGACGAAAAGCCCACTCGCAGGCAAATCCGCGCAAATCTGCGTTTTATCCGCGTCATCTGCGTGCTGAAAACTGGGTTATCCACGTATCAGTCCAGTTCGGACTTTTTTTAACAACATTTTTCAAAAAAAAATTTTCCATTTAAAAAAATTGTATATCTTTGCAAAAAATAATTTTTCAATAAAAAATAAGTAACAATCTGTATCACAATGACAAAGATAAAAGTAGGTATTAACGGTTTTGGCCGCATCGGACGTTTGGTATTCCGCGCAGCAATGCAAAGGGATGATATCCAAATAGTTGGTATCAACGACTTGATTGACGTTGATTACATGGCTTACATGCTCCGTTACGACACCGTACACGGGCAGTTCAAAGGCTCCGTATCTGTAGAAGACGGGAAATTGGTAGTGAATGGTCAATCCATTCGCGTAACAGCCGAAAAAAATCCTGCCGACCTGAAATGGAGCGAGGTAGGCGCGGAATACGTGGTTGATTCAACCGGCTTGTTCCTCACCAAAGAAAAATGTCAGGGACACCTTGACGCAGGCGCAAAGCGCGTAGTCATGTCGGCGCCCTCGAAAGACGACACTCCGATGTTCGTGATGGGTGTAAACCACCAAACGTACAAAGGCGAACCTTTCGTATCCAATGCGTCCTGCACCACCAACTGTCTGGCGCCCTTAGCCAAAGTGGTTCACGACAACTTCGGTATCCTCGAAGGTCTGATGACCACCGTACACGCTACCACCAACACCCAAAAGACAGTGGATGCTCCTTCGGCAAAAGACTGGCGAGGCGGTCGCGCCGCTGCCGGCAACATCATTCCCTCGTCAACTGGCGCAGCCAAGGCGGTAGGCAAAGTGATTCCCTCGCTGAACGGCAAACTCACAGGCATGGCTTTCCGTATTCCCACGTTGAACGTTTCGGTAGTAGACTTGACCTGCCGTCTGGAAAAACCCGCATCGTATGAAGACATCAAAGCCGCTCTCAAAAAGGCTTCGGAAAACGAATTGAAAGGTATACTCGGATATACCGAAGACGATGTGGTTTCAAGCGATTTCATCGGCGACGCCCGCACATCCATTTTCGATGCAAAAGCAGGCATTTCGTTGAGCAACAACTTCGTGAAACTCGTATCGTGGTACGACAACGAATGGGGTTATTCCGTTAAAGTTCTCGAACTGATTGCCCATATGGCAACAGTGGCTTAATTGACATATTACATGTTTTTTAGATTTGCGCAAAGCGCTGAATATTAGTTGTTTTTATCAGAAAGCTCCCGAAAGGGGGCTTTTTTAAAATGTTACGAAAATTTAAAAAATCAAAAAATGAAAGTTTATATTGATCAGATCGCGAAATTTGTAGCGAAAGAAGAAGTGTATGCCCATCAACAAGAGGCGTTGAATGCTGTAAAAGCCCTGTACGAAAAAACGGGAAAAGGCAATGATTTTCTGGGATGGGTACAGTTACCCGCCACCATCACGGAAAATGAGATTTCCGCTATTGAAGAAGCGGCGGCGTTTTTCCGCCAGCATGTCGAAATAGTAGTGGTGATAGGTATCGGCGGCTCGTACCTTGGGGCAAAGGCAACTTTGGAAGCGTTGTCGGATAACTTCTGGGCGTTGAAAGAAAATGAAAACCCGAAAACGCTTTTTGCCGGACAAAACATCAGCGAAGATTATCTTTACGAGTTGCTCGACCTTTTGGAAACGCGCAAATACGGCATTATCGTGATTTCCAAGTCGGGAACAACCACCGAGCCGGCAATAGCGTTCCGACTGCTGAAAAACCATTTGGAAAAGAAGATAGGCAAGGCGCAGGCTAAAGACCTGATTGTGGCAATTACCGACGAAAAGCAGGGTGCGCTCCGCAGTTTGGTCGCTCAGGAAGGTTACCGCAGTTTTGTGATTCCCGACGATGTGGGCGGACGTTTTTCTGTCCTTACCCCCGTGGGACTGTTGCCCATAGCCGCTGCTGGTTTCAATATTCGGCAGTTGCTTCAGGGCGCCGCCGATATGCAAAAGATGACCGGACCCGATGCGCCGTTTGAAGAAAATCCGGCAGCCATCTACGCCGCCGCCCGATACGAATTGTACCGCACAGGAAAAACCATCGAAATATTGGCAGGTTATCATCCCAAGCTCTTGTATATTACGGAATGGTGGAAGCAACTGTACGGCGAAAGCGAAGGCAAAGAAAACAAAGGCATTTTTCCGGCAGGCGTTACCCTGACAGCCGACCTCCATTCGATGGGGCAATACATTCAGGAAGGCGTGCGCAATATCTTTGAAACAGTCATTTCAGTGCAGCGTACCGCGCACAAATTGCGCATCCCCAATGATCCCGACAATTTGGATACATTAAACTTCCTGTCGGAAAAACGTATCGATGAAGTGAACAAAATGGCAGAACTCGGAACGATGCTGGCTCATGTGGATGGCGGCGTACCCAACATCCGCATCGAAATTCCCGCCATCAACGAGTACAATCTCGGAATGTTGTATTATTTCTTTGAAATTGCGTGCGGCATCAGCGGTTATCTGCTGGGAGTGAACCCCTTTGACCAACCGGGCGTGGAAGCGTACAAAAAGAATATGTTTGCGTTGCTGGACAAGCCCGGATACGAGGAAGAAAGCAAAAAAATCAAAGACGGTTTAAAGTAGGGGCGTGCTTGCAGCCGCCCGTTTCGGGTTCAGGGTTTCGAGTTTCGGGTTCCGAGTTCCGGGTTTATAATTTTTAATTTTTAATTCTTAATTTTTAATTCAAGTTTGAGGTTTGATACTATTTTTCGGAAGGTAATTGAAGGAGAGCGTCTTACGGCTGACGAAGGACTGGCGCTTTACCAAAGCCGCGATCTGGGGTGGCTGGGAGCGCTTGCCTGTCATGTAAAACAGAAAAAGAGCGGAAACGATGTGTTTTATATCAAAAACTTTCATATCGAACCGAGCAATATCTGTATCCATCATTGCCGCTTTTGTTCGTATTCCTGCCGCCCGGGCGATAGTCATTCGTGGGAGATGAGTATCGATGAAGTAGTAAACGTCGCCAAAACATACGCACAGTCGGACGTTACGGAACTGCACATTGTTGGCGGCGTTCACCCGAGCAGAGACGTACATTTCTATGCTGAAATGTTGCAAGCCGTCCGCGCCGTTTTGCCCAAAATTCATATCAAGGCATTCAGCGCGGTGGAATTGGATGATATGTTTACGAAAGCCCATGTGACGGACGACGACGGATTTGAAATACTGAAACGCGCAGGGCTGCAATCCATACCCGGCGGCGGCGCAGAAATATTCGACGAAACCCTCAGACAAAAAATTTGCCCTGAAAAAACCGATTCGCAACGCTGGTTAGCAATTCACAGAGCGGCGCACCATGCAGGTATCCTCTCGAACGCAACCATGCTTTACGGGCATATGGAACAATATGCGCACCGCATCGACCACATGATGCGTCTGCGCGACCTGCAGGACGAAACGTGCGGATTCAACGCTTTCATTCCGTTGAAATTCCGCATGGCAAATAACTCCATGTCGCATCTGGGCGAGACGACGGCTATCGAAGATATGAAAAATTATGCCGTCTCAAGAATTTTTTTAGACAATATACCGCACATCAAGGCTTACTGGCCCATGATAGGCAAAGATATGGCGCAAATGGCGCTGGCATTTGGCGCCGACGATATAGACGGAACCATCGACGATACCACAAAAATCTATTCAATGGCAGGCGCAACCGACCAAAAACCCGCCATGACAAGCGACGAAATGAAACAAATGATTCGCGACGCCGGATACCAACCAGTGGAGCGGGATAGGCTATTTAAACAGGAACCCGATACTAAATGACAACCTGTTGAGGTCAGAAATACGGTGATGTGTTCCGTAATAATAACCTTCGGATTTTATCTCGCTCTGTACGTGTTGATAATAGTATCCAACTGTTAACAAAAATTCAAGTTGTTCCGTCATGACAACTTTTATTCCTACTTCAGGATGAAACATTCCGCCGCCGGTATTTTTAAAGTCCCCATAATAGTCATTAAAAATTTTCTTTTTGTTGTTCGCAAACGCATATCCGCCTTTTAAGGCTAATACAGGGTTGAGGTTACCCTTTAAAAAACTGATCCTTAAATCGGCAAAAACCGGAAAGATCATGTATGACAAAGCGGTAACTCCTGCGCCGATACCCAGGGAAACATGTTCGTTCATACGATACCCGTTAATATTGACCAACGATGGAAGCATTGTTGATTTTACGGCTGAATACTGGTCGTCTTCGGCAATTAGAAACGATAGTTGGCTCAGGTTGAAATAGCCTTTGGCTTGCGCTGATAACGACGTGGTTTCGGATTGTGCTGATAACGAAGCGATTGATAAACAATACAATGACAACAGCAATGATAAATTTTTCATGTTTTTTAGTTTTTATCGATGATTAATGCACTCAACTCTTTGATATTGGTTACATCGGAGTAATCGTATTGATACAAACCGTCGTTCCCGATCAATATAAGCGTTCCGTTGTACGGAATCACATCAAATCCATGAATTGACGTAAACTGTTTGATCATTTTTGTTCCGACTACTACAGGATTGGTAGCATCAAAGACGGTTAAGCCCTGATCGCATACAAACAAAGTATTTCCGTCAATTCCCAGTCCATACGGCTCGTTCATATCGAAAGAGGCTTTACGTATGGGCGCTGAAGGATTGGAAATATCAATTACTTCAAGCAAACTGACATTTTGACCGCAGACATTTCCGCCTCTGATGGTTACATAGGCATAATCGCCCTGTACCACCACCGGATCGCACCCTACAATATGTGCTATCGACGACAGGTGGGTTGGTTTTGCCGGATTGGTCAAGCCATAGATCATCATGCCATTTGTAGTTCCCAAAAATAGTTTTTGGTCGTAAGGAAAAATGGTTTCTACATTCCAACTTAAATATTGTTCGTCCCCTTTGAGTACTCCGTGTTCATGTATGGAGAATACTTTTAACATGTTGTTAGTTACCACATACAAATAATCGTCATATACGGCAAAGCGGGACATAGACCCGGTAACGCTTGTAAGCCCTGAACCGGCAGTAGATTGTCTTCCGCTACTGTTCCATGAAGCGGATGAGTCAAGTCCATAATAACCATAAAGATAACAACCACGACAGGGATAGGGATAATGGAACTCCTCTTTTTCAGTAATGGTTTTCACCTCCCAGCCTACAATTATTCCTTTGCCCAAGTCGAGATTCCTGATGGGGTATTCGTTGCCGGTGTCGGGCAGTACATTGGGGAAAACATTTTCTGCCCGTCCTATTTCTGCCGGTTGCGCTGGATTGGTAACGTCAAAACATACCAGATCAATATAACTGTCGGCATAAAGGGTGTTGTTGCTCACCGTTATATCAATATTGCCTAAAAGTTCAATAAAGGCAACAAGGTGAGGAGCAGCCGGGTTGCTGTTATCCATTACGTGGATTCCTTTTGCAATCTCGTTAATGAAAAGGTAGTCGCCGTACAGACAGATTTTTCCCGGATTGACCAATTTTTGGGCAGGTTGCACGGATTTTTTTTGTCGAAATTCGAGAAACGACATATATACCGGCTCATTGACCGTATACGTAAAGGTGTTTTTAACCTGATCGCATCCGGTAGGCAGGAAAAGAAACAGGACAGCGATCGATAATACAAATGTTGATTTTTTCATCGTCTTCAGATTTTATTAATTATTAAAAAATATACATCACTACCATATAGATGCACAAATGTGCAAAACGTTGCCTGAACATGTGATTTTTTTTTCATTTTTTTTTCGTTTTTTTGTAACGTACTGTATATCTTTGAGAAAACTCAATCGAAGTATCAAATCAAGTCACGTCAAAGTTCGCTGGGTACTGTCTGCTGAACCTTCGGCAATGGACTACAGTCACGTCATTTCATTGATAGACGTGGCACGCCACGTCTCTACAGTGTATTACGACGTACCTCAAACAGATTTGGCTGCGCCGAGCTTGCTCCATACGGAGCTGCGGTTCGATTGAAAGGAGAACCCCAACGGGTGGAGTGTAAAAAATGTGAGGTTATGCCAAAAAATATTCGCCCGTTTATTTTCAAACCCTTATTTTTTGAAGGTTCCCTTAGTACTATATGTTTCGGATATCTATCCTCCCTTATTCCCTTATTCAACAGAAAATAAGGGGGAAAAGAGTCTGGTGTCCGATATTCTATTAAGGGCGTTTTTTGGTTTTCATAAAAAATAAATCCGTTATCTTTGCGCCATGAATGAATTTTTCGCTTTATGTCTCACGCAGCATTACCGATGGGGATATGTGCTGGCGCCGTACATGCTGAAAGCCGTTCCCGGCAAGGATTATTTACGGACGCTGGAATTGCTCGGCGGCGATAATTTGAAAAAATACAAAAGCGTGTTGCATGATACGCATCTAAAATTGGTGAATTGGATTGACCAGTGTTCCGAAAAGGAAATGGCGCGCGTGATGCGGCGCAAAACTACTGTCAGGGATTTTTTGAAATCGCTGAACGATGAGATGATCATACAGGAGGTGCGCCCTTATATTGAACGGCGTTTGTTGCATTGTTTCAATCTGTTGCCTGACAGCGGCATCCGCCTTTTTCTGAAAGATTCCCCTGAACGTATTTATCTTGAAAATGAAATTTTTTACGGAAATGAACCTGCCGAAGCCGTTTTTAATTTCCATTACCACCATGAGGATGGACTTAAATACTTTCTTTCAGTTTATTATCAGGGCAAAGAAAGATCGCTGCTGGGCAAACGGCTCATCCAGCTGGTCAATCAGCCATCGGTGATGACCTTAGACAATAACTTACTCTGGTTCAAGGATATTGACAGCAAAAAATTAACGCCTTTTGTGACAAAGACCCATATTGCCGTTCCCAAACATGTGGAAGAAAAATATTTCAAAACCTTTGTCATTGAAAATATACGGAAATTTCGCGCCAATGTGAAGGGTTTTGCGTTACACGACGAAGCGCCGACGCCTGCGCCGGTCATTTCTATCGAAAACGATTTGCGCTATCGTCCGGTGATTGTGTTACGGTTCGATTACGGAAAAGGGCGCAAACCGTTCAATGCCGCTACGCCTACCGGAACAGAAGTCTCGCTCGACATTAGCAACGGACAATACAGCGTAAAACGTTTCAAACGAAACTATGAAACCGAAAAAGATTACGCGGAAAGTCTTTGCGAATTTGGATTTTATAGCGCCGGCAATTCGATGTTCTATGCTGACGAAGCATCAGCGAAAACCATTGAAACGGAAGACAATCAAAGTCTGGCAAATCTGGTAGAGAAAATCAATACGCTGTCGGAGGCGCTTACCGACAAAGGATTTCGTATCGACCAGCATTTCTTTTCGCAAAAATACTTCACAGGTTCCGTAAAACTTGAAGTAGAACTAAAAACCGAGCGCGACTGGTTTGACGTATATGCCGTGGTGCATTTTGGCGGATTCAAAATACCGTTCATCAACTTCCGCAACCATATCATCCGTCAAGACCGTCATTATATCCTTCCCAACGGCGAAACGCTCATTCTGCCTGCCGAATGGTTGGCAAAATACGCGCAGGTGATGCTCATGGCTGAAAGTCACAACGATAATTTGCGTCTCGGCAAGCGTTATTTCACCATTGTGAGCGACAGTTTTGAAGGGATTGATCCAAAATACTTCCACAAAATATCGGCATTGTGTAACGTAGACGAACTTGAAATAGACGACAAGCCCGAAAGCATCCAAGCCTCTCTCCGACCCTACCAGTTGCAGGGCGTCACATGGTTGCGCGTATTGCACGACCACAAACTTGGCGGTTGCCTAGCCGACGACATGGGACTCGGCAAAACCCTGCAAGCAATAGCCTTAGTGCAATCCGTCCTTGACGATGACGAAAACTTCAAACCCAAGGGGGCGACTGCAAGTACGCCCCTACCCTCTCTCATCGTCATGCCTTCGTCATTGATTCACAATTGGGTCAATGAGATCAATCGTTTTGCGCCGCATCTCAAAGTATTGAAATATGTGGGCGCAGACAGGCAAAACCATACCGATTTTGAAAATCATCATATTATATTGACTACTTACGGTATATTGCGCAACGATTCGGAGATTCTACGCAAGTACCGCTTCCTGTATGCCATTCTGGATGAGGCGCAAAACATCCGTAATCCTGAATCGGTTGCCTACCAGTCGGCAATGCGCATCAAAGCCGACCATTATTTGACCCTTTCGGGAACGCCCATTGAGAACACGCTCATCGACCTTTGGGCGCAGATGAATTTTCTGAATCGTGGACTGTTGGGCAACTTGAATTTTTTCAGAGCGCATTTCGCCACGCCCATTGAAAAACACGACGACGCCATTGCCCGCACGCGGCTGCAACGGCTGATACAGCCTTTTCTGCTGCGGCGCACCAAACAGGAAGTAACTCCTGAATTGCCCGAATTAACCGAATTGGTACGTTATTGCGAAATGACCGACATGCAACGAAGCCTGTATGAAGAAGAAAAATCGAAAGCGCGCAACGAGATCATTGAAAGTATTGAAGAACAGGGCGTCAACAAATCGAGTATTATGATTTTGCGGGCATTGGGGCGGCTGCGTCAATTGGCAATTCATCCGGCTATGCTTCATCCCGACTACACAGCCGATTCGGGTAAATTCGACCATATCGTCGAAAACTTGGAAAGTCTGCGCAGCGAAGGGCATAAAGCGCTGCTGTTCTCTTCGTTTACCAAACATTTGGATATTGTGGCAGCGCATCTTCAAAAGGAAAACATACCGTATGCCATGCTCACCGGCAAGACAGTCCATCGGGAGGAAGTCATCCACCGTTTCAACCGAAGCGCCGACGTTCCGTTTTTCCTGATTTCGCTTAAAGCAGGCGGACTGGGACTGAACCTGACTGCCGCCGGTTATGTTTTCCTGCTCGACCCATGGTGGAATCCGGCAGCCGAGCGTCAAGCCATCAGCAGGACGCATCGCATCGGACAAACCGAAAAAGTGTTTGCCTACCGCTTGATTACTTCTGAAACCATAGAAGAAAAAATACTGCAACTGCAAGAGAAAAAAACAGCATTGACAGATATACTTACCCATTCGGCATATCCGTTCCGAAATATGAGCGAAGAAGGTATTATTGAACTGTTTGAATGAAATGTTTTTGCTTATTTTTCTGATCTCGCAATAATATTTCGCCATTTTGAAAAAGAATAACTATCTTTGCAACTGATTATTTAAAATGGATGTATGATGGAAACATCAAGAGTATTGCCTGTTTCACCAACACGTACCGCCATGACCGTTGGCGCGTATTGCGCTGCATTGATGCTTGTGATTTCGTCTTTGGGGTGGCAGATATTAGGATGGTGCGTTTTTGTGGGCGGTATTTATTGGGGTATGAAACGTTTCAAAAATGAAATGGAAGGTACGATCGCCTGGTTTGGGGCATGGAATGCAGGTTTTCAAACTGCTTTTTTTGCCTCGCTCATTTTGGCATTTGTCAGTTACATGACTACAAAGTTAGAACCGTCGTTGATGGTGACCATGCTCGACGCGGTGGAACAACAGATGTCAACGATGGAACTTCCGTCGGGTTTAGCGGAAAAGGCAATATTACAGTGGCGCGAAATATTGACGCCAACGACGTTTGCCGCCATCACCATTTTTATGTACAGCGCAATAGGATGTTTCGCAAGTATCATATACGCCTTTATCATATGTCATTCCAAACCCGCGCAAATTGAAGATTTGAGAACATGAATATATCTATTGTTGTCCCATTATATAACGAATCGGAATCGATACCCGAACTTGTCGCTCAGATCGAACAGGTCATGGACGAACACGGGTACAGTTATGAATTGATCATGGTAGATGACGGCAGCAGCGATGCGTCGTGGACAAAGATTGAGCAGGCGGCTCAAAATAACCCTCAGTTGCGCGCCATTGGGTTCAGACGCAATTACGGCAAGTCGGCTGCTCTGTTCTGCGGGTTCAAAAAAGCGACAGGCGACGTTGTCATCACTATGGACGCCGACCTTCAGGACAGCCCCGATGAAATACCCGAACTGTACAAGATGATCGTCGACGATGGATACGACCTTGTTTCGGGATGGAAAAAGAATCGTCAGGACAACAAGTTCACCAAAAATTTTCCGTCCAAGATATACAACGCCACAGCCCGCAGGATGACAGGCATTAAGTTACACGACATGAATTGCGGGTTGAAAGCCTATCGCAATAAAGTGGTGAAAAGCATTGAAGTGTACGGCGAAATGCACCGCTATATCCCTGTATTGGCGGCAAAGGCAGGCTTTACGCGTATCGGCGAAAAACCTGTAGCGCATCGCGCGCGGAAATACGGCGTCACCAAGTTCGGATGGAGCCGTTTCGCCAATGGTTTCCTCGATCTGATCAGCATCCTGTTTATTTCCCGATTCGGCAAAAAACCCATGCATTTGTTCGGATTGTTGGGCAGTTTGATGTTTTTGGCAGGCTTTCTGTCGGCGTCATGGTTGGGGATACAAAAACTGTACATCGTACATAAAGGATTAAGAGCAAGCCTTTTAACAGACAGTCCCTATTTTTATTTGGCGCTTACCACAATGATTCTGGGTACGCAACTTTTTCTTGCGGGATTTCTGGGCGAACTCATTTCGCGAAATTCAACCGAACGCAATACGTATCACATAGATAAGGAGTTTTAACCATCATACCATTCAAAAAAATAGAAGTGAAACAAATCATTTATTTTCTCGGCGTTATCTGCTTTTTATTCTTCGATGCGGCAATTTATGGACAAACAGCCGCCATCAAAGACGCAAGATCAACGGCAAATGCCGCAAGCGGAGCATTCAAAGCCTATCAACGATTTGTTGACAACGATAGCGTTCATTGGTTGTGGGGCGGCGACGCATCGCTATCCTTCGCTGCCACCAGCCTGACCAACTGGATAGCCGGCGGCGAAGACCAGATAGGCGTTCGTCCCTCCGTCAATCTTTTTGCGAATTATAAAAAAGGCAAACGCACCTTTGAAAACTATGCTACTCTTGTATACGGCGTTCTAAAATCAGGCGAACGCAAAGCAATAAAAAACGACGACCGTATCCATTACACCTCCAAACTTGGTCATCAGATTTCGCCCAAATGGGCTTATACCGCCGCTTTTCTTGCCCGCACGCAATTTGCGCCCGGATATAGCTATGCAGGCGAAGAGATCACCGCCAAACTGAGCGATTTCCTTGCGCCGCTCAATATGTACCTTTCCATGGGTATTGATTACATGCCCAACAAAAATATTTCGTTTATGCTGTCGCCCGTTATGGGAAGGGCTACATATGTTCGTTCCGACAGTTCGTCAGTCTTCATTTCGGCAGGTATGATGGTGGTGAAAACAGACGAACAGGGAAATCAAATACAGACGCCGCTTAAATCGCGCTACGATTACGGCGGTGGCGCGCTCATCAAGTTCAACGGTAACTTGTTCAAAAACAAACTGACGTACAGTTCGCAATTAGAATTGTTTTCCAACTATGCCGATAAACCGCAAAATATAGAAACGCTCTGGCTCTTTGATACTAAAATCATGTTATACAAGAACATAACCGCCAGTTGGCAACTTCAATTGAAATATGACGATCATCAAAAAACAAAAGACGAAGCAACAGGCGATTTACGAGGGGCAAAGGTGCAAACTAAATATTTCACCGGAATAGGATTATTCTACCAATTTTAAAAATTCATATAATCATAATAATTAACAATAAATCAGATAAATAACAAAAATCAACAGTATGGAAATCAAAGGAAGATTGATAAAAATACTGCCTGCCCAGACAGGGCAAAGCAGTAGAGGGGAATGGAAAAAACAGGAATTTATTCTTGAACTGGATGGGCAGTATTCCCGAAAAGTATGCCTCTCAGCCTGGGGCGATAAGGTGGACGTTGGCGCATTGGTTGAAGGAACCATGCTGAACGCACATTTCGATATCGAAAGCCGCGAGTTCAACGGAAAATGGTATACCAACCTCACAGCATGGAAAGTGGAAACAGCAGAGGACAACCTGCAAAACATGCCACCCGCGCCTCCGCCCATGCCGCCCATGCCGGACTCATATCCGGCAGATATGGACGCCTCGCTTGTGAAGGATGATCTGCCGTTCTAACAGACAAGCAAAAAAGCATCATCGAGATCATGGCGTCCGGCAGAGGTTTTATTTTTGCTCCCGTACACAACGTACAGGAGGACGTCCCGCCGGAAAACTTTTGGGTATTGTGGGACGCCCTGAATGAATATCGTTGAACCACAAAAAATATCAAATAATTAATGCTTAAAATCGTATTCATTAGAAAATAATAGTATTTTTGCAGTCCATTACTTTTTAAAACCATAAACCATGATTACACGAACATTTGATATTTTAGACCAATACCGGACGCTATTCCGGCTTGATGACGCTTTGGCAGGCAAAGTTGCCGGAAAGTGGATTAAATACAGCGGAGATGATTATGTCAATTATGCCAACGATATAAGTTGCGGATTGTTGGCATTAGGATTCAAACGGGGCGACATGATTGCAATGATCTCGAACAATCGTCCCGAATGGAATTTATGCGAGATGGGCATGTCGCAAATCGGACTGGTATCAGTACCGATATACCCCACCATCAGCCTTGACGAATACCAGTATATCCTGCATCATGCCGCTCCGCGCATGTTGATAGTTTCGGACAAGTTACTGCTCGAAAAATTGAGACCCTTAGTCGAAAAAAGTCCGAGCATCGAACATGTCTACACCTTCAACAGTATCGAAGGCGTCAGCAACTGGAAAGAGCTTGCCGAATTGGGACATAGCAAATTGGATGAATTTTTGTCTCAGGTACAGCAAATCAAAGAGACCATTACGCCCGACGACCTGCTCACCCTGATCTACACCTCCGGAACTACCGGTACGCCCAAAGGCGTGATGCTGTCGCACAGGAATCTTGTGAGTAACTTTGTAGCTACAGGAGTTCGTAACCCCCTCAACAAATCAACCGGAGTTCGCGCATTGAGTTTTTTGCCTATCAGCCACATCTATGAACGCATGATGAACTACCATTTCCAGCATCTTGGTTTTTCGGTATATTATGCCGAAAGCATGGGCGCCATCATGGACAACATCAAGGAAGTGCAACCACACATCTTTAATACGGTTCCGCGACTGCTTGAGAGGATATATATCGGGATTATCGGTAAAGGCAAAGAATTGAAGGGTATCAAAAGAAAAATCTTTGATGATGCCATCAAAGTAGGCGTTATATACAATCCGCATCGCAAAAGCAATATAATTTACAGCCTAAGGTTGAAGTTAGCTCGAAAATTAGTTTACTCGCAGTGGCTTAAAGTGTTGGGCGGAAATTTGCGCATCATTGTTTCGGGAGGCGCTTCGCTACAAACGCGTTTGGCAAATCTGTTCAACTCCGCCGGTATCGACCTGCTCGAAGGCTACGGACTTACCGAAACAGCGCCCGTGATTGCCGTAAGCGATATGCGCAGAGGAAGACCGAAACCGGGAACAGTGGGACCGGCGCTCGAAGACTTGGAGGTGAAAATAGCCGAAGACGGCGAAATTCTGTGTAAAGGACCGAATATCATGCTGGGATATTACAAAAATCCGGAATTGACTGCCGAAATGATTGACAGCGAAGGATTTTTCCATACCGGAGATATTGGTTTCTTCGACGAAAACGAATTTTTAACGGTTTCAGATCGCAAAAAAGAAATATTCAAACTCTCGAACGGAAAATATGTATTACCTCAAGTAATTGAAAATAAATTGAAGGAGATACTGTTCATCGATCAAGCCTTTGTGATCGGCGAAAACGAAAAGTTTGCCAGCGCGTTAATTTCTCCAAATTTCACGCAATTACACAAATGGTGCTATGAACGGGAAATTAAATTTTCGGACAACAAGGAACTTATCCGACTGCCTGCCGTCTTAGAATTATTCCAACAGGAAGTGAACCTGATCAACAATCAAATGAGTTCAGCCGAACAAATCAAACGCTTCAGGTTAGTGACCGACGAGTGGAGTCCGCAAACGGGAGAACTTTCGCAAACGCTCAAACTCAAAAGACAGCGGCTTGCCGGAAAATACGCCAAAATCATCAACGAGATATACGATTTCTCACGAACGGAAAAATAGGAGGTATTTTCATTTTGTACTTTCCACCTGTCCTGATTACGTAAGCAGGGAAGAATGGGAATACACCATGCGTTGGGATATTGAGGTTTCAATTTTAGATCTTTTTTTTCTTTATTACATACACATTTCCCCTATTTTTATAGTTTTGTGCATCAAAAATCCAATAGAAATACATGTCCTCAAAGTTTTTCACAAACACCGCCCAAAATACCCTCTTTGAAAAATTCAGAGGGATTACGCAAGGCATGACGAATTTTCACAGTTTCCATGCCGTGGTTGGTTTTTTCCGCTCTTCGGGATATTTCAGATTGCGCGACGAACTGCGCCATGTTGAGAAAATCCAAATTTTGGTCGGTATCAATATCGACAACATCTTTCGCAAGCATAACCAAGCGATGTTGATGTTTGCCAATGCTGAAGAAGCCAAAAATTTATACCAACAGGATTTTGTTGACGATGTGCAAACAGCCGGTTATTTGCCTGAAATAGAACGGGGTATCCTGCAAGTCTGCGAAGATTTGCATACCGGTAAATTAGAAATGAAGATTCATGCAACCAAAAATCTGCACGCAAAATTTTATCTGTGCCTGCCCGAAACATATTCCGAACATAGCGATGGGTGGGTGATAATGGGTTCGTCCAATATTTCCGAATCGGGACTTGGGCTGACGCAACCCCCTCGTTACGAACTGAATGTGGCGATGAAAGATTACGACGATGTGGCTTTTTGTAAGGCAGGGTTCGACAAATTGTGGAACGATGCCGTTCCCATTACGGCAAACGACATCGAAAAAAGTATGCAAAAAACATATCACGGCGTTTATCCAACACCTTACGAGTTATATATCAAGGTTTTGATTGATTCTTTTGGCGATATGGTAGAAGACGATTTTTCCATCGCGTTGCCCGACGGCGTGCGCGACCTGAAATATCAAAAAGATGCTGTTATTCAGGGGTATCAGATGCTTCGCGAGCATAACGGATTTTTTCTTGCCGATGTAGTCGGTTTGGGAAAAACGATTGTCGCCGCCATGATTGCCAAGCGTTTTGTGGAAGCCAACGGAAAAAATACCAATATTCTAGTGGTTTATCCGCCCGCTTTGGAAAATAACTGGAAAGAAACGTTTCAACAGTTTGGTATTCATAAAAAAGCGCAGTTTGTAACGAATGGCAGTTTGTCTAAAATCATTGAAGGCAAAAGCAATTATAAGGACAAGGAAGAATTTGATTTGGTGATTGTGGACGAGGCGCACGGCTTCCGCAGCGACAGCGCTATTCGCTACGACGAACTGCAACGAATATGCAAGTCGCGCCGTCAGAATGAAGGACTTCTCAAAGGCGAACAAAAGAAAGTGATGTTGCTTTCGGCTACTCCGTTAAATAACCGCCCCAACGATTTATTGAATCAGATACTGCTCTTTCAGGACGCCCGACGCTGTACCATCGACGGAATAAGAAATTTGCAGGTTCCGTTTTCCGATTGGATTGAACGGTATCACGAACTGATGAAAAATCGGGATAAATTGACGGATACGTCCGAAGTAGACATCATTTACGAAGAAATCAGAAACAAAGTTTTGGACAAAATCACTGTTCGTCGTACAAGAAATAATATTTTGAACGATGAATTTTACAAAATTGATTTGGATGAACAAGATGTTTTTTTTCCAAAAATATTACCGCCCAATGAGTTGGTCTATCAATTAAGTCCATCATTAAATAAACTGTTTTACAGCACTTTAAATGTTTTAACGCAGGAATTGAATTATGCGCGTTATCGTGCTGTGGAGTTTTTAAGCGACGAACACAGGAATAAGTTCAAAAATCCCGCCAATATCGGCGAAAACCTTGCCGGAATTTATCGCGTACACATGGTGAAACGCCTCGAAAGCAGTTTTTTTGCCTTCAAACGTTCGCTTGATACGTTTCTTCGGATTACCGAAGGTATGATTCAAATGTTTGCCGAAGGAAAGATAATTGTTGCTCCCGAATTGAAAATTAAAGACTTGCAGGCGAAAGGATGGGAACTTGACCGCATCATCGAATATGCCGTAGAAAAAGGTTATGATAAGGACGATTTCGTCTTTGCGCCGAAAGATTTTGTGCATAGGAAGGGTAAAGATTCTGATAACGTGAAAGAGTTGCTGCCCTTGCTCGAAGCCGATAAAAAGATATTGCAAGACCTGAAATCACATTGGGACAACATCTCCGAAGACCCGAAGTTAGACCTGTTTATTGAAAAATTACAAAGCCAACTGTTTGATAAAAAACAAAATCCTTCCGGAAAATTGGTTGTTTTTTCTGAAAGTGTGGATACGGTCAATTATTTGGAAACCACTCTGAAAGAGAGATTGCAGCGTAAAGACATCCTCAAAGTTTCGTCGGCAAACCGAAGCAGGGACAGCGAACTGATTCGTCGTTGTTTTGACGCCAACCACGCCGTACAAAGCGATGAATACAAGATAGTGATTACCTCCGACGTCTTGGCTGAAGGAGTGAATCTGCACAGGGCAAATGTGATTGTCAATTACGATTCGCCGTGGAACGCCACCCGACTGATGCAGCGGATAGGTCGGGTAAACCGCATAGGTTCGCTTGCCGGCGAAATTTACAATTACATGTTTTATCCTTCGGCAGAGGGCGATGCACAGATTCAACTCTATAAGAACGCCTTGATAAAATTGCAGGGGTTCCATTCGGCTTTTGGCGAAGATGCGCAAATATATTCCAAAGAAGAGATTGTCAGGGTGTTTCAACTGTTCAATCCAAAACTGAAGGACAAAATTGACAAACAATTGGAACTACTGCGCGAAGTTCGCGAACTGTACCATACCGACCGTGCGTTGTACAAGAAAATCAAGGCTTTGCCACTGAAAAGCCGTACCGCGCGAAAAACCCCCGCAAATTCCTCCATAAGGGGAGAACAGTCTTTCCCTCTTGGGGAGAGTTGGCAGGGGGCTACCATTGCGTTTCTCTCGTCGCCGCGCAAAAACGAATATTACAAACTGACCTCTTCCCCGAATCCGCTACCAAACGGTGAGAGGCATCATGTAGAAGTCATTGATTTTCTTGATGCTGCGGCTATACTGAAAGCCCCGAAAGATGAACTGTCCGTACCGTTCAAAGAGGTAGAAGAATTTCATTTTGAGCAAGTAAACTGCGCGTTGGATAAGTTTCGGGAAGAAAGTATCCGACAACACGATAGCGGCAGCCTGAATGAAAAACTAAAAGATAAACTAACAGCCGAGGCGGACAATTTTCTTAAAACGTATACACTTGTCGGCAATGACGCTGAAATCAAACACCGATGTCATATTTTGCGCCATTACTTGCAGACTGGCGTCTATACCAAATTAGCGCGATTTGTTCGCGATTTGTCCCGCACGTATAAAAACGATAAGCGTATGATATATGAAAAACAGCATGAAATTGATTTGAAAATCAATGATTTGTATGAAAAATATTATACGGCGTCCGGCAACGAGACAAATATTGACTATAGCGAGCCTACTATTGTAATTTCGGAATCTTTTATATAAAATGATGTTACACAGAGAGTCACAAATAATTACACAGAGCGCCACAGAGAAGTCACAGAGCGCCACAGAGGAAAAGTCTCTGTGTAACTCCGTGTATCCTCTGTGTAACTCTGTGAAACCAAAACAAATTAATATGCTATGGAAATAAATCAAATTACCGAAAAAATTATCGGATGTGCTATTGAGGTGCATAAAACGTTAGGTCCTGGTTTGTTAGAATCTGCTTACGAGGAATGTTTATTTTTTGAATTGAAACAGTCCGGACTGATTGTAGAAAGACAAGTGCCTGTTCCTGTGATTTATAAAGAGATTAAATTAGATTGTGGGTACAGAATTGATATTTTAGTCGAAAAGCAAGTAATTGTTGAGTTAAAGACAGTTGATACATTTATCCCTGTTCATGAAGCACAAATTTTGACCTATATGAAATTTGCAAACAAAAGGACTGGATTACTGATTAATTTCAATGTAACTGTACTAAAAAATGGAATAAAACGTTTTAGACTATGAACAGAAAAATTACACAGAGCGCCATAGAGAAGTCACAGAGCGCCACA
>Ga0099364_10004022_pt1 | contig 22404 bp, 25 predicted proteins | sample TergutTh196P3_FD_73070 | JGI IMG/M metagenome (GOLD analysis project Ga0099364, IMG submission 73070) | Microcerotermes parvus P3 segment gut microbial communities from Pointe-Noire, Republic of the Congo - Th196 P3 | ecosystem: Host-associated > Arthropoda: Insects > Digestive system > Gut ...
CCTCCCCCCCCTCAACTAGAGAAGAGCCGGCGTACGACTTCGTTCTCCATCTTCTCGGATGCCGCCCGTACCAGCATCTCCCACGTACAATTCACAGCTATCCGCCCATTGCTAAGGACGAACCCGCCTGAGAAGTCGCCCCTTCGATCCGACAGTTTTATACGAGTGCCGTTAGCCTTGTTGAATGCGTCAACCCAAGCCACGTCGAGATTTTTTTCTTTGCTTCCAAGTTCCAGTTCCTCGTCGCCGGTCTCGGACGCTTTTTTTAACAGACGCTCGCAGAACGCGGTGTATTCTTTTTTGTTCAGAGCCGTCATACGCTCCAGACCGCTCTCAAAAACCTCGCTTATCAAACGGCGCTCGGCGTCCAGATGTATTTTTTTCACGTCGAGATTCGCCACTATTTCGCGCCGCCTGAAAATCTCCGGTTGTTCCCGCTCGAAACGCTCCTTCGCGGATCCTTCAAGACGGCTGACCTCGGCCTCGGTCTCACGTTTTATTGTCTCCGCCTGTTCGCGGGAGCGCTCCAGGATTTTTTCAGCCTCATCACGCGCGTCACGCTCTATCTTTGCAGCTATTTGTGCCAAAGACATGGTATTCCCCCCTGTCCGGCTATCCGACCTGAATACCGTTCAACATCAGGATGCTCATCAAAAGAGCAAACACCGCGTATGTTTCGCACATGGCCGGAAGTATGATGGCTTTGCCGAATTCTTCCGGACGTTTCGATATGAGCAGTATTGACGCGGCCGAAGACTTTCCCTGCCAGATGGCGGAGTAATACCCTGCAATGGCTATGGGCAGGCAGGCGGCTCCTATCCCAAATCCCTGCCACACCGTGACGCTGACAGCAGCGGCGCCGACCAGCCCCGCTTTATTCATTGCGATGAAGGCGACGAGCAGGCCGTAGATGCCCTGCGTTCCGGGAAGGGCCAGCAGAGCCAGGCAGTACCCGAATTTCTTCGGATCCTCGGTCATAACACCGGCTGCCGCTTCGTTGGCGATGCCTATACCCCAAGCGGAACCCGACCCCGCGAAACCCACAGCAAGGGCTGCGCCCAGCACCACGAGCGCCGGTCCCAATTGACTGACCATTGCTTCAATAATAATTTCCATGAACACACTACCTCCTTGATGGTTTATGAGTCTTTAACTTTTTTAGTCTCTCAGTTCCACGAACTGTGTAGATATCGACAGCGGGGTGAACTCCTCGCCCGACGCGTCGTAAAACTTGCTGAAGAACTCAACGTAGACGAGCCTTAGCGGGTGGACAAAAGCTCCGAGAAGATTCACCGCTATGCTGAAAACGTGCCCAAGCACGAAAATCAGAATCGCGAATATGATCCCAAACCCATTCATACTTGGAGCAACGAGATTTGCCAGCATATTTATGACCATTCCCACGGCGGCGGAGCCCAGCCCCAACGCCAGCAGCCTGCTGTAACTCAGAAGATCTCCCAGATAGCTGGTAACGTTGTACAGGCTCAAAAGGCCAGAGAAAGCCTTACCGATAATACTCGCCTTGGAGCGCCCCTGAGTAACCAGCAGGACAATCGCTCCAACCGCCGCGATAAAACCGCTCACGCCGGTTGGGAGCGGTATTGCTCCCGCCGAGGAAAGACCCACGAGGACAAGGCCGCACAGAAATACTATCCAGCCCCCCTGATCCGCGTACGCCGCAAACTTGTCGCCTTTCCGCAGATTCTCCCTGAGGGCGATCGCAAGCCCCAGGATTATATGCACGAAACCAAAGGCCAAGGATACGCCGAGCATCGTCATCGGATCGTTCATCGGGTCCAAAATCTGAAACTTGCCCAGCGGTTCCAGGAAACCGAGGAACGGAAACGCCGTTATGCTGTCACTAAACCACGAGAACGTCAGAATCCCGAAGATGAGGGCGCAAACATTGCCGATTATCAGAATTTGCAGGAATTTACGCAGCGTTCCGGTGATCTTTTTTTTCATTATCAGGGCTGTGAGCAGCGACGCAATCAACAGTCCGTAGCCCGCATCACCGAAACACATTCCAAAGAATGCGTAGAAGAACGGCGCCACCACCATCGTGGGATCGAAGCCGCCGTATGTCGGCGCCCCGTACATACTGATAAGCGGTTCGATGGGAACCGCGAGTTTCTTATTCGAGAGAATGGTCGGCGGAGTCTCGCCCTCATTGGGTTCAACCACGGATATGTCCGAGAGAGCCGCGTATCGGGACAGGATATTATTCAGATTGGGCAGGCAGACGGCGGGAATCCAGAATTCCGAGATGATGACCTGAGCGGTCTGTTCCCCGTCTATGAGCGCTTCTATCTTGTCGCGCTGTATCCCCCAATGATCGGAACAGTGCTCGCATCTCTTGTACGCCGCGTTCGCGATGCCTTTGATCTCCTTCGTCACATCCGCCTCAGCAGCCTTTAGCTCCGCTAGTTCAGCCTCAAGAATCTTCAATTCGCCTTCCGCCGTGCCCGACAGATTAGCCGGCACCTCCACGCGCGACGTTTGGAATTCCGATACCGAGGCGTTATATTTTTCCGCCTCGGCGCGGGCGTATATGACGGATATCACTTTGTTCGCGTTTGGGTCTTCACTGGGCGCGACGAAAATCTCCGCGTCGTCCCCCAGCGATGAGCGGAGGTTTGACAACAAGCCGTCCAACATAACAGCGGGAACCTGCAAAATATTACCCTGGACCGTTCCCGTTCCCTTTGTGAAGAAATCTAGGGAGTAGGGAATTCCCGAGATCGGCGTAAGCGCCGAGATGAGCCCTGTAACGCGCGAGACGCCCGATCTCGCTTCAGAGAGGCGTTTTTCGAGCGAACGGACTGTTTCGGCTGTTTGCAGCATCTCGTCCCGCGACGCCAGTTCCTCAAGTTCCGAAGATGAGTATAAGGGAGCGTCTCCAAACGCTTTTGCCATGCCGCCGCCCTTTTCCGTCGCGTATGGATCGAGAAAACGCATAACGAAGCGAACCTCGCCCAACAAATCATCTATTTGCCTGGCTTGTGCCCTTAGAGAAGCTGCGTCACCCTCGCCTGCTTTTTCGCGGCTGGATATCACCTGACAGCATCCAAGTTTCTGTATGTGGGCAAATATCTCATCAGCCACGGATTTGTGCGACAGGATCCGTATTTTCTGAATAGTCTCAATTGCCATAAGTGGACATCACCTCTTTTACAAGCCAACCAGCTACTTCGGCGGTACGGGGTTTATTATCGCTGTAAAACCGTTCCGTCTCTTCCCTGCCCGCATCCACTATCTTTACGGCTGAAACCTCCGCCTCGCCTTCCGCGCGGCGGACTTCGTCACGGAAATATCTGTGTGATTTTTGCCGAGCCTCCTTTATTGCCTGCTCTCCGGCCGTACGGGCGGACGCCACCAATCTTGCCCCTTCAGCTTTAGCCTGTGCCACTATCTCACGCGCCGAGGCTTCACGAGCTCTTACTTCATCCGCTAAAGTTTCAGACAACACTGCCACCTCCTTTCAAAAACAAACAATGACTAATTTTCTTACAAAACATTCTAAATTTTACCTCATCATAAAATAAAAAGATACTTATTCCTGCGATAAAGATTTTATCAGATACATACGATTTCATGCTGATATCGATAATATCAGTATCGGATTGTTCTTCTCATGTCCTCATTTTCGTGATTTCGCGCATGATAGTTTATACTATGTCTTATGGAACAGCTTACCATCATGATAATTAAATTTTTGAATTTCGTTAAAATAAATATATTAGATTTGAAAAAAATAAGTATTGAGATGTATCATACTGGTAAGTAGATTTTAGGAGGAATTCCATGCTGCCGAGGCGGAGACAAAGCGAGAAAATGGATTTCATAGGGGGACAACCCAAAAATTTGTCCATCGTGCGCTGTATTCGGGATCACGGCTATATGGGCGTCATGTTTAACCAGGAAGATTTCATGGATGCTGTGATATGGTCGGCCAACGGGGTATACGAGTACGGTAATTTTTTCGAATCGAACAAACTCGAACAACAGATAGTAATCCCCCTTGAGGAACTTCCGTTCGAGAAGCGTGATCTTGAGAACGCCCATTTGATAATGCTGATATATTACAACATGAAGGAGAACTTCGTGCTGGTAGAGAAGATAAAACAGAGCCTGTACACGCTGGCGAGGTTTCAGAAGATTGCGGATGGCGACACAGAGCTGATGAAGCAGATCAGCGAGCGCATGACCTCGTCCGCGGAGCGCGACGAGTATGACTTCAACTTCAACGATATGCGGGGACTGCCCGGCGCGGAGAAAAAAATTAATTATTACTCAAGCCGCGTGACGGATCAGATAGAAAAATACATGGGGCAGTGCGTGAAAGCGACCGGGACGTAAACCTCCCGAAAGCTTCGCCGGATTCAACACGGGCGGCGCAGGTAAACGGCTTTTACTTCGGATGGGTCTGCCGGGGAAACTGACGCAGCGGCCATAAGAACGCCCCTTGGAACGCTTGGCGGCGGTATTGAACGCAAGGTTTTTTTTTCGAGCGCGGCAATCGGAATATCGCCCGAAATAATTACGCGCTCGGAGTCCGCGCGGGATACGAGGCAATCAAAAAATTCTTCCGTCCTGATATGCGACGGTTCCAGCAGGATGTCATCCGGGCTTACGCCGTACATCGCGGCGTAAAGCGAGTCGTGGCCCGCCGTTATGACCGGTGCTGCGACCGCGGAGGCTCCGGAGGCAGCGAACACCTCAATCAGCGGCAGAGCCATCGCCCTAAGGGTCGATACGCCTGACACCAACGCGCCGAGGCTCTCCGCAAGAGCGGCGGCATAAGACAATCCCACCCTTATCCCGGTGAAATAACCGGGGCCGGTGGTTACAGCGATGTGCCCAACATCTCCGGCGGTAAGACCGAACATCAGTAAAAAATCACGCACAGATCCGGGCAGCATCTCCGATTGCCTCGTACCGATGTCGATCGACAGTTCGCCGAGAAAATTCTCTCCGTCTGCCGCGCCCAGGTTTATTCTCCTGAGAGCGCAATCAATCGCGAGCGTCAGCACAATCCCTTAAACCTTCCCACCGCGCGGAAGCGCGCAGAGATCGAGTATCGCCTCGTAGGCTCTCGACATTCGCCGCGAGGCGTCGTCTCCGCACGCCGACATCACGAACGAACGGCGGCCGCTCCCGTCATCCGGCGACGCAATACTTATGTTCCACCTGTCATCCGGCGGCATCCACCTCTCCCCCCATTCGACTATGAGTAGCGCTCCGCGGGGTCCTGAAAGATACTCCGTGAACTGAAGGTCTGTATCCGAACCTGACGGTGCGGAGCTGAACCTGTAGAGATCGGCGTGCACCAGGTCGAAATCGTGGTTCGGGATTCGATGTATTGATTCTGTCACGAACGTCGGGCTTTTTATACCGGGGATGCCCAAAGCTTTCGCCATGCTCTGCGTCAAAGTCGTCTTTCCCGCTCCAAGCGCGCCGGACAATATTATGACCAGTCCGCCCCTTACTTCTCCGGCAAGAACCCCTGCCAACGCCGCGGTATCATTCACACTTCTGCATACGACAGCCGGAAACCCGACGATCAGATCGGCCTCGCGCTCTCTGTCACCCGTCATTATTCGTCCCGTTTTTTGCGGCCTGAGATAAAATTCATTACGACACAGGCCAAAGCCACGCCCACGAACATCATAACCATTGGCCTAATGTCCATTTCGGGGTTTTTAGCCTTCGTCACCACGATGAAAGCGCCCGCCATCGCAAGGCTGATCAGAGTCAGGCTGAAACCCCGCCTCCTGGGAACATATTCCGCCGTCCGGCGCCTCTCCCTTTTTCGTTTTAAATAATGCATCTCACACCGTCCGCTATCTCCCTTGCAAGCAGTCCGTTCGGTTTTCCTCCGCTCATGAGAGTTCCCGAAGCGCCATGAACGAGCGCGGCAAGGGTCGCGGCGTCCAAAGGCGGCATGCCTGACGCGAGAAAAGCTCCTATAAGACCTGACAACACATCGCCCGATCCGGGGACGGCGAGTTCCGGGCCACCCTCCAGTATGACGCGCGTTTCATGCCCGTCCGAGACCAGCGTGTGATACCCCTTGAGTATGACCGTGCCGAATTTCGCCGTAAGCCTCGTACAGGCGTCGAGTCTTTTTGAATTCACCTCGGCGGATGACTCTGCCAGTATGTGCGCCGCCTCTCCCGCGTGGGGCGTCGCCACAATGTCGTCCCTCTTTGCGCCGTAGGTAAAACGCAGCGCGTCGGCGTCAATGTTTATCGGTTTGTGAAACTCTTCGTAAATGAATCTCGACGCGCGCCCGGCATCCGCGCTTCTGCCCAGCCCCGGCCCCAACACGGCGGCGTCGGACTTCTCGAAATGAGGCAGGAGCGTTTCCCCGAATCCTTCAAAAGAAATATGCCCGTCCCTCTCCGGCAGCGGTACGAAAATCGCCTCCGGTACTATAGACGCCGCGCCCGCCACAAGGCTTTCGGGCAGGGCCAGCGTGACGAACCCGCACCCGGCGCGCAGAGCGGATAAGGCCGCCAGCACCGGAGCGCCGCGATATTGCGACGAGCCGGCTATTATCAAAAGCGATCCGCGTAAGCCCTTATGTATCGCCGGGGTTATTTTCGGAAACATGCCGGAAATGTCAGACGCCGCCCATCCTGTCAAGACGGGCGGCGTTTTCAGCACATCGCCGGGGGCAACGCCTATTCCGGTCACTATTGCCTCTCCGCTGTAATACGAGCCGGGAGCAACCACGAGCCCCGGTTTCGAGACAAGGAAAGTGACGGTAAGCTCCGCTTTGGGCGCAATATCTGCCGCCTCTCCGGTGTCGGCATCAACCCCGCTTGGTATGTCCAAAGCGACGATGTGGGAGTGAGAGGACGAAAATTTTATCAATCTTGCCGCTTCGCCTCTTGGCACGCCATCAGACCCAGTTCCGAGGAGGGCGTCCACCAGAACGTCCGCGTTGTTGACTAACAAAATTATCTCATCGTCTTTCAGCTTGTCGGAGGGAACTATGTTTATTCCGGAATTTTTAGCTGCGTTCGCCGCGAATGCCGCCTCGTTCCTGTATTCCTCCACGCCGCGCGTCGCCAGAACCACCGAGGTTATCCCGGCAAGCCGCAGATGCCTCGCCACGACGAAACCGTCGCCGCCGTTATTCCCATGCCCGCAGAGTATCAGCACATTTCGTACCTTGGGATAGCGCGTTATTATCGCCTCCGCCGCTCCCCGGCCCGCATTCTCCATCAAAACGTCCCCGGGAATACCGAGCTGTTCCGCCGCCAGCCTGTCGGCTTCTCTCACCGCGCCGGACGAATAGTAATTTATCATGCCGTCGCCTCCAGAACGACAAACGCCATGGCGAAGTCGCCTTCGTGGGTGAGTGAAAGCCAGCATTTGTCCGTTCCTGTTTCGCTCAGTTTTGATTTAGTCTCACCGCTCATCATCATTACAGGCCCGCGTTCCGTGCGGCGCACCCACGCCCCGGTAAGACCCATTGCGAACATCCCGAGGCCGGACGCCTTAGCCAGCGCTTCCTTTGCGGCGAACGAGGACGCGAAGTGACGCGCGGGTTCGCCCTGGGACATAGCGTAACTTATCTCCTCATCGGCAAACACGCGCCGGACAAAGGAATCGTTCGCGACCGCCCGCTTCATCCTTGAAATCATACATATGTCCGTTCCTATACCGGTTATCATGTTTGCGTCTCATCAGGCAGGCGGTGTTTCGAGGAGCTTATCAGTACTGCGACGAAGGCGAGCTGACGCACGTTCTCACAGATCATCTTTATCATGACCGCGATGGGCACTGACAGCAGAGCTCCAGTCATTCCCCATATCCCCCCCCAGAACATCAGTGACACCAGGATGATTACAGGACTCAGGTCCAGCGCGTCGCCCATAACCTTAGGGGTTACGATATTACCTATCGTGAACTGTATGGTGAGCAGTGCCAACAGCGTAAGCACCGCGGGAGAGAGGCTGGGATAAAACTGGACAAGGGCGACCAGAATCGGCGGAATACTCGCTACTATTGAGCCGACCGTCGGGATGAAGTTCAGAAAAAAAGCAAGCACAGCCCATGTCAGGGCAAAATCAACGCGCAGGATATAGAGCGCCCACCAGACCAAAGCAGCGGTAATAAAGCTGATAATCGCGAGCGTGCGCAGGTACTTCGATATCTGCGTTACTATAGTGTCCGCGACGCGGGTTACGGCTTCCCCCCCCTGGCCCTTGAAAGCCTGTTGCAGGCGGTTGTTCATGTAAGGAGCTTCAAGCAGCATGAAAATGAGAAACACCATGACCATAGTGAAGTAACTGAACCAGTTCATGAGAAATCTGGGCATTCCGCTGAGATATCTTCCGACGGTATTGTACCAATTGAACGTGTCCAGGAAGGCCGTGGGTATCTGGTACTGTTGAAGCAGACCCCGGCCAAGCTCAACCAGCTTGCCGTAATATGCGGGAAGCCGCGCGATGGTGATCTGGAGCCGCGCGTTCAGAAAAATGCCCAGCGGAACGAACACGGCAAAGAAACAGACCATTATCACGAAAATCATGACGGACGGAGGTATTTTGTACGGTTCCCCCACCTTCACCACGGGATACAGCGCCAACGTCAGTAAGAAGGCGAGCATCAACGGTATTGCCAACCGCTCAGCCCTGCTCAAAACAAAACCGACCATGAAAATGGAGATCAATACAAGGCAGATTTCTGTTACGCTGGGTTTTCTGATACGTCTTTCCATTCCATTGACTTTACCTTTTGCGTTAGTGTCCATTTTTGCTTTCCTTAAAAACAGCGCCCTCCGAGCCGGAGGTCACAAAATACCTGTAGCGGTCCAGATAGTCGCTGCCTGTCGGCGTGAGTGACGGACGGAAGTTCTTCGCCCGCTCAGCCAATTCGTCATCGGTGACAAGGAGCTCAATCTTGCGCTCGGCTATTTCTATCCTTATCATGTCGCCGTCGCGGACCAGACCTATGGGGCCTCCGCCTGACGCCTCCGGCGAAACGTGCCCTATCGACGCGCCGCGGGATGCGCCGGAAAAACGCCCGTCCGTCAAGAGCGCGACCGACGAGTCGAGGCCGAGTCCGGCCAAAGCCGCCGTCGGCAGAAGCATCTCCCTCATCCCGGGACCGCCCTTAGGTCCCTCGTTTATTATCACAACCACGTCACCGGGCTTAATGCTCTTTTGCGATATGGCGTTGAAGGCCGCTTCCTCGCCGTCGAATACCCGTGCCGGTCCCTCGTGTTTCATCATTTCAGGGAGCACCGCGCTCTGTTTCACGACGCAGCCGTCAGGGGCTATATTGCCGTAGAGTACCGCGAGTCCGCCCTCCTTATGAACAGGGTCGGACATCGGCCTTATCACGTCCGCATCCCGTACCTCTACGCCTGCCAGATTATCCTCCACAGTGCTGCCCGTAACTGTCATCGGCGCGCCGGACAGGATGCCGGAGGCTAGAAGCTGCGACATCAGCGCCTGTACCCCCCCCGCTTGGTACAGATCAACGAGGAACCAGCGTCCGCTGGGGCTCATGCTGCACAAGTGCGGCACCCTGCGGCTTATCTCGTCTATCCGCGACAGCGGCATCTCCAATCCGGCGCTGTGCGCAATCGCCGGTATATGCAGGCATGTATTGGTCGAGCCTCCCAACGCAACGTCCACGGCGAACGCGTTGTCAATGGCCTCGGCCGTGACAATATCCCGTGGCTTGATACCGCGCTCCAACAGGTTCATTATCATCCTTCCCGCGTCTTTAGCAAGGCGAACCCTCTCGGAGTACACAGCAGGTATCGTTCCGTTGCCCGGAGGGGCAAGCCCTATCGCCTCCATGACGCAGTTCATCGTGTTGGCTGTGAACATCCCCGCGCATGAACCGCAGGTCGGGCAGACGGAACGCTCCATTTCGCTCATGTCGTCCGCGCTCATCTCGCCGCCTATACACTTGCCCACTCCCTCGAATATCCCGCTCAGATCCACTCGCTTGCCGCGAAAATTCCCCGGCAGCATCGGCCCGCCGGATAAAATTATCGAAGGTATGTTGAGCGACAGCGCGGACATCGCCATGCCGGGCACTATTTTGTCGCAGTTAGTCACCATGACCAGAGCGTCAAAACCGTGCGCGTATGTCATCGTCTCTATCGTATCCTTTATGAGTTCGCGGCTCGGAAGGGAGTAATTCATGCCGCGATGGTTCATAGCTATTCCGTCGCATACTCCTATCGTCGGAAACTCTATCGGCAGCCCCCCCGCCGCGTACACGCCGCTCTTTACTGCCGAGACCAGCGTGCCGAGGTGATTGTGGCCGGGTACTATCGCGTTCGCCGCGTTCACCACGCCAACCCACGGGCGTTCCAACTCCCAGTCTGAGAAACCGTTCGCGTACATTAACGACCTGTGCGGCGCGCGCTCCACCCCGAGCTTCACGCTGTCACTGTTCCTAGTGCCCATTACAACACCCCTCTCAAAAATATCACGCGTTTCAGGCAAACGATAACGCAAATAATACCATAAACTGCGTAGCGGCGTCGCTCAAATGGATGGTCGCCGTGTATAAAACCTCGGCGCGCGAAAATTTTAATAAATTTATTAATAAGAAGCTTGACAGCGCCGCGTGGAAGAAATAGAGTATCTTGCCAGGTATAATTTACCCGGCGGGGGCGTTTTTTATCGAGGATGCCACGAATAACAGGCGCAAATTGCCGACCATATACTAGGAGGAATCAGTAATGAAAAAAATCACTTTATTTTGCGCTATAGCCGCGTTCTGCCTCGTCATAACGAGTGCGGGCGCCGCTTCGGACACAGTCAGGATAGGACACACCGTCTCCCTCACCGGGGGCGCGTCGATGTGGGGACAGTCGGAGGCCAACGCCGTCGACATGCTCGTTGGTAAGATAAACGCCTCCGGAGGCATCCTAGGCAGGCAGATTGAGATCGTGCGTTACGACAATCGCGCCGACGCGACGGAATCGGTCAATGTCGCCCGAAGGCTCGTTCGCGACGGGGTGGTTGCCGTTATCGGACCCGCGCAGAGCGGAAACTCCATCGCAACGGCTCCGGTGCTTGAACGCGCGCAGATACCGATGATCGTGACGACCGCGACCAATCCTTATGTAACCATTGATCAAAGAACCGATACGCTCAGGCCCTACGCCTTCCGCCCCTGTTTCATAGATCCGTTCCAGGGCACTGTGGCGGCTCGTTTTGCCGTGGACAGGCTGAACGCCAAGACGGCGGCGATGCTGTACGACGTGGGATCAGATTACGGACAGTGGCTCTCGAATTACTTCGAGGAGGCGTTCGAGGCAAGAGGCGGAGAGATCGTGGCCAAAGAGGCGTTCCGTTCGGAGGAGCTCGACTACAGGGCGCAATTAGGTAAAATCAGAGAACTCGCGCCGGACGTCATCTTCATACCGACCACTCAGAGAGAGGCGTCGATGGCCGCCAGACAAGCCCGCGACCTGGGCATAACGGCAACGCTGCTCGGAACCGACAACTGGGGCAGCCCGGACCTGATAGACTTGGGCGGAGATGCCGTCAACGGAGCGTATTTTGTCAACCTGACCGACCTCGACGACCCCGATATAAGGGATTTCGTGGCGGAGTACCGCTCCATCTATAACACGGACCCGATTCTTCCCAATCCTGTAATGGCGCAGGACGCGCTCCTTATGATAGCGGCGGCGGCGGAAGCGGCCGGGACGTTTGACGGCCCGCAGTTGGCGCAAGCGCTGGCAAACCTCAAAGACATCAAGGTCGCTAGCGGCACGCTTACGATGGATCCGTCGAACCACAATCCCCTGAACAAGCCTGCGGTGATACAAAAGGTCGACGCTGACAATCGTGCCTTCGTTTTTATCGAGAAGTATCAGGGGGAGTAACGAAGCAATTCCCGGACGGGACCGCTATACGTGTTTTTTCAGACCATTATAACCGGCCTGTCCATCGGCAGCATCTACTCGCTGATGGCGGTCGGTTATTCTCTTATATTCAGCATATTGTCGTTCAGCAACTTCGCGCACGGAGCTGTCATAATGCTGGGAGGATACATCGGCCTCGCGCTTGCGTCGAAGCTCCACTTGGGCCTTGGGTTGGTGGTGGCGGGCAGCGTCGTTGGAGCCGGGATAATCGCGGTATTCAACGAGCGTCTGGCCTACTCGGTTTTAAGACGCAGGAGAGCCCCGTCGCTTTACCTGATGATAAGCGCTATGGGATGCGCCATGTTTCTGGAAAACACGGTGTACGCGACAATAGGCTCCGGCTTTTACGCATTCCCTGAATTTTTCCAGCGTCAGGTAGTGACCATATGGGGGATCTCTCTCAGCATACTGGATGCGTTCGCATTCATCGTAGCTACGGGGGCGATCTTCGCGCTTCATCTTTTTATCACTCGCACAAAGATGGGTATCGCTATAAGAGCAGGCGTGAATGACATGACAATGTGCTCCCTCATGGGGGTCAACACCGACAGGCTCATATCGGTCGTGTTTTTTCTCGCCGGGGCTTTCGCGGGCGTAGCGGGAGTATTCCTCGGAATCAGGTATCTCGTCTATCCGACGATGGGCTGGGTGACTAATAAAGCGTACATCGCGGCGGTCATCGGCGGGCTGGGCAGTTTGCCCGGCGCGATGCTGGGCGGCCTCATCCTGGGCGTGCTTGAGACGCTTGTGTCCTCATACGTGTCGAGCGTTATGCGTGACGTATTCAGCTTCTCGATGCTTATAGCGCTCCTCATCTGCCTGCCCAACGGTCTGATGGGAACCGAGACGGAGGAAAAAATCTAGCCGTGGATTATATCCTCAATATCATCCTGCTTGCGTGCATAAATATGATCGCCGTGATGGGCGTATCCATATTCACAGGTTTCACGGGGCTGTTTTCGCTGGGACACGCGGCTTTCGTCGGTATCGGGGCATATACGTCGGGGGTGCTGACATACCACTGGGAGGCTCCGTTTGCGCTGGTAATACCGGCTGCCATGTGCGCGTCAGGGTTCGCGAGCCTCATCATAGGAATACCGACGCTGAGGGCGAAACTGCGAAGCGATTACTTCGCGATAGCCATCCTTGGATTCGGCGAGGCCCTGCGCGTCTGTCTCGAAAATCTTAGAATAACGAACGGGGCGCGCGGGTTGTCATTGGACGAATTGAGCAGTCCCGCCTGGGTGTTCGGTACGCTTGCTGTGTGCCTTGTGCTCACGCGCCGTCTGCTGAAATCCCGGTTCGGCGCGATGTTCGTATCAATCAGGGAGGACCCTGTGGCGGCCGAGATGTCCGGTATCAATCTGTTCAGGGTCCGGCTGCTGTCGCTTGTCGCGAGCGCCGTCCTGTGCGGCGCGTCCGGAGCTCTGCTGGCACACCGCCTGGCCTTCATTCAGCCTGTCATGTTCACGCTAAATCAGTCGACTCAACTGCTGGCGTCCGTGATAGCGGGAGGCATGGGCAGCCTGTCCGGGCCAATAATCGTGTCGTTCATCTTTACCTCGCTCCCCGAAGCGCTCCGCGCGGCTCACATGTGGAGGCTTCCCGCCTATGGGCTGCTGCTCGTCCTTATAATGATATTCAGGCCGCAGGGACTGATGGGCTACCGTGAGATTACCGACTTATTCGGAAAGAGGGAACCAAGATGAGCGGCGACGTTATCCTGGAGGTGAAAGGTCTCACGAGGTCTTTCGGTGGGATAAGGGCCGTAGACGGGCTCTCCTTCGAAGCCGCGCGAGGGGAGATCACCGGACTTATCGGTCCTAACGGGGCCGGAAAGACGACCGTGTTCAACCTTATTACGGCGGTGTACCGTCCCACGGCGGGGACTATCAGGCTGGAGGAGACAGATCTTGCAAACATGCGCCCATTCGAGGTCGTGAGACTCGGCATAGCCCGCACCTTCCAAAACATACGCCTGTTCGCGCGCATGACCTGCCTTGAGAACGTGATGACGCCCTTACTCGCCCGCGTGCGTTACGGGCCGTTCCAGGCGTTGGCGCGAACGAGGTCGGCGCGGCTGGAGGAAGCGCTTGCAAAGGAACACGCGTTCACAATCATGAGGGATCTGGAGATTGACGGCGAGGCGTCAAGACCAGCGGGCACTCTCCCTTACGGCGTTCAGCGCAAGCTGGAGATCGCGCGCGCGCTCGCCTGTTCCCCCAAACTGCTGCTGCTCGATGAACCCGCCGCAGGAATGAACGACGCCGAGACGCACGAACTGGGTGAGACAATCGAGCGCGTGAGGCGGGACTTTAGCGTGACAATAATTTTGATCGAGCACCACATCAATCTTGTGATGAATATCTGCTCGCATGTGGTCGTAATTGAGCGCGGGGCGCTGCTGGCGGCGGGAGCCCCGCGGGATATTCGCGGTAATGACAGGGTCGTGGACGCATACCTCGGGCGTCCCGGGAGGGCGTCCCGCAAATGAGCAATTACCTGGAAATAGAAAACCTGCACGTATATTACGGCAATATCCACGCCCTGCACGGCATCAACATGCACGTCGGCAAAGGGGAGATCGTCTCAGTGATCGGCGTAAACGGAGCGGGCAAATCCACGCTGATGTGGAGCATTTCAGGAGTGCTGCCGCGCAAAGGCGGGATACGGCTGGACGGTTCGCCGCTGCCGGCGAAGCCGAACGAGATAGTGAGCCTCGGAATATCCCTCGTTCCGGAGCGTCGGAGGCTGTTTACCGCTTTGAGCGTGAAAGAAAATCTCATTATGGGCGCAATCAAAAGGAAGGATAAGGAAGGCGTCACTTACGACATGGAGAGGTGCTTCGCGCTCTATCCCGTGCTGAAGGAACGCATCTCTCAGCGCTCGGGCACGCTCTCGGGCGGGGAACAGCAGATGCTCGCTATATCGAGAGCGCTCATGAGCCGTCCGTCGGTGCTGCTGCTGGATGAACCGTCGCTGGGTCTTGCGCCCATTGTTACGGAATCCCTGTTCGACACGATAGCAACTATCCGAGGCGAAGGCGTCACCATCCTGCTTGTGGAACAAAATGCCTTTCAGGCGATGGAAATTAGCGACAGGACATACGTGATGCAGGCTGGGCGGATCGTCGAAAGCGGCAGAAGTTCCGACCTGCTTGAGAACCCAATCATCAGGAAGGCGTATCTGGGGGACTGAGGCGTTATCATACCCGACGGAACCGCAGAATAAACAACTGGTCTTGCGATAAACTTCAGTATTCTTTACCTCCGTCGCGCAATCGGATGACGAATTACCGTTTTTAGTTTTTCGGGAGCCGTTTTACGAGGGTCATTCAAATAAATCTCGTGATGATGGCGTGTGCCGCTTATATCGCTTACATACCCATTATCGGTTATAAACTGCGCGATAGCGGCGTTTGTTCTCGGTTCATCATCATACGAACCAATGTGCATCGCTTGGGCGCAAAGACCTTCGGTAAACTTCTCAAGCCGCGCCCGCGAAGTATCAAGGCGCGGTTTTTTCTTGGACAATTCAATCTTGGCGGTTTCAAATGCCGCTGTATCAACAAACTCCGGCTGGCGTATCATCGTAGTCCAACAGTATTTGTCTTTGTCCTTATACCAAGCTTCAGAGCCGTCGTTCAGCCACCACAAGCCCTCAAGCGGCGGCACGACATAATCAAAATAGCCCAGGGGCTGCGTCCCGCTCATCTTGCTCATTTTGATAGAGTATGAAAACCCATAGAGGACTTCCACGGCTGATTGGTAGTCCTCGCTTGTGTTTGGATTACCTGTACCGTCCACCATGATGAAAACCATCTCCGGCACGTTGATGATTGACGGCGCGGCCTTGGGTTGGTAGAGGTCTTTTTCGGTTTTCTTGTAATCAACCGGCATCCCTGTCACGCCTCAAACCGCAGTTTTTTCCATTTGCGGATTTTGCTTCGGAAAGACTTGAATGGCGCTACGGTGTTGATGTGCACCCATTTCCATATCGGCCAGTTTGACGGTGTGGAAGCCGCCCATTGCCTGCCGCCGGGCTTGAACAATTCATTGTCGCTGAAACCTCCAAGCCACGCGATAAGAGAATCAAGGTCGTTAATAAACAGTTCCCTGAGACGGGACAGTGACTCGTCCTTGTATTTGTCATAAAACCCCTGATACAGTTCGCTCATTTGATTCCATTTGCAGCCCGGAGCGGGTGTGACGACTTCTTTCCCGTTCAACTCATCCCTGTCCCAACCGCGAATCAATCCCATCCAACCGAGTTGATAAGCGATGATTTCCCCCGGTGTCCGGTCAACCCCATCAAGGCGGAGGTCTTTATCACCCTCTGCCACATCCTCAAATTCCTTTATGAACAGTCCGGCGGTCTTTCCGATTTCGTCCGCCAGAGCGGTTTTGTTGGCGTACTCCTGCATGATTTTCACCTCGCAATCGTTTTACAATTTTCTCAATCCTAACACACTGAACAGGACAACAGTATGTCATGTTTGATTGTACCGCGATAAAATATCTTCGGCGGCGGTTTTCAAATCTTGTGCGATATATTCCGGCTCCAAAACTTTGACTTTGCCTCTGAAGCCGAGAAGCCAGTCAACAAGATAATCACGGTTGGTAAATCCAAACTCAAACCGCAGACCCTCATCGGTTTCGATATAGCAGTCAAGCCCATAAATTTCAATCAGTTTATACTTTTCCGATGGCTCAAACAGCGCGACGAGTTTCATGTCGTCCGTAAACTTCGCGCTGAAATCCCGTTTTTCAGGCGGGATTTCGCGGGGCGTGAAACGCTCGTCGTACAGCGCCAAATTCCACAGCCGCTGGAGTTTGAACAACCGAAAGTCTTGCCGCTCCAGGCAAAAACCAAAAACGTACCAAGCCGTCCATTGGAAAATAACGAAGCACGGCTCAATACGACGATGTGATTCGCCTTTTTCATAGAAATAATCAAATTCAATAAGCCGGGATTCGAGGACGGCTTGCTTGATGCGTTCGATTTTATCGGTAAGCTGCCCCCTGTAATGCGAAGCGAGGTCTATAATGACAGGCTCGCGCATGGAAATGACCGCGTCGGTATTGGCGCGCAGTTTGTCTAAGGTACGTTCAATGTTTGACCGCTTCGACACGCTGCCAATTCCTTTCAAGGCGGCTATTATGCCGGACAGTTCATCTGCAGTCAGGATGCTTTTGTCCAGTTTGAACCCCTCGGCGATTGAGATACCGCCGCCGCTTCCTTGATGCGCGACAACGGGTATCCCCGCTATACACAGCGCGCCAATGTCGCGCCCGATTGTACGGCGGCTGACCTCGAATTTCTCAGCCAGTTCAGGCGCGGTTACGCGGTCGTTTTGCAGAAGCACGGTAACTATGCCGAGAAGTCTGTCGAGTTTCATCTTTCATCACCAATATCAGGATACCACATAAACAGGACAACAATATGGCGTGTTTGAAAACACTTTTTTCATTACACGTCAAAAGGAACGGCGATTTTGGAAAATCCAAGACCGCCGCTTTTTTTCATTTTACATGCACGAAACATAATTTGAGTTACAATAATGGAGAGACTCTATAACATTATTAGTTTGGGCGGCTGCCGTCTCTGTCGATGCGTGCCTGTTCTTCGAGCAGCTTCAACTGCCTGTCAAAGTCACTCTCAAACAGCCTGTCCTGAACAACTCTGTACTTCTCAAACTCACTTTCTGCGTGAGCTTTGGCGATCTTGGCGCTGATGCGCCCCGCGTTCGCTAACAGCTCGTTTCCATCGGCCACCAAGATGAGGTCAAGATGCTTCGCCCAACTCTCCATCGTCATAGGCGTCCGGCTTTGCGCACGGCGCTCTGCCAAGTCAAGATAGGCGTTGACCAACATACTGAGGCTCTGTAGCTCCGCCTCGGCCAGATAGTTCTTAGCGATACTCACATCGCTCTTTACGATACGACCGTCCGGGCTGTTTGCCCAGTTCGTCAACCCCATATACTCCTTCTCAGCGTCAGCCCGTTCATAAATCAACTCCGCCGCCGTATGATAATGGACAGCATAGTGCATTTTGTTTTGCACTTTTGCGAAGAACTCCTGTGTTATCGGAGAATTCTTGTCATAATCCATCGCGGTTGCGTAAATGTCCGTGATTTTTTGATAGAAACGCCGTTCCGACAATCGTATCTCCCGGATTTCTTCAAGCAGACGCTCAAAATAATCTTCGTCAAGAAACGCGCCATTTTCCATGCGCTTCCTGTCAAGGACATAGCCGCGCAAAGTATAGTCGCGCAACACTCCTGTTGCCCACTGTCGGAATGTCGTGGCGCGTTTTGAGTTGACGCGGTATCCTGCGGCAATAATGGCGTCGAGGTTATAGTGCTTGACCGTGCGCTGAATATCACGATTGCCCTCGCGCTGAACTACCGAGAAATCCTCGGCGGTTGCCTGCTCCGAAAGCTCCTCTTCGGCGTATATGTTCTTCAAATGAAGGCCGATGTTGTCAGCTGACGTATCGAATAAACGTCCCATGCTCTTCTGCGAGAGCCAAACTGTACTGTTCTGCACGAGCACCTCAACCCCATCGCCGCCGGTTTGGAACGAGAAGACTAAGAACTCCGCCGTGCTGTTACGGATGCGAAGGTCATTGGGGGATTTTTTCTTACTCATCATTATCACTTTCTCCTTCGTTCCGCTCAATTATTTGAGAAAATTCTGTTGTACCTCATAATTTAGCGCCTATTCACTGCGCACTTTATATATTACGTTTCCATTCTTCTATATGCTTTTTTATTGCCGAAAAACTTTGTTCGCTCATGGCGTGCTCCATCCTGCAAGCGTCGTTAACGGCGTTTTTTTTATCGACCCCTAAAAATATAAGCCAATCGGAAATCAGTATATGCCTTTCGTACATAGATTCCGCTATCTGCCGCCCGCGGGCCGTCAGTGTTATATATCCGTCGCCGTCTATTTCGATAAGTCCTTTTTCACGCAAATTTTTCATAGCCACGCTTACGCTCGGCTTGCTGAAGCCGAGTTCATTTACAATGTCGATAGAGCGAACCCGATTCCCGCCCTGCCTTAAAACAAAAATCGTTTCTAAATAGTTTTCGGCTGATTCATGCGTTTTCAACACGCCGTCTCCCTTCATGGTTGCCCCGGACTAACTATTTAAATATCAGAATAGCATAAACGGCTTGTATAAATCAACAAAAAGACGTTTTTGGGAATTTTTTCATACCTTTAAACCGCCATGAACTATTGACAATAAGGTTAGTTTATGCTAACTTGCATTATGCTTTAGTTAGTTATAACTAACTCACATGGGGGAGGTTTAAATGACTTTAAGGGAATTAAACGTAGGGAAAAGAGGCCGGGTTTTGACGGTCGGCGGTGAAAAGGTATTACGGCGGCGGCTCCTGGAAATGGGTATCACGCCCCGCACCGTTATTACCATAAAAAAAGCCGCCCCGATGGGCGACCCGATAGAATTGCTGCTTCGTGGATACGTTTTGACATTGCGCTTGGAGGATGCGGAAAAAATAACTGTTGAGGAGGTAACGGCATGATATTTGCTCTCGCCGGAAACCAAAACAGCGGAAAAACCACGCTGTTCAATCAGTTCACGGGCTCAAATCAACGCGCGGGAAATTTCCCCGGCCTGACAGTCGAGCAAAAAATCGGGAACATTACGGGACATAAAGATATATCCATCGTCGACCTGCCCGGCATATATTCCCTTTCGCCCTACACAAGCGAAGAAATCATAACCCGTGATTTTCTGCTTAAACAAAAGCCGGACGCCATTATCAACATAGTGGACGCAACCAATATAGAACGTAATTTTTATCTGACTCTACAGCTTATAGAGCTGCAAATCCCGATGGTGCTTGCGCTTAACATGATGGACGAAGTTCAGGCCAACAACGAAAGCATTGACATACTGCATTTGCGGGAAGCTCTCGGCATACCGGTCGTACCTATATCGGCGACAAAAAAACAAGGGCTGTCCGAACTTATGGAACAAGCCATCAATACCGCGCAAAACCGCAGAAAGCCGGAACGCATAGATTTTTGCCCCGGCGGCGAGGAACCTGCCGGCGCGGTGCATAGAACGATTCACGCAATCTCTCATCTGATTGAGGATCACGCGGGCAGGCAGAGTATTCCGGCGCGTTTCGCCGCCGCGAAACTGGTCGAAGGCGACGACCCCATTCTGGAAAATTTGCGCCTTTCCAAAAATGAAGCGGAGACAATCGAACATGCCGTAAAGGAAATGGAAACGGAACTGGACACCGACAGGGAAGCGGCTATGGCTGATATGCGGTATCATTTTATCGAGGATGTCTGCGGGAAATGCGTTGTAAAATTAAAAGAAAGCCGCGAATACCGGCGCAGTGTCCGGCTTGATTCCATATTTACCCACAAAATTTTGGCTTTCCCCACATTCCTGGGAATCATGTTCGCGGTTTTTTGGCTCACTTTCGGCGTTATCGGAACTCCGCTCAGTGAACTTTTTGAATGGGGAATAGAGGGGTTGAGCGGATGGACCCAAGGTATTTTGGAAACATATGAGCTTAACCCTGTTCTCCTGTCGCTGATTATTGACGGCATATTCGCGGGCGTGGGCGCGGTTCTCGGTTTTGTGCCCATCATTGTCACGCTGTTTTTCTTTTTGTCCATGCTGGAGGACAGCGGATATATGGCAAGAGTGGCGTACATCATGGACAAACCGCTTCGTAAAATCGGGCTTTCGGGGCGCAGTTTCGTTCCCATGCTGATGGGATTCGGCTGTACCGTGCCGGCGGTCATGGCCACGCGGACTTTGGCAAGCGAACGCGATAAAAAAATGACCATTTTTCTCACGCCCTTTATGAGCTGCAGCGCAAAAATACCGATATACGCCCTGTTCACCGCGGCATTTTTTCCTAAATATCAAGCGTTGGTAATGATAAGCCTTTATGTGATTGGTATTTTATTAGGGGTGTTTTCAGGGTTTATCATGAAAAAAACGGTATACAGGGGCGCGCCTGTTCCGTTTGTAATGGAGCTTCCGAATTATCGATTCCCGTCCGCGAAAACCGTATTGCTGCTTTTGTGGGATAAGGCGAAAGACTTTATACAAAGGGCCTGTACGATTATTTTTATTGCCTCTGTTGTGATTTGGTTCCTGCAATCCTTCGATATACGTTTGAACCATGTTGAGGACAGCGCGGACAGTATGCTGGCGGCTATCGGGCAGGCTGTCAGCGTGATATTCGTTCCCGTCGGCTTTTCGGACTGGCGGGTATCAACAGGGCTTATCACGGGTTTCATAGCAAAAGAAGCCGTAATCAGCACATTGGCCGTGCTGACCGGCACAAGCTTGACGGAACTTGGCGACGCATTGCATACGCTATTTTCACCGCTTGCCGCGTTCAGCTTCCTGGTGTTCACGCTGCTGTATACGCCTTGCGTGGCGGCGGTCGCTATCGTAAGGCGTGAACTGGGCAGCTTAAAAGGTACATTTTTCATAATAGTGTATCAGACGGGATTTGCGTGGCTGGCCGCGTTCGTCGTCTATCAAATTGGGAGTTTGTTTGGGTGAGGGACATGAATAATTTTGATTTTATCGTTTTGGGCGGACTTGTCATAGCCATTATATCCGCCGTTATATGGATATACCGGAGGAAAAAACAAAGCGGCTGTAGCTGCGGGCGCTGTCCTCATAACAGAAGCTGCGCTGATAAAACGCGCTAAACCGAAGGCAAAAGGCGGACGGTTTTTAGCCGTACACAGCGTTGTGTTTATCAGACTTGCTTAAATCCGTTAAACCAAGCCCGTTCTCCAAAAGGCTTTTTCTTCGCGTATGTCAATGTTTGAGCAGCTATTCCTATCGGAAGGAAACACACTAATTCATAGTCGTCAGGGACACCCAAAATATCCGCCATTTTCCGTCCTATCGCGTCGGTGTCGGTGATTTGCCCCTCATACCAACAGCTTTGATAACCAAGTTCAACAGCGGCCAGTAACATATTTTGAATGGCGGCCGAATAATCCTGTATGTTAAAACGCCTGTCCCTGTACGCGATAATTTGTTGAGTCAACACGCAAATAATAGCCGGAGCGGTTTCGGCGATCTTCGGCCCGATCACTTCACGCAATCTGCGCATCAGATCAACGTCGTCCACGGCAATCAAGCTTGTCGTCTGTTTATTACAGCCGGACGGCGCCGCTAATCCCGCTTCCATAATTTTTGTCAAATCATTCCTCGAAATAGCGGCATTTTTATAATCCCCACGATAACTCGTCCTATTTTTGATTGCCTCCAGCACTGTCATGAATAACACCCTCTCCGCATTTTTCATGCATTATACAGTAAAATAAAAAGGGCTCTCAATAAAATATTTGCCGAATAGGGTAAAACTTCACGTGGGGGGGTAATTATGGCTCGTAAGATATTGATTGTGGGCGGTGTGGCGGGAGGCGCGTCACCCGCGGCAAGATTGCGCAGGCTGGATGAGAACGCGG
>Ga0099364_10004023_pt1 | contig 22398 bp, 22 predicted proteins | sample TergutTh196P3_FD_73070 | JGI IMG/M metagenome (GOLD analysis project Ga0099364, IMG submission 73070) | Microcerotermes parvus P3 segment gut microbial communities from Pointe-Noire, Republic of the Congo - Th196 P3 | ecosystem: Host-associated > Arthropoda: Insects > Digestive system > Gut ...
GTAGCGAGAACTTGAGCGTTCCATTTGGACCGGCATTTCTAATTGGCGCAACATGTCGTAGTCCGCTGAATATCTTATGCGGCATATTGTGCGGCAAATCCGTCAGAAATCCCTTTCCGTCGACCCACTCTTCGGTGGCGACCGGTTTGTTGTTTATGGTCGGCGTTCCGATGAAGTTTGGGCTGTCGAACGGCGCCCTGGTTGCCAGCTCTCTGCCAAGCTCTTCAATGGCCCCGATGGTGTGCGAATGCGGCTCTGGCGGAAAGTCCGGCGGCTTGTTTTGGACGGCATCCCATGACACCGGGACGGACACCAGGTCCTCCTCCGTCAATATTCGTTCGCCGTTCAAAAATGCTTTGCCGACCGTTTCCGACATGTTACTTACTTTGTGAGTGTAAAAAGGTAATGAAGGTTCGACGATCTCGACACATCGGACGGATCGACGTAATTTGTGTTCTTGTTTTGGACGAGCGGAAATCCCGCGAGCCGGAAAGCGTAATCGACGGCGGTGGAGCAGACGAAACGCGAAAGGCGGTAGTTGTCGATACAGTCTTCCGTGTATCCTTTTTTGAGACAGCGCAGGAAACATCGCAACACGGGAATTTTCCAGGCGTAGATGCAAATGATCGTTTTCCACGAATAGGGGAGACCGGTCAGTCGTTCCAGGTTCCGGACGACGCGGTGTCCGTCGAAGTTCCGGAGTTCCGTTTTGATTTCCCGATCCTCGGCGTTGAAAACGCAGTCGATAAACACATTCGAGAATCGGTACACGTCGATTCGTCCGGAATCCGCCGCCACCACCCGCTCAAGGTCGATGGCCCGTCCGCCGCCTCCGAAGAGTCCCTCGCGGAACTCGACGAGTTGAAGATAAACGGCTCCATCCTTATCCTCGATTCTCTTGACGACGCCGACATGGGAGTACGGCGACGACGTAATTCCGGCGATCATCTTCGACATGATCCGTTCGCCTCGGAAGAGGAGAACGTCTCCGTCCTGAAGATGTTTTTTCGATTCCGGAAAGCCGAGAAAAATGTAGGTGGATTTCATCGTTTGACGGGGACGGGGGGACGTTATTTAGTTTTGCGGAGCGGCCGGGACCGTGGATTGTGCCATAACGCTCGGCTGACCGTAATAGCGTTCCGTCGGCGAATAACCGATGGGATAATTGAAATCAATCGTTCCGTTCATGGCGTCGAGCCGTGCGCGTTGCCGGTGATAGAGACCCCGTAAATCGACCACCCCGTCGAGCTGACCGTCTCGCCGATCCAGAAACCGGCGGACCAGGAGCACACCGACGCAAACGGCCAGTGCAAGGAGACAAATCATCGGATAATTCGCCTTGATCGCCTCGTTTGCCCCCGCCGCAATGGTTTCCGGCAACTTTTCCCGGTCCCTTGCGGCCAACAGTGCCTGCGTTTCGAGCGTCGTCAGTCGCCCGTTCGTCGTGGTGACGATTTCTTTCGCCTGACCGATGGCGTCGCCGACCGCTCGTTCGGTCGCGTCCAACCGGTGCCCGTAAACGTCGACTCTTTGGTTCAGGTTACCAATCCAGCCGGCGGCAATGCCGGGGTCCGACATGGGCGGCGGTACGGTGACGGAGATGTTCGGCGACAACGGCGGCAAGCCCGTCGGCGGTTCCGGACGGGTGAGAATCGGCGGTGTCTCAATGATCGGCTGCCGGTATCCCGGATCGGACGGTCTCGGCGGACACCGAAAGATTCCGGCTGCGTCCACGTATCCGCCCGGGTACTGCGTTTCCATGGCTTGTACGGTGTCGTCGATCGCCACCAGTCGGAGCGATTCGATTTTCTCCGCAATTCGGCGTGACAAGGTTCCGTAGGTGTTCCGTTTGTCGGTTCCCCACAGGACGCCGATCACGGTGTTGTCCGGCGTGACGATGGGACCGCCGGAATCGCCGTGAATCGCACCACCCTGGATCACGATACCGTCATTCTTGGTGCCTTTCGGCGAATAGTACCGTTGAAAATACGCGGTTGTCCGGCTTTTTTGGCCGTTGCCGCCGAAACCGACGGCGTAGAGCGGCGTTCCCGTTCGGAGTTCCAGTGGAACACCAAGAGGGAGCGGTTTCGGGATACGGCAACCTTGCGGCAAACCAAGAATGGCAAAGTCGCAAGCGTTGTCGATATAGTAAATCGGCACACGTCGGTATTCGCCGTCGATCCGGACCGAGACGGCTTGGGCATCACGGGCTGAGCGGACGACGTGTTCGGCGGTCAGAATGACCGTTGCGCCGCCCCATTGGACGAACGCTCCGGAACCGTAAGTCGACGATTTTTCGGAAACGGTCGTCCGAACACGGACCACGGCGTCAAACGACGCGGTCTCCTGTTGAGGCGTTGCCGGACAGACACCGTCGGGACACGGCTCTTGGCCGAAGCCGCAACACAGGCGACAAAGGAAAATCAGACAGAGGGAGCACAGTTCAAACAGTTTCATTTTCATTGTTTCCTCGGTAGGGGGGGTAGGGGGGGGCGGTGTAATCGCAACACAAAGCCGGGTGGCAATGCGTCTCGCAGCGAACGATTTTCGGACGATCATCGTTTGACCTGATGACGTCCGGTTCGGCGCAAAGCACTTCACCCGGTTTGAATCGCTTGTGGATACAGTCCATCGTTACGCCGGTGTCAGGATCGCCTCGGCATTGCTGATTGCTTCCGATACGTAGATCGGAATTCCGAACACCGTGTCCGGATACGGAGCTTCGGTCCCGGTCGGATTCGTCGCCGTTCGCACGTCGCGGATTTGACCGAGCGACCGTTTCGTCATAAACAACATCGTCGGTTCCTTGCCGACGGGGAACTGCTCAAGCAGTTTCGCAATGAGCCGGTCGGTCGCCCCTTTGTCTTCCTGCTCCGTGATGTTACAGATTCGACCGATGCACTGGTACGTCGGGACCTGAAGGCCGACGTAACCGGAAATCGGTTGCGCGTAACCCCAAAACGGTCGGCCTTTCGTGTCGTAAAGGCGGCAGTAGGTGATGGCGCCATCGTTGATCTTTCCGTTCTGGCCCCAGGCGTATTGGACGGCGTCAATGTCCGAGCGCAATGCGTAAATGCTCGTCGCCTTGTTTGCCGTGGTCCCGCCGGCATTGACGACCATTGGGGAATTCGTGTGAGGGAGCAGTGACGCGATTCCGCGGAACCCCTTTTCGTCGGCTTGGGTGCCGTACCAGGTCTGGATCGCGATATGCTGTAACGCCGCTTCAAGGTGCGCCTTTGCCTGAATCGCAATGGCGGCGCTTTCGCCCCATTCACACTCTTGCGCGACGGCCTCGTCAAGCGACCATCCGGCGTCGAGGAACTTGCAAACGACTTCTTCCGTCGCCAGGGTCGTTCGTTCTTCCGTACGTCCCGTGTTCGTTTCGCGGAACGAAACGGGCGGCAGTGCCTTCTGGAGCAGCGTTTTGTACTGCGTTTTCTCAATCGGACTCGCACTGATGTGGAGGAGTTCGGGTTTTGCCCGACTGCATTCGTCGATCAATCCGATCAATTCCTCGCTGTTGTTCATTTGCCAAACATCGGAGGACAGCATCCGATTATGCGGGAGTAAAATATCCGCCATAGATCAAATTCCTTTCAAAAAAAGTGTTACGAATTGTTTGAGGTCGTGAAACGCCGACTACCCGGTTTTCCGTCGGGCGTCGACGGCGTGTTTCGCATTGTCGGCAAAGGCCCGCATCCCGGGTGGGAGCGGCGAGAACTGTTTCCTGGGCCGTTCGGCGTTGCCGCCGCTGAGCGGCTGCGATTCGCCGCCGGATTGACCGGCAGCCTGTTTGAACTTGAGATTTTCCGCCTGAAGTCGCTTGAATTCCTCGGCGGAAACCGGCACCGTCTCGCTGTCGGCGGTATTGGCCGTGTTCAGCTGTGCTTCAAGTTCGACGATCCGGGCATCTCTTGCGACGATCTCCGCTTCAAGCTCGGCGATTTTCGCAATGAGCTCCGCGATTTTCACGTCCTTTTCGTCGATGTCGCTGGAAAGGTCGTCGGCGAAAACGCTCAGGGCCTCGTCGAGAGAAAGCCCGTCGGAGAAATACTTGAATCCCCGGGTGTCCCCGAACTTCTTGGCAAACAGTTTGGCTTCGTCTCGGGCCGTCCCGGGGACGGCACTCGTTTCTTTCGGCATCGGATTGGCTCCTTGTCGGTGTTGATTGTTGAAAACGGTCGTGTTCGGATCCGATCCGTACAGACAGATCGCAACGCCCAAGACCTCGAACTGGCGAAAAATGGTTATCGGCCCGATCACGGTCTCGCCGTTGACCTCGGCCGTTGTTCCTTCGGAAACGAATTCCTCGATCAAACCGGCTTCACCGATGTTGACCGAACACTGGTAGGGCATTCCACGCTCTTTTTTCGAGATGATTTCATTGGCGCGGTCGTCCGCCGTGAACGGCAACAGGAATCCGGCGCATTCCAAGGCCGGACCACCGCCGAACGTCTCGAGAAATCCAAGGCCCTCACGGGAATCATGTTCGTAGTCGATGGGGATTTTTTCGAGCGGAATGACCGCTCCGGAACGATCAAACACGCATCGCCCCCACCACCAGTGGGTAAACGGTTTTCCGGAAAACGCGATCAGGCGGATGGAGTATTTTCCGTCGGAGATTTTCTCGATGGAAAACTGGTTTTTCTCTCCACGAAATCGCAGAGCGGATTCAGGAATAGTACGGTTCGTTGGCATGTTAATTGTTCATGTTGATGTTGACTTCAGCGGCAAACGTCGGCAGGTTGACGTTGTGCTTCCTTGCGAACTCCTCGTCGGCTTTTCGTTGCAAAATAACGTCCTTGAAGTCCTTTCCCAACTGACTGCAAACGCCGGTGTAGGAATCGAACCCGGAAACGATGGTCGTCATAAATCCCTTGGCTTCCTCGTCGGCCTTCCACCAGGGCAATCCGGACGGAGTCCATTCGAACCAAAGGTCGTTCACGGTCATTTTGTCGGGAAGGATCAAACGGTTGTGCATGATTTCGTTGGCCAGCTTCCACCGTGTCAACTGATCAAGCAGGTTCTGATTGCCTTCCCGCTTCTGCTTGCACGATTCGTTGTACTGGACGATTCCGGCCCGACTGCCGAAAAAGTTCGTGTGCGATTCGTCGAACATGGAATAGCAAAGATCGAGCGATTTCAGCGCCACCATAATCATCAGCTTGGTGTAGTCCTGAAACTGGTTGGACGGAAAACCGTCCTGGATCGTGTCGAGGTCCTCGCCGGGCATAAGTTCGACCATATACGACGCTTTTCCTTTCAAGGAGAGCCGCCGCTGTTTCTCGAATTCCTTCTGTTCGTCCGTGAGGGGATCGGCATCTTCGCTCCGACGGAATTTCAAACCGAAGAGCTGCATCGCCTTCGATTTGGCCAGAGCGAAGTCGAAAGAATCCGACACGTCCTTGAACGCATTGGCCGCCGATACCAGCAGACCGATTCCACGGACCTGGTCGAACCGGGTATAATATCCGTGCAGAATCATGTTGTGGGCGTCGACCATTCTCTCGAATTGGAAGTCCCGGACCCGTGCGCGGGAATGGATCGCGTAGGACAGCGGGGCACCGCAGTTGTCCACCCGGACGCCATGCACCCAGTCCGGATCGTTTTCGCGGACGCCGAGCGGATTGCGGATGCGGTCTCCCTCAATCGCCTGCAAACGCCCGTCGGCAAGTTTTAAGATGCCGATGTCGCCGTCGATGGTGCGACACGCCTCGGCGATCCGGATGAATTCGTTGAGAGAATAGCGACCCGTCACCTCGAAATTACCGCGTTTGCCCCAATGGTGGATGATTCGTTCAATCTGCGCGTCGAGTTCGGGAATGTCCGTCTGGCTCTTGAACGTGAACCGGGCAACATAATCGACGTGTTTCCGGACCGCCCAGGTAACGATGGCGAAATCGTGCCAGAGTTCCCGCGACCGGGACACCGCCTTTTTACGGTCGTGCGGCGGCAATTCACGGTCCTCCGACAACAGCGTCAACGGCGCATGCGATCGCGCAAGGGATTCCTTGGCAATGGCATAGCCGAATAGACGTCTTCCAATTGTCGCTGCTGCTTTGAACATTTATTGATCCGCGGTCGATGTTCGCCGGTGAATTTGTTTCAGTCGCTTTCCGGTGTTTCCGCTGCGTCCGGGGGGATGGTGTCTGACGGTAATTCTTTCATCACATCCTTGTCATAGACGTGAAAATGGATGTGTAGCTTCAAGTTGCTAAAGTAAGCAAAACTACAGACGGCAAGCGTACAAGAAAGAAGAAATACAATAATAATGTTTGTCATTCCTGATCCTTTCCCATTCTTTTGGTTAATGATGATTTTGCCGATGCGGATTTTGCAAACGGCTTCGCAAAGTTTCATGTCTCTTTCCTCTCAAAAAAGGTTATGGTTGACACTTGCCTTTTTCGATTCGGAAAGTACAATTTTCCGTTGCGGGCAAGCGATGTTCGCTATCACTTCTCGCCGCCTCCGCATTGCTTCTAACAATCCGGGGGCAACCTTTCTTTTTTTCGCTTCACGGGGTGAGGCGGCTAAACGTTTCGCAGGTCGATGGCAATGAACGGATTATTTCCCCTTCGACGCCGACGCTGCTCCTTTGTGAGTTCCTCCAGCAGTTTCCAGGCGTTCTGCTGTGTCAGCGTTATCGACAGGCCCGTGTGCGAGTCGCTCATCGCCGTCATCGAGTGATTCGACCGGAGAAACTCGCTGATTTCCGCTTTCCAGCGGGAGATTTCCTCGTCGGTGAGTTCCGTGAACATGCTTTTTTTCGCTCCTTTCGACGCGGACCTGTCCGCATTGGCTGCACTTGACGTGCTGACGGATAATAGTTGCCATGCCGCGGAACTCCTGAACCAGCGGCTTCCCACAGGGAGCCGCTTTTGTCGAACGGCATTGGATGCAAGGACGATAATTCGTAACGGGTTCGGACATGGTTGTCTCCTATAAATCGGTAACGGTAGTCCCCGTCGGTCGGGAGAACGCCGCAACGGCGTCCCGTTCCTCCTGGGTGATGATTCCAAGGGTCGATGCCGCAACAAGGTTGCCGACGAGACAGTCGAAATAATGGTTTTCCATGTGCGGCTTCAACGGTCCCCATTCGTAAACTTTGTGTTTCGCTTCCACCAATTGCACCGGCTCGGCGGTCAGGTGTTCGGAGACCATTTTGTGTTTCTCCGGATTCCGGCCCCAAAACGTTACGCCGCCGCGTGTTCCCGGCGACAAGGATAATGCGTCATGACAAATCGTTTTCCAGTAGTTGACGTCCATCTTGACCGTTTTGAGCGTCCGTTTCTGCGGGCGCTCCTCAATCCAATGGTGTCCCAACGCCGCTTTGTCCTTGTCGCGTTTCCAAAATTCCATCGGGGTGTCTTTCGCACCCACCGATACGCCCAGCGACGGTTTGACCACCGCCGAGCAACCGAGTTTCCGAATCACCGATTCGACGACGCGGTGAACATAACCGGCGTCAACGAAAATCCGGTCGATCTTCGCAAACAAAACGCCGTCCTCATCCCCGGCAATATCGTAACTTTCCGCCATCAGGCGCCGAAGCAACGTTTCCAGGCCCCCCATAATCGCGGCGTTTCGTAAACGCCGGGCGGATTCCTTCTTCATCGTTCGGGCTTCCGCCGCCGTCAACGGATTCAGCGTGACAAGCGATTGGTCCTGACGATGAAAATACCAACGCGACTGTTCCGGAAAAACGCCGTAATCGACGACGTGACCGGTGAAATCGGTCGTCCAGGCGACGACCATCCAGTACAAAAGGTCGTCGTGCAGGTCGATAAACGCCGTCATCTTGTGCGTATCGTGCGGAACTTCCTTGCGTTCCAAACCGTTCAGCAATTTCCGAATGTCTTTGGCTTCGACAACCAGTGATGTCTTCAAACTCGTCAGCGGACGATTCTGCTGCTCCGACCAAAAGGCGGACGGATTCGTCAGCATCTTGTTCATCCCATGTTGCAGCCGTGACAGCACATGTCGTTCGTCAAACTTTTCCGGCCAGTCGACCTCGGCTCCGGCGTCCATCGCCTCGCGGTGCCGTCGGTAAAACTCCGTCGCCGCACCTCTTTCGGTACGGAAAAGTCTCGCATACTCTCCCTCCCATAGGTCCATCCGATCCGGAAACTTCTCGATCATCGCATACCGCAGACCGTTCCATTCCGAATGCTGCTCCCGATCCAGGAACTGGTCGGCGGCGTCGCCCGCCGCAATCACCGTACAACTCATCAGCATGGCAAGCTCCATGCCGTCCTCCGCCAAACCTTCAACGTCCGACGCCACCTTGATCTTGATCTTCTCCACGCGATTCGGATTGATCGCGTCTTCCGTCGTCTGCAAGTCGTCGAGAATCACGTAATCCGGTCGCAAAATTTCTCCGTCACGCTTCGCCGACGACTTCCCGCGAATCTTGCCCCAAATTCCCGCCGAACGGACCACGGAGCCCGCCGCCGCACTGCCCGGAATGTCCGGTAACTTCAATCGCAACGATTCCCACTGAATCCCCGTCGACCGCCCCAAATACGTCTGACCCCGTGCAAGGTGCCCCGATCCGCCGAGCATCAGCAACGGATACCCGATCTCCGGGAAGTCGTCCACGAAATTCGTCGACGTCAGCATCGTCTTGATGTCGTCGATGAACTCCTTGGCGTCGTCAATCGTCGCTGCGACAATGACCGTCGACCGCCGGTGCCCGTATCCGAACGCCCACGGAACACTGCCTTTTTCGACCGACGATTTACCGCTCCCACGCGGCATCCCAACGGCCTGTTTGCCGTCGTTCAGAATAATCTCCTGAACACCGGCGATATACTTCTTATGGTGGTTGCCGAAAACCGTCTTAAATACCCGGGGAAAATACTCCTTGAGAAAAAATTCCAGGTCATACATCCCCCGCACCCGCCGATCCGGATTCCGTATCGACGGCAACGGCGCAATCTCCCGATCCTGCGCCGATTTCTCCCGGCTCCGGAGACGCATCTGCGACCGGTGCTGCTCTTCGTCGGTACGCGGCATTCGTCGGCATCGTTAGGTACTCTCCGTCCCGGCGGCAACTTGGACAAGGGGCGTGGCGAATTGTAACTCCCTTGCAACCGCGATGGCCGTCTCCTTATCCGGAAATTGAAAAATGACCGGATTGATATATGCGTCACCGTGGCAGTTGGTGTACTCCATTTTCTCCACCTTCTCCACGGTAATGTTTATGCTGTTTTCCTTTTTGGACATGTCCAAACCTCCAAACAGGCTTTCAAGTACGTTAAAATTCATAGTTTCTCCTCAAAAAGACCGCTTGCCGGATTCGAGAAAAAACCTATAATTCTCTCTGGGCAGGCGATGTGTGTTATCGCTTGTCTCGGACTTGTTGTCTTACCGTGGCAATAAGTCCTCTTGCGGCAAGTGATCCGTATCATTACTTGTCGCTGCCTCCGCATTGTTTCCGCAATTCGGGGGCAACCTTTCTTTTTTCGCAATCTTACGATTGCGGCTCTGTTGTATGCCTCACGGCTTTGTATCGGACGATTTCCAGGGCGGCCAGCCGAACCAGCTCCTCGACCGGCGTGTCGTCCGGAGCAAGGTGAAGCGGGGCCAAATGGTCGCGGATTGCTTGCGAGATCAATCCGTCGACCGACTCGCCCTCTTCAAACGTAGGCGGCTTGTGCAAGCCGAGTAATTTGACTCGTTCCTTTTCGGCGTTCAACGCCGTTTTGTGGTCCTTGAGTTTGTAGGCGTCGGAATAAATATTGTCGAAACGAATAATCGCCTTGCCCAGCTCCTCGTCGCGGTGGAAGTCGACGGCCAGTGTCAGTTGCCGACGGGCTTCCAAAACGTAGGCGTCCAGTTCGGTATCCGAAATCTTGAGGCTGTCCCGGCATGTTTTCCGAACGAGGACCTGACTCGGTATCTTGAACAACAGGCGGACGACTTGGTCAAGGATCGTTTCATCAACTACCAATGCAGCTCCCTCCGTGACCCCCTGTCGAAAATGGTCTCGAATTCCGTGCGGTAAAAATCGTAAAGCTCCCGGCTGTTGTGGACGGCGGTTTGTTCAAGGTTGTTGTTAATGGACATATTGGCCGATGTTTCGACGACGATGAATTGATCCGACTTCCAGTTGCAAAACAGGGATACCTTGGCATGGGTTCGCGTTTGGAGGTAACGGCCTTTTCCTTTCCCGATCAATTCCGCAATCATCAATGCGTAGGATTCAGGGCGCCGTCTTTTGAAGACGAGGCTGGTGATGATCGACACGAATCCGGACCTGACTTTCCCGGCGTCGATCAGTTCGACCAGTTCGCTCATGTGCCGGTGCGTAATCATCCAGGTGGAAATGTACAACTCGTCGATCCGGCCGCCGAGCAATGCGACGCCGACGGGCACGAAACACCACGCATCAAACAGGTTACAGCCGAGCAGGTGAATCGACTCGCCCGGCTCCGGAAGTTGCGGTAGGAGGGCCGACAGGTTCTCCTGACGACTCGCTGCGACCATTTTCTGTCGGTGTCGGAGCCGAACGGACCGAGCCGACTCGTCGAGTTCCGTTGCATAGTCGTTTTCGATGCCGGACACGATCTCGTCGATCATCATTTCGCCGAGAACGTCGGCGGATCCGTCGTCGAAAAAGTCGTCAGGAAGTTCGTCGGTCAGGTGTTCCATAAACGCAAAAATCAATAAAATTGCCCAAATTTTCCGTACATCAATTCGACATTTGCCCCACAATCGACGTTCGGCCCCCCTCTCGACTCCTGACACCACCCGAGGCCCCCCCTCAAAAATCCACGAAAATTCGGGGAAACAAATAAAATTACCCAACCGTACCCTTATGTGTGAGCCACAGGAGGGAAGAGAAAGTAGTACCTGTCAGCCCCCCTCGGCTTCTGCCGATACGGGTTCCGGGACGGTTTCGATGACCGGCTCCGGAGGCGGCTGTTGGTGTGGCTTTTTGCAAATACAGCCATCGCTCTCCATCGGTCCCGTTTCCGCAACGATGGCTTTGAGAAGGATGGTCAGGCGTATGGCCGTCTGCGCCTGTAGGCCGCTCACGTGTCGTCCCGTGTCAAGCTCTCGCTCGTGTTCCCGGAGCAATGACCATAGTTCATTCTTCGTCAATTCAAGAAGGAACTTCTGTTTCGAGATGAGCGTATATGACGAAAAGGTGACGACAACGAAAAACAGACAGAGAACGAACAAAAGAAAAATGGTCATGGTCTTTCAAAGGGTTACGAGTTACGAATTCGTAATTATTCGTGTGGCGTTTGCAATTTGCCGTTCGACTTCCGCACGGACGGCAAGGTATCGCTCCAACTCTTCACCGTGAAGGTCAAGGCAGAGGGATTCGGGGGCGGGATCAGTGTCTGCCTCACTGCGAGGACGTTGAGAAACGTGTCGACCGTGGAATATAAGGGCTACCGTGTTCCGGGAGACTCCAACGGCCGCCGCAATGCTCCGGTTCGATTCACCGGTTGCAAGAAGCTCTTGTATTTCCCGTACAGTTCCTTCACTGAGTTGACGCAATGTTCCTAATGCGGTTGCTTGCGACTCAAGCGGGAACTATACCATAGAAGAGGCAAATGACAAAGAATTATTATGCCAAAATGAAAATGCCGGTCCCTGTTGAGATTGAGTCGCAAGAGGAGACCGGACACCCACCAAAGCGAGACGCCTCCGAGGCTCATGGCTTGGCGGTCACAACCGGAATTGTAAAACGAAAACGGAAATGTGTCAATCGTCCTCTTCCTCCTCCTCGTCTTCGCCTTCCTCGCCATCGCAATTGCAATCGCAATCGTCGTCGCCGCAATTTGCGCAGGCGGTTCGCCATTCGTAAAGGCCTTCGCAACATTCACACACCGGTTTGCCATTGACGTAGCCATAGATGTGGAAATTACATATCGGTTCTTCGCAATTTTGACAAACACCAACCGCCGGTTGTGTGCAGGGATAGAGTGAGCAAACAGTCTCGTTCATTTTCATTTAGCCGGTACTCCGGCGGGTTTGGGAAAAGTTCTTTGGAGGATAGCACCATCCGTTATCCGTTTTTGTCGGCATTCTCGATCAAGCCGGCGGCTTCAACGGCGCGCAGGTAACCGGCCAAAAAACCTTTTTCCCAGATGGTTTTCAAGACTTTTGACAAGTGCGGTTCGCGGATTGAGCATTCAATGATAACCTTCTCAACGATAGGATTATCCTGCTTCCAACGCGCAAAATCCTGTTGTGCTTGTTTCTCCAGCATTTTCGTTGCGAGGTCGAAAGCCTTTTCAATGTCAATGTTCTGACTCATGATTTTCTCCTTTCGCCTCGGCGATGGTTTGATTGATAACGGACGCAATACTGTAACTATTCGTGTCTCCCACTTTCGTATTGGGAATGGTATTTAACGCCCGTAGTGCCAGTTCCAGTGCTTCCAGCAACTCCCGTGACTTGGCGAAAAGTCGGGCGTTGGCTTCAAAAATTGCATCCTCATTGGCATCTATGTCCCACGGATTCCAAAGTCCAACGACTGCCGTTCCATAAGCATCGTAGATCATGTGCCTATTTTGTTCCGTTTTTGTATATCGCCACGGAGGCCTGAATGGCGTGTCAGTCATGGGGCACCTCGCTTTCCTCCGGCGGTGCCGGATCGTCGATCTTGAGCCAAAGGGCCTTGGGATAGTCTTTACAAAATGATTTCAGTGCCCAATTGGCTTGCATCGCAAAAAGATGAAACGCTTTACTACTACGACGCACTACCACGGGTTCTGCCTCGCCAAATTTATTGTAACGCCTTAACAAGTACAGTCCTTCCTCTGTCGGCGGCTCCGTCGACCACGAAGGCGACGCCCGGCGGTTCCAAGCGGCAATCGCTTGTTGTTGGGTGCTTTCTCCGTTAATATCCCTTTCGCATCCGGGACCGGGACAAATAACAAAATAACGCGGTATCGCTTCGGGGCGTTTCCAAACAAATACTTGATCTGACCCGCAGAACGGGCACGGCTTCAAGGCTTCGATCATGGAACTCTCCTTTCTAAAAAAATGAAACGAAAATCATTGAGCCGGTACACCGGCGGGTTTAGGAAAAGCTCTTTGTCGGCATTTCGGTCGGACTTCGGGAAACATCGCGTCGTTCTCCTTGACGGCTTGCTCGATGCGGCGGCAGGCAATGTCGAAAAACTTCCGCTCAATTTCAATACCGATGAATTTCCGTCCGAGATTCACACACGCAACGCCCGTCGTACCGCTGCCCATAAATGGATCAAGAACCGTTTCGCCGGGACTCGACCATTTATCGACGACAAAATTCATGTGCTCAATCCGCCGGGGGCACGGAAAGCCGTGTCGGTCCACCTTGAATCCAGGAGCGGTTTTCTCCCACGCAGTGCATTCGCCGCCGATACACATGTTGCCCTTTCGGGACACCGGCGGCTCTCCAAACAAGTAGGCAACGTTGCCGGAATTCAGTAACCGCCCCTTATGGGAGGGCAGTGCATACCGCAACCACATGACGCGGAAAAAACGTTGCCGTTGGTCAATTGCTTCGAAAATGAACATTGGATCGGTATCACAATTGACGATAACAGCCGTCCGCTTCTGCGTTGCATCCGTCCGTTTATGTATGTTGTCCAGTATTGCACGGTCGTAAGCGTGGCTAAAAAGGTATATGTCCATTCCTTTGAACTCTTCGACGTTGTTTTCTGGCCAAATGGGATCGGTAATAAGCGAATCGGCTGCGCGGCACTCGTGGTAGTGTTCCAACAGTTGCAGGCAATCGCCGCGATACAGCGTACAGTTGCCGATGGTTTCGATCTCGTAACTCATTTTAAGTTTTGGGCAATTCTTTAATGATTCAGCTGGTGCGTGAACAAAGTTCCTCAGTTATCTTGCCCGGCGGAAGCCAAATATTCGGACTCGGATCGTACTGCCGCCAGCCCTGACGCTTTAACTCCACGCTTGCCTCGCCGAATTGGAAGGTGGACAACTCCTGCAACTCGGACGATTTTTGTTCAACAAGGTCAAGAAACTCATCCAACGCCGCCGGATCCAAGAGCCCCTTCGTCCTCAAAAAGGAGGGGTGGAGCCCTCTGAACACGCCGATCTTCTTCTCTTGCAGGGCGGCATTGACCGTGTTGACCTTAGCCTCGACCTTCTGAAAAACGAGAGTTCTCTGCTCTTCAGTGGTTTTCAGTTCGGCATCTTTCTGGGCGGCGGCGGCCTTCTTTTGGTGCCTGATCGCGTCGGCTTCAAGAATCTGTTTTTGCCGCTTGCGAACGATATAGTATGCGTCGCGAGGCTCCGAACGCTCCTGCTCGACGGCATAACACTGGACCGTCGAAAGCAGTTTCGGCTCCCAGCCCCACCCCTCCCTGTAATAAATGATGCGGAGTGGATAGATCGCCGCGTTACGCCGCCGGGCAGAATTGTCAGTCTCGGCAAAGGCTCCTTGCAAAAACATCACGGTACTGAGACGATCCAAAAACGGCGAGGCATGCATGGCAATCGCAAAGCCAAGCCGGAAATTGATCTCTTCATAGATGTCGCGGATGAATGTCGTACTTGGAACCTGTGCCTTTGGAGTGCCATAGAGGTGCCGAAAACTGAGGTCGAGGCAATCGATGAGATACCGATGCGGTGCTCGCGGCAGTAAAATGCCGTCGACATTGGCCTGGGCGTTGGACACGGTACGGTCGATGTCGGCGAATTCGCTGAGCATTCGGTCGAGAAAGTGGTCCCGGTTGAGGAGCGGGTAGAGTTCCGGATTGTCGATCCCGCGTGAGTAGAGCACTCCGTCGAACGCCCAGTCGGACGGCATGTCATTGACTTCGTCGTCGGTCAGAGTGCCGCAGGGTGCTCTCCGTCCGTTGCGAAGGGGTTTGGCCCGTGTTTGGGTCGAAACGGGCGTCTGGTGGCGTGTGAGAGCGTTTTGGGGGCATTCTGCGGACGGTTGCCGGACCGGGGGCGTCTCAAGGGGAGATGGGTCGCCATCAACACGCCCCGGAACCGGCGGATTGCCTAACGGCTCTCTGGTGTCTTCAGAAGTCCGCGATAGCGGACGTGATTCTTCAATCTTTGAAAAATCTCTTTTTTTTGTTCGTTTGTTTAGTTCAGTTGAATTTTCTTGTTTATTTAGTTGGGAGGAGGTTTTCGGCGATTTTTCGGTACGGTCAGCGTACTCCTTGGTACGCTGGGCGTACTCTGTGGTACGGTCAGCGTACTCCTCGGTACGCTGGGCGTACTCTGTGGTACGGTCAGCGTACTCCTTGGTACGCTGGGCGTACTCTGTGGTACGGTCAGCGTACTCCTCGGTACGCTGGGCGTACTCTGCGGTGCGGTCAGCGTACCGATACAGTTTGGCCCCAAATTCATTCGTCACTGATTCAATCAGCCCCTTGCTTTGTAACCGATTGAGCGTGTTGATCAGATTTCCCTTATTCACACATAGCGCACTGACGAGGTTTGTCAGTCGCATTGGAGGCGAGACAGAGAGGAAAAGGACAACCAACTTTTCAATGGTGCCATCCAAGCGAGTGAAATCAATCATGTTTCACCCCCTTTCCGGCAAGAGTGCCAAGAAAAAGAATTCCCCGGCAAGTGTAGAAACTCGCCGGGGGAGGAAAAGCAAAAAGCGGTCCCGGCGTACCAAGAGCCCAAATTGGATGCCGCCGGAACCAGGGCGCGACAACATGAAGAAACGCACCCGAAAAAGGGAAAGGCCGCCGAGGATCGGCGGTAAGATAGGCAAGAAAGAAAATTGCCCCGACGCGCGAGCCCAAAACAGAGGCGCGACGGGGCTAGACGAGCACGAGTTAACAGCGGTTTTGGCCCAAAAAAGCAAAGCCAAATACCCACATGCAAGTCACCGAGGACGACGGGACTCGAACCCGCAACCACCGGATCGACAGTCCGGTACTCTGACCAATTGAGCTACGTCCCCAGAGGCGACCTCGGATTGTAGCATAGTTGCACGGTCTTTCAAGCACCCCCAGAAAAAATCCCTACCGTTCAGCAGACGGACGTTTCGGCGTCGGCCGATGGAGCGGCATGGATTTGGGATACGATATTATTGGAGTTCGGCAAGGTACGTGAGAACTTGGATGTGTATCATGGTCTTGAGTCGCTCAGTACGATGGGCAAGGTGTTGTATGGGGAGGGCACGGAGAGTTACGAAAAGTGGCGGTCGGAGACGACGATGGAATTTTTGTGGAAGGGATTTGAGTTGATTGAGAAGCGTCTGGACGTCTTGGCGGCGACGAAGCTCACGCCGAAGGCTCGGAAAAACCTTCATCTTTCGGCTCAATTTGGACCTTATGGTTCTCTTGGCCCGTCTGCAAGGGGATATGTACCGAAATTCAAGCCGCCATTCCATCTCAAGATCGTTTCCCGCGATGGCGGACTCAGCGGACCAACCCCGGAAAGACATCCAAATCCAGTGACTCAAAGAGTCCGGCCTTGAAGCGTTCAACCGCAATGGCTCCCATCACGGCGTTGTCCGTGCAGAGCGCAAGCGGTGCGATGAACAAGCGGAAACCGTATTTTGGGGCAGCGGTTTCCATTTTCTGGCGGAATCGGGCGTTGGCCGCAACGCCACCGCCCACACACAGCGTGTTCAAACCGGTTCTCCGGACCGCTTGCACCGCTTTGCCGACGAGGCAATCAACGACCGCTTCCTGAAACGACGCGGCCAAGTCGGCGATTTCCTTTTCGGACAGTTGGGCGGCTGCCGCTACCGGGTCCGACTTGCCCGGCCCGGTCAGTTTGTAACGCACGGCAGTCTTCAAACCGCTAAAACTGAACGCCACTCGCTCCGGTTCGTCGAGCAGTGAACGCGGAAAAGAGTGAGCGGTCGGACTTCCCTTTTCGGCGACTCGCTGGATCGCCGGTCCGCCGGGAAACGGTAGTCCGAGCATTGCGGCAACCTTATCGAAGGCTTCTCCGGCAGCGTCGTCGATGGTTCCGCCGAGGAACGTAAAGTCCGTCGGACCTTCACAACGGTACAAACTGGAATGTCCGCCACTGACGATCAAACCGACGCAGGGAAACGGATCTTCCTTGAACGCCACCTTGCAGGCGTAAACGTGTGCTTGAAGATGATTGACCGCGATAAGCGGTTTGCCGAGGGCAACGCAGAGGGCTTTTGCGGCGGCAAGACCGACGAGCAGCGAACCAGCCAAGCCCGGCGTGTTGGCAACGGCGATGGCATCGAGGTCGGCAAGCACGATTCCGGCACGGCGTACCGTTTCGTCAATGACCGGCAGAATTTGTTCGAGATGCGCCCGCGACGCAAGTTCCGGAACGACGCCACCGAAGCGTTCATGAATCTTATCCTGCGAGGCGACAACGCCACCGAGAACGCAAAGATCGTCGCCGATCACCGCCGCCGCCGTTTCGTCACAGGTCGTTTCAAGCGTGAGAATTTTCATGTGCCGTAGACATGGTTGTATGCGGCAGCCCGCCTTGACGCCCCCCATCGCAAGGTGATCCCGGTTGTCCCTTGCCCTTGGGGCGACGACTGTCCCGTGGTCGGATCGCCGCCTTACGGCTCTGCACGGAGTGCTACTCCGTCCCCAACTCTTTTTGTACGGAGTACTCCAAGCGACCCACCTGTTTTTTAATACAAATACCGATTGACGATATTTTCGAGGAGTTCCTGCCGCCCGCTGACGTTCGGCGTAACATCGCCCTTCTTGAGCATGTACTGTTCGAGCGACTTGAAACTGTGCTTCTTCGCTTCGATCTCGGCACCGATGCCATTGTCCCACGATGCGTAACGGTCCTTGACCATCTGAGCGATCACGCCTTCTTTGCGGATGGCGGCGGCGATCTTCAGACCGGCGGCAAAGGCGTCCATTCCGCCGATGTGTGCGTAGAACAAGTCAATCGGCTCGAAACTCTCACGACGAACCTTGGCATCGAAGTTGAATCCGCCCGTCGTGAAACCACCGTACTTCAAGAGAATCAACATAATCTTCGTCGTCTCATAGACGTTCGTCGGAAATTGGTCGGTGTCCCAACCGAGGATCGAATCGCCGCTGTTGGCATCGATCGAACCCAAAAAGCCCTGAGCACCGGCGTATTCCAGTTCGTGCTCCACCGAATGACCCGCCAACGTTGCGTGGTTCGTCTCGATGTTCATCTTGACGTGTTTCTCCAGACCGTAAGTCCGAAGGAAATTGATGCACGTTGCCGTGTCGAAATCGTATTGGTGTTTCGTCGGTTCGTGCGGCTTCGGCTCGAAATAGAACTGTCCCTTGAAACCAATCGCCTTGGCATAGTCAACCGCCATGTGCATAAAGATTGCAAGGTGATCCAGTTCCCGCTTCATATCGGTGTTCCAAATACATTGGTATCCCTCGCGGCCTCCCCAGAAGGTGTAACCGCTTCCGCCGAGTTCCTTCGTAACTTCCAACGCCTTCTTGACTTGCGCTGCGGCGTAAGCGAATGCGTCGGCGTTGCAACTGGTCGCCGCTCCGTGCATATACCGGGGATTACTGAACAGATTTGCCGTGCCCCACAACAGTTTGATGCCGGTGCGCTGCTGTTCGGCTTTGAATACCTTGACGACTTCGTCGAGATTCTTGTTCGACTCTTCCAGCGTTTTGCCTTCCGGAGCAACGTCGCGGTCGTGGAAGCAGTAGAAACCGAGTTGCATCTTTTCGAGGAACTCGAAGAAAACCTTTGCCCGTTTTTGGGCGTTGGCGACGGTGTCTTTTCCTTCCCACGGACGGTGCATCGTACCGGGACCGAAGGGATCGGCACCGCTACCGCGCATGGTGTGCCAGAAGGCGGCACTGAAACGGAAATGATCCTTCATTGCCTTGCCTTCGACTTTTTCGTCGGGATTGTAGTGGCGAAAGGCGAGCGGATTGGTCGATTGGGGACCTTCGTACTGAACGATCTTTTTGACTTCGGGAAAAGCGGCCATTGCGTTACTCCATGGTTTTTAGGGCGAAAAGTGAAAACGTCGACACTCCGTCGACAACATGGTCGTATTTTCGCAGATCGGAGACCGCAATTCAAGATAGATGAAATTATACCCGCTGCATAACCTCATCTTTCTCTTCATGGGAGCGGAGGCAAGGCACGCTTAGAAGACTCAGAATTTAAGTATTGCCGAAAAAATGGATTGTAACAAAGGAAATTTCGGACTGGTTCTTTCACGACCCCCATCGAGCGTTGACGCTTGGCGGCGGATCGTCGATAATGGGGGCGGTTTTCTCATCTCCTCTCCTTCCTCTGAAAATTGACAAAAAAATGATCGACATTGCAACCGAAGAACGTATCGATGAAAACCTTTGGGAGAATTCTCCGCTCATCGACGAATTATCGGTCTCACACATCGGAAACTGGAACACCCTGATAAGCCGGACGAACTGGGAAAAAGGAGCAATCATCTTGCGTTGGAGAAACGCAATGATCGAGGCTGGGCTTCCTCGAACTGCGTACTCCGATGAAGTGTGGGCGCGGCGGGTCGGCAATCTGACGGCCCAGCACGTCGGACGTCTGCGTCGGGTCGCCGAACGGTTTGGCGAAGCGGCTCCCGACTATCCGAACTTGTACTGGTCCCATTTTCAAGCCGCCCTCGATTGGGAAGACGCCGAAATGTGGTTGGAAGGTGCCGTACAAAGCGATTGGTCCGTCGCCCAAATGAGAATCCGGCGGGACGAAACCAATGGCGCTCCCGATAGTCTCAAACCGCAGGAACAGGATATTTTCACGGCGGAACTCGACGAGGACGTCAATCCACATAACGATTCGCATCCGGCACCGACGGAGCACACGCTACCGCGAACGGCGGAAATCAAGTCCACCGAGGGCGACGGATTCGACGTCGAAACGCCGCCCTTTGAAGGCGACACCGAACCGGAAAAAAAGAAATCAAAAAGGTCCGCCGAAAAAACGGCGATGGTTTTGGATGTTCCTTCGGCAGGCGAGCTGCTGAAAAGTTTGAATAATCTCTCTGAACTTCCGGACGATCTGCGAGACTCCCTCGAAACTCTAAAAATTGCGATTCTCAACCACAAACACGGTGGTTGGCAACAGGTTTCTGCAACAAAAGTGACCGGGTTGCTCGAGACGATGAAGGCGCTCGTTACTGCTGTCGATTAGCACTACGGCGCACGGTTGCCGCGAGCAGCCCCAGTCGCCGAAAATAAAATAGTGAAAAAAGACCGCAGAACGTCAACACTGCGGCTGCAGCCACTGAAAAGAGCGACGATTCGGTCTCCCAACGATACAGGCCGACGATTGCCAACGCCGGAACGCCGACGATCACTGCCGCATCGACGTAAAACCGTAACCAGAGCCCCGTGCGATGCGTGAGACTTTCCAGAGTTTTTTGCGGCCAAACTCCGAAGAACGTGTCCGATTCGATGACGCAGAGAAACAACAGCGGAAAACAAAGGAATTGCGAAACAAAAATCGCCGTCAACAGATCGGTTGCCATCCAAACGAACACGCCGGGAATGCCGCTGAGTAAAATCATCAAAAGCGACCAGCCGAAGTACGACAAGCCGAAGTCGAGATTGAACGGCACCCACTGCTCGACACGGTGTTTACCTTTGGCCGTTTCGAGGAAAATGCTGATTCCGAACAGGAACATCATCGTCATCCAAACGATGCCGAAAAAACCGCCGATCCAGAAACTGATGGCGACGAGTCCTTGATCGGCTGAGCCAAAAACACGATCAGGTTTCGTTTCGGCAAGGACCCACCAGATCATTGCACGAACCTGTTCGCCGAAAAAGTTGCCGATCAGTCCGCAGGCGAGAAGCACGATCATCCTCGCCTGGCACGAAGCGGCAAGGAACGGCGTGAAGAATTTCCCGGTTGTCTCCGGTAGGTCGGTTTCTCCGAAACCGACTTTCGGAGAAAGTCGGCTACCCGGAGAACGTCGGCGACCATCGACATCTGCGATTGCATCGTCCAAGGCGTCGAATAACGCCGTGTTGTCTGCTGCCTTTTGGGAGGACGCCGTTGATCGTCGTTGCGAGTCGTGTCTGAGTGCAGGCGGTGGGGGAGGAGGCGGTGGAATTCCGCCGGCGGCGGCTTCTGCGTTGCGACGCCGCGCTGCCAAGCGGGTCGCCAAGGAATCGCCCGGATTGGAACCCAACAGCTCTTCGAGACGCCCTTCCCGTGAAGCACGCTTGACTGCCTCGACTTCTTCCGAAATTTTTCGTTCTCTTTCCTGTGATTGCCGGGTCTCCTCCTTTTCCTCCTTCGTCGTCAACAGGTTGTTGAAAACCCGCTCCAGTTTCGGCGTGTCGTCGTCGAAATGCCGTGGAATGATTCGCTTTTCGCCGCGATCTTCTTCGAGTGTACGATAATCAATGCCGATTCGAAAGGTTTGCCGCTCGCCAAGCTCCGTATCCTGGAGTTCGTATCCTCCTGCCGTTTCGGGATCATCGGCGGTCAGGACGAATTCCGGTTCGGCGGCGGTAATGAGTGTCAGTCGGTAACAGTCGGGACATTTTTTCCAGAGTCCGACCTGATGGGCTCCGGCGTACATTCGCGTTTTGCACGCTGTGCAAATGACGGGAACCAGCTTGACATCCGAACGGACCGGCACATCCGGTGCAATCGGTTTGTCCGCTTCCTCGTCGTCAAACGGCGTCAACCGAAGCTCGTCCTCGTCAATCGGTGCCAAATGGTATTCGTCGTCGGCCATAAGAATTATCAAAAAAGTTAGCCGCAGCGGCCCCTGCCGCGTTAAATGGCCCCCGACACGGAGCCCGACGCGCAAGCTAGGATTGGGAATACATGCAAATCGCCAATAAACGTTACATCAACAATTCGACAATACTTGGTCGGCATTATACTCAAACGTCAACAGAGCCGCAACCGTAAATTGCGCAAAACAACAATAAATCATTGAGCCGGTACTCCGGTGATTCCGCGATTCCGTCATTGCGCCGTTTGACGGCGAAATTGTCAAACGGGTGTGTTCAAATATTGTTGGCAAGAGGTAGGTTGCCGACCTTACATCATTGGCCCAAACTCGCAACTAAACTTTTACACACCCTTGTCAAACTGTACAGTGCAACTAATTGTTGCACGTCTGCGTTAATCGCATATAATAGAAAGGCGTTCTCATCATTCATTGCCGACGCACATGAACATTCCCTCCGAACTGACCGAATTCGTTCCCGAAAAAGTTACTTTCGGAACGTCCGCTCCGTTTCCCTCTTGGGAACTCCAAGCCAACGAATTCAGCGACAGCGTCGAAATCCGTAACGTCATCTTTTCCAGAACGGCGATTCTATCAATAATCGCCATCGTCGCTTGGATGATGCTTATCGGCGGTATCATCATTGCCGCCATTATCATGAATAATCCGCCCGGCAATATACCCAAAGCACTCCTTATTGTGTTCGCCAGTTTCGCCTGTCTCTCTGCAACAGGAATTATCATCGCTATTTTGCTCTACGAGGTAAC
>Ga0099364_10004024_pt1 | contig 22395 bp, 20 predicted proteins | sample TergutTh196P3_FD_73070 | JGI IMG/M metagenome (GOLD analysis project Ga0099364, IMG submission 73070) | Microcerotermes parvus P3 segment gut microbial communities from Pointe-Noire, Republic of the Congo - Th196 P3 | ecosystem: Host-associated > Arthropoda: Insects > Digestive system > Gut ...
GTCAAACCAATAAACAGTAAAACAGAAAAAAGAACAAATTTATTATCCTTTACAAAAAAAATGATAGGCGACAAAATAATTCTTGATATTGATAGAATATTAGGGGAAGTAATTATGTTGTAGTCACGAATTTTGCGAATATCTTCAAGTGTAAAATTTGGGCTTATTTCAAGCTTTGGTTCCATTATGTCTCCTTACTTATCATCATTGTTGGTGATATGATTTCCATATTTCACCCTGAAAGGGTAGACTGGTATCGCGCTAATCACCGATGTATCCAGATAAAGCCTTATTTTCTTCATTACATTCTCTATAAATATAATTCATAAAATCCGTTATTTTTAAGGCAGGTTTTTTGTCAAGAGAGAAGAGAAAAAAAAGAGGTAAGGCACAAAACCTCACCTCTGTTACAAATAATCCGCAGGATTTAGCGGAGCTCTGAGGGGCTACGACAAAAATCAGTGCCCTCGCCCCAATTGATAACAGTTCACTTGTTCTTTACCTGTAACCCTTTTGTCCTACATGCTTGCTATTAACAAAGCCTTCTTGTAAATAACAGCACGGAAATGAATATACTTTACGCACACTGAAGTCGTGTGGCTGTTAGTAGAAACGTGACATCAACGACAAAGTTTCGCACTCCCTTGTGCTTTTCCCGCTTCTATCCCGCTTATTTTAGGAATCGGTACAGGAGCCGTACAGGGAAGGTATCAGAAAACTAGATTTGGTGCGGGTTTCTCGATTGAAAATATCTGATTATCATCCAGATACTTGTTATCGGTAGAAATGATATTGCCAACCATATTCACCAGTCAATCTTTGTTCTAAAATTCATTTAATTATTTTCCGTAGACAAGATGCCTCATATTTTGATGCCTAGTTGATAAAAAACAAAACTCCACTTATCAGTAACCTCTGAAATGATTTTTGAAAGTGGTGTTCCTGCTCCGTGCCCAGCATTTGTTTCTATTCTAATCAAGATGGGGTTATTACCATAATCTTTATTTAGTTCTTGCAATGTAGCGGCAAATTTAAAGGAATGTGCTGGCACTACGCGATCATCATGGTCGGCTGTAGTGATGAGAGTAGCTGGATATGACACACCTTTTTTTATGTTGTGTAGAGGTGAATACTTAATAAGATATTCAAAATCCTTTTCATTGTCACTACTTCCATATTCTGCGACCCAAACATAACCTATGGTAAATTTGTGATAGCGAAGCATATCTAAAACACCTACATCAGGCAATGCCACTCTAAATAAGTCAGGTCGTTGTGTCATGACAGCACCTACAAGGAGTCCACCATTTGAGCTACCTTGAATTGCCAGTTTTTCTGATGAAGTATATTTTTCATGAATTAAATATTCTGCTGCTGCGATAAAATCATCAAACACATTTTGCTTTTTTTCCAGCATACCAGCCTTGTGCCAAGCCTCTCCATATTCTCCACCACCACGAATACTTGGTTCAGCATATACGCCTCCATTTTCTAGAAAAATCATTATTGAATTACTAAAATATGGAGATGAACTCGAATTGAACCCACCATATCCATACAAATATGTCGGATTATTACCATTCATATCTATCCCTTTTTTATAGACAATAAACATTGGAATGCTTGTCTGGTCTTTACTTTTGTAAAAAACTTGTTTAATTTCATAGTCATCAGGATTAAATTTTAAGTCTGGCTTGCGAAATAAAGTAATCTCGCCACTTTCTATATCATATCGATAAATTGTAGCAGGGATTGTAAAACTCATAAAAGAGTAAAACAATGTTTTTTCCTCACGCTTTCCACTTAAACCCCAAGCACTACCTAGTGCCGGCAGAGGTATTTCCTTTTCAAACTTTCCATCATAGTCATATTGTAAGATTTTGATGCTGACGTCCTTTAAATAAAAAGCAAATAGCTTGTTACCACCTGTTGAAATATTTCCAAGAGGGTGGTCATTTTCTGGGATGATGTCTTTCCACTTTTGCTGGATATCAGGATTTACCGACACTGATACCAAGCGATTTTTAGGAGCATCCTTGTCTGTCAAAATGAGAAAGTTACCATTGTAGTGATCGATAACATAGCTGTTGTGATCAAAACCTTGAATAATGGGGATGAATTTTTGTTTATAATCAGCGATTTCTGTAGCAGGTTGATAGTATAATTCATTTCCTGATGTGCTTTTAAATACTGATAGAATCAAGAATTTTTCATCCTCTGTAGCAGCAACACAAAAATAATAATGAGGGTTTTCTTTATCTTCATATATCAAAATATCCGCTTCCTGAGGAGACCCTAACTTATGATAATAAATTTTCATAAATTGGTTTTGACCTGATAATTTTTCGGTTTCTTTCAATTCATCAAAACGACTATAATAAAAACCTTTACCAAACCATGATATACCAAAAAATTTTACCCATTTTATATGATCATGTAAAACTTCTTCTGTCACAGTATCTTTCACAAATATCTCTGTCCAATCAGAACCAGATCTGTTTATCGAAAAAGCCATATATCGATCATCATTAGAGAAACATATATCACTCAGGGCTACAGTCCCATCTTTTGAAAGAGCATTAGGATCTAAAAATATTTCAGGCTTTCCATTTAGCCCAAATGTTCGATATAAAATCGATTGGTCTTGTAAGCCATCATTCTTGAAATAGTAGAAATAATCCCCATTTTTTGAAGGTGAAGAATAGCGTTCATAATTCCACATCTCAGTGAGCCTTTCTCTAATTTTTTCTCTAAAAGGAACCTGAGATAAAAAATCTTCTGTTATTTCATTTTGTGTTTTTACCCATTTTTCAGTTTCTATTGAATGGTCGTCTTCCAACCACCTATATGGATCTTTTACCTTTGTTCCGAAATAGTCATCAACCATATCGACTTTCATTGTCATGGGACACGATTTTTGTTTAATAATTTCATGTATTGTCATAATTTCTCTTCTCCTTGTGTCTATTTTCTCTCCAAGATCACTTTATAAAAATTTTCAAATTTCCCCCCGACAACTTATTAATTAGTGTTTTTTTGTCAAAACTTTTTTAGTTATTACTGTTTATTTTTCAAAAAAAATCTTGAACTTTCTGGCGTCCTTTATTAGCGGTTTCTCATCTATTTTGAAACAAATTAAACATAATAACAAAAAAAAGCTTGTCAATTTTTGGCTATTTAAAAGATTTGTTACAAAAAAAAGTTTTATGGAGGACACGATGAAAAGAATTTACTTTGCCGTTGTATGTCTTGTATTAGTATCTGCTTTATTCTCTGCTAGCAACAAACCTGCTACAGGTTTGGCTCAAAGCACTCAAGCTAGTGAAACCCTAGTAATAATAGGGTTCCAAGCTATAGACGGAAATAGTAGGTACATCACAAATATGCTTGAAAGTAGAGATCTAAACGCGTTATTCAGTTCGAGCGATCACTTTAGACACATTATGGGACGTGAAGTGAGCAATATCATGCGAACAGAAGGTATCACATCCACTATGGAAAGATTATCCAGTGATGAAGCTGCTCAAATAGGAGCAAAACTCGATGCATCAATAGTAATATGGGGAACTGTTGTCAGTATAAATAATACTCAGTTTCGCATGTCTGGTACTATGAGGAGTATGCGAACAGGCAATGTTTCGCAGTTTAGTTTTTTAGTAGAACGTGATAGGAATCAAAGAGAAGATGCATTACGCACAGAATTGTACCAAAAAATAAGCGATTTCTCAAAGAGTGAATTATCTAGATTATTTGATATGGCATTACAGCACTATCACAATAGAACATTTGAGAGTGCCGAAACAATGTTTTTAAGGGTTGTGGGTATAGATAAAGAAAACTTAGATGCGTATTACTATCTGGGAATAATGCAGTTTGAACAAAACAGATTTGGACAAGCTGTAGATTATTACAATCAAGGTCTAACAGTAGATCCTTACAATGAAACACTACTTCTGTCTGTAGCAAATGCATATAGAAGGCAAGGTTTGACCAATCAAGCAATCGAGGCTTTAGAGAAAGTAGCAGAAAGCAAAAGTGATAAAAACATATACTATAATATTGCTTTACTCTATAATGAACGAGGACTTTCAAATGAAGTAATGGATGTTCTAGATAAAGCATTAGAAATAGATCCAGAATTTGAGGAAGCTCACACCCTCTATGCTGACACTTCATATGATAACAGAAATTTTGAAAAAGCGATAGAGCATCTTTTATTTCTCTCCGAACAAAAACCTGATGATGATGAAGTTGCGAGAAGGCTAGCTCTCAGCTACCAAAGAACAGGGCAGCTTGACAGGGCAATAGAAAGATACCTAGCTATAATAGAAACAGACAAAAACAACAATCGGGCGTATGTAAATCTGGCAAACGCATATAGAGCAATAGCTCTTGAAAATCCAAACGATGCTACTAGATACAACAGACTCGCTTTACAAGCTTTCTCAGATGCTTTGAGGTTAAACCCCAACAATGCAAGGATAGAGATTAGTATATCTGATGTTCATCTAGCTCTAAATGATTTAACAAACTCTGAGAGATTTGCCAATTCTGCTAGACAAAGGCAAAATGATCTCTATGAAGCTAGTGTAATACTCGGAACAATAGCACAAAGAAAAGGGATTGAAATATACAACAACTACGTTGAGTTACAATCTATCACAGATAGTGGAAACCTATGGGGACAAGAGCTAAATGATACTATTGCCCGTAGGGATAGGACCAGAGCAGAGGCACATACCTTGTTTAATCAATCAGAAAGTTTTTTTAGAGAGGCACTCGAAAAAACAGATGTTGATAGAATAAAAAATGATATAAATCATAGGATCCAGGGGAATCAGCAATATATCAATCTGACGAGACCTGACTTTTTTAATGAATGATCAAACCATTGATTTTGTAGCTAACTATAGCTGGAATGTCAAAAAAAAGCTTTATCGTTTTGCTAGTATAGGCAAAACGATACTGCTTTTTGTGTCAGAAATATAATATAGATTTTATGTGATGGGCGACAGATAATGTGAGGTAATTATGAAGAGATTATTAGCTACTTTAGAAAATTTGGATGATTGTTTTCCCAGCGACTTTACTCAGGAACAGATATCTACAGCAAAGACTTTGTTTTATAAGTCATTATCGATAGAGATGCATAAGCATTATCGTGGTAAAATGCAGACGTTACCTAGTGTGGGGGTTTGGGGCTTTAATTGGTTCAATGTCTGGTACACCCCGGGTGTATCTGCAATATCTAAGGCTATCAAAAACAACACCAATGCATCCTTTGAATTGTCAAACAGAGGAAATTTGGTTGCTGTCATTAGTGATTCTACTCGTGTACTTGGTGATGGTGATTGCACTCCTTCAGGTGGCTTAGGCGTAATGGAGGGAAAGGCTCTTTTGATGAAATACCTTGCTGATGTAGATGCTGTGGCTCTGTGTATAAATAGTCGAAACTCAGCTGGGAATCCAGATCCTCAAAAAATAATAGATTTCGTTCAAATGAGTGCTCCTAGTTTTGGTGCTATAAATCTCGAAGATATATCACAGCCAAATTGTTATACTGTGTTAGACACGTTAAGGGAAACTTGCGACATCCCTGTTTGGCATGATGATGCCCAAGGTACAGCCTGCGTAATACTAGCGGGGATATTTAATAGCCTCAGGATAGTTCAAAAAAAAATTAATGAATGTAAAATCGTATTAATAGGAGCTGGTGCATCAAATACTACAGTGAGTAAATTTCTATTTTTATCCGGAGCTGACCCAAAGAAAACTATACTTTTTAACAGCAAAGGGGGGTTGCATAAAAAAAGAGTTGATATACAACAAGACAAAAGGCTGTATCAGCAATGGGACTTGTGTAAAAATACAAACCCAGATTGTATAAACGATGTTCCTACAGCGATGAAAGGGACTGATATTTTGATAGCTCTCTCGACTCCCGGGCCAGATGTTGTAAAGCCGGAATGGATTGAATCAATGAACAACAAATCTATCGTATTTGTCTGCGCAAATCCTGTTCCAGAAATATACCCTTATGCGGCAAAAAAGGCAGGAGCGTTTATCGTTGCCACAGGCAGGGGAGATTTTCCTAATCAAGTAAATAATTCGTTAGGTTTTCCGGGTATCTTAAAAGGAACTCTACTCACTCGTGCAAAAAAAATAACAGACAATATGGCGATAGCAGCTTCGAAAGCATTGGCTGACTTTGTAGACGAAAATACTTTAAACGCTGACTACATACTACCTATTATGACAGATTATAAAGTGTACGCTTTTGTTGCAGAGGCTGTAGCTCAGCAAGCTATAAATGATAAAGTGGCAAGGATACATTTTAAAGCAGGCGAAGTGAAAGATATAGTGTTGGAATCTATATTGAAGACAAGAAGTATTATAGAAAAAGTGGGTATCGCAGAGCCTTCTATAGAAATGTTGCATGATGTTTTTAATAAGGTTCTTCATGAAATAAAGAGAATTGAAAAAATACATTAAGATGAAAACGGGTATAAACATTTATGATAAATGATTATTTGTTAGCTCCGAAATCAACTATTAATCAGACAAAATATGATATATTACGACACATCAAAGATGAGTTTGAGCGGCATGTGACATATAATAACAAAAGGTTTTATACGAATCCTGAACAGCGTGATTTGGAATATTTGTTTTCATTATATGATGATCACTATTTTTCAGGATACTTAGGCAAAGATCAAAAGATATATTTAAAATACTCAAACAAGCTTACGAGATCAGCCGGTTCCGTAAAATATTCGAAAAGAAAATCAGAGGCAAAAATATCAGTCTCTTTGCCTTTGATATTTGGAACATATTTTTGTAATCCTAAAAGCTTTTTGGTTAATGGAATCACTTGTAAGAATCCTACAGAAGCCTTGATGCGAGTTTTAGAGCACGAAATAACCCATTTAGTCGAGTTTATCATGTATGGTATTTCAAACTGTAATAAGCCGCAATTTCTTAAAATAGCTTACGATCTTTTTGGGCACACAAAAAATAAACACGAGCTAGGGCAAATAACAAATCATGACAAACTAGATATCAGATTTAAAAAGGGCGATATGGTGACTTTTCCATTTCAGGGAAAAAACATCACAGGTAAAATAATAAATATCAGAAAAAATATAACTGTAGAGGTCAGCAATCCCTACCAAACAAAAAAATTTTATGTTCCGATAAGTATGATTTCAAAATTTTAAAATGACCCATATATAACGAGACTATAGAAAAAAAATTATAAAATGGAGTATAATATATCAAATGAATAAAAGTTTTGCTAGTGATAATAACTCAGGTATTCACCCAGAAATTTTGTTATCGATACAAAAAGCAAACTCTGAGCATTATATCTCTTATGGAGATGATCGATACACCCAAGAGGCAAAAAACCTCTTTAAAGATGTTTTTGGATCAAATACAGAGACTTTTTTTGTATTAACAGGGACAGGTGCCAATGTGTGTGCGTTGCAGAATTTTACTAATAGGTTCGAAGCTATCATCTGCCCTGCCACAGCACATATTTATGTAGATGAATGTGGAGCTCCAGAGCACACACTCGGAGTTAAGCTTTTGCCAATAGAAACGATAAATGGTAAACTCACCATAGATCAAATCAAGAAATATCTACACTACAAGGGAGATCAGCATCATGTACAGCCAAAAGTTTTATCAATAACCCAGGCGACAGAAATGGGCTCAGTTTATAGTTTGAATGAGCTTTATGAACTGATAGATTTTGCTCATCAAAATGGTTTAAAAGTACATATGGATGGAGCTAGAATGGCAAATGCTGCTGTATCATTAAATTGTAGTCTCAAAGCTTTATCGAGTGATATTGGTATTGATATTCTTTCATTTGGAGGCACAAAAAATGGCATGATGATAGGCGAAGCTGTCGTATTTTTTGATAATAAAATAATAAATCAATTTCCTTTTATCAGAAAACAAAATATGCAACTGGTATCTAAAATGAGATTCATTTCTGCTCAATTTATCCCATATCTAAAAGAAAATTTATGGTATCAAAACGCTAAACAGGCAAACGAGATGGCGTTGCTATTATATGAAAAACTGTGTACTTTTTATTTAGACGGCATGCTCTCAAAACCAGAAGCAAACGCAGTCTTCGTGAGATTACCTAAAAAAATAGCTGAAATTATGCAGCGGGAAAGGTTTTTCTATACATGGGATGAGGAAAATGAAATATATCGTTTTATGACCTCATTTGACATGACAAAAGATGATATAGAAGAGTTTGTAGGTTTTATCAAAAAACATTTACCATGTTTAAGAGAATATTAGTCTTTTTTTTTTTACTACAGCTCTTGCTATTTTCTACGAGACTTTTCTCAGATTTTGAGCTCCTTGAAGAAGAGAGTACTTTAGATTTTGAAGAGCATTTTTATATCCTGCAAGAAAGAATAAATATTCAATATGCATCCCGAAGTGAGCTGGCTGAAATTCCATATTTGACATTACAAGACATCACTAAAATATTAAACTATAGGCGCAGGAATATCATTATTAACACCGAATATTTACTTGATGCTGGCTTGAGTCGAGATACAATTAGCAACATATTGCCATATATTGATTTTGGTAGGTCTAGGAGACTAGAATACAATTCTTTAAACTATTTGAGATATAACGACTCATCTGGTAATGTCAGGATTATAAACAGACTGACAGCGAGCAACAACGTTTATGATTTAAGATTACATCAAGAGCATAACAGCGTTTCCAAAAATACCACAATTCCTTTTGGAGCTAGTCTCAGCATAAAGAATAGTCCAACGAAAAGGATGGTTTTAGGGCAATTTCAATTGAATCATGCCTATGGTTTATTGCTATCTAGAGGCTCTTTTGTATCTCAAAAACCAGGCTTTAACACTGAGTTTAAAAGGAACAGAACTACTCTTTCAGCAAATGCAAGGTCATATTATAGTCGATCTTTTTTTGGTGTGGCATATGAAAACTCTCTTTTAGACAATCTTTCAATAATTATCTATGGTTCCAGCAAGGATACTGGTGTCAGATTGAATAATGGGCAAATTGAACGCCTATTATTAGACGATAAAGACCCCAACGAATCTGTTTTTGTGTACAATTTTGGAGGCGTGTTATTGTACCAGCTTGGTGAATTTATTGTAAGTGGGGCAGTAAATTATAGCTATGCAAATTTTATTAGTCCTCTAGAAACGTCACATTTATCTAATACAGGTTTTAATGACAATATCAATCCATTGGTAGGCTCTATAGCTGCTTCATACGAATTTGATAGATATTTGTTGTTTTCCGAAACAGCATATTCTTTTAGATCATTTGCAAATATTATTGGGTTTCAAAGCAGTTTTCAACGTTTTACTCAGTTGCTTTGTGTTAGGCATTTTGAAAATGGGTTCGAGTCTTTTTTTGGCGATTATGTCAGTAATTCCGCCTCGGGGTCAAACGAAAAAGGACTTTTATATAAAGTAGATTTTAGAAACAGGCATTATATGCTCCAAACCTACGCAGACATATTCAGTAACATAGAAAACGATGAGAGATATATGGATAGAAATAGGGGTGTGTCAATAGGGTTGCGAGGTGAAAAATATAGCCTATTCGGTTTTGACCAAATGAATATTGGAGCTTCTTATAGGCAAAAATTGGATAAAGAGTGGAGGAATCTCAGTGGTATTACTAAATATGAAGATAGAAAAAGAGATTTTTTTAGAGCTTTTTGGCAGCAAACTGATACAAAATTTTTAAAAACGAGGCTTTTATACGACTATCAAACAAGAGAATATCTTGATCATGAAAACATTGCCAGAGGATATGTACTCAGTCAGAGTATCAATATGCAATTCACAGGCTATAGGTATTCATTCACAGCTGGTGTTTTTGACACGCAAACACCGATTTATCTATATTTGTACTCTGGTAGGTTAAACAATCCCTTGTTTATATTGAATGGGGATGGACTGTATACTCTGTTTCATGTCAGCATCAATAAATGGGAAAAATTAACCTTGGAGATTGTAAATAGTGTTTTAAAAAAAGAGAAAACAGAATATCTTGCAAGTATTTTGGTTAATTGCAAGATATAGTCAGTGCCCTCGTCCTCGATTGGAGACCACTCCGAAAACCTTATTTATATCATTTAATGACAAATGGAAATGCTATAATGTAGAGAACGCAATTTTGCTTCCCGTAACATATTGGATTTTAATATGATAGCGGAACGCAAAATTGTGTTCCCTACAGAAATTGGTTATTTTTTCGACTTTTCAGAGGGGACTCTGTAACTATTTGTTATATTGTTAGTTGTACTATATCATAGTATTTTTCTTTGATATTGAATGCTATATACTTGATTTTTTAGGAGTAATTATTATGAAGCAACACTTAAACACCTTTAGAAGACCGTCTATTATGTTAAAAATATGCTTTATTCTCTGCTTGCTCTTTTTGTGTTCTTGCACCTCTTTTCAGCAATTTGATGATGGAGTTACACTTTTTTTGGATTTGCTGGATCTCATTCTACCAGATCACAGTGTTCAAACTACAATTGATCTCGAACAAACTGATAATATGATGTTTTATATTGTTGGTAATAATCGTTACAATATAAACACAGAAATTAGAAAGAATTTTACTCAAAGAGGATTTCATGCAAAGACAGCGATGGATTTAGAATCTGTTCGCCAAGCGATAGCATCAGATATATCGCTTACAAACACCGATACCGACATTTATATTGTCAGATATTCATTTACTACTACTTTAGATGACAAGTACGGCACAAGCATTACGAGGATGAGTCTACAAGTTTTTGATAGACATGGCACAGATATGGTTGCTGAGGCAATTTACCGAGGGCAGCCGTACCTTCACAATTCTTCAACTCGCTTAATGATGAAAGTTTTCTTTTGGGATTGGTATGAAGCAGAATTAGCTGAAAAAGCTAAGACGAGTAATGTTAAAGGACCCAAACCACCACGGACAAGCAATGCTCCGCTTGGAATTTTTACTTTATTTGTGTTAATAGTATGTATCATTTTAAATATAAATCTGTCTATTGCACCTTGTTACATTATTTTATGCTCTCTATGTATCTTTGTAACAAAAACCGTATTATATTTTCTACGAACTTAGCATGGAGATTTGTAAGGGTCTTTTTATTGAATTTTCACACTATGTGTCTCTCCGGGCCTAACGATTTCATAAGCATCAAATTCTAACTCTATCAAACAAAAGTCAGGATCATCAGTTCCCTCGTATAGCTGATCAAAAAAATAGCAATAATATTCTGCATCTTGCCTATCATTAGGATCTTGGCAAACTTTAGCTTTTCCAGACATTTTAATATGACCTTTGTTTCCTATTTCATCTTCAATAGGTAAAAGCACTTCGCAAAGCTTATTGTTTTTTATTTGAATGACTTTTGAATCATTTGTAAATGTTATAAAGAAAAACCTTCCTTTGAAATAAAATAACACCATAGTTCTAATTTTGGGCTGAGTATCCAATGTTGTAGCAAAATAAACATATTGATTTTCAGAGATATATGTAAAAATCTCATTTTTTGACATTTGTTCACTGATCTTGGGCATGTTAAAAACTCCTTTGCGAGGGTGACATTTATTTCAAATATACTTTTTTGTCAAGGTATTGTTTTACTCTCACTAAAAAAATATTTATGAGACTGTTCATTTTTTACCTTTCCCTCTATTTTCCTACAGAGACCTCACTACCGGTAATTGGCGCCATCCTCGTAGCGGCGATCGGAGATCGCTGCTACGAGGATTCAAAAATGAACGGTTATTCTTACTATCTACAAGTTATGATTTTAAACCTTCGTTTTCTTCTAGTTTCCTCTGTTTTTCTTTAATCATGATTTTAACAGAGTCTAAGTCAGCATCGTGAAAATAAATAGCCATCTTATAGTTTATTTCTTTGGGAGAACAGTTAAATAACACACACATTTTTTCCAGATGTTGTTTTACAAATATGTCTTTCATTGATTCTGGCTTTTTATTTTTGTCTTTTTCATCTTTGATTTTCTCTCTGAGTTCAGGGGTTGCAAGTATTTTAGCCTCTTCTATCCAGCCTTCTGCTATTCCCAATTCTGTATCTTTGACAAATGGTTTAATCATATTAAGCCTATCAAATCCTATTTCCTTCATAGATTCTTCATCCATATCTAACTCTTCCATATAAAGCTCGTAAGTATCTATCAGTTTGCCAGCAAATGAAGAAGCTATATTGTACTCTTTTTCTATAAATTCTTTAAAGTTTTTGTACCCCTTTACTTTAAATAGATTTGTTCTTTTGATATGAGAGAGTAGCTCTCCAAATGCTACGAAATTTTCTTGCATTTTATTTATAAATCTTTCTATTTCAGTAAACTTTTCCTCTGGGGATACTTTGTTTAAATCAAAATCATCCATATTGTCTCCTTTTTGTTTTTAATCCATAGGGTAATATACATTTGTTTTTTCAGGAAATTGGCACTCTTTCACATCTGAAACATATTCTTTTATACTTTCTGAAATCATTTTTTTCAGGTTCAGATACTGTTTTACAAATTTAGGTGTCTTTTCGCAAAGTCCCAAAATATCATGCCATACTAAAACTTGTCCATCTGTAAATCTGCCAGCACCTATGCCTATTACTGGTATTGAAATTTCTTTTGATATTTTTTTGCCTAACTCCTCTGGTATACATTCTAATACCAACATAAAAGCTCCAGCAGCATCTATCGCTATAGCTGATTCTACGAGTTTTTCTTGTTCTTTCTTTCCTTTCGCTTGGACAGTATATCCATCATACATATTTATTGATTGAGGAGTCAAACCGATATGTCCACAAACAGGAATCTCACAATCGATCAGTGCTCTTATGACATCAATTCGCCCAGCAGAATCACCTTCTATTTTAACTGCATTTGCCTGAGTTTTTATCATGATCTCTGCTGCATTTGCCTTTGCCTCATTTATACTGAGATGATATGTCATATAGGGCATATCAACTATTAAAAAAGTATCTTTTGCACCTTTTCTGACTGCCTTTGCATGGTATATTACATCAGGTAAACCAACTCCAATGGGCGTCTTTTGTCCCTGTACGACCATTCCTAAACTGTCCCCTACCAATATGATGTCGATACCACTCTGTTCCGCCAAGAGCCCTGCGATATACTCGTACGCCGTTAGCATTGTGATTTTCTCTTCTGTTTTTTTCATCTTTTTAAAATCACCAATCATTTTCATAAAAATACTCCGTAAAAAATATATTTTTTATATTTTAATAAAAACTCTGTTTAGCATAAAAAAAGTGCTTTAAACTATTCAGCATCCACTATTTCATCCAAAACATTTATATGTGCCAAATAAAATTCTTCAAACTTGTTGTCAAGTATAGAATGTCGAATCCTCGAAGTAAGTTCCAAATAAAAGTGTAGACTATGGATTGTTGCAAGTCTCATACCGAGTATTTCTTCCATAGAAATCAAGTGTCTGATGTACGCTCTAGAAAAGTTTTTACATGCATAACAACTACAATTTTCATCTATAGGTCTCAAATCATCTTTATAACGTGCTGCTTTGATAATCATTTTACCTTTCCATGTAAAAATACTACCTTTTCTCGCATTTCTTGTCGGCATCACACAATCAAACATATCTATACCATTCGCTATATTTTGGAGTATATTACCTGGTGTACCCACTCCCATCAAGTATCTTGGTTTATCTTTGGGCAATATAGGATCTAAAAAACTCGTGATTCTATACATTTCTTCTTTGGGTTCACCTACGGCTAAGCCACCAATAGAATATCCATCAAAATCCATATCTATGAGAGCATTTGCACTCTGCCTACGCAGGTCATCGTATGTACCACCCTGAACAATGCCAAATAATGCTTGGTCAAAAGAGCGAATATGAGTGATGTCTGTTTTTTTTTTATCTGATTGTAGTTGTTCAAATGCAATTTTTCCTCTCTTTGCCCAATCTAGAGTTATCTTTAACGACTTTTCGACATATTTTCTGTCAACATCAAATGGAGGACATTCATCAAATGACATGATAATATCAGCTCCTAGAGATCTCTGCACCTCTATCACCTTTTCTGGTGTAAAATAATGATAGCTACCGTCTATATGTGACTGAAATTTTACACCTTCTGGAGTTATTTTTCTAAGACCTGCCAGACTCATCACCTGAAAACCACCTGAGTCTGTCAAAATAGGTTTATCCCAGCTCATAAAACCATGTAGACCTCCAGCTTTATAAATAAACTCATGACCGGGTCGTAAATAACAGTGATAGGTATTTGACAAAATGATTTGAGCATTTATCTCGTCAAGTTCTTTTGGTGACATTGCCTTGACAGTGGCCACAGTTCCTACAGGCATAAAAATAGGTGTTTGAATGACTCCATGCGGGGTATAAAGCAATCCTGCTCTTGCATTTTCGCATGTTTTTTCTAGTATAAACTTATTGATATCTCTTATCTCCTTTGACTAATAAATACGTATTTTTCACCCCTACATTATCCTCAGAAAGAACTTACTCAAGTCGCTGTAAAAAGTAAAAAGTATCAAAACGACAAGTATCAAAAATCCAATATGTTGCAAAACAATCCTTGTTTTCATGGGTATGGGTTTACTAAAAATTCCTTCATAAAGAAAAAATATAATATGGCCTCCGTCAAACACAGGAATGGGCAGCAAATTCATTATCATTAATAATATACTAATCGCTGCCATAAATAACAATAATTCAGAAAAGCCTCTTTGTGATGTTTGGGAGGTCATATAGTAAACCATAATAGGACCTCCTATGTTGTTTTTTAAAGTTGTAGGATTTTTTAAAAGTATAAATAGCGAGTTATAATTAAAATAGACAAAAGAAGCTGTCGTCATCAAACCATATTTGATGGCTTCATAAATGCTATATTCTTCTGTAAATGTAAGATCTAGGTGCTGAGAGATTCCGATTATTTTCGTATTTTGACCTAGTAGATGATTTATTTCAGGGTAAACAACAACATCACGAATTCTTAGAGATGCATCAATGTTGCTATCTGAGCTATTATTTTCAATTGTCAACACTATTGAATCATTTTTAGAATTCGTTATACCTTCACGAACATCACTCCAATTTTCTGTATTGACTCCATCTATCATCAAAATCCTATCACCTGCCTGTAACCCTGCCTTCCACGCAGGCATACCGGGATTAACCTCACCTATGATATTTGATGTCTTTGGTGTCAAGGATTCATAAAAGCTCAGATAGTTTTCTATAAACAAGGATATTGTTATGCTATCTGCACTCGTGATTTGATGTATTTTTGAATCTTTGACATCTGGTTTCCTTTCAAAAATAAAAACATTATCATCGTTTTCCACAATGCTAGAAAATATATCTGACCATGACCTAATATTCATATTATTTACCTGTAAAATCCTGTCTCCTTTTTGGAAAAATTCATCATACGGATATACAGCAGAGTCTATGATAGGGCTAACATCACTATAAGTTCTTCCTACAGCAAATGTAATTATAATCAATAATAAAGCAAACAACATGTTGAAAATAGGACCACCTGAAACAATCAAAATCTTTTTCCACCACTTTTTGTTGTGAAAAGAGTGTTGTAATTTATCTGAATCATCATTTGTTTCTTTATCATACATTTTTACATATCCACCTAATGGTATCAAAGAAAGCTTGTAAATTGTTTCTTTTTTCTTAAAACTGATGATTGAGGGTCCAAAACCTATTGCAAATGATTCTATGTGAACCTTAAAAAATTTTGCCACTAAAAAGTGGCCTAGTTCATGTACAAAAATTAACAAACCCATTACGAAAATAGTTAAAAGAATATTCATATTACGCTCCTTTTGTTGCAAAATGTTGAGTTTTCATTAAAATAATATGGTGTCATCCTAGCCCTCATTTTATGTATGACAAAGAAATTTAATAATGATATTTCGTCAATATTTATTTTGAATAAAAAGTTAATTTTCTTCTAAAAATATTCAAAAAAGACTTGACAAAAAAAGAGGATTTTAAAATAATGGAAACTAAGAAATATTCAAAGTTTGTAAGGAGAACATGATGGAATTTAAAGAATTAATGGAGTATACATGAAAACAATCTATCTATTTCTTATATTGTTAGTAAGTTCGGTTTTATATTCAGAGACTATGAGTGTCAGACCGTCAAACTGGGACGACCAAAATGCTGGAACAGAAAATAACCCTTATTTGATAAGTAACCTCTCAAATTTGAGGTGGTTATCAGAAACTGCAAGCGACTGGTGGAAAGGTGAAGACACTCATGTTCATTTCCTGCAAACTGCCGATATAGATGCTACTGAATCTATAAACTGGAATAATGGCAAAGGTTTCCGTCCTATTGGACGCTTGGGAACTGCTACCGGGTTTTATACTTATGTTGTAAATCTTTTTATCGGTGTATATGATGGTAATAACCATATTATTAGTAATATATTTACAGCTTATGATTTTGCTCTTGATTATGACTTTGCTCTTGAAGATGAAGATGACCGTAATGTTATTGGCTTATTTAGCTTTGTTAAAAATTCTACGATTAAAAACCTTGATTTAGAAAATATACAAATAGCGTCATCTTATGATAGTGTTGGTACTATTGCAGGAATGGCATATTTAAATTCATTAATTCAGAATTGTAATACATCTGGTAGTATCATTGCGTTAGGATTTAGTATAAACTCAGGTGGTATACTAGGAGAAATAAGAGGAGCAGAGATTATTAATTGTTCTTCTGCTGTAAACATTTTTTCTTCTGGACAAAGCTCAACTATCGGTGGTATAGTAGGCTATGCCAGAAACAGTAATTTAATAAAAAATAATATTAGTTCCGGATTCCTTCAAGGCGAAGGAATTTTTCCGCTTATAGGAGGGATCGTTGGTTATGCTCTTCAAGATCCTATTATTGAACACAATCAATCTAATGCTTCGATAAAAGTAATAGGCGATTCATCTGCAAGGGCGGGTGGAATCGTAGGAACAGCAAGTAGGAATGTTACTATAAGATACAACAGTTCTTTTGCTTCGATAGATATTAACGCAATACATGAGTATGCTGGTGGAATTGTAGCTGAAATACGCGAGGAAAGTATAATAGATAACTGTTACGCATTGGTCGATATTATCGCTTCTAATGAGACGCATAGTAGCTTGGGTGGAATCACTGGATTGGTGTCTGGTGGAGCAACATCAACGAATAGAACACAAATATTAAATAGTTTTGCGATAGGTTCTATTTCTGTTAATCGTTCTACTGGTCGTATCGGGGGTATTGCTTCAAGATTATTAGATAATACGATTATAGATAAATGCTATTCAGCAGTCAAATTTTTAGGTCCATCCGGTGTTGTTAGTGGTGGTGGAATAGTAAACAATATCGGAATTGGTAATCGAATTACAGTTTCAAATTCTTTTTGGGATATAGAAATATCGAATACTACTCTACCTTCTGTTTCTGGTCCTACAAATAGTATCATAAATACTTTTGGCAAAACAACATCTCAAATGAAAGATATAAACACATTCACAGAATACGATTGGGACTTTTCTGATGTCTGGGATATATTGCCAAATATCAATACTGGATACCCTCATTTAAGAAAGTTACCTGATCCACCAGTTAGTATAGCAGATCCTGTTGAAATTTTGCCAACGATGACTAGGCTACATGGTAATTTTCCAAATCCCTTTAACCCTGAAACAACTATTAGATTTTACAATGAAAAAGCAGGTGAAATAATCATAGACATCTACAATATCAGAGGGCAAAAAGTGACTACAGTTTGTAATGGTTTCTTTGAACCGGATGAACATAGTGTGATTTGGAATGGTAGAGACGACAGTGGTCAGTCAGTAGGAAGTGGAATATATTTTTATAAACTAACCGCAGGTAAATACACTGATATTAAAAAGATGGTTTTGCTCAAGTAATTAAGAATTATAGTAGCGGTGGTTGCGAGGCAAGAAGCAACCATCTCCGTCCTTTTCAATTAACACTGTTTTTTAATGTCAACGCTGAAAAAAGATGAGAAGAAAAAGTTGAAATAAAAAAGAGGCGAAAACGATGAACAAATCGTTTCACATTTTATTAATATTTATAATCATTATTGCTGTAGTGGCAAGCGGTTTAAGAACATAAATTAGTTAGTAAAAAAATATAAGGAGAATCTATATGTCAGAGACAAAAGACTATAAAAAAGAATTCAAGAGTCTTTATTTACCAAAAACAACACCTGTCATCATTGATGTACCTGAAATAACTTATGTGGCTATAAAAGGAAAGGGTAACCCAAATGAAAAAGAGGGAGAATATCAAAAGGCTCTCGGAGTGCTCTATGGCATCCAATACACTATCAAAATGAGTAAAAAGGGGAAGTATGCCATAAATGGCTATTTTGATTATGTAGTTCCTCCGCTTGAAGGTCTCTGGTGGCTTGATGCAGGAGATACTTTTTCTGCAAAATCAAAATATAATTGGATTTCACTCATCCGACTACCCGAATTTGTGAATGAAGAAGTGTTCCAATGGGCTATTATGGAAGTTTCTTCTAAGAAAGGAATAGATGCCCAAGATGCGAAATATATGAAATTTACAGAAGGATTATGCGTGCAATGCCTGCATGTAGGCTCTTATGACAGCGAACCAGGGACCTTAAAAAGAATGGAAAACTTCTGTGAAGCAAATGGTTTACTCTTAGACAAGACCGATGAGAGAAGACATCACGAGATTTATCTAAGTGACCCAAGAAAGACAGATTCTGCAAAGCTGAAGACTGTTTTAAGAATACCTGTGAAAAGGGTATAATAGTATGAATTGGGAACCTTGGACAGGATGCTACAAAGTAAGTGATGGATGTTCTTATTGTTATTATTATGGACCTTACTCCAAAAGATATGGTCAAAACACTGTCTATAAAACAGATGATTTTACTAAACCAATAACCAAAACTCAAAAAGGGATTTATAAAATACCCAGCAACAAAACAGTAAATACCTGCTTTACAACCGATTTTTTCATTTCTGAGGCTGATGAATGGAGAGAAGAAGCTTGGTCGATAATAAAACAAAGAGCAGACCTTGATTTTCTGATTTTGACAAAGAGAATAGACAGATTTTTAGTGGCTTTACCCAATGATTGGGATGATGGCTACGATAATGTAATGATAGGTTGTTCTGTGGAAAACCAAGAGATAGACAACAAATTTCAGATGAATTAACGGAGGTAGAAAAAGCTTATCTCGAAACTCTCAAAGAAATGCAAAAAAGACTAGAGAATAAAAAATGATAGAAAAACATAAATCATAAACACAATGGAGGATAATTAAGTGAATTTTAGAACAAAGATTGACTGGTGGATAGGATTAGCAATATCATGTCTGCCGCTAACAAGTATCTGGATGATAATCAGATATTTTCAAATAGGTGGTTTAACGAATTTAATTGTAGCGTTGGTGATGTTGATTAGCAGCATTGCCATAATCCCCATTCTCTTTATTACTTACATTTTAGATGAAAAAGAACTGCTGGTTAAGCTTGGCTTTTTTTATACATTGAAAATAGCTTATAGCTCAATTACTAGCGTCCAAGAAACAAAGAACCCATTATCATCTCTTGCTATGTCAATCGACCGTATAGAAATAGAGTACGGAAAAGGTGAGTATGTCCTTATTTCACCTAAGAACAAACAAGAATTTTTGAAGGTCTTGAGAGAAAAAATGGAGTCCGAATGAATTTCTGTATATTAATGGGTAGCCCCAGATTAAAAAGCAACACTGCCCAGCTACTGAAACCATTTATTTCTGAACTGGAAAAGAATGGAAACAGGGTAGAATATATTACTTTGCATGATAAATCCATAAAACCATGCACAGGCTGTTATACCTGCCAACATGTTGAAAATAGATATGGTTGTGTTATAAAAGACGATGCACTGCAAATCATGGATAAAATTATCGAGAATGATTGCGTAGTTTTAGCAACTCCAATTTATACATGGTACTGCACTGCACCGATGAAAGCCTTGCTTGATAGACATTATGGACTGAACAAGTTTTATGGAAAAGTAAAAGGTTCTCTTTGGAAAGGCAAAAAGATAGCTATCATAGCCACTCATGGTTATGACACGAAATATGCTACTGAACCTTTTGAGACAGGTATAATACGCTTATGCGAGCATTCGGGATTAAACTATTTAGGCATGTATTCTGTGAGAGATGAAGATGATTTGGCTTCGTTTCAGACGAAAGAAGCTACCTTAGGTGCGAGATATTTTGCTCGGCGATTGCTTGAAATAAAAAAGAATTAAGAGGATATTATGGAAAACCCAACTAAACCTTATGAGGAAGTAAAACTAATGCTTAACGCCGCGAGTTCTGCATTTGAGAAGCTATTAGGATATATCCGATATCATTATGTCATAGACGAAAAATGGGCAGAAGGTAAACCCACACACAAACATTATAATAACTTGTTTATTCGTTGTAGTGGGAAGCCTTTAATATGTTTGAGTCTTCGTAATGGATATTTTTTGGCTACTGTTACTCTCGGAAAAGTTGAACAGGGAAAGTTTGACGAACAAAGAGATATGTTTGGAGAAGTTGTGCGTAAGCAATATGATGAGGCAGAAGCTCTACATGATGGCAAATGGCTTGGTTTTGAGCTGCGCGATGAATCGCTGATTGACGATATAATTAGTTTACTCCATATAAAGCGAAAAGGCAATCGCAAGGATTTACCAGAAAATTTAGAAATGTGTGCATGTCTTGATATAGGACTATCGCAAGAAGATATTACAAATCGCCTTAATAATGAAAGGAATTAGTATGATAAAATCTATCATCGGTATATCTTTTGACAGCTCCGATGCGAACGAGTTAGCAGATTTCTATGCTAAAGTCACAGGTTGGAAAAAAGAGATTTCTAGTGATGAATGGGCTGGACTGCGAACTCCAGAGGGCATATTGCTTGTCTTTCAAACAGTGGAAAATTATATGCCACCAATCTGGCCTTGGAAAGCTGGTAAACAACAGCAGATGGCTCATATTGATTTTCTTGTAGAAGACTTAAAAGAAGCTGAGGAACTGGCAATAAGAAATGGTGCAATAAAATCTGAAGTTCAATTTTATGAGACATCTACAGTGATGTTTGATCCAGCAGGTCATCCTTTTTGTTTATCAACGGTTTCACAATAAGGATATTAAATAAAATGACCTTAAAACCATTAATAATTGACTTACCTCTTTGTCCTGTGGAGTTACAATCATTACTTTCAAATGCAAAACTTTACGACAGTAGCTGTTCCCCGCAAGCAAAGGTTATTTTCATAGATAAAGATGAAGGTTATTTTTTGAAATATAGTCCAGTCGGCTCTAAAAAGTTGCAAGACGAAGTGGAACTAACCAAATATTTTCATACAAAAGGTTTAGCTCCTGAAGTCCTAACTTTTATCACTGATGAATGTGAACATGACTGGCTTCTGACTGCTAAAACACAAGGTGATGACTGCACTGCAGAAAAATATCTTGAAAATCCAGAAAGGCTTTGTGATACTATTGCAGAGCAGCTTGTTTTACTTCACAATATGGATTTTTCAGCTTGTCCCATACAAAATCACACAGAAAGGTGTTTAAAAACAGCTGAGTTCAACAAACAAACCGACAATTTTGATAAAAGTTTCGGTTATGCGAGTCAGGAAGAAGCGTGGACTGTGATTCAAAAATATAAACATTTACTAAAGACAGATACACTTTTACATGGAGATTATTGTCTTCCAAATATTATTTTGAAAGACTGGAAATTTAATGGGTTTGTTGACCTTGACAGCGGAGGTGTTGGTGATCGACATGTGGATGTGTTCTGGGGAATATGGACATTGTGGTATAACCTGAAGACTGATAAATTTCGCCAACGATTTATTGATGCTTATGGTAGAGATAAGATTGACAAGGAAATGCTTCGCTTGGTAGCGGCGGTTGTGGGTTTAACTGGTGATTAGAAAAAAAATCTTCAATGATTGAATTTATCTTTTATAGTTTATACATGCTTTCATTGCTTGTGATTCCTGTTCACTACGGCGAATAGTGTACAGTCTTCCATCTTTCAAAAATTTTGCTCCTGTCTGATGAAATATAAAGGGAATATCATTTTCTATACATTGCCTACGAATGTCAAGAACCCAAAGGTAATCACATATAGTAAATTTACTTGACAAATAAAACGGGTTTTATAAATTGTCCTCATGAGTTATAGTATAGATTTAAGAATAAAAGTGATTGAGTTTTTGAGTAAGGGCAACTCTCAACGCAAAGCAG
>Ga0099364_10004025_pt1 | contig 22395 bp, 16 predicted proteins | sample TergutTh196P3_FD_73070 | JGI IMG/M metagenome (GOLD analysis project Ga0099364, IMG submission 73070) | Microcerotermes parvus P3 segment gut microbial communities from Pointe-Noire, Republic of the Congo - Th196 P3 | ecosystem: Host-associated > Arthropoda: Insects > Digestive system > Gut ...
GCTTCTTCCGTAGCGGCTGTGATACCGTCCTTCTTTATTTTGTCAATAAGTTCCTGTACCTGAATTTCCATGCGTTTCTCCTATTGTGTACACAATCTCATCAATTGTATAAAATAATTTAATTTTTTATAACCTGCTACCATTCTTTGATCTAAATCTTCTTTTGAATACATTTTTAATTCCTTCCAATTAACAAGCAGTTCAGGGTGCTTCTTCTTTTCATCCTCTATAAGACTCTTAAGGTGTTTTCCTATAACAATCAAGGCTTGTGCAGCTTCATTTATAATTTCCAATGCTTCGGCATTTACCCTGCCTAAAATACTGTTGATATATCTTGCCTGAGTTGGGTCACGGTCTACGCGCATCATTGAAGATCGTAAACGACCGCCGTCTGAACCATCCTCCGACATAACCGTATCTAAATCAGCTATTGGCTGTAAACATTCGGTTACTAAATGCATGGATTCACTCATTTCACGGGACATATGGTTATTTGTCCATTGACCGCGAATAATGATTATATCACAAAGTTCTTTAAGTTCGGTTTCTGTAAAGTCATCCATGAAAGCTTTTAGATAGTTCAAACCTTCTGCATACAGAAAACTGTCAAGGTGTTTTTTACGGAAATTTTCGCTTAATTGGACGGTATAATTCTCTAACCTTACAAGGTCAGCGGCTTCAAAAATTTGGGTAGTAAGCGCCCTAATTTGGTTGTTTTTCTTGGCATTGTTAATTTTAGCAATATAGCCTAACCCTTCTGCTTTTTTAGCCTCCAACCAGTCTTCACCGATTGTTTCTTTAAAATTTGAGTTTTTATACTGCCAAACGGGGTTTCTTAGGGTGTATTGAATCATTAATTCCAGTATTTTTGAGGTATGCAGTTCCCTAAGGGTTTTTATCATATTGTTAAATTGATTGATTTCCAAAAGATCGTGACCTTCACAGACTTTCAATAGCTGTAAAAGGCTTGTCCAGTCATCTTCCGGTCTTAAATGCTGGGTGACTGTGAGGAATTCCCCAACCTGATCAACTATGAGGATGGTCTTAATTGCCGGGAATCTAGGCTCAATTATAAAGCTTCCATCGGCAAAATGAGGGTCAAACTTCTTAAAAAACCCCGCAAAATCATAATTCGCAAACCTTCCAAGAATACCGGCAAGTTCATAACGACGGTTTGCCATCGCTATTTTGACTAAATCAAACTGGGAATTTAATAAATCGATATCTTTTTGTATCGATATTATAAGCTCTTCCCCGGACATAGTTTTGGATTTTTGATCCAAAACCGCATAATCCAGCCGTTTTAAGGTTTCCCGGATATTGTCATCCAGGCAGGATTCTACTACCAGGGACTTTAATTTCCCCTGTTTTTTGGAGTCTTTATAGAACTCTTTTATGGGATAAACAGACTTATATATAGAAAACAAAAATGAGGAAAAGGAAGGGTCGGCTTCTTCACTGCGAACCCTGAAAAACTTGGCAAATTTACTGTTTCCAAGCTCTTTTGCTATACTTTTTAGCATGTTCTGCTTATCATCGGTCAGGTTTTCCCCTGAAAAGAAAGAAAACACTTTATCCATTAAGTCTTCAGCCATGTTGTAATAATAGCATATTTCATAAATTATGACAAGGGGCGGGGTTACCATTTAACGCGGATTTTCACGGATTAAACGCTGATTAACGCTGATCTGGAGAGCAGACGAATGTCTGCGGTTAAATAATTTCCACACCAGCGGCGAACAAAGTGAGCCATTTTTTTTCTTATCTTGCTTGACAGCTTTTTTATTTTTATTGTATTATACTCCTATGGATTATAATTTTGACCAACACCTGATCCTCATGCGAATTCGCGTCTCTCTCTCTCTCTCTCTCTCTCTCTCTCTCTTATTATAGAAGAAACTTTTCAAATTTGTCTATTTTCTCCCAAAATTTTGCCCTTTTACTCACAAATCAAGAAATTATACTCACAAAGGATAGATCCGTTCACATGACACAATCAATTTTAGCGCAAAGGGCGCAAAGTGAAGACACAAAGACCGCAGAGAAGAATTTTATGTTTTTTCTTTGCTTCCTTTGCTATCTTTGCGGTCTTTGCTGGAAACTTCGTTGCAAGAAGCGTTAGGCGCGTAGCGCCGAATAAAAATTTTAGGAGGAGGAATTCTATATGAAAAAAATTACTAGAATTCTAGGAATTATTGCCATTTCGGTGATAATCGCAATCGGGTTGGTTGCTTGTCCAGATGACAGCAAACCAACATTAACACTTACCCCAGCCAGCGTAACAATCAATGACAATGACTTAACCGCAACTGTCACCGTTGGTGGAACAGCAACAGGCACAGTTACATTGGGCACAACCGCATTGCCAAACGGAGTTACAGCGGCAGTTGAAGGCACGACAATTACCGTGACAGGTGTCCGCCCGTCAACGGAAAACGGCTCAATAAATGACTCGTACACTGTTGGAGTAACACGCGAGGGCGTAACGAAAGACTTGTCAGTAACGGTAAACCTTACAACAACATGGACTGCCGGTGGTGAAGATGACTCTTGTGAATGTGACGATGACTGCGAGATAGAAGACTGTGATTGCGGTTGCGACACAAGCGGCAACGACGACCCATGCGAATGTTGCGGCGAAGATTGTGAGTGCGCAGACTGCGATGACGGCGGCTGTACAGAATGTGTCACCGATCCTTGCGAAGACGGCTGTGAATTCACCGAATGGGAAGTAACAACCCCCGCAACCTGCACAGCAGCCGGCGTTGAAACAGAAAAGTGCGAAGTATGCGGAGAGCTTGGTACGACAACACGCCCTATACCTGTAAACGAACATACCTTTGATACTGACGGTGTATGTACAGTATGCGGATATGAAGAAGGCAGCGACCCATGTGAAGACGGGCATGACCACACTGGAAGTTTAGTTTGTATACGAGACGGTTGTGATCATCAATACGCATTAGGTGACATAGGACCCGGCGGTGGTGTAATCTTTTATGTGGCGGACGGCGGAGCAGCGACATCTCCTATAGCGCACACCAGACCTAACGGCTTTACCTTCTTTCAGAACAAAGATGATACCACAGGAATAAAAGCCCACTACCTTGAAGCCGCCCCTGCGAACGCTACAGGCAGAGATAATGGTTCTGCAACTATGATGTGGAGAGTAGGCGGTACTAGTGAATCTGTAACAGGCTTGGTAAATATTACAACAACAGCAATAGGTACTGGAACAACCGCGCCTACTGCAGCTCAAATGACTGCAATAAATAATGATATAGGCATGGGCAGAAAAAACACAGACTTAATTGTTGCGTTTTATGGCACAACAGAACCCACCTATCTTAACGCAGCCAGAGCCGCAAACAACTATGCAGGAGGCACAGCAGACGATTGGTTCCTTCCCGGTATAGGCGAATTATATTGGCTGTATCAGAATAGAGCACAACTCGATGGCAAGAGTGATGATGGTATTACTGCTATGCCGACAACTGGTTACTTCTGGTCTTCGTCGCAGATCAGTAATATTAGCGCGTGGGGTCAGAATTTCAGCAGTGGTGGTCGGTTCACCTACCAAAAGAATTACGACTATTTAGTTCGTTCCGTCCGGGCTTTCTGATTTTAGTGATTAGTGGATAGTGGGTAGTTGTTAGATTGTTGTTTGAAAGCATAGCGTGATGGTATCAAGCATAGCTTACGAACGATAGACTACTCACTAACCACCCCTGCTGCAAACGGCTGGCTGTTGTGTGTTAATCACACAACAGTCTGCCGTTGCAGCAGGGACTAGCTGCCACTTCCTCCGTGTTCTCTGTGCCTCCGTGTCCTCCGTGAGTAAAAAAATTAATAGAAACCCAAATTTCTTCCTTAGCGTTCTTCGCGCCTTTGCTAGAAGCTGCGCTGCAAGTAGCGTGAGGTAAAATGAATATGTAAATGTTAGGTGTCAGCGTTAAGTGGTAACCCAGCAATTATATTATCGCACCAATCATCGAATTCAGGATCTTCTTTTTGAAGCTCTTTATACGCCAAAACATTCATAATTGTCATTCGGATTCCTTCATCCGCACGAACTTTAGCACAGAAACCCGGGGCAAGCCGCTTTATTTTGGTATTATCAAAAACAACGGAATTGGCTTTGTCTCCAATTAGACCGCCTTCAAAATCGTACTTGTCTTTTGAACGTGCAGTTAAAAATTCGCTGGATATATGCACAGCTTTTAATTCGATACTCAAGGCATCTGCAATTATTTGGTAAATCTGATTCCATGTTAAACTTTCATCTGATGTTATGTGAACAACCTCTCCAATGGCGTGGATATTACCCATCAATCTGATAAACGCATTGGCAAAATCGCTATTGTGGGTAAGTGTCCATAAACTTGTACCGTCACCGTGGATTATAACTGGTTTGCCGTCAATCATTCGTTTTAATACCTGCCAGCTTCCGTTTTTGCCGTGAACTCCAAGGGGTACGCTTCTTTCATCGTAGGTGTGGCTGGGGCGGACAATAGTAATAGGGAAGCCCGTGTCGCGGTATCTTTCCATAAGCACTTCTTCACAGATGATTTTATCCCGCGAATATTGCCAGTAGGGGTTAGCAAGAGGAGTGCTTTCTGTGACAAGATAATTTGATGGCGGTTTTTGGTAAGCCGATGCCGAGGAGATAAAGATAAACTGCCTGCAAAGACCCTTAAAGATTTCAAAATCTTTTTGAACATGATCCGGAACAAAAGCGATAAAGTCAACGACCACATCAAATTGGTTAGCAGCAGACTTATTTTCTGCGGGTTTGTTTTTAGAACCGGTTATTTTTGACACCAGTGTTTTTACAAAGCCACCCTGCGCCGCAGGTTTTTCAGCCACCAGTGCCTTTTCCAATTTTTTGCGAATATCTTCCGGTTTTTCTGTCCGGATATCGCATTTTATTTGGGTTACGCCTTTAAACTCACCTTTGCGGGTTCCCCGATTAAGGTGATAGATTTCCCAGCCTTGCTGGACTGCCAAACGGGTAATGGCACTTGAAATGGTGCCTGTCCCGCCTATAAATAGTGCTTTCATTATTTAAGTATATCACGGATATGGGGCATAATCAATGCCTCACTCGAGAAGGGCTGGTTTTTTGCCGAAAATATGATTATAAGATGAAATTTGCATTTATAGCGATAGTGGGTAGGCCGTCAGTGGGGAAGTCTACTCTTCTTAATAAAATGTGCGGTGAAAAAGTTGCCATTGTCAGCAAAGTACCCCAAACCACCCGCAATGCCATACGCGGAATTGTAAACCGTCCACAGGGCCAGCTTGTTTTTGTTGATACACCCGGCAGACACGCATCACAAAAAAAAATCAACAAAAAATTAATAGAAGTCTCAGACCGCGCACTAGAAGAATGTGACCTTGTGCTATATGTCCTGGACGCCACCCGCCCCCCCGGCCCCGAAGAACAAGAAATAATAGAGATAATTAAACCATTAGCAGAAAAAACAATAATAGCAATAAACAAAATCGATCAAAATTCTTCCTTTGCATCCTTTGCGTCCGACTTTGCGTTTTTTGCGCAAAAAAAGAATTTCCCAATTTCCGCTCAAACCGGCCAAGGCATAGAAGACCTCCTCTCCGCCCTCTTTGACATGGCCCCGGAAGGAGAACCCCAATACGGCAATGATTACTACACAGATCAAGATGTCAGTTTCCGCATAGCAGAGATCATCCGTGAACAGGCCATTAACCGTCTGCGCCAAGAGCTCCCTCACTCCCTGTATGTAGATATTGCCGACATTGAGTTAAAAGAGGGACAAAACATATTGTGGGTTCGCGCTTTTATAATAGTAGAGAGAGAATCCCAAAAAGGCATGGTGGTCGGCAAGGGCGGGGAAATGATCAAGGCCATCCGCCTTGCATCTCTTAAAGAACTAAAACAAATTTTTGACTGGAAAATAGATTTAGACCTCCGCGTAAAAACAGGCAAAGACTGGCGCAGTAAAGATCATGTACTAAGAAAGATTTTTTATTGATTTTTTTGTGAACTTCATTTTATAAGTTCCTTATTCTGAAAAAATTTGTTTTCCCATAGGTTTAAGTTTACCATTTGTTTTGCTTTGTATCTAGCTAGGCGGGGTCACCATTTAACACTGATTTACACGGATTGAACGCAGATTTTCACTGATTTAATTTTTAATTCTTCCTCTGTGTAAATCATCTTCAATCAGTGCTAATCTGTGTCTCGTGGTGACCCTCACTATTTACATTACTGTCCGCCCATGATTGGCCCGTTTGGGCTTGCACGAAGTAAAGGGTAACCTCTTACTGGAACGCTTGAGAAGTCCCAGTGAACGGCGGAAAAACCCATGCCGTTAAGAACGCCGGGTGGTGTGCCGCTGGGAGGAGCGGGAAAAGCCCAGATGTCCAGACGGCGGAAGGAATCGCCGCTTATGCTCTGCCCATCCTTGTTGTTATGGGTTTTTGTTAAATCTGTAACAGAACTGCTTATCGCTGGATTGTTATTACCATAGACAAGGCTCTCATAAACACCCATACCGTCCCATGCACGGTTGTTGGATAAAATAGTGTTGTTGATTCCTCTTCCCGTAATCCGTCCAATATCTTTAGTGCTTGTACCGGTTACGGCAACGCTTGCACCAAGTGCCGCAGAATTTATGACTGTTGATGAATTACCCCCCCCCCCTATAAGGCCGCCAACCAAGGTAGTACCTGATTGTTGACTGACAGTAACGCTTCCGGCTGCGAAGCAGTTTGACAGATTCGTCACAAATCCGGCAAATCCTCCGGCATAAATACTCCCAGCAAAAGATGTTGAACTTATGCTGACTGGACCTGTCGCGTAACAGTGTTCTATAATTGTGTTCTGCTCTTCTTGATATCCGAGGAATCCTCCTGCAGTAAACCTGTTTCCCGTACCGGTTTTTTCTACAGTAAAGCCGCCTTGATTTGCAAAGCAGTTACTGATTTCCGAGAAGTTAAAAATTTGTCCAACCGCTCCACCGAGCCTGACAGTACCACTTCCACTAAAAATATTAATAAATCCGTTCCTGTAATCAGAATAGCGTAATTCTGCGCGTGATGCCGATGAAGCGCCCCGCATAACGCCCATAAGACCGCCAACAAATAGGCTGATGGGGTCCGTGGTCGTGTTAGCTGTATTCACCGCTGCTCCTATGCCGCCAACAGTTATGTTTCCTGTTGCGCTTACATTTATCACCTTTACCATATCGCCTGTGTTTAATTCACCTCTAGTCAGACCCGGTCTGCCCATGCTTCCGGCTATGCCGCCGACATAGAGCGAGCCGTTTGTACCTGTACTGGTTTTACGCACGGTAATGTTCAAACCGCCATATGCGTTTTCAATGCTTGCGTTGCTTCTTGTTCCACCGCTGTTAGGGTTGCCCATTAACCCAACAATACCGCCGACAAATGCTGTAGTATCACCGCTTACATTGAATGTTGCAGCCCCTTTGACCAACACATTGAGTATTTTGGCATTTTCCGTTGCCGTTCCGGCAATGCCGCCAAAGTGTGCGGCGGTTGTGGGGTTTACGGTTACTGCTTCGCCTGTTCCATTGTCATACACGATTGTTACATCACGGATTACTACCCCTGTTCCCACTACGGCAAAAAAGCCATAGGCTGTGCCTGTGTAAGCAGGGTTAAAACTTTTGATTGTTACGGCATGTCCATTGCCGTAGAAGTTGCCTGTGAAGTTGGCAATTGGAGTGTGGCTGCTAAGCTCAATGTCATTGACAAGCACATACTGGGTGTATGGCTTGCTCCAGTCAATGGCTTCAAAGTCTTCTGTAGAGTTGATTTCCGTTGTGGTTATTTGTTTCTTTTCTATAACAGTAGTCTCATCATTAGTCTCAGTTTCTTCATCAATCCAGCCAACAATCATGCCGGGGATATTCCATATTTTAAATTCTTTGCTGTCAACAGGATAACCGCCTGCATAAAGTTCTATGACTATGCGGTATTCATCTATGCTGTTTTTGTTTGTGCCGATACCCTGTCTTACATTGTCCGCATCAGGCGGGGTTACACCAGAGATTGTCCCGGCATTTTCATTTATGTCCAAATCTCCCAATACACGGTTTTTGTAATAGTAAACATTTGAATAGACGGACTCGTCTTCACTGTCTTCTCCAGAAACTTCCCAACTGAAATCTATAATGCTGCCGCCATCGTAACTTGCCTGCCATGAAGAAATATATGCTTCCAGTTCTTCGGAATCTTCTTGTGCTCCTACCCTGTAGTAAAAAACTTCAGGTTCAGACATCTTTCCGTCTCCGGTATTGAATATGTTTGTTCCAATTGTTACTTCAATCTGATGGTCTGTTTCAGGGCCTGCCGTTCCGGCCCTTGGAGAAATTGTAAGGGTATGCAAACCCGCTCTGCTTTCATATACAAGCTCTTCCCTGAAGCGGCTGTTAATATTGGTGAAAACGCCGCTAGCTGCAATTTTATCAATGGGTCTTGATCTAATGTTGACAATGCCGTCCCAGCTGTTCCAGTCCATGCTATGGCTAAGGGGAACACTAAAATAAATGACAATATCCGTTGACGGATGATAACTCCTTACGGTTACAGGGTCATTACGGTCTTCCCCGCGCGGCTCAATCCTTGTTACATAGGGTTCATATTGGCAAAAGGGAATAAGGGTTACAGGAGTAGTATTATTTATAACAAAAGTACCCGTACCACCCATTCGCGGAACCAGAGGAATTTCCACATCAGTAAGCTGCGGGACATCATTTAAAATGTCCGGAAACTGCCGCCAGTTAATTTCATTTCCGTTATCATCTTCCAAAGAAGAAAGCATGGAAGTCTCATAAGCGCGCCAACCCTTGAAGACATAAGCCTGATCAGGTGAAAAGTCCACATTAAAATCATAACCCAGCCGCGGCGTTTCCATTGTCCGCTTGTTATCAAAAACCCTGCCTGTCCCTTCCTGCGGACTGGAACCCCACCCAGAAGGCAAAGCCACCGTCACCGTCAATCGTTCCGCATTAGCCCAAGCAATCTCCTCATCAATCTTTTTCCAAAAGTCAGGATCAACAGGCGCATTAAACAAATCACAAGAAAAAACAAAAATTAACAAGAAGCAAAAGCAAATACTACAAACAACAACTCCGCGTCTCCGCGCCTCTGCGCGAGGTAAAACATGAGGGGAGTAATTCATCATAACTTACATCCTCTAAGAAAACCATCTATCTCTATCATAAATTCTTTATAACTATCGACACATTTAATATCCTTACATTCATCTCTAATTGCCTGCGGTGCGCAGAATAGACAGCCGCCGTCGGCTTCACGGATCATGTCAAGGTCGTTAAAAGAATCGCCTGCGGCAAAAACACGCATATTGGTTGATTTGAAAGCCCGTACCGCTTCTTTTTTTCCATTTTTTTGACGGAGCTTGTAGCCTGAAATATTGCCTGCAGTATCGACCTCTAAAGTATTACAAAAAAGCGTAGGCCATGAAAGTTTTTGCATAAGCGGTTTGGCAAATTGTTCAAAAGTATCGGATAAAATAATAAGCTGAGATTTTTCTCTTAATTCATTAGCAAATTCAACAGCTCCCGGCAGAGGGTTCATCAATGAAATAACCCTTTGAATATCAGGCAGTTTAAGATTATTTTTTCTTAGAATATCCAAACGGAATTCCATAAGCTTATCATAATCCGGTTCATCCCTTGTGGTTCTTTGCAGCTCAGGAATGCCAACAGCGCCAGAAAAAGCAATCCAAATTTCCGGGATAAGCACCCCTTCAAGATCAAGACATATTAAGTTCATGAGTATATAATATCATAAAATGGAATTATTGAAAAGTAACATCACAAACCCTTTTAACGCGCCTATCTACCATGAAGAGAGAGTGTCCAGCACCATGGATATTTCCCGTGAACTTGCCTATAGCGATGAGCCACACGGCACCGTCATAGTTGCGGATTATCAAAGCGCAGGGCGGGGGCGTATAAAAGACAGAGTATGGAAAATGGAAAGCGGAGCAAACCTGCCCTTTACCATTTTACTTAGATACCCGCAAATGGAAGATATACCCCAAGCTCTCACCCTACGGACAGGCCTTGCCGTTTGTCTTGCAATAGAAGAGTTTGCCCCAGCATTAAAAGACAAAGTACAAGTAAAATGGCCAAATGACATAATGATTCACAGTAAAAAAGTTTCAGGAATTCTATGTGAAGCCAGCGGCAATGAAGTACACATAGGCATAGGAATAAATGTAGCCCAAAACAATTTCTCCCCGGAACTACAAAAAAAAGCAACAAGCATAGCCCTTGCCACAGGCACAGAAATAAAGCCAAAAGATCGATACAATTTACTTGAAAAAACCCTAACCCATTTTTACAACGAACTATACAATGACACAGACTGGAAACCCCGCCTAGAAAATCGCCTATATAAAAAAGCCCAACAAGTAATCTTCATAGAAGGCCCCCCCGGCTCCAACAAACAGGTAAACGGCACTCTTACAGGCATAAGTGAAACCGGAGAAATATTAATCGATAAAAAAGCATATATCACAGGTGAATTAAAACTATAAATCTCTCTTGCCCTTTTAAAAAAAATATTATATTATAAACCATGGCAAATTTAACAATCCCGTCAAGTGACGGCAAAAAACACGATCTTTTAGCGCTTGGCGCATTAGTAACAAGATTAGATCCCGGCATTATCCCCTTTGCAGAGGCAAATGAATATTTACTGCATGTTTCAGGCGGTGAATATAATGTGGCTACGAATTTATCTACCTGCTTTGGCATGAAGAGTGCAATAGCAAGTGCAATGGTAAATTACCCCATTGGGCGCAGAATAGAGTATGCCGTTCAGAAAGCAGGGGTTACGCCTTACTACACCCGTTTTGAACATGACGGAGTCCGCGGACCCAACATGGCAATTGTCTGGAGTGACAGAGGCCAAGGAGTGCGCGCTCCAGTGGTATTTTACAACCGTTCTAATGAAGCGGCTCAGCAGTTAAAGCCGGGCAGTTTTGACTGGGACGCAATTTTTAATTCAGGGATCCGTTGGTTCCATTCAGGCGGGATTTTCAGCGCCCTTTCTCCCACAACAAGTGAGCTTGTAATAGAAGCAATGCAGGCGGCAAAAAAAGCCGGAGCAATTGTCTCCTTTGATTTAAACTACCGTGCAAAATTGTGGGCTGTTGCCGCCGCTGAACAAGGTTTAACCACGGCGCAGGCAAGTGAAAGAGCCGCCCTTACATTAAGAAAAATTGTAAGTTTTGTTGATGTACTTGTTGGCAATGAAGAAGATTTACAAAAAGGATTAGGCTTAAAAGGACAAGATGTCGAGGCAAAAGGCCATTTGGATGCAAGCGCGTTCTTTGGCATGATGGAAAGCGTAACCAATGATTTTCCAAACATAAAAGCAGTGGCAACAACATTGCGGGAAGTTCATTCAACCAACCGCCATTCATGGAGCGCAGTATTGTGGCTTGACGGAAAAACATACCAAGCGCCAACCTGCGAACTTGATGTCTGCGACCGCGTAGGCGGCGGAGACGGCTTTGCCTCAGGATTATTCTACGGCTTAATGAGCGGCAAAACCCCGGAAGAAGCCCTGCGCTTAGGCTGGGCCCACGGCGCAATGGTAACAACCACCCCCGGCGACACCTCCATGTTCACCCTTGAACAGGTGGAAGCCTTTGCCCAAGGCGGTTCTGCTAGGATTCAACGGTAAAACGGGGTCACGCATTAACGCTGATTAGCGCGGATTGAACGCTGATTTACGCGGAGATATTAGCTAGTTAAGATAGATATATCTAACCTAGAAATCTTAAAAATTTAAAATTTTAATATAGCTATGATAGGATTAGAAATCTAAGCTCTCATAGTTCTCAGCGTAAATCAGCGTTTAATCAGTGTAAATCCGCGTTAATGGGTGACCCCTGCTAGAAAATGCCCTTAAAACGGCATATACTTAAACCAGTATGAAAGTCATTGGCATAGAAACATCCTGTGATGAATGTTCCGCTTCTGTTGTTGAAGACGGAAAAAAGATTCTCTCCAATGTAATAGCCACACAAATTCCTTTTCACGCGCCATGGAACGGAGTAGTTCCGGAAATTGCCAGCCGTAAACACACAGAATGGATTTACACCGTTGTAAAAGAAGCTCTGGAAAAGGCAGGGTTGGAAGTTAATAATATCGATGCAATAGCCGTAACCAATCGTCCCGGACTTTTTGGCTCCCTTCTTGTGGGATTAAATTTTGCAAAAGCCTTCTCATGGGCGCGTAACATTCCGTTTATCGCAGTAGATCACATGCTAGCCCACCTATACGCCCCTTTTCTAAACTCTTTATCTGCTACCCACTACCCACTACCCACTACCCACTACCCATTCCTAGGCCTGCTAGTTTCCGGCGGGCATACAATAATTTGTAAAGCCAATAATTTTGATGATATCGAAGTAATGGGAACCACCATTGACGATGCCGTGGGGGAAGCCTTTGACAAAGTAGCAAAATTTTACGGCTTTGGGTATCCCGGCGGCGCAGTCATTGACAAAATGGCGCATAACGGAGACAGTGAGGCGTTTAGGTTTACTCTTCCGTCTTTACACAAGGGACAACACCGCTATGATGTATCATATTCCGGCATTAAAACCGCCGCAACAAGCCAGCTTGAAATGTTCCGTGTAAAGAAAGAGATAACCAATGAAGATATAGCCGCATCTTTCCAAAAAACCGCAGTAGATATTTTGCTTAGGGCTTTATTAAACGCCGCAGAAGATACAGGGCTCACTAATATAGTAGCCGGTGGAGGTGTTGCCGCCAACAGCTATTTACGCACCCGCCTTGCAGAGCAGACGCATCTTAAATGCGTTTTTCCCCCCTTAGATCTCTGCGGCGACAACGGCGCCATGATAGCAGGAATAGGATACCACTATTTAAAGAGGGGGGATCGCTCTGAATTAGATATTCCCGCCATGTCACGAGTATCAGGCTTTAAAAAGAGGTACCCGTAGCAAATAGCAGGTAGCAGGGAACAAAAAAATAAAATACTAACTTTGCGGTCTTTGCTGTATTCACTTTGCGTCCTTTGCGCTAAAATAAATTTGTAAAAAGGAACAGGAATGATTGAAATAAAGAATATATCTAAAACATATAAAGGCAGTAATAAAAAAGCCAATGACAATATATCTTTGCAAATTAACAAAGGAGAAATCTTATGCATAGCCGGAGAAAATGGAGCCGGAAAAACAACTTTAATGAAAATCCTCATGGGGCTGGAAAAACCGGATTCAGGGGAAATCATAAAAAATGAAAAAACAACAATAGGCATGGTTCACCAGCATTTTATGGTTTTTCCTGAATACACAGCCGCTCAGAATATAGTATTTCAGAATCCGCCTGTAAAGTTTAAGTTTTTTATGGATAACAAAAAAGCAAATACAGAAGCGCAGAAAATAATAGATAAAAATAATTTTTCCATAAACAGCACACAAAAAGTAAAAGATTTAACACTTGGTCAAATACAGCAAGTAGAAATATGCCGGGTTCTCTATCAAAACGCAGATGTAATCATCCTAGACGAACCCACCTCAATCCTAACAGAACAGGAAACAGAAGGTTTGTTTACAACCATAAAAAAACTAGCCTCCAAAGGCAAATCCATAATCTTCATAACCCATAAACTCCCGGAAATAACCCAAATCTGCAACAGAGCAGCAATATTAAAAGAAGGAAAAGTAGTTAGTATTCTAAAAAATAAAATTAATGAAAAAGAAATTGCTAAAATAATAGCAGAAGAAAAAACAATAAATTCTTCCTCCGTGTTCTCTGTGAACTCTGTGCCCTCTGTGATTAAAAATTCTTCAAACCCCATAATAAAATTCCATAATGTAACAGTAATCCGCAAACCCCAAACCCTCCCCCTATTAGACAACATTTCCTTCACCGTTCACAGTGGGGAAATCCTGGGCTTCACCGGTACAGGCGGCAACGGCTTAGGCGTAATAGAAGCAGTCCTTGGCGGATTTCTACACCCCTCACAAGGAAAGGTTTTTCACAAAGACAAAGACATATCCCGCTGCAATATCCGCAAACTTAGAAAAAATGGCCTTGCCTTTGTCCCCGCAGACAGAAAATTATACGGAAGCGCGGGTAATTCTACAATCGAAGAAAACCTAATCATCAATTGCCGAGATAATTTTTACAAAAACGGCTTTTTAAACAAAAAAGAAGCCCGTGAATTTTCCCAAAAACTTATACGGGAATACAATATTCAGGGAGACATAGAAAAAGACGCTTCTACTTTAAGCGGCGGCAATTTACAAAAACTAATTTTAGCCCGGGAAATTAACAGTTTAAAGGATTATATTGTATTTTCAGAGCCAACCTGGGGTTTAGATATTGCCTCCGCTGACTTTATAATGAAAGAAATAGTAAAATTAAAAGACAAAGGAGCCGCTGTTATTTTAATATCAACCAATTCCGAAGAAGTAAGAGCACTTGCAGATAGGGTGATTGTGATGGAGAAGGGGAGGATAGCAAATAGCAACTAAAAAATTGCTTTGCGCTCTTTGCGTATTCACTTTGCCCTCTTTGCGCTATAATGAATTTGTAAAAAAAATGAAAGTAAAATTTGATATATTTTTAATTCCTCTAATCGCTGTTGCGATTTTGTTTTTCTTGATTTTTATATTAAGCGATGCTCCGTTAGAATCACTCTACTATTTTTTCATAGGGCCGTTTTCAAATATTCATAGTTTTGGGAATATGTTGAATGCGGCTATTCCGCTTATATTAGGCGGATTAGGTATCTCCGTTGCCATGAAGGCGGGGCACTTAAATTTGGGCGGGGAAGGGCAGATATACCTTGGCGCTTTTGTTACAACCGCCGTCTGTCTTTCATTATCCGGACTTGGCGTGTTTGGTGCGTTTATTGCCGTAATTTTTGGAATGTCCGCATCCGGTGCTATGGCGGCAGTCAGCGGTGTTTGTAAAGCAAGATGGAATACGTCAGAGCTTATTACATCTTTTTTGCTTTCTGCTGCGGTTATTCCAATTATCAATTATCTTGTATCTGGCCCTTTTCTTGATCCGGAAACTTCGCTTATATCGACAAAAAAAATAGCGGAAAATATGAGATTGCCTCTCATTTTAAAACCTTCTGTTTTAAGTGCGGGAATTTTTATTGCTGCCGCTGCCGCCGTAATTGTTCACTTTTTTATTACAAAAACTAAACCCGGCTACGAATTCAGAATGGCGGGTAACAATGAGCTTTTTGCCCGTTACGGCGGGATCAATACAAAGTTCAATACGGTAATTTCCATTGCAATCTCAGGAGGCTTTTACGGTCTAGCGGGTTCTATCGCCGTTTTAGGAACGCACTACGCGGTCATTAAAGAATTTTCCTCAGGTTTAGGGTGGAACGCCCTTGCCGTAGCGTTAATTGCAGGATTTTACCCGATTGGAGTTATCCCTGCCGCCATCTTTTTTGCGTGGATAAATGCGGGCGCTAGAATTTCCATGCAGAATACCGGGCTTACTTCTGAAGTTGCTCTAATTGTACAGGCAGTTATTTTTCTTTTATCCACAAGCGTATTATTAAGAAATTTTTACAAAAAAGGAGGCAAACAATGATTCCCCTTTTTAGAAGTGCTCTTACCATTATGACGCCAATCCTTTTTGCCGCCGCTGCGGGTCTTTTCCCCGCCCTTACAGGTTCGCTAAATATTGCGTTGGAAGGGCTTCTTTTAATAGGAGCGTTTGCCTCATTAGTTGTGTTTTATTTTTCCGGCAGTATACCTCTTGCAATAATCGCTGCTGCTGCGGCGGGAACACTGTTATCCTGTATACATGCGTTTGCCTTTATCAAGCTAAAAGCCAACAATATTATTGCGGGTCTTGCCGTTAATCTTTTTTCCGCCGGGCTTTGTATTGTGCTATCTGATAAAATTTTTAATACAAGGGGAGTGGTAACCGCACCGTATAAAGTAAGTTCGGAACTTGTTAATGTGTATTTTATTTTTGCGGTTTTTTTGCTTGCGGTTATTTGGTTAATTGTTAATAAAACACCGTTTGGTTTTAGACTGTGCGCCTGTGAAAAAAATAAGGAAGCGTTGGTATCGCTTAACATAAAACCGCAGTTGTATAATATTGTATCGATATTAATTTCCGGCTTTCTTTGCGGGATAGGCGGCAGTTTTTTAAGCCTTAATCTTGGCTCCTATGTTCCGGGAATGTCGGCAGGAAAGGGGTGGATTGCCCTTGTTGTTATTTACCTTGGTGCCAAAAAACCGCAAGGCGTATTTGCCGCCGCCTTTGTCTTTGCCCTTGCCGAAGCTTTCTCTAACCACGCCCAAGGAATATTACGCATTCCTGCGGACTTTATTTTAGCTTTTCCGTATATTTGTACATTAATAGCCATGATAGCGGTATCGGTTTTGAACGGGAAGCGGGGATAGTTGTGCTATAATTGGTATTTTAATGTCAAATAGTAGTCCCGCCTTGTGGAAAACATAGCAGTTACCCCGTAAAATCTCCCAGCAGAATAGTAGAATAATTAATTGTTTTTTACTATAATATAAGTAGGAATATGCGTATATTGATTTTTAATATCTGCCTGTTTTTGACAATAGCAGGAACCGCTTCAGCTCAGGGGACTCAAAATTACAGGGGATCTATTCCCATGGAATTATTGCGCCCCGGCAAGGGGGAAGCTCTGCGTTATCCTATTGATACTATAATTGGTCAGTTGGGGCAGGGTACCGCTACTGATGCGGCATTTTCCTTTGCTAATTGGGTAGCAGCAGGCCTTTTAAGCGGGCGTATGAATCATCCTGCGTTGGAGTCAATTAACTCTGTTGTCAGGGAAGGTTACCTATCAACTATAGGAAGTGTTGAGCCTAGGTTTTATAGGTTAGGAAGCGGAAGGCAGGAGCCCGATGGATCAACATCATTTCTTGTAAGATTTGTTGGAAGAGAACAGGCAATAACTGCCGAAATGTATATAAGGCATGTTACAATGCGGGTACCACAGGAAACAAGCCCTGAAACAGTAGCGGAGATTTTGGAAACAGCGGAAGAAACCGTAGCGGCTGAAGAGGCTGAAAATATTCAGCCATTACAGCCGCCACATGAAGAAACCGCGGCTGAAGAGACTGAAAATATTCAGTCATTACAGCCTACAACAAGCAGTTGGGCATTGGAAGATTTGCTTTTGGACGAGGTAAAAAGCCGTGAACAAGAGCAAAGATCGTCAATGCATCGAATTGATTATGTCCCTTATGAAAGGTTTTTTTAGGAAGGAATATGGCTACACCAGTAGGACGAATAGAAAAAGAATTTCTCTTAAAAGCCATGTATGAAGAAAGATTGGCTGTTATGTATATAAAGGACAGGACGGAATATGTTTTAAAACTGTCTAATCCTGCAGGCTCCTCAGGAGATTTAATTTTTAAACCCGATAGACCTTTGGAGAAACTAAAACCACGTTCAAAGTTAACGCTTCTATTTAATTACAAGGGGCAGGTTATAGATTTTAATACGGAAATCTTGCTGCAAAAAGAAGATGAAATAATTTGTGCGGTGCCGGAGACCATGTATAAAAATCTGGATAGAAATTATTTAAGGGTGGATACTCCGCGGGATATTAAAATTCTTTTTACTTTCCGTGGAGACAGATACAATCTTACTTTTCCAAAAATTAATGAGTATGAAAATATCCTGGAAGATGATTTGCTTCGCCACATGGATCCTAAAAACCTTTCCGGATTGATAACACAAATTGCAACTTCATTAAAAAATTTTGCTGATGGTTATAAAATTGTCAATTTTAAAGAAAAGAGGCCTGAATCCACAGAGGAATTAATTGTGTCAGAAACAGGTAAAACTCTTTTTATACCAACAACGGTTGGGTTTCTTCCCAAAACAGACCCATACCCCAAAAAACGAATTATTACAGAAGAAATTTTTAAGAGGTATCTTGAAAGTACAGGTGTTGGAATAACATTCCTTGATGAAAATATCCAGCGTTTTATAAAAAATAAATTCGATGATGGAATTTATTCTGATGCATGGGTTCCCATTTTATTTCATGAATATGTTATTGGTTATATCCATATTTGGGTTGATAAACAGCAAAGATTGCCATTTGATTTTAATGTATTGGATAATGTGTATCAGTATGCAAAGGTGTTAGCTTTTGGGCTTAAAGAAAATGGCTACTTTGAGCATGGTCGCGTACATAACGAACCCTTTGAAGGCAGAGTTCTTGATATTTCTGCTTCCGGATTATTGTTTGCTTATCCTTTGGGGACAACTTTACTTTCAACGCTTTTGGTAGATGCTGAATTAACCGTTACCATAGAAGCGCCAAACCGTACAATTAATACTGTTGCAAGGATTGTGCGCCGTTTTAAGGATAAGAATGCTGGATACTTTGGATGCCGCTTTATAGATATGCAGACTGAAGACACCCGTTTTCTGTTTGAACATTTGTACGGCAGAGGAATAGATGATAGTGAGAAGTCTTATTTAACAGGACAAGTATAATGGCAACAACAGACGATAAAAAAGTAATTTACTCCATGTACAAAGTTTCCAAAAAACATGGAACTAAACAGGTATTAAAAGACATAAGCCTTTCATATTTTTATGGGGCAAAAATCGGCGTAATTGGCCTTAACGGCTCCGGTAAATCCTCTTTGCTAAAAATACTTGCGGGCGTTGACACGGAATTTGCAGGGGAAACCCATGTAACGCCGGGGTTTAAGATTGGCTATCTGGAACAGGAACCGCAGATGGAAGCGGGTAAAACCGTCAAGGAAATTGTCTCTGAAGGCGCGGCGGAGCTTGTCGCGCTCCTTGCGGAGTTTGATAAAGTAAGCGAGGCATTTGGCGACCCCGATGCCGATTACGACAAGCTTGGAGCTAAGCAGGCGGAGCTTCAGGAAAAGATCGAGGCTGCCGACGGTTGGAATTTGGACAGCCGCCTTGAATTGGCAATGGAAGCGCTCCGCTGTCCCCCCGGTGATGAAGTGATTGACCACCTTTCCGGCGGTGAAAAACGGCGTGTGGCTCTTTGCCGTCTGCTTTTGCAAAAACCTGATATTCTGCTTTTGGATGAGCCCACAAACCATTTGGATGCCGAGACCGTAGCTTGGCTTGAGCGGCATTTGCAAAGTTATGCCGGCACAATCATTGCGGTAACGCATGACCGTTATTTTTTGGATAATGTTGCCGGCTGGATTTTGGAACTTGACAGAGGTGAGGGCATTCCATGGAAGGGCAACTATACAGGCTGGCTGGAACAAAAAGAAAACCGCATGGCTCAGGAAGAAAAAGGTGAAAGCGACAGACGAAAAACTTTACAGCGCGAGCTTGAATGGATACGGATGAGCCCAAAAGGCCGCCACGCAAAAAGCAAGGCGCGCATTACCCATTATGAAAAACTTTTTCAGGACGATGAACGGGAAAAATCCAAAGGTCAAGTACAAAGCAATAAAATAACGATTCCCGCCGGCCCTCATCTTGGCAAATTAGTTATAGAGGCAGCAGGTCTTTCTAAATCTTTTGGAGATAAACTTTTATTTGATAACATGAGCTTTACTGTTCCGCCGGGAGCCTGCGTTGGAATTATTGGGCCAAATGGTGCGGGTAAAACTACTTTGTTTAAATTGATAACAGGCTCAGAAAAACCGGACAGCGGGGAACTGCGTTTGGGAGAAACTTTAAAACTGGGTTATGCCGATCAAATGAGGGAAACTTTAGATGCCAACAAAACCGTATGGGAGCAGCTTTCTGACGGATTGGACTTAATAAAATTGGGAACAGGGCAGGGTGCAAGAGAAGTAAACTCCCGTGCTTATTGTTCTTGGTATAATTTTTCAGGAGCGGATCAGTCTAAAAAAGTGGGCGTGCTTTCCGGCGGTGAGCGCAACCGTTTAAATCTTGCTATGATGTTAAAAGAAGGTGCAAATGTTTTGTTACTTGACGAGCCCACAAATGACCTTGATGTAAATACACTGCGCGGTCTTGAAGATGCGTTGGACACCTTTGCAGGTGTAAGCCTTGTAATAAGCCACGACCGCTGGTTTTTAGACCGTATTGTTACGCATATTTTGGCATTTGAGGATGGGGAAATTGTCTGGTATGACGGTAACTGGTCAGAATATGCAGAATGGAGACGGGAAAAGTTGGGTTCCGCCGCGGACAGCCCGCATAGATATGTTTATAGAAAATTAGAACGATAAAGGAGATTTGTAATGCACAACACAAGAAAAATAAATGACGATGTTTACTGGGTAGGAGCTAATGACAAAAGGCTGTCTATGTTTGAAAGTGCATATCCGCTTCCAAATGGGGTGTCGTATAATTCCTACCTTATTCTGGATGAAAAGACAGTTCTTCTTGACTGTGTAGATAAATCTGTAAGCGGTGTTTTTTTTGAGAACTTAGAATATTTATTAAAAGGGAAAAAGCTTGATTATGTAATTATAAGCCATGTAGAGCCGGATCATAGCGCATCAATATGTGAGCTTATTTTAAGATACCCTGATGTAAAAATTATTGGCAATGCAAAAACATTTACTATAATGAAACAATTTTTTAATTTTGATGCGGATAAAAATGCGGTTGTTGTAAAAGAAGGAGATGAAATTTCCACAGGAAAACACAAGTTTGTTTTTTATACGGCGGCTATGGTTCATTGGCCGGAAGTTATGGTTACTTATGATGCAACAGACAAATACTTGTATACAGCGGATGCTTTTGGAACATTTGGCACGCTTAACGGAAATATTTTTGCAGATGAAGTTGATTTTGAGCATGATTTTTTGGACGAAGCCAGAAGATATTACACAAATATTGTAGGAAAATACGGAGTGCAGGTTCAGTCTCTTCTAAAAAAAGCGGCAAGCTTAGAAATCTCCGCTCTCCTTCCGCTTCATGGGCCTATTTGGCGTAAAAATATTCCCAGTTATATTGACAAATACCAAAAATGGAGTACATATACCCCGGAAGAAAAGGGCGTGGTTATTGCGTATGCTTCCATTTACGGGAATACGGAAAATGCTGCAAATATCCTTGCGGTAAAACTTGCGGAAGCGGGCGTTAAAAAAATAGCCATGTTTGATGTGAGTGTAACCCATCCGTCATTTGTGCTGTCGCAGGCATTCAGGTTTAGCCACCTTGTTTTTGCAAGTACAACCTATAATTCAAAAACATTTATAAGTATGGAAATGCTCCTTCATGATATAGCTGCCCGCAATCTGCAATACAGGACTATAGCGTTTATGGAAAACGGTTCTTGGGCTGCTTTATGTGGAAAACAGATGAAAGAGCTTTTGTCACCTATAAAAAATACAGTTTTTTTGGAAAATACAGTTTCATTAAAATCCAGCGTTAAACAAAATAATCTTGAAGAAATAGAGAGCCTAGCAAAAGCTATAGCAGCATCTCTTGGCATGGAAGGTAAGGGTGAAGTTGCTGGTAAGGCTGAAGAAAAAACCGTTGTAAATGAAAATAAGGTTGATCCAATTGCGTTCTTTAAAATTACTTATGGACTTTTTGTTTTATCTTCTGCAAAGGGGGACTCTTCTTCACACGGCGGCTGTATAATCAATACGGTTATGCAGGTTACAGACCAGCCTAAACAAATTGTAATTGCCATAAACAAGTTAAATTATACTCATGATTTAATTATGGAATCAAAAAAGTTTAATATTTCAACCCTTACTACAGAATCAAGTTTTGATGTTTTTAAAAGGTTTGGTTTCCAAAGCGGCAGAGATGTTAATAAGTTTGAAGGCTATGAAGATTTCTGTAAAAAAAGCGATAACGGCTTGTACTACATAACCAAAGATGTAAACGCACTTTTCTCCGGTGAAGTTATCTCTACAGCGGATTACGGCACCCACACAATTTTTGTAGCGCAGGTAACGGAAGCTGTGGTTTTGTCAAATACTCCTTCTCTTTCATATCAATATTATTTTGACAATATAAAACCCAAGCCGCAGGTTACACCAAAGCCTGCTTCCGGCAAAAAAGTTTATGTCTGTAAAATATGCGGCTACATTGAAGAAAATTATGATGAACTGCCGGACGATTATCTTTGCCCGTTGTGCAAACATCCAAAGTCAGATATGGAGCTAGTTGTAACATAAACCCTCGCGCAGAGCTCACAGAGGCACAGAGAACGCAGAGGAAGTATCAGCGAGCCTGCTTTTACCATTTTTGCTGCATAATCTTTTTCCTGCCTATTGACACTCCCGCTGCTAGTGTGATATAATTACACCATGAATTATAACATAGCCCAAACAACTGCCTCTTGCATTCCCGTTTCTAATGGGCAGAAAAACTACTTAACATATGTTACCCCCCCCCCCCCCCCAACAACATA
>Ga0099364_10004026_pt1 | contig 22379 bp, 15 predicted proteins | sample TergutTh196P3_FD_73070 | JGI IMG/M metagenome (GOLD analysis project Ga0099364, IMG submission 73070) | Microcerotermes parvus P3 segment gut microbial communities from Pointe-Noire, Republic of the Congo - Th196 P3 | ecosystem: Host-associated > Arthropoda: Insects > Digestive system > Gut ...
TTCTTTTAGAAGAAATTGAACCGTAGCGGCGACCTCCGATCGCCACCGTACCGACGGCGTCCCGCCGTTGCCCGTAGCGGCGATCTCCGATCGCCACATCTTTTAGGAACGCACTGTCTTAAATCTAAACTTGACCCACTAATTTTTGCTAGGATGCACTATCGTAATCCATTGCACTCACTTGTCATTGCGAGCACGTAACCTTGTTTATAATGCACCAACCGTTACCGCGAAGCAAACCATTGACCCCGGTTTTATCGTTTAATCAATATTCATCGTATTTACCGGGGTCAATGGTTTGCTTCGCGGTAACGGTTGGTGCATTATAAACAAGGTTACGTGCTCGCAATGACAAGTGCTGGGCTATTGATTAAGATAGTTCTTTCGTGCAAAATTTGTGGGTCAAGTTTAGATATTCATAGGGAACGCATTTATCCGTTCCGTATAAATCTGCGTAGCACAATATGGTGTTTCACAGATTATATACGGAACAGATAAATCAGTTCCCTACGAACTCGGAACGGATAAATGCGTTCCCTACGAACTCGGAACGGATAAATGCGTTCCCTACGAACTCGGAACGGATAAATGCGTTCCCTACGAACCTACTTCATCAACACCATTCTTTTGGTTTCGACATGATCAACCGTTTTCATCAGATAAAAATACACGCCCGAGCCCACAACGCGTCCGTTATCATCGAATCCATTCCATTCTATCGAATATCTTTCCGGTGATAAAAATTCATTCAAAAGTGTCCTAACTTTCTGTCCGCGAACATTAAATATCTCTATACTCACATTTCCAGCCTCAGCCAGGGCAAATTTGATAGTTGTAGACGGGTTAAACGGATTTGGATAGTTCCCCACGAGTTCAGTAAACAACGGCAATCCGATAATATCATCATCAGAAACACGGACTTCAACAAGCACAGTTACAGGGTCTGATTCTACAATACCGGGCACAACAACGCCATTAATTGTTACTTCATAAATCGCTGTTACATCATAAACATAATCACCATCCGGCAAATCAAATTCGAAGAAAACAGTTTCATCACTTGGTTTTTCGGCAACGAAACCACCATCACGATACACTTTGTATCCTAACAATGTTTCAAAATTAAGTATAAATTCTGGTACCTGCCAATTTAATTCTACAATACCCTCGTAATAATTGCCAAATAAAAGATTGGGCGGACTTAACAAAGGAATAATAACGGATATTTCAACAGGAATAGACTCTCCAGAAGAATAAACGGCATTAACTTGATAGGTATAATTAGCAGCTGGAATAGTATCTTCATCGGTAAATGTAAGTGCTGTCAGAACAGCAGAATTAAGCAATTCTTCATCTCTGAAAACATTGTAACCAATAACACCACCGCCTGTTGGGGCTTCCCAATCCAATTTCACATCATGCCTTATTGTTGTGGCTCTTAAATTACGTATCGGGAACATTGTGAGAACATCAACTATATTTGATGGGTTAGACTCGGCTAAAGAACTAAAATACATGTAAACAGCTGTAACGTAATAAGAGTATTCGGTTTGATTGGTTACATCGTTGTCTATGTACAAGGTTTGATTTACATTGTCGGCTAATAATACTCCATTACGGAACACTTTAAAATTATGTAAATCAAGACCATTAACATCTGGGTCTACAGCCGGTAAATGCCATGTCAATTCAACAAAACCATCTTCTACTGAAGCTTTTAATAACTGTGGCGGATTAAAATCGAGACCAAGAGTAACCAGCGTGATCTGCACAATTGCCGATTCTCCAGCTTCGTACACAGCTTGAACGCCATAACTATACTCGGTTTCAGGACTTGTATCTATATCAAGCCATGTAAGACCTGATACTTCAGCTTGTATCACACCATCGCGATACGTAATATATCTTATTACACCATCACCTATTGGAGCTAGCCATTGTAGTTCAACGTTATTGCCATCATATCCATAAGTAAGATTACGCGGCGGGAACATGGTGTGTAATTCTGCTTCATTTGAGGGGTCTGAAACTCCGTTAGGATTTTGATAAACGGCGACTACTTGATAGATATAAGATGTGTTATTTTCAACAGTAGAATCTGTAAAGAATGTTGTGGTAATGTTTTCGGCTATTTCAACTTCATTTCTTAACACGTTGAAATGTGACAAAACCCTAGTATAAACAGGTAAATTCCATGTTAATTTTACTGATGTTCCGTGTAATGTGGCAACTAAATTTTCCGGTGCATTAAAGGTATCTCCATCATCTTCTGATTCATAGAAGGCTCTTAAATAAGGATAACCGTTATTGATTTCAGGGTTGATATTCCACATATTTACAAAATCCCAACCGGCACTGATAAAATGAGAAGATTGTTTCATCTCGGCGGTAGTCAAACCTACAAAGTTTTCTACTGTAGCACTGACAATTGAACCTACAGACCCTGTCATACCTGATGTCTCGGTATCCCAAAAACAATTTTGTACTGCAGCAACTAGTAAATATCCGATTAAACTACCTGCAAAACTATCATTTGGATTTCCACCATTAATACTGCTGGTACCTGTACTATAACAGTTTTCTAATGATATAGTAGGACTATTATAAGGTGCGAAAAAACCTGCTATGCCACCTGAATAAACGCGGAAAGTTGCAAGCCCTGTCGTTACTATGTTTCCCATAGAAAAACAGTTAAATATGCTTACTCCGTCTGCCTCACCTGCAATTCCTCCAGAATGTACACGAATTGTTCCACCACCCATACTTTCGTTAGTTACATTACCAGTAGAATAACAACCCTCTATAAGTGCGTCTCGGGCACTACCTGCAATTCCGCCTGAGTAACTATTATTCCAGTTGCTTGTAGTATTGATATTGCCTGTGGTAAAACTGTTCCTGATTATGGTATTAGGTTGAGTCCATCCTACCAATCCACCAGTCATTAATGACCAACCAGTCACCATGATGTGTCCTGTTGTTGAACAATTTTCTATAATTGAAGAGTATCTTATAGTGCCGGCAATGCCACCGGTTCTAACTTGTTGACCATCAAGCATTGTGAAGCTATTTCTTAATAAATGGATATTTCTCAAGGTTGACCCTTCTACGTTGGAAAATAACCCAATGCCCAAGGTAAAATCAGTATCATCGTCTGCTACTATGTAAATAAACAGATCGCTGATATTGAAGTTTCCGCCATCGTATACACCGATAAAAAGGTGCTGATTACCTAAATTATGTCCAATTGGTCTAAACCCGGTACCTCCATTCCAATCTTGTGTTTCTGCTGCATCAATGTTAGCAGTTTGTAGGAAATGGGCAGGACTTAAATCCTCGTTCCACCATTCCTCGCTGTTTTCAGACATCCATCTTAGGTTGGCAAGATTGCTAATTAGGTACGGGTTGGTTTCCGTTCCATTACCAACTGGTTGCTGGGCGCGTGTTGTATGTGCGTCTGCAAACACTAAGGCAAACATACAACATAAGATTAATAACGTTACTAAACACTTTTTCATTGTGTCCTCCTGTTTTTTTTTATATTTATCGGCGATCTCCGATCGCCACCCATCCGTAGGGAACTGATTTATCTGTTCCGTCCGTAACGGCGAACTCCGTTCGCCACAGTATGCGGAACGGATAAATGAGTCCACTCCGAAAAGTCATTTTGCTGTGATGTACTATCTTTTTCAATAGCTCTACCCGTCATTGCGAGCCTCTAAACTTGTCTATGGTGCACTAGACTATGCAGCGAAGCCAATCGCTTGCGCACGGAGTGAATCCAGAAAACGTATCTTAAAAATCGCTTTGTCTGCACACAAAGTACAAATTAATCGACATTTAGCTTGCGTTTTCTGGATTCACTCCGTGCGCAAGCGATTGGCTTCGCTGCATAGTCTAGTGCACCATAGACAAGTTTAGAGGCTCGCAATGACGGGTAGTGCTATTAATTAAGATGCTACGCAGATTTATACGGAACAGATAAATCTGTTCCCTACAAATTGGACTTTTTAGATCGGATTCATATATGTGAAAAAAAAATAAAAATTATAAAAGCTCCACTTGATCCATATTGACCTCAACAGGAGTTACCCTACCGAAAACAGTTACATTAACAATCAATTTTTCGTTGTCGGTATTTACTTTATCGACGATTCCTTCAAAATCTGCAAAGGGACCGGAGATGATTTTTATTTTATCTTTAGGGAAATACTCGTATTGGGTTCTCATTTTTACGGTAGATCTTTCTTCTATACCGAGTAGACGGTCTACTTCATGTTGTGGTAATTTTGAGGGAGTTTTTCCACCTAAGAAAGTAGTAACGCCTGGCAGATTAACGATGTAAGAGTATAATCTTGGTGTAAGGTCGCATTGAACTATAAGATAACTGTTGAAAATTTTTTTTTCACGTTCAATCTTTTTACCATCGCGAATTATATATGTTTTTTGTTTAGGTAGTAAAATGTCACCAACAAGGGATTCCAGTTCTGTATCTTTAATCCCTTTAAAAATCATACTTTTAACGTTATCTTCTTGTGCTGTATAAACATGTAGTACATACCACATCATCATAACTATTCAACCTGCCTTTTTTTATTAATTTTTTACGAAATTAATATAAGAAACTGATAATAAACGTAAAAAATTGGTCAACGCCTGCTAAAAAGATACCTACAATAGCTGACATTATTATAACCACTGTTGTGCCTTCTTTAATGTCGTGCTTGTTGGGCCATGTCACTAATTTCATCTCTTTAACTACATCTTTGAAAAACTTTTTTATTTTTTCTATCATTGTTATTCCTTCGACGGTGGGACGCCGTCGGTACTGTTTTTAAATGGCAGGACAGGCAGGGATCGAACCCGCAACTTTCGGTTTTGGAGACCGACGCTCTACCGATTGAACTACTGTCCTGCAGATTATATACTTTTCTTACCTTGTTTGTTTATGAGCAGTGTGCTTTCTACAGAAAGGACAAAACTTCCTAAACTCTAATCTATTGGGGTGTTTTCTTTTGTTTTTAGTAGTTGTATAATTTCTGTTTTTGCAGTCTTCACAAGCTAATATCACTAAATCTCTCATGATGATCTACCTCCGAAATGTTATTTTTTTTTAGTTTAGAGACATTTATTTTATTCAGCTATTTTTGTCAACATTTTTTTTTATTATTTTTTTGGGGTTGTAAATCCGTAGCGGCGATCTCCGATCGCCACCAATTTCGTAGGGAACGCATTTATCCGTTCCGATACCGTAGGGAACTGATTTATCTGTTCCGTATAAATATGTGTAAACACATTATATTACGGAACAGATAAATCAGTTCCCTACGGTTGGGTGGCGATCGGAGATCGCCGCTACGTAAGCGGAACGAATAAATGCGTTCCCTACGATTGGTATTCATCATAATACATCAAATCCCAGCCGTGATAAACAATGATTATCTTCTTCAAAACCACCTGTCCAAAAGGTTCAATACTATATATTTTCCTTGATTTTTGGTCGGTTGAATACTGATCAAGTTGCTCTTTAGCCTCGGTAATTTTCTTTTCTACTTCAGGTTCTATATTATCTTTTTGCACTTTCCTGGAAATATATTTAAACTCTATAAGATAAGCGTATTTAATATCAGAATATTTTTGATAAAATGGGAATAACACTATATCTGCAAATCCTTTATTCATTTCATGTTCAGTATATGTTTCATAAAGGTCGTTCATGCCAAGATATATATTAAAATGTGCTTTTACAATGTTTTCACCTTCTTTGAAATCACGGATTGTGGTTTGCATATTAAGTAACTCGTTTATATACTCGATTATTGGTTTAAATTCTCCTTTATTTGCTAAGTCACTAGTTAGATTAGATAACTTGTAAAGCCAGTTTATATTGTCATAGGCATCTTCTAAAATAGTGCTAAAATAGTCATATACAAGTCGTTTGATTGTTTCGTTGGGTATGCAGAGATATGGTTTTTGTGCAACTATTTCTCCTGAATGTGTTAAAAAACCGAAGAAATACAGCAAAGATATGTAGTTGCTTTCTCGTTTTATCAAGTCATAAGGGAAGCTGGGAGTTACTTTATTTGGCACACCACCATTGTTGATTATATCTGCTAAAATGTTGATATTGCCGTTTAGTTTTGTTCCATGATAAACTAAATCTTTTAGTTTGGTATAATCCATACGAAGATTGTCATCAATTAAGTAACTGGGAACTTCATTTTCTGATAAAATTGTACTGATAAAATACCAAGAACCGGTTGTGTTAAATACAGGTTCTTTTGATTTTTCGGAAAAATGATAATTGTTATACCATTTCTTCATAGTTTCTAATAAATGTGGTTGCAATTTTGCGTCCTTATCATCTGAATAATAACCAAACACTTCATGAATCTCTTTTTCTGTAAAACCCATTACAGAATTAAAAGCAGGTTTTAACGATATATTCGTTCCTATATTGAATCCGCTTGTTACATCATCCATTGTAACCGGTGAAACACCTGTTATGTATAACCTTTTTAATATAGAGTCTCTACCTGATGTCATAGCCTTTAAATTTGTAAAGAACTGCTTAAAAAAGCCGTCTGTATGAGTTATTTGATGATACACCTCTTTACCATGAGTTACAAGCAATGTGTTGGTGAAGTGGTCGTATTCGTCAATAAAAATGTAAAGTTTGTAGTCATTTAAGAGCATTGCTTCTTTAAGAATCAGAAATTGTTCGTGCGATGTTTCTGCACTTAATAATTTCTTAATAACTTCTTCTGAAAAATAATTCTTGTAATATATTGTAAAAATGTTAAAACAGTGCATGCAATATTTGTTAAAAGCAATTTGCGGACTGTCTTCTTCTTTTGAAATCCCTGAAAAATCAAAGGCAAGTATCATATACTTACCACGTTCTTCGGTGGAGTTGTTAAGTATCCAAGTATTTTTAAAATAGGTTTCAAATTTATCTACTTTAGTCAAATCATAATAGTACTGTAACATTGTAGAAAATAGTGACTTCCCGAAGCGGCGTGGACGTATTATAAAAACATAAGATAGTTTTTCTATTTCAGGAATATAATGTGTTTTATCAACATAGTAAGTATTAAATTCGCTCATTTCAGCAAAATCTGAACGACCATAAGGGATGTTTTTCTTTTTTTCCATAATATTCTCCTAGAATTACAGTAAAATTATTTGTTGTTATTGTGTCAAGAAAATATTTTGCATGTTTTAAAAAAGTATTATTAGATATCAAACACTCTCCTTATGGATGGATAATCTGAAATTAATTACCACATCCATAAGGAAAAGCTATCTCGGTTAGTGCGAGATAAAGTTGCTTGCGGATTTCATTTATATTTAGTTACTTTTTTTTATTTAAGAAGTAACATCCTTTGAACATGATTTCCAGCTTCAGTTTCAAGCCTGTAGAAATAAACACCTGAGGCTACGGAATGGAAGTTGTTGTCTTCGCCATGCCATGTTATAGAGTGTTCACCTGCATTTTTAACCTCATCAACAAGCGTTCTAACAAGCTGCCCTTTTACATTAAACACTTGGAGTTTCACGTTTCCTGTATGCTCCAGATTATAAGAGATTGTAGTTGTAGGGTTAAATGGGTTTGGATAGTTGCCAATTAACGCTGTTGTAACTTCATTTGTAATTTCTTTTTCTGTTGTAGGAGGGTCAATCCGATAATCAAAAGAGCGTAGAAATGGATAACCATCATTTATGTTGGGATTTATGTCCCAAACAGTCTCAAAGTCCCAACCTGCGTTTATGAAATTTGTTATGTTCTTCATCTCATCTGTAGGTAAACCAAAATTTGATTCCGGTGTCCCTTCTTCGTAGGTTGCATGCAAAAAACCAGTAGTTTCCACATCCCAAAAATTATTTTGGAGAACAGAGTCTTCATGTACTAAGCTATCGGGTAACAGACCAGCCAAACCACCTGAGAAGTTCCCGTTTGATATGACAGAACCGCTAGCATAATTATTTATTAAAACAATTGGACTAAAAGCTTGCCCTATGATTCCGCCAACTTTACCTTCAGATTCTATCTTGCCGTTGAAATAACAATTTTCTATTGTAGCTGTTCCAGTGTAATTAAAGGATACTATGCCGATTATACCGCCAATAGTATGGCTTGTAACATGTTGAGTATTAGTGAGGGTAAAATTTATTGTTGAATAACTGTTATTAATTGAAATGTGGGTACCTCTAGGCTCATCAGCTAGAGCCATTCCCACAATACCTCCAAACATACCATTGGTATCTGCAGTAATAATTCCGCTGGTATAACAGTTTTCGATGGATATTGTACTTTGTCTCAAATGAGCTTCTTGAATAAATCCAACAATTCCACCAACTACATGATAGCTTACAATGGACATATTTTCTAGCTGTATGTTTTTTAAAACTGTTGAATTTTCAATAGAGCCAAAAAAACCACCCCAGGCACGAGGTAGATAAATTCCTCTTGACATGTACAAACCGGAAATAGTAAAATTATTTCCATTGTATACGCCATAAAATCCATTAACAGTGTTTGGAGGTTCTATAGGTAAAAACCCATTTCCATCGTTCCAATTTATAGTTTCTGAAGCATCTATGTTTGCTGTTTGTGAAACATGAATTGGAGTATATCTGCCTATCCACCACTCATGGTTATTTTCTGATAACCATCTAAGGTTTGCTAGATTGTCGATCAAGTAAGGCGATTCTTCTGTTCCATCACCTAGTGGTTGTTGCGGCTGTGTAGTTCCTGCTTGAGCAGTTAAAAACGTGCATAGTAAAAGCAGTATTAATGTACTGATTATATATTTTTTCATATAGTTACTCTCATTTTGTTTTAAAAGGTCTGTATGGCGGTACATATTTCAGTACTGCCATACAAAACCAATTGTTATTTTAATTAGCCACCTATAGCAACTCTTCTAAATGAGGAAGTTCTGTTAATGCTTTCAATAAAGAATTCTGGTGCGTTTTCGTTTATTGTGAAGCTAAAAACGCCTTCATTTCCGTTGAAGAACTGAAATTCGCTTTGAGTTCCTTTCGCAACATACGCTTGGATGTTGAAATCAATTACTTGAGCAACACTTGTGTCGATTTCAAAAGTATATTCAACGAATTCTGGAATTCCGTTTAGTTTCTTTTCTATGCAAACCCATTCCATTATCATTGTGTTGCCGTTCCAAAGGGTTACATCAGGCATTCCACGCTCTGTGTCGTTTACAAGTTTGATTGTGATAGTTGCTGTTTCACCTATATTTACAAAGTTTGTTGGAAAGAAGGTAATTTCGCCCCAACCAACGTAAGGTAAGGTTGCTCCACCACCACCGTTTCCGTTGCCAGAACAATTTCCATGTGGACAATCATTGTTTTCGTATCCATGTGGACAAATCCCGTTGTTATGTTGATAAGGACAGTTTTCGTCATCGCATTCATGAAACGGGCATATGCCATTTCCATTTCCGCCGCCACCATTGCCTCCACCATTTCCGGAACCATTACAGTTGGGTTTTGGGCATTGTCCGGTTTCAAAACCATGTGGGCAGATACCATTATTGTTGCCATGACCGTTTCCATTGCCATTTCCGTGACCGTTACCGTTTTGACCGCCACCACCGCTTTCACCACAATTGCTGCCATAAAAAGCGAGCATGGTGTCATTTTCATCGTTGGGATTCATTATCGAGTTTGAACAACCCGCAAGAACCAACATTAGCGTAGTTAAAACTACGATTAAAATCAAGTTTATTTTTGTGTTTAAATTAGTCACTTTATTTCTCCCTATAAGATCATTAGTCTTAATTATTGTTATTTTTTTACAATTGTTACCGCAATTGTCACGCAACTCTACAACCTTATGTATTTGGAACTATTTTGTTCATTACATAAAATTGTTTTCTTAATAGGGATTAATATAAATACAAAAGCCAAAGAGCATATACAATTATATTGTTAGGTATTGGTAATTTATCATTAGAAAAATTAAAATTTTCATTATCGGAAATATCCGGATTATAAATAGAATGAATATCGATATATTCTAAATTATATCTCGTGTTACTAGTATTCTGACAAATAGAAACAATAGCAAAGTCTTTATGATTTTCCTCAAATGGATCCGGACAATTACAACTGCCATCGTCAGACTGGTTGTCTTCACATTCACAGATTTCATTGCCAGTACATTTACAAACACCTGCGTCTACAATAAGTTGACTACTTTGGCAAGCAGAAACCATATCTATAACTTCTGTAGATTTGGTTTCTTTGCAACATGAATCGCCACTATCGCACAAAGTATCAGTGTAAAGCCTGCAAATAGGCACAAATAAAAAGCAAAATATAGTTATTAGTAGCGTTAAAGCTTTAATATCTAAACGTTTCAAAATCAACCATCCTTACATTATTTTGTTTGTCTCTTTACAAAACATCTCATCTCCATATTACATAACATACAAAAATCTACCTATGTTAGCCAATTATATTTTTTCCCTCATTTTTGTCAAGTAAAAAATTCAAATTTTATTCATTTTTTAATTATTTATCAATTGGGTTCCCATTTTGCCTGTACGGAACGCATTTATTCGTTCCTAGTTCGGTTGGGTTCCATATCGAATTAGGAACGAATAAATGCGTTCCGTACAGAATTAGTTGTGGTATTCTTCATAATACATCAAATCCCAGCCATGATAAACGATAATTATCTTTTTCAAAATCACCTGCCCAAAAGGTTCAATACTGTATATTTTTCTTGATTTTTGGTCGGCTGAATATTGATCAAGTTGCTCTTTAGCATCTATAATTTTCTTTTCAACTTCAGATTCTATATTTTCTTTTTTTACTTTTCTGGATATATATTTTATTTCTATAAGATAAGCGTACTTAATTCCATGATATTTTTGATGAAATGGGAATAAAACTATGTCTGCAAATCCTTTATTCATTTCATGTTCGGTGTATGTTTCAAAGAGATCATTCATACCAAGAAAAGTATTAAAATGTGATTTTACAATGCCTTCACCTTCTTTAAAATCACGGATTTTAGTTTGCATATTAAGCAACTCGTTTATAAACTCTATTATTGGTTTATATTCGCCTTTATTTGCTAACGCACTAATTAGGTTAGATAATTTGTAAATCCAGTTTACATCGCCATAAGCATCTTCTAAAATTGTGGAAAAATAATCATACACGAGTCTTTTTATGGTTTCATTGGGAATACAGAGGTAGGGTTTTTGTGCAACCATTTCTCCAGAATGTGTTAAAAACCCGAAGAAATATAACAAAGATATATAGTTACTTTCTCTTTTTACCAAATCATATGGGAAACTAGGGGTCACTTTATTTGCCACACCACCATTGTTGATTATATCTGCTAAAACGTTGATATTGCCATTTAACTGTGTTCCATGATAGACCAAATCCTTTAATTTGGTATAATCTATACGAAGATTCTCATCAATTAGGTAGCTGGGTACTTCATTTTCTGATAAAACTGTTCTGATAAAATACCAGGAACCTGTTGTGTTAAATACAGGTTCTTTTGATTTTTCAGAAAACAGATAGTTGTTATACCATTTTCTCATAGTTTCTAACAAATTTGGTTGTAATTTTGCGCCTTTATCATCTGTAAAATAATCAAAAACTTCATGAATTTCTTTTTCTGTAAAACCCATTACTGAATTAAAAGCAGACTCTAGGGATATATTAGTACCGATATTAAACCCACTTGTGACATCATCCATTGTAACAGGGGAAACACCTGTTATATAAAGCCTTTTTAGCATTGAACCTTTTCCAGAAGTCATACCCTTTAAATTTGTAAAGAACTGCTTAAAAAAGCCGTCAGTATGGGTTATTTGATGATACGCATCTTTACCATGAGTTACCAGCAAGGTGTTGGTGAAATGGTCATACTCATCAATAAAAATGTAAAGTTTGTAATCGTTTTCAAGCATCGCTATTTTTAGAATCAGAAATTGGTCGTGTGCAGATTTAGCATTCAATAATTTTTTGATAATTTCTTCTGAAAAATAATCTTTGTAAACAACTGTAAAAACTTCAAAACAGTGCATACAATATTTATTAAAAGCAATCTGCGGACTGTCTTCTTCTTTAGATATTCTTGAAAAATCAAAAGCAAGTATCATGTACTTGCCACGTTCTTCGGTAGGATTGTTAAGTATCCAAGTATTTTTAAAATAGGTTTCAAACTTATCTACGTCTGTCACATCATAATAGTACTGTAACATTGTAGAAAATAGTGATTTTCCGAAGCGACGAGGGCGTATCATAAAAACATAAGAGAGCTTCTCTATTTCAGGAATATAATGTGTTTTATCAACATAGTACGTGTTAAATTCACTCATTTCAGCAAAATCTGAACGACCATAAGGGATGTTTTTCTTTTTTTCCATAATATTCTCCTTGAATTACAATAAAATTATTTATTGTTATTGTGTCAAGAAAATATTTTTTGCAATTCTGTAGGGAACGTATTTATTCTGTATGGAACGCACCCAATCCTGTAGGGAACGCATTTATTCGTTCCTAGTTCGGTTGGGTTCCAAATCCTGTACGGAACGCATTTATTCGTTCCTAGTTCGATATGGAACCCAACCGAACTAGGAACGAATAAATGCGTTCCGTACAGGCAAAATGGGAACCCAACCGAACTAGGAACGAATAAATGCGTTCCGTACAGGCAAAATGGGAGCCCTACCGAACTAGGAACGAATAAATGCGTTCCCTACAGATGCTATTTCTAAAATGATTATATTCACATTAAAGCCGATTTGTCTTATATAAACTATATTTTTAATTAATTTTTTTACAATTTCTAAGCCAGTTATAATATTTTCATCATTACCGGGTTGATACAAGGTTGGGTTAAAATAAATCCCGTCGTCTCGTATACGTAGAATAAGCTCGTCCTTAGTAAATCGCAGCAAAATGTCAATTTCACCTATATTTTTTTTATGTCCATATTTAGCAATATTTACTGTTATTTCTTCAACAGCTATTCCTATTTTCAGTGATGTAGTATTATCAATTTTATTTTCATTGCAAAATGCCATAATTTTGTCTCTTACTCCAAGTGCTGACTCTATAGTTGCAGGTATAGATATATCAATTTTAGTGTCTTCAGCTTCAGAAGGTATTAATAATAAACTATTTACATTTTCTTTTTTACGAATGTATTTGGAAATTATAATGATTAAAAGAAGCGAGGCAATTTCTGCTAAGATAAAAGATAACCAAATTAAACTTCCTTTTATTAATCCTAATAAAACTCCAAAAATAGATATAAAACCAAAAACATTCATAAAAATAATTAAATTTGCTAATTTTATACGTCCAGTAGCTTGATAAAAATTATGTAACAGGGTGTTGATGGCGTATAAAGGTATACTTAGAGCATACATTCTTAGTGCTGTGTTTAAAACTACCATGCTCTCTTCTGATTGAACACCAAACATACGACCTATTAACTCCGGCATTATTAAGAATATTAATGAAATTATTGTACAAATTGCAATCATAAATCGGAAACCTATATTAGCCGAAAATCTAATACCGCGATAATCTTTTTCACCTAATAAAGTTGCAACAATTGGTAATAAAGTGTCAGTAGTTCCACTTACACATATTTTTGCAAACATAAAAGCATTCAAGCAAATTGACATAGATACCATGCCCGGTATTCCTAATGTTTTCATAATTATTGTGTTAAGAGTAAATGTTCTTAAAAAAGATAATCCGAATAATACTGCTTTAGGCGAGCCTAAACTTATAATATTTTTTAATAAACCAAAATCACTTTTTTTAGGTATAATAAAACTTAAGCTACGTTGTTTGGATATAAAATAAAGAATCAACATGAATAGACCCAAACCGTTGCCCACTAAAGAACCTAAACCCGCACCACGCATACCTAATTCGAGATGTTTTACAAAAATATAAGTTAGAAGTAAACTCGCAAAATTTGAAACTATAATTATATTTGCGGCAAGGCGTGGAATACCATCGGTGCGTATAAAATAAGACATCCCCTGCACTAACATTAAAATTGGACATGTAAATACTATAAATGTTAGATATTCTTGAACCAACTTAGCTAAATCTATATTTCCATGAGCTAAATAGTTTGCGATATACGGCATAAATATTATTAAAACAATAGCGAATAAAAGGGTAATAATAAATCCAGAAATAAACGTAATTGAGAAAATAGTGTTTGCTTTGTTTTTATCTAACTGCCCTAAAGCAATTGATGTACATATTGCACCACCAATCGCAAATAATGTATACATTGCGTTTACTGTAAAAATAATAGGCATACTTAAGGCTAACGCTGAAAGTCCATTTTCTGATAGGAAATTGCCAATTATTACGCTATTTACTATGTTACCTATCATGATGGCGATTACTGTTATTATTGTTGGTATTAAGTATTCTCTGAACTTACGTTGGATCAGAGTTCCGCTTCGTGTATACATATTTAAATATCCTTATTTTTTCATCTGTAGGGAAGGCACCCAAATCCTGTACGGAACGCATTTATTCGTTCCTAATTCGGTTGGGATCCCATTCGGAACTAGGAACGAATAAATGCGTTCCCTACAGAAATGGGTGCGTTCCCTACAGGATTTGGGTGCATTTAATATATTCATTAATTTTTTGTCAAGATAATTTTAAAAATATTCCAACCTTTTACATAAATAAGCACACTATAAATATAATAAAAACATTTAAGGAAAAAAATATGATAGACGCCGGAGTTCGCCAAGACAATACATGGTTAGTTGTAGACCCCATAACAGGCTGTAAAAACAACTGTCAATACTGTTTTCTATGTAATTATGATCAATCAAACAAAGAGAATGTAACAATATTTTCTCCAACTGAAGCAGTAGACAAATTAATTAATTATTGGGCTTTTGAATCCTTTAGTTACCCAATGATTGGTACAACTACAGATATATTTCAAACCGTTGAAAACATTGAATATTTAAAACAATTTATCAATGTTTACGAAGAAAAGGAGATAAGCAATCCACTTTCAATTTCCACAAAATGTGCAATCCCAGACCACTTTATAGATTTTATTTCCAAAAAAACTAAAGTGAATTTTTGTTTTTATATTTCTTATTCTGGATTACCTAAATCAATAGAACCCAATGTCTGTATAGATAATTTGATATTAAATTTTAAAAAACTGGCTTCTATAGGTCATAAAGCAATACACCAGTTCAGACCCATTATACCTCAAAACTCTACAAGAGAAGTCTTTACATCAGTTTTTGAAAGTATTCACGAATATTCTGAATGTACTATTATTAGAGGTTTAAACCTAAATGATAATCTACAGAAAAGAATATGGTTTTGGGAAGAAGCTAAAAATGGTGTTTTCGATTTTACTAAAACCGTTTCTGTTTTTCCAAAAGGTTGGCAAGAAAACTTGGAATATATAAAAGAATTATTCCCTGAATATCCTATTTATTTCACTAATTCCTGTTCTTTATCATATAAAACAAAGTGTTCAGAAACATTTGGTACTTTAGGTACTGAGAAATGTTTATCAAGTAGATGCCCACAAAATCATAGAGATTTGTGCGAAAAACAGAATAAACAATTTGACAATTTGGATATGTCTTTTTATTATGATGTTATGAAAAAATTAGGGTTGAATAATGCTCTAAAATTTGAAAAGAATAATATTGTTGTTTCAGGCGAGTTAAGCCATGAACAAGTGGCTTATCTTTCTCAAAAGTTTAGAAAACGATTAATTGTTGAAAAAATATTCTCACAACATGAATGGGGTGGGCATATTCTTGGGCATACGGATTTAATCATTTCGTAGGGAACGCACCCAATCCTGTAGGGAACGCATTTATTCGTTCCTAGTTCGATATAGAACCCAACCGAACTAGGAACGAATAAATGCGTTCCGTACAGGCAAAATGGGAACACAACCGAACTAGGAACGAATAAATGCGTTCCGTACAGGCAAAATGGGAACCCAACCGAACTAGGAACGAATAAATGCGTTCCCTACAGGATTGGGTGGCGTTCCCAAAGGTATAATTTAATATATAATATGGGAATAAAACGAAAAACAAGAGAGCTAGTGATACAAACCTTATATGGTTTAAACTATGCTGAAAAAACGCAAGAAATAAATTATTTAGATTGTCTATCTCAATATCCGGAGCTATTAAAAAATCTAACTACAGAGTTCCAAATTGAAAATGACAAGAACATATATATTTTCGCAGATAATTTATTAAAAAAGATAATACTTTGTAAAGAAGATTTGGACGAAATAATAAACAAACATGCCGGTAATGTAAAAATAGAAAAGCTTGGTGTTTTAGAGCTATCAATATTAAGACTAGCAGTTTATGAAATGGTATATGAAAAGATCGCTTCTGCTGTAATAATAAACGAAGCCGTTGATTTAGCTAAAAAATTTAGTGCAGAAAAATCCCCAGCGTTAATAAATGCAATTTTAGATAAGATAAATATAACTTACAACGAAATGAGAAAAGCAGATGAAGTTTAATTTTTTTTTAACAATATTTTTATTTTTATATATTTTTAATTTAGATGCTGATATTTTTGGCAAGAATAAAGTTCAACAAGAAAAAATTAATTGGTCTATTATTGAATCACGACATTTCGACATATACTTTGTCAAAGAACATGAAGAATTAGGTAAACTCGCACTTCTTATTGCAGAAAATGCTTATATTAATAAAAATCAATTTTTTAGACATCCTCTGGGAAACAGAATACCCATTATTGTATTTTCTTCAAAACAAGAATTTCAAACCACAAATATTATATATCCTCTTTTACCAGAAGGAGTAGGCGGCTTTACAGAAACTTTAAGAAACAGAGTTGCCTTACCTTTTGATGGAAGTTATAAAAAATTTGAAGAAGTCTTAATTCACGAACTTGTACATGCGTATGAAAACGACCTTGAAGGTACGTTTTTTAGAAATCCGACGATAAGAACTTTTACCAGCAATTTACCTTTCTGGTTTTCAGAAGGTTTACCGGAATATCTAGCTTTAAAAGGTTCAGATGTTTACAATGAAAAGTTTATAATAGACATGGTAGTAAACGACCAGATACGTGACATGGAATATCTTGGTGGTTTTTTTGCATATCGTTTAGGAGAAGCCTTACTTGTATGGATTTCAGAAGAATACGATGATAACAAAGTTGCAGAATACTTCTATAATGCTAGACTTCACCCCGACATACAAACTTCCACGAAGATGACATTTGGTTTTGATTTTACTGAATTACAAGAAAAATTTAGGCTTCACTTAAAACGCAAATACTCTAATTTAATTGTTGAAATGAATACGCCCTGGGAAGTAGCAACTCAGCACACACACGCTAGAAATACAAATAATTTTGAAAATGTATTTCCACGTTTTTCGCCTGACGGAAACAGTTTTGTTTTTTTCTCGGCACATAAAGCAAGAACTTCTATATTAAAGGGTTCGACTCTTCAACTAAATAAAGATGAAGTTGTTTTAGTGGGTGAACGAAGTGCTAGATTTGAAGAATTTCATCATTCTAGAAACAACATAACATGGTTTCCAGAAGGTTTTACTGATAATAAAGGAAATGTATCAAAAAACGCAATAGCTTTTGTGGCTAAAACTACATTTGGCGATGTTATATATTTCTATGATATTGATAGTAAAAATGTTATAGACGAACTTTCTTTTGAACAATTTGATAGCATATACGAAATTGATATTTCTCCAACAGGAGATTTTATTGCTATAACTGCTCAAAAAGACAATAGATGCGACCTTTATCTTTATGATATATATGATAAAGAATTAACACAGATTACTGATGATAATTACTTTGTGTACAACCCGAACTGGTCTAAGGATGGGACTAAAATTGCTTTTGTTTCTGAAAGACCAATGGCTGATATAGATTTACCATTAACAAATATTATCAGCTATCCAAGAATTTTTCACCAGTTTGTGGAAAATATTTACTATTTAGATTTAATTTCAAATGAAATTTATCAGATAACAGATGACACTTTTAATAATTATTTTCCTATCTGGATAGATAATAACAAATTAGCTTTTATTACTCAAAAAACTGGTATTGCAAATATTGACCTGATCGATATAGAAAACAATAAAAGAGCCACATTTACAAATATACTTACTGGAATGCACTCTTTTGATTATTCTGATAAAAATAACATGATACTCTTTTCTGTTTATTTCAACAACGCTTATGATATTTTTTCAAAATCTTTATACTTTGATGATTTAATATTTGAAGATTATAACACTATGAAAAGAGTAGAGTTTGATAACGATTTTCATTTTAATTTCAGAACTGATAGATATAGATTTTATGGAAGATATAGAAATGAAGTTGCTTCCGTACAGGCTTTTATTACAAATGACGAGGATGAATATATACAAACAGATTCTGAATCAGGAAGCATACATGGTTTTACTTCGGATTATTCACTTGCTACAAACATTTCTTCTTTCATACAACGCCCACACACTCCAAACCTACTCCCAGATACGCTTAACTATTCAAATCCTGTGATTAAGAACTACCGACCTAAATTTCAAATTGATTCTTTCTGGGGCGGATTTGCTTACTCACCTTCGCATGGTGGAGTGGGTATGCTACAATTAGGATTAAGCGATATTATGGGTGATCATGGAATTGGCATAAGCATGGACTTCAATGGTCATTTCGAAGAGTCTAATATTATAATGAGTTACATGTATTTGCCACATAGAATAGATTATGGTGTTGCTGCTTTTAATTATGCTGATTATTTTTTAACGCGTGATTTACTTACACGAATTTATTATGAATATAGAGAATATGAAACAGGAATCTATTTATTAACAAGATACCCATTTAGCAGGTTCTTTCGAATGGATCTTGATCATTCGTTTTATAGATATAGGCTTGAACTTCACAGATGGAATAGTTTGACAGGGCTTTGGTCACAACTATATTCTGATTCTGATTATATTTATTTACCACAACTTAGGTTTGTGTTTGATAACTCATTATGGGGAAGTACAGGACCTATGGCTGGTACAAGAACAGCCCTCGTTTTGAGACACAGTTTTAGTTTAAACAATAAAGATAACTCTTTTTCTACTATATATGCTGATTTAAGACATTATTATTTAATATCTAATAGATTTGCTTTTGCAAATAGATTGTTTATGGGGTATAGTGAAGGTGACAGACCTGAAATGTTTGATTTAACTGGTTTTAGTGGAGTTAGAGGCTTTAATGATAGAAATTTTAGAGGAAATAGAAAGATTGCTGGTAGTTCGGAATTAAGAGTCCCATTAATTGATTTTTTAAGATTTGGATTTCCTCTGCCAATTACAATTACAAACGTTAGAGGAAGTTTTTTTGCCGATTTAGGAACTGTCTGGAACAAAGATGATTTTAGAGGTGCAAAAGATGGCGGATTAAATGATCTTAAAATGGGATTTGGGTTCGGACCTAGACTAAATTTAGGTTTTTTTGTTCTGCGGCTTGATATGGCGTGGAGTACAGACTTTATTAGCACAAGTAAACCTTCTTTCTATTTACTTCTATCAGAAGATTTTTAAAATAGGAGTTTTAATGAAACGTAAAAATTATTTGATTATTTTCGCAATTTTACTGGCTATTGCGGTTTGGTTATTGGTCAATTTACTCGATCAACAAACTTCAATAATTAATTTTAGAATTAGAATTGTGAATATACCAGACAATATATATATATTTGAGAACGAAACAATTAGAGTCCCCGTAACTGTACAAGGTACTGGAATAAATATTTTACTATTCTTTCTATCAGACGCTTCAATAGATTATAACGGCTCAGACTTAATAATGGGTGACAATCTGTTAGACCTATTTAGAATTGCAAGTTCATTACCATACCACAAAAATTTGACATTTTCAACTATTCCTTCTGATATTACCTATGTAGTTTCCACAGATAGGATTCTTCAAAAAAGAGTCCCAGTTTATTTTGACTTCTTTTCAGAAAATGATAGAAATAGTTTCATTGAGAATCAATACACTTTTGACGATGTTTTTGTTACTCTATCAGGACCTAGTTTTGAAATACAAAGACTTGAAAACGTTTATACAGAAAAAATTAGTGCCGATTTCTTGAAAAGAAGAAATATGAATATTAGATTATTGGCTATCAGCGAGCATGTGGTTATTCTTCCACCATTTATTGAATTATTAAAAGCCTCTGATGTTATTGCAACTAGGACAATTTCTTTTCTGCCAATTTTCCATGATGCTAGTAAAATGTCTATTTTCCCAGAAAGAGTTACAGTTATAGTAGAAGGTAATCATGAGCTAATCAGTAATTTAAGAAATGAAGAGATTTTTGCGTATGTAAATGATTCTGATGTAGATTTAGAAAATAATTTGGAGATAGATATTTATTTTACGGTTCCTGATTTTGTCAGAATTGTTGATTATACACCGAAGAAAGTTGATATTGAAAGGAAATGATTTTTTTGTAAGGTACAAAAAAAAACTTGACAGAATAATGGAAATAATTTTATAGTGTACTAAACATCCTCATCTGCCTCTTTATACAAGTTGGCAAAGGAGAGAAAAATGAATTTAAAAACCATAAGAGCACTACTTAGATACAACAAAGAACAAGAAGATATAGATTTCGATTTTTATAGAGATTTTGAAATGCTATCTGGCTTAAAAGACAGCGAAATTAGAAAACTCCACGATTATTTTATAAATAAGACATATAGAAAGGGTGAGATTATATTTCGCGAGAACCATCCAAGTGCTGTAATTTACATAATCAAGCACGGCAAAGTACGACTCTATATGAATTTCCCTAACAATGAAGTTATTGTTAGATTAGTAGAAGAGAAAAAGCATTTTGGAGAAATTGGTATATTTATAGAAGCAAACAGAGTCACATCAGCAATAGCAGTAGTCGATTCAGAGCTTATTGCAATTAAAAAATCAGATTTTATTTCTTTCATTAACAACAATCCCAGCACGGGAATAAAGTTGATGTATAACCTTGGTAGAACAGTATCTAACGAACTTGTAAACGCATTAAAAACAATTTGGGGCTATGAAACAGAATAAACTTTTAAAAATCATTTTTTACTGTATTATATTTAGTGTATTAGGATTGGCGGTTTTGTTTTATAAACAAGTCATGTTGCATTTTATACTTTCTTTGATATTCGTGGTTTTTGCAAACCCAATTGTTAATTCGATAGAACAGCTAGGTATTAAAAGAACTTTTGCTGTCTTAATTTTCTTTTTAATCTTTTTCTTTGGGATATATTATTTGGGTTCTATTCTAGTTCCTTTATTAACTAAACAAATAAAAAACTTTGCGCAAGACTATGTTGATTTTATTAGTCAGGACAGTCTTGATGTTTTTCAATTGCCTTTCCTAGCTAATGTGCAAGCTATAATTGAAAGACTTCAAAACTTGTTTCCTTTCATTAATTTTAATAATATTTTTGAAACCTTATTAGCAAAATCATATGAACTTATTGATACTATACCAAATAAGATTTTTGGGTTTAGCAGTAATGTTGTCAAAGTTTTTAGCTATCTTTTTACTGTACCGATAATTAGTTTCTTTATTTTGAAAGATAAGGTTTTTATCAAAAAAAAGATATATTCCATAATTCCAAATAAGTATTTTGAAATTTCTGTTATTATTATTGACAAAATTAAAGGAACTATTGGTATATATATTAGAGCGTTATTCATTGAATGCTCAATTGTTGGTATTTTAGCTACTATTGTTTTAACTTCGCTGGGTGTTAAATTCGGAGTGCTAATTGGTGTTTTTGCTGGAATTACTAATGTTATTCCCTATCTGGGTCCTGCTATGGGAATTTTACTTGGAGGACTGGCGGTTATCTTAACTGGAGGTTCTGCATCTTTATTATTTTGGACTGTTTTTGGAATGAGTTGTGTTCAAGCTCTTGATAACGCTTTTGTTTACCCGCTTGTTATGGGAAAAAATACTAACATTCATCCAGTTATTGTTTTATTATCTATTGTGGCTGGTGGAATTGCATACGGACTTATTGGAATGTTGTTAGCTGTACCACTGGTTTTTTTAGTAAGTGTCGTTTTGATTTTATTATATAAAAGTTTAAAGCAATTTGAATTTATATAGGTAGGTTTTCTGTAGGGAACGCATTTATGAGGGCACTCTAAAAAGTCCTACCTTACACATGCCGAAGGTATGTGAAGCTATGTAGAAACGGATACACCCACACAACCGCATCCCGTAGGGATGCAACGAAATGCGTAGATTGTTGGTTGCATCCCTA
>Ga0099364_10004027_pt1 | contig 22375 bp, 24 predicted proteins | sample TergutTh196P3_FD_73070 | JGI IMG/M metagenome (GOLD analysis project Ga0099364, IMG submission 73070) | Microcerotermes parvus P3 segment gut microbial communities from Pointe-Noire, Republic of the Congo - Th196 P3 | ecosystem: Host-associated > Arthropoda: Insects > Digestive system > Gut ...
AATCCAATAGGAGTTTTGTTATGAAAAAGTTTGTCGGAGCAATTTTTGCGCTATGTTTGGCATTGGCCCTTATGGGCTGTGCTTCCAAACCCCCTGCCTCTACCGGAATGCCATCCCAGGCGGCAAATGCCCGCAGGGAAGCGCCGGAAGACGTGCTGGTGGGTATTGGCAATGCGAAAATGTCAACTATAGCCCAGTCCAGGACCATTTCAGCCACACGGGCAAGGGCGGAAATTTCCAATTCCCTGAATTCCATGGTTCAGAACATGGTCAGGGACTATACTGCCTCCAGCGAGGTTGATCCCGCAGCGGCCCTTGCCTTCCAGGAAAACATTACCGTGACCCTTTCCAGGTCCGATCTTCGCGGCACTGTTATTCACTGGGAAGGCGACGATCCCGACGGAAACTGGTGGTGCGTGATGTATTTGAGCAAGGCAAATGTGGCCATGGAAATCACCCAGGCCCAGGCCCAGGCCAGGCTGGCTGTTCCGGCAATGGCCTCTTTTGACGCCGAGGCCCGGATGAACGAGGCATTCGAAAGGGCAAAAGCCGAAGGCTGGTAAGGAGTTGTAATTGTTTAATGCAAAATTAGCTGTGCTTTGCCTTTTAAGCCTGCCGTTGGTATTCTCTGTCTGCGCAAGCTCTGTTCCTGCCACCGCCGTTGTTGTCAGCAATGAACCTGACTGGGTCAGGGATCCTTATGCAAAATACGACAGGCAGGCAAATATGGCTGCCGTGGGCATGGGAAGTTCCAGGGATCTTGCAGAGAAGAGTGCCTTGGGTAATCTTGTCGCCATATTCGGTCAGAGCATACAGGTTGACGAGAAAGTTTCTTCATCATACCAGGAAGCAATAAGAAGCGGCATTACAGCCAGTTGGTCGGAAAATATAGTTGTGGATACCAATATTGCAACTTCTGCTGGAATGGATAACCTTATTGGAGCAGAAATCGGAGAAACCTGGCGTGACAACAGAGGCGAATACTATGCGGTGGCTGTTTTGAATAAGCCAAAAGCCGAGCAACTGTATTCCGAAATGATAAAATCAAACCAGGCCATGATCGGCAATCTTGTTGACATTCCGGCAACAGAGAAGAACACATTTGATGGCTTCGCCCGCTATCAGTTTGCGGCAACCATAGCCGATGTGACGATTGGCTACGGGAACATGATTTCGGTTATTGGCGGAACTGTCCAGGATCTTAAAAGAGGCGATGATTACAGGCTTGAGGCGGTAAATATCACCAGGGCCATTCCGGTCAGCCTAAGAGTGCAAAACGACAGATCCGGAAGAATCCAGGGCGCTTTTGCCAAGGCCCTTTCAGACCTGGGCTTCAGGAGCGGCGGAAGCAATTCCCGCTATATACTTGACGTGAATGTGGTGACTACGCCTGTGACCATTGCGGGGAATCCTAATAACTGGACTCGCATCGAAGTCAGCGCAAACTTAAGCGACACAGTTTCCGGTACGGTTTTATTGCCTTTTGATTTCAATGCACGGGAAGGACACACTACCCAGGCAGAGGCTGATAACCGGGTCTATGTCGTAGCGGAGCGCAGAATAAACCAGGAATACGCGAATTTTTTGAGCGGCTATCTTTCTCAATTAATGCCAACAAAATGATGGACTTGCGAGAGAACCCTATTGGTTCTCTCGCAAGCCAGGATGATATATGAAACGCTTATTGCTGCTCTTGATAATGGTTATGTTTGGACACCTGCTTTTTTCACAGGCTGGAATACGTTATGTGGCTGTTGAAAACGAAACTTTGAAAGAATCCAACTGGTTCTTTGCCAGAAATCTGGGAAGCCTCTCGTTGGGGGATGCGGTGATGCTGATCCGGGAAGAGGGCAAATGGTCCCAGGTCCGGACGGAAACGCTCAGCGGCTGGATGCTTTCTTCAAGCCTCAGCACAAGGCGTATCCTTCCGTCAGGCACCGCCGCTTCGGCTGCCGAGCTTGCCCTGGCAGGGAAAGGTTTTTCGCCGGACATAGAGATTGAATATCGGAAAAACGGGCTCGACTATTCCATAGTCGATTCCATGGAAAACATCATGATAAGCCCGGAAGAGCTGCTCGTTTTTATCGTAGAAGGCCGCCTGGCCGGAGGGCAATAATAATATGGCAAAATTTGCAATGCTTTGCATTGGAATGCTCTTTTCTTTTCAGGCCCTTGCGTCCCAGGCACCCCGTGACCTTAGAAGCTTTTTTGACGATGCCTTGTCCAGCATGGAGAGTGCTTTTGACCAGAATGAATCCACGTTGGAAGACGAGTATTACCTCGGTCGTGCAGTGGCGGCTAACATTCTGGCAGCCTACAAACCCTATGTCGGGAATCCTGAACTTACCCGCTATCTGAACCGCATCTGCCAGGCCATTGTGATAAATTCTGTGCAGCCTGCGATATTCAAAAACTATTCTGTAATCATTCTTGACAGCCCCGAGTTCAACGCTCTTTCCAGCCCTGGGGGGCACATCTTCCTAACCCGCAGGCTTGTTGAAGCAGCGGCTTCAGAGGACATGCTGGCCGCTGTAATAGCCCACGAGCTTGCCCACATTATGCTAAAACACAGTGCCGATATTATCGAGGGAATGAGGCTTAACCATGAAATGGCGGCAATGGCGGACCGGGCATCGGCCCTGGCCGGCAGCTCTGAGGCAGTAAACCGGCTTTTAAGTTTCCGCAATTCCGTTTCTGCGGTAGTTGATATGCTGGTAAAAAACGGCTATTCCCAGGCCCAGGAATTTGAAGCAGACCGGGAGGCGGCGGCGCTCCTTGCCGCTTCCGGCTATAATCCCCAGGCGCTTGTGGAAATGCTGCGGATACTGCAAGGCGTTCAAGCGTCCCAGATGGGGGGATTCAATGCCACCCACCCCAGCCCCAACGAACGCATAGCAAGCGTGGAAGGATCGATAAGGCAAGCCACCGCTGCGATATGAAACAATTGGAAAAATAGAAGTTCCCGTTAATATCACAGGTACTAGCCAAGCGGCGTATAGTTCAGGAAATCAAATCGGTCGATCCGCCGTTTCGGGGAACTCCGGCGGGCTTATAACTGGCTTGATAGGAGCGACAGCGACGTTAGGGGTAGCAGCAGGAGATGACATTAAGATAATAAACGAGTTTAAAAAACAAGCTGCCAGCGTAGGAGCCAATGGTGTGCTTCGAAGCGGCTCGGAGGAAAGAGGAGGTAATATGACAGTGTTTATGGGAGAGGCAATATACGTCATCCAGGAGTAATAAACACATTGATCATATCGCGTAATGGTTAACGCCTACGGTATATGCTACGTCGCCTATTCGGCGGCACCGGAATTCGAAAAACAGCAGTCGGGCTTGCGCCTTTTGTGCGATTTTTTCTCCGCAATATTCCAGCCCATCTTATAAAGCAAACCTACGGTTTGCTTTATAAGATGGGCTGGAACTAGTAACACCGTCAGCAGGGCCTGGGATAATTTACAGGCCGCACGGAATCAGTGTTATTATGAATTTTTTACAAGGAGTTTTTTATGAGAAACAAGCTTAGATTTACAGGAATTATCGCTCTTGCAACGAACTATAAAGCCTTTAGCCGCCGAATGGTGGCGTTTCAATCCTTCCAATCGCTAGCCCTGAAAACAGGGGCTTGACAATAAAGAAAAATTGTTTGAAATATATTATATGGATATTAATATACCATATATTGATAAAATTATCCACATTATCATCTCTATCGCATCGCCAGACCAGATTATACTTTTTGGTTCATATGCGATTGGGAACAATACTGAAAAAAGTGATATTGATTTACTCATTATAAAAAAAGGGTTAAAAAATAGCCTTGACATTATAGATTCTATTTATATGGCATTTTATGAAAATAAAATAAAAGTTCCAGTTGATTTACTCGCAATTGATTTTAATAGATATAATGAATTAAATAATGAAATAGGATATATTTATAAAACAATAAAAGAACAAGGGAAAGTATTATATGGAACGGTATGAATCATGGATCGAAAGAGCAAAAAGTAGTTTTGAAATATCAAAAATAGCAGTAAACGAAAATGTATATTATGAAGATTTATGTTACCAATCTCAACAGGCTGTTGAAAAAGGTTTAAAAGGTCTATTAATATATTATAATGTTGAACCTGAGTTTACACATAATATTGGAATTTTATTAGATGAATTAGAGAAATTTATAAGTATTCCCCAAAATATTAAAGAAACAATTAATCTTACAAAATATGCTGTTATTACAAGATATCCAGGTGAATATGATGAAATCACCAAAAAAAATTATCAGGAAAGTTTAAATATTGCGAAAGATTGTTTGGAATGGATAGAAAAAACAATTAAAGTATGTGAAGATAATAAGAAATAAAAGAAAAATTATTATCCCCCGCGGCAAACTATAATAATTTATTTAAAAAAATGATAGTTTATACCACCGGCACTTACAGAAACCCGGCAATAGACTCCATTACTACGGAAGTCTTCAATGGATAAGTAGGTAACCCCTCCCACATCTTCTCTGATGCGTCGGTGTACATGCCCCATGAACATTGCATCGGCGCGGCCTCGTAGCATGGCGCAAATACGGTTTCGTTCTCTGGTATCGGTAAACTGTTGAATACTAAAGAGGCTTTTGACAAAAAGATTAACATGAGAAAAAATAAAAACCCGGCCACCGGCGCTTTGTAATTGATTTTCCAGCCAGTCAAGCTGGTTTTTTCCAAAGGTGGCATTGGCGGAATCAAGCATTAACAGGGTTGTATTGCCGCCGTCAATGCGATACACGGTTGAGCCGATGAGATCCTTCCAGTTACCCCAGGTATTAAAATAAATATCATGGTTCCCGATTACCGGGTAGCACGGTACATTCAGGGTGCGGGCAAATTCGATGAATTGCTCAAAATCTTCCCTGCGGCCGTTTTGGGTAATGTCGCCGACAATGACAACGAATTTAATTGAGCTGTCCGCTGCAATTACTTCCCGGATTTTTTCCAGACCGTAAATATATTTGTTTTCGATATGTGTATCTGTAATTACCAGAAACGAATATTCATCCCCCAGGGAAAGTGTGCGGTCTTCGGGACGCAGGAAGGTAAAATTAGTGCGTTCCTTGAAGCGCTCATCAACAGGAGTTGATCCAAAGAGGCCGAATAGATCGTTGCTGCAGCCGGCAAGAAGGCATTGTCCGGCTAACAGGATGATACATGAAAGTTTTTGAGAAAAATTTACCATCTGAACCGTACCCCTCCCCGATATGCAATACCGTAAAAAGTTGAGCTTAGAGCAACGCTTCCGCTCTGCATCAGGGTAATCTCGCTGGTAATATACCATTGTTGTGTTATGTGAACTATCCCATTCAGGCGCAGAAAATATGCGCCCATGTTTCCCATTAAATAATCGTCAAAATTCGCACTGATAATCCCGATACGGATTTTCTCATTGTTAATGATATTGACATATCCGGAAAATGAAAGCATGGGCTCGAAGATGGCCTGTTCACCAAAGAAACGGGTAAACCGGAGATTAGTGCCAAGGGAAAACCCTGCCCGACGGCCATTAAATGAGACATATGGTAAAAGTGCGTGTGAATGGATGTTGTATGCAGGTCCCGGTAAACCATTATATGCGTACGCAAGACTTATACCCAGCCGCTGTTCACTAAGCAGCGGGGTATAATGAGCTGAGCTGAAAATCGTCATTTCAAAGGTATCACCCAAAGCGCCCAGAATGAATCCGCCCTTGACAGTATGATGGTTGTTTATTTTGAGGGCGCCTGAAACAGCGGTGCTTCCACAAAAAATTAAACTGCGGTTATACTCTGTTGTTACATCGAATCCCAGTTCTTTTCCCGTGATTTGTACATCAAGAGCAGAAAGGCTGTGCAGACAATGAAAAAATAATACGCATAGTATTATTTTCCTGAAATTGTTCATCTTTCATTAATAGCAAAAAAAAGCGGAACCTGCTACCCAACCAGGGCAGCACATTCCGCTATTCCGTTACGGGAATCCCGTCCGGGAATTTCCCGCGAGAACAAAAGTTCTCAATATTCAGCCTTAGAGCCCGAATGCATTCATTATTCTGTCTGCAGTGGCACCGATGGTCCCGTTAATGTACGCAGGATCATTTATCCTCTCACGAAGCGCGGTAATTTGGGCATCGTTCAAATCGGGAACTGATTTAATCAGTTCTACAACCTGAAAAACTTCCGCTTTTTCCCTTGCTTCCTGAGAAAGACTAATAACATCAGTCCGGTCCCCTCCCCTTACCTGATCGCTCTTCCCGGGCTTGTTTCCCGGCTGAATGGGGGCCAATTGATCTATTCTTCCTACCATCATAATAACCTTCCTATACCTATTATCGGCAAATCCTCACATATAGTTTACATGCTATTTGGAAATATTTCCAGTAATATACACCGAAAATTCACCGATCTGCTCTTTCCTGGCCGTTAGAGTGGCAAGGGCCTCAGCCACAGTCCCCCGAATGTACTCTTCGTGGACCTTGGTCATTTCCCTCCCAATGCAAGTATACCGCGTTCCATCAATTTCGGCAATATCTTCCAAAAGCTTGAGTATTCTGAAGGGAGATTCATACAAGACGATGCCTGCTTTCATTTGAAGCAGTTCCCGCAGCCGCGCCCTTCGCCGCCCTTGTTTTGGGGATAAAAAACCCTCAAAAATCACTGTTTTATCCATGCTGCCGGCAACACTGAGCAAGGCGGCAAAGGCACAAGGCCCCGGAATGGGGATAACCTCATGCCCGGCAGCGGCAGCCAGGCGTGTTAAGACCGCTCCGGGGTCGCTGAGAGCAGGGGTCCCGGCATCACTGGCATAGGCTACCGTCAGCCCCTGATCGAGGGCGGCGATAACCTTTTGCGCGGCAAATTCCTCATTGTGGGAACGGCAGGAAAGCATAGTTACCCGGATTCCCAGGTGATTAAGAAGCTTGAGGGTTCGCCGCGTATCTTCACAGGCTACCATATCGGCGGTTTTTAAAATTTCTGCCGCCCGAAAGCTAATATCACCCAAATTTCCGATGGGTGTGCCGATAATAAACAATGTAGCCACAGATCAAGTATAGCATGAAACAGGGTTCTATTCATGGTTTTTTGGCTGCATTTGGAAAATATGCGGGAATATGTTCAAATTTTGCTATTTATTATCATTGGGGTTGCACTCCTGTGGTTCGGCTACAGCCTCCTCATCGGGCAGTTGGCGGGAATTCGTCCAGGTGGGAAAAACCAGCCGCAGAAACGATCCGGCAAGGGAGACTCCAGCCCCGGTGAACCGCAAACCTGTCCCATCTGTTCATCAAGATTGATGGGCGATCTGGTTAAAACTCTTGCTTATCCATCCATTACCGGCGGCAAGGATCGTCTGATGCATATTCGCGGCTGTATGTACTGTATTGACGGAAATCTGGAACGATACTGCCCCGTATGCAGCGCTCCCCTGAAAGACAGCGAAGTTCTGGTTGCGCGCTTGTTTGAACGCCACCTGCGCCGCTCCCATGTCCATGTCATCGGCTGTAATCATTGCCGGCGCCTGGGAATTTAAATAAAGGGAAATGGGGTTAAGCCATAACCGGAAGGATCTTGTCCGGAGGCGCTCCACACACAGGGCAGTATGTAATATTGCTGATTTCCGTGATTGTATAGCCGCATGAAGTGCAGGTGAAATAGTCTTTTTCGGCTACATCGGGCATTGCAGCAAGGGTGTCTGCGGCTTCTTTGAACAAGCGCAGATGCACGCTTTCTGCACTCCTTGCATCCTCGAAGGCATAGGCTGCCAAACCGGCGCCATGCTGACGGGCTAAATTCAGGGCGTTTAAATAGAGGTTATGTACTTCATCACTTTCATTTGCAGCGCTTTCGTCAACTGCTTCCAAAGACGGCTTAATATTGTGCATTGCGTAAAAAAAATTCCTTGCATGGTACAATTCTGAATCAGAAGCTGCGCTGAAAAGTTTGGCCAAAGCAGGTTTGTTGTTTCTGTGCGCATCTTCGGCATACAGGCGATAGCGCATATATGCCTGGCATTCTCCGGCAAAAGCTTTTTCCAGGGATTCGCGCACTGCAGGAGAAATCTCAGATGCCTTGTTGAACGATACCGGTTTGCATCTGTAGTTTAAACTGCCGCTTGGATCAAAGGTAAATTCAACAAAGTGATAATAAGGCGCTTCTACGCCCTCCACTTCTTCGATGCGGGCGCCGCCGCCGCCGGTGGCAATGAGCTGCATCCCGTTTACCGTAGCTTCAAAATAAGAATGGATATGCCCGCACAGGATATATTTTATTTTTTCTCTGACCGGCGAAATTATAGCAAGTACTTTATCCCATTCTTCGGTGCTGACTGAATTCCCGGTAACTGTATTCGGCGGAGGAATATGAAAGGCAAGAACAATATTATCCCGTTCATAGGCAAGAGCACGTTTGAGTACATCCAGTGTTTCCTGCGAAAAAATCCGCCTGGAATTATCCAGCACAATAAGGAGAAAATCAGAATTGTGAATAAAATAATTCTTTAAACCGAAAAATGCTTCATAATCAAGTGTATCATGATTACCGGCAAGTACATACACCGGTTTATCAACCACCGCATCCGCCATTTCTATTACATTTTTATAGAAACGATTGGTACCATTAGGTACTATATCTCCGCCGATAAGCATAAAATCGCCGGCTGCTTCCAGGCACGCCGCATTAAATATACTCATAATTTCGACACCCAAACCATCGCAGCCGGGATCACCGATAAAAGTAAAACCACTAATGGCATTTATTTCGTTATTTTCGTTTACTATTTTTTCCATGCTCATCATTATAATGTATGCGATTGTATTAGGGAAGGCATTTGTTATTCATTGTTAATTATTAATTCCCTTACCCCTAGCCCCTAACCCCTGGCCCCTGTATACTACCCACATGGAAAGCATTGTAAAATACATACCTGATGACCGGCTGGAAAAACTACTGGTTAAGCGTTTTATGAGCTATGTTCGTTACTGGACCGAAAGTGATCGTAATATAAAGGAAACACCCTCAAGCCCGGGGCAATGGGATTTGGCCAAAGCGCTGCACGATGAGCTTCGTGGACTCGGCCTGTCAGATGTAGAGCTTGCTCCTCATTGTTATGTAATTGCCCGCCTGCCGGCAAGCAAAGGCAGGGAAAATGCTCCATCAATAGGCTTTCTTGCCCACATCGACACGGCAGGCGATGTATCGGGGAAGGATGTCAAACCACAGTTCGTGGAGAAATACAACGGCGAAAGGATAGAGCTCCAGGGAGGGCTGGCTCTCGATCCGGCAAATGAGCCCGATCTGGCGGATCAGAAAGGCAAAGCGATAATCCATGCAGACGGTACCACGCTGCTGGGAGCCGATAACAAGGCAGGAATCGCCGAGATTGTTGCAGCAGTTGAATATCTGCTGGCACATCCGGAAATTCAACATGGCCCGGTGGAGATACTGTTTACGCCGGATGAGGAAACCGGCAAAGGACTGCCCGAATTTCCATTGGAAAAAATCAGGTCGGCAGCATGTTATACTGTGGACGGCGGCCCGATGGGCGAACTTGAAGCTGAATGTTTTAATGCCTGGAAAGCTGAAGTTGTATGTAAAGGCCGGGTCATTCATGTCGGCGCAGCACGGGGTATTTTAGCAAACGCATCGCTCATGGCTGCGTCCTTTGCGGTGATGCTGCCCCGCTCGGAGAGCCCCGAATCCACCGATGGTTATTATGGATACTACTGCCCCATGGAAATTTCCGGTAATCTGGAAAAAGCACGGCTGGAAGTATACCTGCGGGACTTTGATATCGAAGGTATACACCGGCGCCTTGCCGCTCTTGAAGCACTTGCAAGAGCAGTGGAAGTGCAATTCCCCGGCGGACAGGTTATTGTACAAACAACCGCGCAATACTATAATATGAAGAATACAATTGACGGCAACCCGCTGGTTCTTGATCGCCTGAAAACAGCACTTGACAATATTGGTATTGCATGGCGGCTCAAACCCATTAGGGGCGGAACTGATGGTTCTCGTCTGACCGAATTAGGTATTCCCACTCCGAATATCTTTACCGGCGGAAGGAACTACCATAGCCGGCTTGAGTGGGTTTCCGTCAGTGAGATGTGCACAGCTTGTAAAGTTATATTGGAACTCATCAGGCTGTGGGGAAATGAATAACAAAGTTTTTACTATGGAGGAAAAAACATGACTAACGAAAAAGTTACCCAGTTGATTGACAGGTACACAAACCTGGTGATGGAAAAAGGAATTATCGACAACGATTTGTTTATCAAATACGAAGTTAAACGCGGATTGCGGGATGTCAGCGGTAAAGGCGTCCTTGTAGGCTTGACAGATATTTCTGAAATTATTTCGTACATCATTGAGGACGGCGATTATATTCCCTGTGAGGGAAGATTGTATTACCGGGGCATCAATATTGAAAATATCGTTCAGGGTTTTTTGGATGAAGGCCGCTTTGGTTTTGAAGAAATTTGCTTTCTCCTTCTTTTTGGACATCTTCCCAACAAGCAGGAATTCGATGAATTTACCAGTTTGATGGTTGAGTGCGCCTCGCTGCCGGATAATTTTGTACGCGACACGATAATGATTGCTCCCAGCAAGGATATGATGAACTCTCTTTCAAAAAGTGTCCTGACCTTGTATGCCCATGACGACAACCCCGATGACATTTCCATCCCCAATGTTATCCGTCAATCCATCAACCTGATATCCCAATTCCCCCAGCTGGCGATTTATGGGTATCAGTCATTTGCCCATTTCCACCTCAACAAGAGCCTTGTTATTCATCCCCCCGTACCAGGACTGTCTGTCGCCGAAAATCTGCTGTACATGCTGCGCCCCGATTCAAAGTATTCACAGTTGGAAGCTCAGATTCTTGATATTGCCCTGGTACTCCATGCAGAACACGGTGGCGGTAATAACTCAACATTTACCACCCATGTCGTTTCATCATCCCACTCGGACACCTATTCCACGATTGCTGCAGCGCTTGGCTCACTTAAAGGCCCGCGGCACGGCGGCGCTAATGTTAAAGTCGTGCAGATGTTCCGCGAGATGAAGGATAAAATTAAAAACTGGGGAGATGATGACGAAATAATCGCCTATCTTGAAAAACTTCTTAAAAAGGAAGCATTTGATAACTCCGGCCTGATTTACGGGATGGGTCATGCCGTCTACTCACTCTCCGATCCCCGCGCATTGATTTTCAAGCGTTTTGTCGAGCAGCTTGCCAGCGAGAAAAACAGAAAAGATGAATACCTTCTCTACTCAAAGGTCGAAGAACTTGCTCCTCAGGTTATCGGAAGGCTGCGGAAAATCTACAAAGGTGTCAGCGCCAATATTGATTTCTACTCCGGTTTTGTATACAGCATGCTTGACCTCCCCGAAGAGTTGTTCACCCCGACTTTTGCTGTCGCCCGTGTTGCAGGCTGGTGCGCCCACCGCATTGAAGAGCTGGCAAACTCCGGCAAGATAATCCGCCCTGCCTACAAATCGGTCGCCAAGGTAAAGCCCTATACCTTCTTCAAGGACAGGGGATAATTGCCGGACTTATCCCCTTGACAAGCCCGGTTTATGTTGGCATAGTAAGCAAGTACAACGCAGGGTAGAGCAGTTGGCAGCTCGTCGGGCTCATAACCCGGAGGTCACAGGTTCGAGTCCTGTCCCTGCTAAAAAAAAGCGGCGTTCCGTAAGGAATGCCATTTTTATGTCTAGCACAGGGACAGGACTCGAAACTTTTTTGCGGTCTGTTATCTCTGTGGCACCAGTCTTGGTAGGGTTGCAATGAAAAATCATCATGCTCCCGACCCCACCATAGCCTCGCGCAGAATAGCATTCATCCGGGTCTGATATCCCTTCCCGGCACTCTGCAACCATTCAATCACATCAGCGTCAAGCCGGACATTTACCGTTTTCTTGATAGGCTTATAGTTTGCCATATTCCGGAGGGGAACCTCGCCCTTTGGGCTCGGCGGCGGGTTCCGTAAATGGGAGGGCTTGAATTCTTTCATCTGTTCTTCTGTCAGCGGTGGGCAATCTGTAAAGTCCGTGTTTTTAAAGGCCCTAATTTCTGCCGCTATCCGTGCTTTTTCTGTAATGGTCATAATAAAACCTCTCTTCATGCGGTAAAGCTTCCCGTGCCGTGATAAGGTGAATGTCGTCTCCTTGTTCAGTAAAGACCACAAATAAAACCACATCATGGAAAACACCCAAACCGATATAGCGGTCTTCATTCAAAGATGAATGTACCGTGTCATACCAGTCTATCAAATGTGGGTCATCAAAAACATCCACAATGTCCGACAGGTAAAAACCATGTTTCTTTTTGTTGAATTGATTCTTTTCCTCAGTCCATGTAAACATAGAATTTCCCGTCTATACACAATTGTATAGCAACTCTAGAAGGTTGTCAAGAGGAATTTTACCCTAAATTCCTCAGTCCTCCCCCACAAAGAAAGAACATAAAACGACATAGAGAAATGGGGAACCAGGGAGCATTAGGTACCTCTCGGTAGCCTTTAATCACCCAAATACATTGACAAGCATTATTCCTAAATATTTTAATAGTCTCAGATACTACACAGTGACTTTCAGTAAGCCAAAAATAGGCATGCTCATAACCCGGAGGTCACAGGTTCGAGTCCTGTCCCTGCTAGAAAAAAAGCGGCGTTCGGTTTTCCGAACCCCGCTTTTTTTATCTGAAAGCAGGGACAGGACTCGAAACTTTTTTGCGGCCTGTTTAGCGGCTTTGACTTCCATATTCTTATAATGGGAAGGCTTCATTTGAGCTAATTACCGGTCAATTACAAAACCGAAATCCTGCGCTGATCCGCAGCGATGGGCCGCTGGTAAGGCCTCCCAGCCTGGGTTTGGGGTCACCGGCCATTGTTTTCATCATATCAAGGTTTTTGGATTCGTATGGGGTCATGAGTCTGAAGCCGTAGAGTACATCGCTACGAATAAAAAAACCCCTGTGCACATTAATATCAATACCGCCGCCGAGCTGTATCCAGAAGGAATTCCAATCCTCCAGTCTGAAAGCGTTGTTATCTTTATCTCGTTCCCGCAGACCGTCGGTACGGTCATAAACCCACCCGTCTGGCTGAGTTCGCCTCTGCCTTCGGCTTATGTGGTATTCTATCCCCAACAGGGGAAAAACAGTGAATGTATTGTTCAGGTAGAAGGGGTACTTGCCTAAAAGACTGAATCCCAGAACGGTCTCCCAGCCCTTGCCGGACTGGTTTATCTCATTTGCCAAAACTAAAACATCGGACATTTCTGCATAAGTATTGGACCCATTCTGGAAAAATACGCTGAAAACGCCGTAGGTTGCGTCAAAAAAAGCAAAAAAACCAAAATTATACTGATTTATTGCCTGAGCTGAATCTACTTGTATTCTGGCGCCATCGACTGTTCCATCGGCGGCAAGGGTATACCGGGAAAAAAAACCGCCTGCAATACCTCCTGCCCCTGCGCTGAGGGAAAAATCCCCGCCAAAAACCGCTGTCCCCGCCGCAGCCATCAAAATCACACAGATATACTTTTTCATGTAACCTTGCCTTTATTAGAATAATTATAATATACAGTCATGTAGTATACTTAATTAGTATATTGTCTATTTTATATATTGACAAGTCATAAATATCTATATATTATACAGTACAAGGCTTTCCGTATGGGAAAGAAAATAACCTATAGGAGATTGTAGTATGAAAAGATGTTTTCTCTTGATTGCGTGTGCAATAGCGCTGGCGCTGGTAGTTACCGGCTGTGACTCGGATCCGGATGATCCCCAAAGAGACCCGCCGGCATGGCTGGAGGGGACATGGTCCAACCAGGGTGCAACCTTTGTAATTAACGATGATTTTTCCTTTGCTTGTAATTTGACATCAATTGTCGGCCCTGATGAGCCAGGTTTTCCCCTGCCTGCACGGGTTGTGGGGAAACTCAACTATACCGCACAAGGCTTAGGTCCCAACGATTACTTGATGGAAGATATGGCAACTGATGGAGATGCAGCAACATATCCGGGAAATGCAGGAATAACCAGCGCTGTTGCCGGTTACAGCGGTGTCTTGGTTGGAACCATGACGCCCAATGCGAGCCAGACTCAGTTTACCTTCACGTCAGTTGATCAACAGGCTGCGGGATTCTTTGGCGGAGCTGGTCCGTACACCAAGCTTCCATAAATTACAAAAATCAATTTTTATGTTACCCCGTTTCCGGTATATGCCGGGAACAGGGAAAAGGGAGATATATGCGAAGATACACACTGGTTTTGACTGTGTTTCTTATCCTGTCCTGCCCTGCTGAAGAACCGGGCTTTGATGGTATTACCCTGGACTTTCGCAGCGCCGTGCCCCAGGGAGAAGAGGCGGTCATTGACGTGGATTTTGCCGGAATGTGCCACACCGGCTATTCGAATCAGCTTGAACGGGAGTACGGCATAATCAATGAAATGGGAATAGTCTGGTTGCACCGTGATTTTAGCTGGAGCAGTATTCAGCCTTCGGAAGACACCTGGAATTTTACCGCTTTTGACGGTTATGTAGCACGGGCAAATCAGGAAGGCAAAAAAATTATGGGCATGCTCCTGTACGATGTGGGATGGGTTCACGATAAATACGGACACCCCCGTGAAAGGAGAATACGTGAGGAACAAATCCCCTACTTTGTTGATTATGCGGTCGAAACGGTACAACGCTACAACGGAAAAAATGGATACGGCTTTGTGGATGCGTGGTTGATCTGGAACGAACCGGACTTGTATCCCCGCTTCTGGACAGGCACCCAGGAGGAATTTTTTGCCCTGAACAAAGCGGTTGCCGGAGCCATCCGGAAATTGGACGAAACAGAAGGGACGCACACGTTTCTGATAGGCGGGGTTTTTACCTCTCTGGTATCAGACACATGGATCACGGGCCTTTTTGAGCAAGGGGGAATGATAGAACATGATGTAGATGGCATTGCCTTTCATCCCTACGGCCCCAATCCGCTGTCCTGTGCCGCTGTTTTTCAATCCTTTATGCAAAAAGTTGCACCTTACGGCTATGCCGATAAAATATGGCTCAATGAAATGGGCTACCCTACTTACCTTGAAAAAGGGCCTATCCCTCAGGGCAGATACGGCACCGACCAATACGAAGGAACTATGCCGGAAGTTGCTGCCAAAACCTTTACTCTTATGGCGGCAGGAGGGGCGAAGAACCTCACCTGGTATCACCTGTTTGACAGCAGGGGGTTGGATGCCTCCGGACAGGATACCCGCCGTAATAACAATTCCGAGGACTGGTTCGGTTTGGTGTGGCGGAAAAATAATGAGGAATGGCCCAAAAAAGGCGGTTACTGGGGTTATGCTCTGTGTGCTAATAATATTCCGGGTAAAACATACAAAAAATTGGATTGGGGCAGTTCTGTCCCTGCCAATGTGCACAACTACTACTTTGAAGGGAACGACGGCAGCCGTGTCCTTGTTGTCTGGAGCAATGATCCTCTGGTACCTGTGGATATCCGTGTTAGTTTCGGCGGCAGCAATCACCGATTATGGAGCGTTGTTACCGGTGAGTCTGTACCTATAGGCGAAACCTCTACCCATACGCTGCATCATCTGTACAGCGATAATCATAACCTGCTGTTTTTTACATGGGACAATTAGAGTCTGTGTATGTGTGAAGAATGTTTCACTTTATTCGTGCTGAGGGGTTCGTCATTTTTGAAGACTATTTTTTTGTAGCTTAGGATACATAATACTGACAGTTTTCCCTAAAATTTGCTAAAATTCCGGTGAGCAAGTGTAATTTTATATGCTTTAAGGATAAATGATTGAACCACAGGAGGTCAATCAGCAATGAAGAAATCGAAAAGCAATATCATTATTTTCAAAACAGATGACGAAAAAATATCTGTAGAAGTACGTTTTCACGAAGAAACCGTCTGGCTCACCCTTGATCAGATGGCTGCTCTTTTTGAGCGGGATAAATCTACCGTATCACGGCACATAAAGAACATTTTTGACGATCGGGAACTGGAGCGCAGCTCAGTTGTTGCAAATTTTGCAACAACTGCCGCAGACGGGAAAACTTATCAAGTTGACTATTTTAATCTTGATGTCATTATTTCAGTCGGATACAGGGTTAAATCCTTGCGCGGTACGCAATTCCGGCAATGGGCAACTAAACGGCTGCATGAATACATACAGAAGGGTTTTACCCTGGACGATGAACGCTTAAAACAGGGTGGAAACCGCTATTTCCGTGAATTACTCCAGCGCATTCGCGATATTCGCTCCTCTGAAAGAAACCTTTGGCAGCAAGTAACCGACATTTACGCTACAAGTATTGACTACGACCCAAGATCCGATATAACACAGGAGTTTTTTGCGGCTGTTCAGAACAAAATGCACTACGCCGTCCACCAACAGACAGCGGCCGAGCTTATTTATAGCCGTTCAGACAGTAAAAAACCAATGATCGGCATGACAAATTTTAAGGGAAATTACATAACCAAAGATGATGTGAGAATTGCAAAAAATTACCTTTCTGAAATAGAGCTTCAAAAATTAAATCTTCTAACAGAAGGTTTTCTTGGATATGCGGAATTGCAGGCAATTGAACAAAATGCAATGACCATGAAAGAATGGAAAGAATTTTTGGATAAGCAGTTAAAAATGCTGAACAAGGATATTTTAATCGGAAAAGGGCGTGTTTCCCACAAGAAAGCCATTGAAAAGGCAGAAAAAGAACTTGAAATATACCGGGATCGGGAAATGAGGCAGCTTGAAAGCGATTTTGACCGGGCTGTCAAAGAACTTGAAAAACTTAACCCGCCTCAGAAGGAGTCCATGGATAATGGCAAAAATAAATGAAAGCGAAAGAATTGCACAAGATCATGTGGTAAGGTTTTTTCAGGACCCGCAGACTCTTGCTTATACATATTACGGGAATTTGCATAAACAAATCAACAAAAACATTATACCTGAAAAATTAACCGCCTGGCTTTCTTCCCAAAAAGGCGGCGGACATAGTGCAAGTTTAGTACAAAAAGCGGTAGATGAGCTAATAAAAACCGCAGGCAACTTGCAACAGGGTTTGTACAAAGCAAATCAGGATGTATATTCGCTTCTTAAATACGGTGCAAAAATAAAGGAGAACCCCGGCGAACCGGAAAAAACAGTTTACTTTATCGACTGGGAACATACCTATAATAATGAGTTTGCCATTGCCGAAGAAGTCACGATTAAGGATAAAACTGAACGTCGTCCCGATCTAGTTGTGTACATAAACGGCATAGCAATTGCAGTCATAGAACTAAAAAAATCCACCAAATCGGTATCAACAGGCATTCGCCAAAACCGATCTAATGAAAACGAGCATTTTAATAAACCATTTTTTACCACTATGCAATTTTTAATGGCAGGTAATACCAGTGAAGGCTTGCGATACGGCACAATAGAAACTGATGAAAAATATTACATGGAATGGAAAAATGATTCCACCAATATCCCTGCACAGCCTCTTGATGATATTTCACTGGATATTCTGGAAAAGTGCAAATCATTGACAGACAAACTTGATTGGCAGTTATTAAGCATATTTTATAAACGCCGTTTGCTCGATTTAATGCATAACTTTATCATTTTTGATAAAGGAAAAAAGAAAGTTTGCCGCCATAACCAGTTTTTCGGAATAAAAAAAGCGCAAATAAAACTTGGCGGGAAACAGGGCGGCATAATATGGCATACCCAGGGCAGCGGCAAAACACTGACAATGGTATGGCTGTCCAAGTGGATATTATCTAACAACCCCAATGCCCGTGTTTTAATTGTTACAGACCGGGAAGAATTAGATGACCAAATGGAGAAGGTTTACAAAGGCGTGGATGAACAAGTCCATCGTACAAGCTCCTGCGCTGACCTTGTAGAACGATTACATAAAACCGATAAACGTTTGATTTGTTCGCTTATTCATAAGTTTGGCGTTCACAATAAATCGGAAAGCAGTGAAGTTCAGGCAAAAAAGTCCATGGAGCAATACATCAAAGAACTCCGAGCCGCACTGCCACAAGGCTTCAAAGCTAAGGGCGATTTTATCGTTTTTGTGGATGAATGCCACAGGACACAAAGCGGTTTACTCCATGGAGCAATGAAAGAAATATTGCCGAATGCAATATTCGTAGGATTCACCGGGACGCCTCTTCTTGTTAGGGATAAAAAAACCAGCATAGAAGTTTTTTCCCCTGGATATATTCACACATATAAATACGATGAAGCAGTTTCTGACGGTGTTGTTTTAGATCTGAGATATGAAGCCCGCGACATTGGGCAGATAATTACTTCCCAGGATAAAATTGACGCTTATTTCGATGCAAAAACACGGGGACTCAATGATGCAGCAAAAGCAAAGCTCAAGTCCAGGTGGGGCAACATGCAAAAAGTATACAGTTCCCGCAAGCGCCTTGAAGTTATTGCCGAGGATATTATCGCCGACTTTGATATCAAAAACCGGCTTGCCGATGGTAACGGAAATGCGATGCTTGTAGCCGATTCAATTTATTCTGCCTGCAAATATTATGAAATCTTCCAATCAAGGGGATTTCGTCAATCTGCAATTATAACTTCCTTTGTACCACAAGAAAGCAATCTTCGCACAGAGTCCGAGGATGCAGAGGAGTTTGAAAAATACGAAGCATATATGAAAATGCTGAATGGCATTAGCCTTGAGGATTTTGAAAAAGAAGCGAAACGTAAATTTATTGAAGAACCGGCACAAATGAAACTGCTCATAGTGGTAGATAAACTGCTAACAGGTTTTGACGCGCCGCCATGCACATATCTTTATATTGACAAGTCAATGCAGGATCATGGCCTTTTTCAGGCAATCTGCCGAGTGAACCGTTTGGATGGAGAGGAAAAAGACTTTGGATACATTGTTGATTATAAGCAATTGTTCGGAAGCCTGGCAAATGCTCTTAATAAATACACCTCCGGCGCTTTTGAGGGATATGCTGCTGAGGACATTGAGGGACTTATAAAGGACCGCCTTAGTGAAGCGAAGAAATACCTGGAAGCAACGCTTGAAGAACTGGATGATCTTTGCGGAGGAGTCGAAGCTCCGAAAGCAGAAATAAATTATATCCATTATTTTTGCGGCAGATACGGTGTTGGTGGCATTGACGATGAATTTTGCTCTCGCAGCCGGGAAAAACTATACAAACTGGTAAATCGTCTTATTCGCGCATATGCCGAGATAAAGGGCGAAATGGGCGATGCAGATTATACCACAGATGAACAAATAACTATAGAAAAAAAGGTTGTTTTTTATACAGCTCTCAAAGAAATTATTGGTAATACCAGCGGCGACTTCATCGATCTTAAATCTTACGAAGCAGATATGCGCCGTCTTATCGACACCTACATCAAAGCCGAAGACAGCCGCAAAATCGGCGAGTTTGACGACTTTACCTTACTTGATTTTATTTTGGCTCAGGGTGAAGAACTTGGAGGCAAAGGGAAAGAAGCCGCAGCCGAAGCAATAGAAAACAACATTAGAAAAAAGATTGTAGAAAAAATTCTTATCAACCCAAAATACTATGAAAAAATGTCAGCCATTCTCGACGAACTCATTAAAGCACGGCGTGAAGGTGCCATTGCCTATGAAAAGTTACTGGAAAAATATGTAGAAATGGTCAAAAACTCAGAGACACCCGAAAACAATCCACATTATCCTGAAAACATCAGGCATAGCAGCGCGCTACGGGCTTTCTTTGATAACTGCGGCGAAGATGAAAAACTGGCAATTGCGATTGATAAAGCTGTTCGAGAACATAAACAGGCGGAATTCCGTCACAATGAATTCAAAGAACGGAGAATAAAAAAGGCGCTATTTGAATTATTGAAAGACAGGGATAAAGTTGAACGCGTTTATGCCATCGTAGCAGCGCAAGAGGAATATTAATGGCGCTTGTTATCTCTGGTATACCAATTGAAATATACAAAAAAAATATTAAAAATATGCACCTCTATGTCAAACCACCAGATGGAAAAGTAATGGTGTCAGCGCCACTTTCCATGAAAGACGAGGCAATTGAGCGGTTTGTGCGAACAAAGATTTCATGGATAAAAAAACAGAAAGATAAGTTTGATACCCAGCTTCGCCAATCTAAACGGGAATATGTTTCCGGGGAAACACTTTATGTCTGGGGTAGGCAATATTATTTACGAACAGAATACGGAAATAAGAACTCAATTGAATTGTTGGGTGAAAAGGCTATTCTCACAGTTCGTAGAGAAAGCACTGCGGAACAGCGCGATAACTTCATACGGGAGTGGTATCGGGATCAACTTAAATCTGAAACGACCCGCCTTCTTCCTAAATGGGAAAAGGCAACAGGCTTGAAATGCTCAAGCTTCCAAACAAAATATATGATCACGCGATGGGGTACCTGTAACGCAGCAAAAAGAAAGATTTGGCTAAATTTACAGCTTGCAAAAAAAACACCGGAATGTCTTGAGTATGTCATCCTGCATGAGCTTATCCATCTTATAGAAAAACACCACAATGAGCGTTTTATTTCCTTAATGGACAACTACATGCCCATGTGGAGAGAGATTAGGTCTACATTGAATGGGCAGACGCTGGATTTTATTGAATAAAAAAAAACAATTTTAGCTTTGTCAGGAATTTATATTTTCTGAAATAGATATGCATCGTCAAGCAAGTAGTCAACAATAAGCTAATTCCTTACCCTGTAAGGAATTAGCTTTGATCCTGGACTGAATCGAACAGTCGACCTGCCGCTTAGGAGGCGGCCGCTCTATCCACTGAGCTACAGGACCTTCTTTATATGTACCCTGCAAGGCGGGTATTGTCAACATCCCCTTTGCAGATGTGATACTTTCAATAATTGACCGGAACGGCTTTTCCTGCTATAAGTAAGGTAGTTGCTGAAAAAACTTGGAGGTTTTTCATGGACAAGCTCTTTAAATTGACGGAAAATCGGACCAGCGTCCGCACGGAGCTCCTTGCAGGGCTAACCACCTTTTTAACCATGGCTTATATCCTTGCGGTAAATCCGGGAATGTTAAGCTCAACGGGCATGCCCATAGGCGGTGTTTTTACCGCCACTGCGCTCGCTTCGGCAATTGCCTGTATTATGATGGCATTTACGGCGAATCTTCCCATTGCCCTGGCACCGGGTATGGGAATTAACGCATTTTTTACCTATACGGTTGTTTTAACGATGGGTTTCTCCTGGCAGCTTGCCCTTACAGCCGTTTTTATTGAAGGCATAATATTTATCATCCTGTCTCTATTTAATATACGCGAAGCAATAGCTAAAGCAATTCCTGCGAATTTGAAAAAAGCCGTAGCTGTGGGCATCGGTCTTTTTATTGCCCTTATCGGTTTTAGCAATGCAGGTATTGTCGTGACCGGATCCGGGACCATTGTCGCATTGGGTGATTTTTCCCAGCCCGCTCCCTTGCTGGCCATTTTGGGGTTTGTGCTCATTATTGTTCTGTATTCCATTAAAGTACCAGGCGCGATTCTTATTGGCATTCTTGGCACTACCATAATAAGTATTATCGCAGGGATTACTTCCATTCCCCAGGGCTGGTCTCCGATCAGTTTGCCTGCCGCGCCTCTTTTCTTTCAGTTTGAATGGTCCAATATTCTGACTTTCAAATTTTTTATCGTATTATTTACCTTCCTTTTCGTAGATATCTTTGATACCCTGGGAACGCTCGTTGGTGTAACCACCCAGGCGGGACTCATTGACAAGGACGGTAATATTCCCAAAGCAAAACAGGCCTTCCTCTCTGATGCTGTCGGGACAGTCGTTGGAGCAAGCCTTGGTACGTCCACAGTAACCAGCTATATCGAAAGCTCTGCGGGAATAGCCTCAGGGGGCAAAACCGGTCTGACTGCTCTTGCCACCGGAGTTCTTTTCCTGCTTGCCCTTTTGCTTTCGCCGGTGTTTTTGCTCATTCCCGGTTTTGCCACTGCTCCGGCGTTAATTTTTGTGGGTTTCCTCATGATGTCGCCGGTAATGGAAATAAATTTTAAAGACCCCACCGAAGGTATTCCCGCCTTCCTGGCTATTGTAATGATGCCCTTTGCTTACAGCATCGCCGATGGTATTGTCTACGGTATATTGTCGTATGTGATCCTCAAATCTGCAACCAGAAAATTCAAAGAGATACCGGTAGTTACCTGGGTGCTGTTTGTTGTTTTTATTTTGAAGTTCTTTATTGCATAATTTTTCTTAAGAATAATGAAGGTGATACTGCATCACCTTCATTATGCCTGTACAGTTCCTCACATAGATATGAGTGTTTTTATTATACCA
>Ga0099364_10004028_pt1 | contig 22375 bp, 18 predicted proteins | sample TergutTh196P3_FD_73070 | JGI IMG/M metagenome (GOLD analysis project Ga0099364, IMG submission 73070) | Microcerotermes parvus P3 segment gut microbial communities from Pointe-Noire, Republic of the Congo - Th196 P3 | ecosystem: Host-associated > Arthropoda: Insects > Digestive system > Gut ...
CTTACTACATTGCCACCATTGACGGCGACCAGCCAAGGGTACGTCCATTCGGGACGATCAACCTGTTTGAAGGCAAACTATACATTCAGACCGGCAAGAAAAAAGATTTGGTCAAACAATTAAGCGTCAACCCGAAGGTTGAACTGTCGGCTTTTGACGGCGAGACTTGGATTCGCGTCGCGGCAACGCTAGTTGAGGACAACCGCACGGAAGTACAGGAAAGTATGCTGGAAGCATATCCGCAATTGCGCGGTATGTATGCCGTGAACGACGGCAACAATGTGGTCTACTATCTCAAGGATGCCACAGCCACATTCCAAACCTTTGGCGGCGAACCAAGGACTGTGAAATTCTGAAATACATGTTCACGAAACCCCAAGGATGAACTGTGAGGAAACAAGCGAGGTTACTGACGGAAATTTCGGAATATTTGATATATTTTAAAAGCGGCGATAATCATGGCCTTGGCGTATTACGGTGTTTTTGGGTGTAGATACGCGACACCTGTAAGAATTGCCGATCGACAAAATGGCGGGAGCTTTTCCATAAGGAAAGCTCCGCTCATTTTTATCATAAACCGGTTGTATCTTAAAAGACTATCTCCGTCAAATTAAGATAGAGACCTGCCGATATACTTGGCGGCGTCTTTCTCGTTCAATTCCTTTGGAGCGTAGGCGATTGCCTTGACGCGCATATTTTGATCGTTGCCGAGCATCTGAAATTTAATCTCTTCGATGAAAGCGGCTATGTCATCCGAGGTGCTTGCGGCTGGAATCTGACAAGAAATCCTTAAATATCCGCCTTCGACAAAGATATTGATATTGCTTGCCATCGTTATGACACCTCTCCAATGAACGAAATACAACCGGCAATGTGTCCTCCGGTACTTTTGCCATTGTCCAGGCGTCAAAAAGGGCTTGAGATAAAAATGATAGATGTGTCGTTTATCACTGATTATTACAGTGTTCATAAAAAAAGATAAAGTTCGGTGACGTTTATCCGTAATTATTTGGATTTCGGGAGGGTTGTCTGAACGATTGTAGGAAAAAAATCATTTGCGTGAACGGATTTGAGATTTGAAGATGTGGCATTTTGCCTTTTTCGAGGTTAGGAGAAAAAATTCTGGAGGTCATATGGAGGTTTTTTCAAATGAAAAGGGCTCAGAAGGAAATCCCCTGAGCCCTTGCTATCTCTGGTGGGTGATAGAGGAATCGAACCTCTGACCTCTTCCGTGTCAAGGAAGCGTTCTACCTCTGAACTAATCACCCAACGGTGTAAGATTCTACAAAGATATTGAACCGTTGTCAAATAGAAAAACTCCTGAGACCGTTGGCCTGCGGCCGAGGAGTATGTGCGCTTTACTTGGCTTTCAGCATTTTCGCCTTTTTCTTTTTTTCGTTCTGTTCCGAGAAATCCAACTTAAACATCGAGAGCAGATCCGACAAAGTCTGGGCATGGGAAGTCATGGCTTCGGCCTGAACGGCTACGCCCTCTGTGCCGCGAGTAGTCTCGTCGGTTGCGCGTTGGATATTGGATACCGATCCGACCATCTCCATCGACGCCTTTGCGGCGTGCTCTATTCCCTGCGCGATTTCCTTGCTGCTTGCCGCTTGTTCCTCCGCCACGGCAGCGATGCTCTGAATGGACTCGTTGGCTTTATTCATCTGGGTTAAGGCGCCGTTCAATCCCTTTAATGCTTCTTCCGCCTGGTCAAGAGTCATCCCGAGGCGTCGGCCGGCTTCAGTCGTGACCTTGATGCTCTCATTCGCGCCCGCTTGAAGCTCCTGGATTATCTCGTTCACGTTTTGCGCTGCGCGGGCGGACTCCTCGGCCAGCTTGCGAACCTCTTCGGCGACGACGGCGAAACCGCGTCCGACCTCCCCCGCGCGAGCCGCTTCGATAGCCGCGTTCAGCGCCAGAAGATTTGTCTGATCGGCAATTCCGGTGATGACCGAGACGAAACTGCTGACGTTATCGACGGACGAGACCAACTGCTGCATTTTGGTTTCGCTTTCCTTAGCGTTTTCCGCCACGTCCCTCATTCCTTGGATCACACTGTGTACCGTCTGAATGGCTGTGTTGGATGCGTCGGTTGTCTCGGCGATAAATGTCGCGCTGTCTGTTGCCGATTGAGCAACAGTGTCAGCCCCGGAACTCATCTCCTCTACGCCGGCGTTGCTCTGCTCTAACGCCGCTTCGTTGGTCTCGCTCAATGTACCCATCTGGTTGATTGAAGCCTTGACTTCCTCCATAGCCGCGTTCGTCTCCTCGGCAATGGCGGAGAGGTCGCCCGCCCCGTCCGCGAGGTCTTTTGCAATATTCACGATATGCGACAACGTCGAGTTTTGAGCCTCAATCATATCGGAGAGCGCGTCGACCATGAGCCCCATCTCGTCACGGCCGGAGTAGTCGAAATCCCCTTTCCTGATGGTCAAGTCGCCTTCGCCGGTACGTTTTGCAAGAGAGACGATCGTGCCAAGCGGCTTGGAAATGCTCCGCGCGATCAACAGCCCGACCGCGACGGACAATGCTATACAGATGACCGTCGAAACAGTCATCACGAGAAGTATCAGATCGATACTGTCGATGCTCGAAGCGGCAACCGCCTTGAGCCTCTCGATTGCCATTTCACGGGCGGCATCGAGTTCCTTGTCGAAGGAATTCATCAAAGGGGTGCGCTCGTTATGAATCTGGTAGAGCTCCACGTATGCCTCGATCAACTCGTTCAGAGCGGCGTCGTAGGAATTAAAATATCTATTCAGGGTCTCGAAAGCTTCCAAGTCTTCTCGGGCGGATAAACCCTGCCCTAATTCCTCTATCTGTCTCTGCAGGTCTTTCCCCTGATCGCCGATTTCACGCAATCCGGCGACGCCTCCGCCGGATTGGGCGGCGGCAATTGCGACCCAGGTGTCGCGACGGAGAGCCATGAATTGATCCATAACGTCGGAGGCGCGATACATAACGTTCTCCAACACAAGTATACCGGTTTTGTCGGCTTCGCCGCTCATACTCCGAATGGCGCTTTCGAGCCGGGTATGAATTGTGTCGACGAACTCCTTAAACCGAACGGACACTCTATCTCCCTCCGCGCCTACCGATGCAGTCACGGCTTGTTTTTTGGACATTTGGGTTATCGCTCTTTCGGAGACTTCCACATATTGCGCCGCCAAAGGAGCCACCACTCTGGTTACGTGGTTCGACGCGGCAAGATCGGGATAACGATCGCTGAATTCCGAGATTATTGTCCTTACGCTCCCGGCGTGCTGTACCAACTCTCTGAACTCGGCGATCGACTGCGGGCTTTCCGTATACTGAACGGTGCGCATGGCGAGAAAGACTTCGTCAACGCTGGTTTTGTATTCGATCACTTGCTCTATCGCGGGCGCTATTCTGTCGTTCAGCGCGATATTGTCGTTCCTCACTATATCGACGAATCGTCTCACCACAAGGATTGAAACTATGAATATGAGCAAAATCAATCCGAATCCGAACAGCAGCTTGGCGCTAATTTTGAGATTTCTCCACATCTTTACCATCCCTTTCTAAATTGCAGTCAAAACCGTTACGGCTGAAAACCGACCGCGACAAAGCAGAGCCGACAACACGGCTTACATATCGGTCATATTTAGTTTATCACTTTTATGAAAATTTTCGCTAAGTGATTTATAGAAATTTTTTCTTATCGAAAGGCCACCAAAAACAAAAAAGGCCGAACCCCTGTATTCAGGATCCGGCGTTACGTTCGATTTTGACATTTTTTTGAGCTGGTTATTGGCGGTGAGGCAGGGATTCGAACCCTGGAGGGCGGTTTCTGCCACCCTACTCGCTTAGCAGGCGAGTGCCTTCAGCCGGCTCGGCCACCTCACCGCGCAGAGGTATTCTATATGGCACAGCGCCGCGCTGTCAAGGCTTTATATCTAGTCTCCCTGAGCAGCCTCGGGCTCCGTCACAACCGGCTCACCTTCCGACCCGGTCGTTTCTTCATGGGCGGGAGCGTCGTCCTCGCCGGGTACTGCTTCGTCCTCAAGTACGTCAGGCGAAGCCATCGCGAATAATTCCTCGTCTAAGATTTCCACAGAAGCCCTCGCGCGCAGCTCTTGCATGAACTGAGATTGGAGGGAAGCGCTTTTCTGGCTCAGGATTATCTCCTCTATGTCGGCGCTCACATCTTCGAACGGCGCGGTCGCCTCGTCCTGTTTTTCGCGCTTCACGACTATCATGTGATCGTCCGGCGCCAGGGTCACTACGTGGGAGGGAACGTTCATCGGCAAATCCCTTATGAACTCGACGTCGCCGGTCAGTTGAGAGGAGGGGATGAACGCCCGCTCGCCGCTGCTGGAATGATCGGACACTCCGGAAGTGATCGCCTCCATCACTTCGTCCCATTCCTTGCCGCTTTCAAGCTCCTCGCGCGCGCCGGACGCCGCTTCTTCGGTCGCGAAGTGCGCCACGTCGGCGAAGTAACCCTCGGGAGTCTGGAAGGCGAATGCCTTCATCATCTCATAAAAATTGCGCAACTCGGCTTCGTCCGTCGAGACTACGTCCGTTACTTCCTCAAACACTTTGTTGCGTTTGATGGTTTCCTCTATCGATTCCCTGAGTTCCGACTCTGTGATGCCGCTCGCCCGAAGTTGCTGCAGGAATATCTCCTTTGTGGGGAATTGGTCTTCCACATCCCTCACGGCTTCGTTCAATTCTTCCTCGGTAACCGTTATTCTGCGCGACGCGATTTCCCTGTCCAATTCCTTCAGCGTGGCAAGCCTGTCGATTACCGTGTTGCGAAACACGGGGAGATCCTCGGCAGTGACGCTCGCCTCCATCCCCATCGACCGTATTAACTGCGTTACCTCGATCTCGAGGCGTGACAACATAATCCTCTCGCCGTTTATTACGGCTACCTCATAATCCTGAAAAAAAACGCCGCCATCGTCGCCCTGCACAACCTGCCCCCTTCTCCTGGCTCCCGCGCCGTACATGAAAAAGCAGGAGATAAAGAAGACTATAGCGACAAACATCATTATAGGTTTCGCTTTTTTCCTCAAAGAATTCATCATGACAAGAAACTGCCCCTTTCATATATATGGCGCGCGACTTCTCCCACATAAAACCTTGCGGGCAGATGATACTATTTAATCGGAGCGATGTCAAAAAAACTGCAGAAAAAGATAACGGTACCGTCAGATTTCTGCGAGGGATTTCCCGCGTTTCGGGTCGGCCTTTAAGGGGACGTCTATGGCGCGAATGTTCTCCATGACCTCAATAAGCATACGCTCTATCTCTTCCGCGCGCTCATCGGGCGTCTCGACTATCAGCGAATCGTGCACCTGAAGCACTAGCAGCGCCTCGGGGCACGCGGCTCCCAAATTTTCATGCAGCCTTATCATGGCGATCTTCGCTATGTCGGCGGCGGCGCTCTGTATGGGAGTGTTCACTGCCACGCGGTCGATTGAACCTGCGCCCCGCCCCTCGATAGTCGTTACCTCTTTGAGCGGGCGTATTCTGCCGAAGATGGAGCGGGTGAAACCCGTCTCTTTCGCTTCCCGCGCGCTCCGCTCAAGATAACTTCCCACGCTGGGCAGCGCCTCGAAGTAACGCCCGACTATTCCAGCCGCCTGCCGCCGCTCTATACCCATCCTAGCCGCAAGCCCATGCGCCCCCATTCCGTAAATGAGGCCGAAGTTGACCGTCTTGGCAAACCGCCTCTGCTCCGGCGTAATGTCCTCGGGGTTCAGATCGAACACCCACGACGCGGTCTCCAGGTGAACGTCGCGTCCGGCGGCAAAAGCTTCAATCAATCTGTCTTCCCCCGAAAGGTGCGCCAGGACTCGCAGTTCTATCTGTGAGTAGTCGGCGGCGACGAAGGACATGCCCTCGCCCGGTATGATCGCCGCGCGAAACTTTTCGGCCCACTCGCCGAATACCGGCAGGTTTTGCACATTGGGATCGCGGCTTGCGAGACGTCCAGTTCCGGTCGCGGTGTGAAGGAATTTCGAGTGTATCCGCCCGTCGCCGGAGTCCTCGGCGTGCTTGATGAACGGCTGTACGAATCCCGTCGCCATCTTGGAGCATTCGCGGTATTCGAGCATATGTTTCGGTATTGTGCATAATGGTTCCGGCAGACGCGACAATTCCTCCAGAACGCTCACGTCGGTCGAGTATCCGGTTTTGGTCTTTTTAACGACGGGGAGGCGCAGACGCTCGAACAGCAGTTCACCGACCTGTTTGGGTGAATTGAGGTTAATTGTCTCTCCCGATACGGTGAATATCTCCCGCTCGATACGGGAAATCCGCTCCGAGAGCTCGGCGTCCAAAGCGCGCAAGGCCGAGACGTCGGCCCTTATGCCGCGACTTCCGAGCGACATGAGGACAGGAACCAGCGGGGCGTCTATGTTCTTCATCACATTCAACATATCTTGCGCGTGTTTTCCCGCCGCGTATCCGTCCCACTCGCGCAATATGTCCTCCGCGTCCGCCGGCTCGGCGCGCCCGTTTCCTGATGACATGGATGTATCCGGGTGATGAAAATAGCGCGCAAGCGTGACGTCCCGAACGGAGGCGAAAAATCCGGCAAACTCAGGAATTCGGGCACAGCTCTCCCTGTAGTCGGACAGGATTATCTCCCTGTCCCCGCCCCGCAGCCACTCGCTCAACCCGGAAATATCGTCCCGCGACATATCCTTCCACTTTCCGCAACGCGTCGAAAGCCGGTCGGGCATTCCGGTCAGCACAAGGCAATTCTCGGAAAAAATCTCGTCCCACGACGACGCCCCTACACCGCGCGATCTTTCCTTCGGTTTTTCCAAAGGCTGGGACGCTTCGATCTGCGCGGCGTCAAAACCGAGACGCTCGATAAGTTTTTTCAGGCCTAAGCGCTCCATCAGCGCCAATGCCGCAGCCTTCGAGGGAGGTTCCGGCAGAAGGAATGCCGGGGCTACGGGTTCGACGGGCAGCGGAACGGCAAGCCTGTAACTCAGAAGCGCGGATTCCCTTCCGCGCGCGAGTTTATCGCGGACAGTCTGGGAGACCGATCCCAGCGCCCCGTAGATTCCATCAAGGGAGCCGTATTGAGCCAGCAAGTTTCTCGCCGTCTTATCGCCTATGCCGGGCACGCCGGGTATATTGTCAACCGAGTCGCCGACCAGGGCGATGTAATCGGCCATGGCTTTCGGCGCGAAACCGTATTCATCCCTGAACAACGTCTCGTCATACATCTTGAATTCGGAGACGCCCTTCGTCGGGCGCGCCATTCTGACATTGCCGCACAATATCTGGAGCAGGTCCTTGTCCGCCGAAAAGATCAGCGCCTCCGAGCCCTCCCCTATCGCCGACGCCGTCGATGCGATCATATCATCCGCCTCCACCCCATCACGGACGAAGACCGGATAGCCCAGCGCGGAGGCCAGCTCAAAGATGAGGGGCATCTGCGTCTTGAAGTCGTCGGGCGTGGGACGTCTGCCCTCTTTGTATTCCCCATACATCTCGCTGCGCGCTGTCGGCCCCTTGGGGTCGAAGAAGAGTCCGATGCCGTCGGGCCGCCACTCGTCCAGCGCCTTATGCAGCATATTGAAGAAGCCCAACACGGCGTTCGTGGGCGTTCCGTCCGGGGCATTCATGGCGGGCAGAGCGTAAAAACCCCGGAACGCCAACCCGTGACCGTCGACCAGAAGATACCTTTTCGGTTTCGAATAATCGCTTCGCATTTACAAGTCCCCCATAACCGTCAATAATGTATAATCGAAGACGGTTTCATTCATTATAGACGTTATGAGGAGGATTTACATGCACACGAACGGAAACGAAAGGGTGCGTTTCGCGCCGAGCCCGACCGGCGCGCTTCATATAGGCGGAGCGCACACGGCGCTTTTCAACTGGCTGTGGGCGCGGCATACGGGAGGAACTTTCATACTCCGCATAGAGGACACCGACCGCGAGAGATCGACGGCGGAATACGAGCAAACTATCATGGACGGCCTCAACTGGCTTGGGCTCGACTGGGACGAGGGGCCGGACAAGGGCGGAACCCACGGCCCGTACAGGCAATCGGAACGAATGGACGATTATACCCGCGCCGCGAACTCGCTCGTCGAATCAGGGCACGCGTATCGCGAAGGGGCTGCGGTCATATTCAGGGTTCCGCGCGGAGAGACCGTCTCGTTCGACGACGTGATCTACGGGGAGATAACCGTCGCGAGCGAAAAGGCGTCCATGAACACGGACGGTTCGATCAAGGACATAGTGATGATAAAGAGCGACGGCACGCCGACGTACAACTACGCCGTCATGATCGACGACCACAGGATGGATATTACAACCGTCATTCGAGGCGAGGATCATATCGCAAACACTCCCAAGCAGATTCTTATGTACCGCGCTCTCGGGTGGACGCCGCCGCGCTTTGCGCATCTCCCGATGATACTCGGCGAGGACAAGAAGAAGCTCTCCAAACGCCACGGCGCGACAAGCGTGTTCGAGTACAACGAAATGGGCTACCTCCCCTGCGCGGTGTTCAACTTCCTCGCCCTGCTGGGTTGGACGCCGGGCGATTGCGTCGAGATATTCGACCGTGAGTTCGCCGTTTCGAAATTTGAACTGTCCAGGGTAACGAAGAAGCCGGCCGTATTCGACATGAAGAGGCTCGATTTCGTGAACCAGGAACACCTGAAGGCTATGGATCCGGCGACGCGGCGGTCGGTCATCGAGCCGTTCTGGCGCGAAATGGGATTAAAAACCGAGAACTTCCCGGACAAATTCCTTGAGGACGCCCTCACTCTCATGGGCGGCAGAGGAAAGACGACCAGGGAGCTTGCCGACTTCAGCGACTACTTCCTCGACTTCGACGCCGTGAAATCGCGCTACGCCGCCGACGACACAGACGCGGAACAACGCGAACAGATCGCCGGATGCCTGGGCGAGATGATGGAGCGTTTCGGCTGCGATGAATGGAACGCGGAGAAATTGGAACAGTTCGCGCGTGAATGGTGCGAGGCGAAGGGCGTGTCACTGAAAGGGATAGCCATGCCTATGCGTTTTGCCCTGTCGGGCCGGAAGGTCAGCCCCGGAGTATTCGAGATAGCCGCCCTGCTGGGCCGCGAGGAGTGTAGGCGCAGGCTGGCGCATTATAACTTTTTGCCTGCATAGAGGGGATAGTTATGTACAAAAGCAAATATCCGAGCGACGCTAAAGCGAAAGAGATGATCTGCGCCATAGGCAGAAAGATGTACCAGAAGCAGTTCGTGGCGGCAAACGACGGCAATCTGACGATGCGGGTCGGCAAGGACGCGATCATAATGACGCCCACCGGCGTAAGCAAGGGCGACCTTGTACCCGACATGCTGATCAAGGTCGATCTGGACGGCAATGTCCTCAGGAACAGTGGAAACGCGCACAAACCCACCTCGGAGATGCCGATGCACCTCCGCATTTACAGAGAAGAAGACGACATCATGTCGACAGCTCACGCTCACCCGGTCTTCCTCTCCTGTTTCGCAATCATGGGCGCGGAACTGGACCTGGCGCTGACCACCGCGACTGCGGCCCTTTCGGGGAAAATACCGGTCGCTCCGTACTGCAACCCGGGCTCGCGGGAGCTTGCCGACTCGATCGGCCCTTACGTAAAGGATTACGGTATAGTCCTGATGGCAAACCACGGCCCAATATCGTGGGGTTACTCGCCTCTCGAAGCGTGGCACATCCTTGAGGAATCCGAAAACTACGCCAAAATCGCCATAATCCAGAAGTACATATTAAAAGAATACCGCCCAATCTCGAAAGCTCAGATCAAAGAGATCGCGGATACGCACGGCATCGTGATAAATCCCAAACGCATGGTCGACGCGCCGGACGTCACCACCAACACGGAGCGCGGCACGTCGCTGGCCGGCAAGCCCGTCCCAAGCGTCACGATCGACGACGAATCGGTGGAGCGCATCGCCGACGCGGTGATAAGAAGACTCGCGCTGATGTTTGAGTGAGTTTCTATTCCGATTCCTAATCAGTCTTTTTCCAGTGAATGAATCGCAAGCGAGTGAAATTCGTCGCTTGCCGCAGAGCGGTCGACGCAGAATTTCCCTTTTTCGTTTTCCAGTATCTCCCGTATCCGGGCTTCGTCCTCCCGGATTTCGGGACAGCCGCCGGCGGACCTCTCGACCCATTCGATGGCTTCCCTCGCAACAGCGTAACTTTGAGGCGAGGTCGCGAGCCTGTAGTAAACCCACTTGCCATCCTTGCGCGCTTCAATGAGCCTGGCTTGTTTCAGCACGGAAAGATGCTTCGAAGTAGTAGATGGGGAAAGGTCGAGGAACGCGGTAATTTCGCAGACGCAAAAACTATGGGTTCGGAGCGCCATTAAAATACGCACCCTGTTTTCGTCCGACAGGGCCTTGGTAATGTTCATGAAACTCATGAAATGCACAGGCTGCGCCCCCTTCAAAAATGCGCGGGGCTGCGGACTAATCCGCCTCCCCGCATCAAATCCAGTCGGGACGGTTACTTTTCCCCGGCTATTTTGAGTACCTGTCTGCCCCTGTAGTGGCCGCAGCTCATGCAAGCGCGATATGTCTGCACGTCCTCGCCGCATTTCGGGCACACAGTCGTCGGAACGGCTGAAAGGGCCCCAAGGAACTTCGCTTTGCGTTTATGTGTCCTAGCGTGTGAAATCCTGCTTTTCGGAGTCGCCATCGTAATCCCCCCTTAACTCGCGTCTGCGTCTGACGCCAACAATGTGAATTTATTACATTAATTTCTTTAACACTTCAAGCCTCGGATCAATGCCGTCCTCCGAACAACCGCAGCATATATCGTTGCGGTTTGTCCCGCAGACGGCGCACAACCCCCGGCAATCCTCCGCGCACGACACACGTTCCGGCAGGTTCAAGATCATCGTCTCCCATATGTAAGGCGTCATATCGATCTCGGCCGTGCAAGGCTCCAGCCTGATTATGTCCGCCTCGCCGTCGGGTTCGCCGTCTTCGTCATCCCCCGGACGCAATGAGAAAATATACCTCATATCTCCTTTAATTGCAATACCGGTTTCCGTAAGACAGCGATAACAGGGAACGCAAAACCCGCAATCCAGTTCTACGCGCACCACTATATCGCCGCTCGCCCAAGCCGCAGTAACGAGCGCGCACAGCGGACCCGACGGAGTGTAGTCCTGCCCCCAGTACTCCACAGCCCCGTCAAGCGTTGCCTCGAACTTCCTTGTGTGCGGCTCGCCGCTCCTGCGGATGTCGGAAATAATTATTCCGCAATCCCAATCTGCGGGCGGTTCGACGAGCTTTGTCACTTGCCGATAAGTTTCAGCGTGTCGCGGGCGATCATGAGTTCCTCGTTGGTCGGTATGACCATCACTTTCACGGGGGAATCCGGAGCGCTGATGATCTCCTCTTTGCCTCGGACTGTCTTGTTCTTTTCCGCGTCAAGCTTTACGCCCATGAATTCAAGGCCCTCAAGCGAGCCTTCCCTCGCAATGGCGCTGTTTTCGCCAATCCCGGCGGTGAAGATTATCGCGTCGACGCCTCCCATGGCGGCCGCGTAAGCGGCTATATGTTTCTTGACCGATCGCGTCAGCATCTTCAACGCCAGTATCGCGCGTTCATTGCCTCGCTCCGCTTCGGCCTCCACGTCGCGGAGGTCGCTCGATATACCGGAGACGCCGAGCAATCCGCTCTCCTTGTTAAGGATGTCGCTGGCGCGCTTTGTGCCTCCCTCTTTGTCAACGAGGAACAGCGCGACCGCTCCGTCGATGTCTCCGCACCTTGTCCCCATCAGCACGCCGGGAGATGTGCCGAGGCCCATGCTCGCGTCCACGCTGCGCCCGCCGTCCACCGCCGTCAGCGAGCTGCCGTTGCCCAGGTGGCAGGTTATCAGCTTCAGTTCGGCGGCGGGCTTGCCGAGCAGTTCGACCGCCCTGTCCGTTACGAACCAGTGGCTTGTGCCGTGGAAGGAATAGCGGCGTATCTTATCTTCTTCATAATATCTGTAGGGGATCCCGTAGAGATATGCCTCGGGAGGCATGGTCTGATGGAACGCCGTATCGAAGACGGCAATGTTCGGCAGGCCGGGCAGATTTTGTTCTATCGCGTTTATGCCCGCCAAGTTCGCGGGATTGTGCAGGGGCGCGAGGACGATGCACTCCTTTATTGCCTCGATGACCGATTCGTCCGCGATCACCGATTTGGCGTACTTCTCGCCCGCGTGTACGACCCTGTGGCCGACGGCGGCGAGCTCCTCCAGGCTGCGCAAGACGCCGAAATCCTCGCTGGTCAGGAGGTCCAGGACTATCTTTATCGCGAATGTGTGGTCGGGAATTTCACTCTCGCGGGTCGTTTCACCGATGCCCTCGCTCGAATGTTTTATGCGGGAGCCCTCGATCCCTATCCTCTCGACAAGCCCCTTTGCCAGTATTGTCTCGCCCTCCATGTCGAACAGTTGATACTTCAAAGACGAACTGCCGCAATTCAACACGAGGATGTTGATACTATTACCCATATCGATACGCGCCTCCTTGTCATAAGATATAGTATGATGAACTTATTATTATGCGCGGAAGGGAGCTGTGCAACTCTTGAAAATCGCGGGGATCACAGCCGAGTACAACCCACTTCACGACGGTCATCAATATCATATCAGGAAAACGCGACAATGTACCGGGGCGGACGCGATTATTGCGCTGATTTCGTCAAATTTCACTCAGCGCGGAGAACCCTCGATAGTGGACAAGCGCGCCCGCGCGATTATAGCCACCGCCTGCGGGGCGGACCTCGTCCTCGAACTGCCGTGCGCCTTCTCGTGCCGCAACGCCGGAATATTCGCGAACGCCGCGGTGGATATCCTCAGCGCTACGGGAGTGGTGAACGTCATTTCTTTCGGAACGGAAGCCGGAGACGGAGGAGTAAAAACATTCGAGGAGATCGCTCGCGTCCTGAACGACGAGCCGGTTGAGTTCAAAGAAACGCTGAAAAAAAACCTGGACGAGGGACACTCGTTCGTGCAGTCGCGCAGCATTGCCCTCGACGAATTGATTCCGGGCGCGCTCGCGCTGCTATCGACGCCGAACAACAATCTGGCGCTCGCGTATATAAAGAGGATAATGGAAAAAAAATACGCGATGGAGACACTGCACATTCAAAGAGAAGGAACCGGCTTTCACGAAAAGGAATCGAAGCCGGGCGAATTCGCGAGCGCATCCTCGGTCCGCGCGATGATCGAAAGGGAAGGAGCCGAAGCGGCGCGTGGATCGATACCCGATGTGTGCGCCGATATTTTGAGCGCGGAGATCGGAGGAGGCCACGCGGTAATAGGAAGCGGCCGATTGTGGAGGGCGGTGAAGCAGGCCGCGCTCCGTTCGTCGCGGGATGACATGTCCGACATAGCGGAAATGCGCGAGGGCATGGAGAACAGAATGAGGCGCGCCGCATACGAGGCCTCGTCGTTGGATGAGTTCGTGGACTTCTGCACAAGCAGGAGATATACGGCGGGAAGGATCAAACGCTACTGCGTCCACCTCCTGTTGAATCTGCGAGACGGGCGAAGCAAAAAATTTCAGGAGCGCGGTCCCGCCTACATCAGGGCGCTCGCCGCAAACAGCGTGGGGCGGGAAGTTCTCAGGCTCATGAGAAAGAGGGCGACGCTGCCCCTGTTGTCGAAGCCGGCGGGACGCGTTACGCGTTACGCGTCGGAGATAATGAACTTCGAGCGCTCTTCGTCGGAGATGTGGGAGACGCTGACCGATTGTCCTAGACACAACGCCGAATCGCGAATGCACGCGATAATGAGTGAAAAATAATTCAGCTTGCTTTTTTACTGTTTTTATTTATAATAAAAAACTGTCAACGTGTACGTTGTCTTTATTAATAAATTAAAAGGAGGATTTGCAATGAAGAAGGTATTTTCGCTTGTCATCTCTGTTTTGTTGGTTCTGTCGATGGCCGCCGTTTCGGGCGCCGCCGACGTGGTGAGGGTAGGCGTGTTTGAGCCGGCATCCGGCGATAATGGCGCGGGCGGAAAACAAGAAACTCTGGGCATTCAGTTCGCCAATTACGAGACTCCGACTGTAGAAATCGGAGGCACGGAATATCAGGTTGAACTAGTGATTGTTGACAATCAGTCGTCCACAGCGGTTGCCCCATCAGCGGCTCAGACCTTAGTGGCGTCGGGCGTTTCACTGGTTCTCGGCTCCTACGGTTCCGCAGTCAGCATCGCCGCGTCCGACGTGTTCGGCGACGCGGGATTGGCCGCTATCGGCATTACCTGTACAAATCCCGCGGTTACTTTGGGCAACAGCCACTATTTCCGCATTTGCTTCCTCGATCCCTTCCAAGGCACCGTTTTGGGAAATTTCGCGAAAGAACAGTTCGGCGCGGAAAAGGCTTATGTGTTAGCAAAACTCGGCGATGATTACTCCGTCGGCCTGGCGCAATACTTTATGGAAGCCTTCGGCCGCGAAAATTGCGTTTACGAAACTTTCCCGGACGGCACATCCGATTACAGTTCCTACGTGGCAAGCGCGAAAGCCAATAACGTCGACGTTTTCTTCGCACCCACCTCGACCGAAGCGGCGGCCCTGATCATCGACCAAGCGTTTATCCAAGAGCTTGGCGCGCCGATTCTGGCTGGCGACACATGGGACTCCAACGTCGTACTTAACGCGGCGCGGGGCAAAGACATCAGGGTCTACGTCACCACCTTCTATCAGGAAGGCGGAGCTCCCGAATTCGACAGCGGCATAAAGACATGGATCAATGCTAACCCCACAGCGATGGCAAACAACGGCGGAGATGATAAAGTAGCCGCTGTTACCGCCATGGGCTATGACGGTTACCACGTGGCTCTGGAAGTCCTGAGAATGGCCGGCTCCACCAACGCGGCGAACGTCCTGGCGGTCACGCCCAACCTCGACTTTACCGGCATTACAGGCCCCATAGCTTTCGATGAAAACGGCGACGCGAAGCGCGACACGGCGTTCGTTAAGTTCTGTGACACCGAAACAGGCGAATGGGTATTTGTAGCGCAGCAAGGCGTTAATTAGACCCGAATATCGGCAAACCCATCGGTCGGCGCGGTATAATCCCGCGCCGACCGTGCCGAAGAGCTTTGGAGGGATGGATTGAGTGAGCCCTTTCGATGTTGTTATGCCTTATATTTGGGCGGGTGTTTCCGTTGGTGGGCAGTACGCGCTTATCTCGATAGGATATACCATGGTCTATGGTATATTGCGGCTCATTAACTTCGCCCACGCGGACGTGTTTATGGTATCCGGTTTGCTGATGGTATATCTTTCGGCTTCCCTGCCTATTTTTATGGCGATTCCGATAGTTGTCCTGCTGATAGTGGTTTTAGGATTTACCATAGAGAGGGTGGCTTATAAGCCGTTGCGGCGGGCTCCTCGTATGTCCGTAATGATCTCCGCCATCGGAGTCAGTTATCTGCTGCAAAATCTGGCGCTTTATATAACCGGCGGATTAAATAAGAATTACCCGGCCATTCCCTGGATCTCCGATCAAATTAACGTTTGGGGCTTTGCCATGAGACGCGTTACGCTCGTCACCCCGATTTTAGTGTTGGCGCTGGTTATCGGCCTTATTTGGCTTATTCATCACACAAAGGTCGGCCTGGCCATGCGTGCGGTGGCCAAAGACCTTGAAACGAGCCAGCTCATGGGAATTAAGATCAATTCCGTTATTTCGACGACTTTTGTCATAGGTTCGTTTCTTGCGGCGGTGGGTTCGTTTTTATTTTTTTCCAACTACCCCGGAGTTATTCCCACATCCGGAGCCATGCCCGGATTGAAATCATTTGTGGCCGCCGTATTCGGCGGCATCGGCTCGATACCTGGAGCGGTTTTCGGGGGGCTTTTGATCGGTGTTTGCGAAAGCGTCATCAAGGGCGCCGATACCATTCTTGGGCCCTCAGGCATCGGTTTGCTCAGGACTCCGCTTGAACTGGCCACTTTCTCCGACGCTTTTACCTTTGTGCTTCTTATTTTTATTCTGATCTTCAAACCGACGGGCCTGTTCGGCGAGAAAGCAATTGATAAGGTTTAGGCGGGATAGGCGGGAGTTATGAAAAAAAACAACTCGAACGTCATAATAACGGTTCTTTTGCTGGCTGCGTTCTTTGCCCTGCTCGTCTTCCTGGAATATGTGATCCCCCCCACCGGTCAGATGTCAATGCTTCTGACCGTGCTGAAAAAGAGCGCCGTCTACGCGTTAGCGGCGGTTTCGATGAATTTGCTGAACGGCTTCACGGGCCTGTTTTCCCTCGGCCATGCCGGATTTATGCTGATAGGCGCTTATTCTTACGCGATAGTGTCTATTCCTTTAGCCGAAAGGGTCAATGTTTACAGATATTACGACTGCGCGGTGAATTTCTCATTCCCCGAAATTCTGGGTAATCTCATGGGAGGCCCGGGCATGATACTCGGCGTCTTGACCTCCATCATCCTGGCCGGGTTAGCGGCGGCGGGAGTGGCTTTTCTCGTGGGACTCCCGGTGCTGCGGCTGAAAAGCGACTATCTGAGCATCGCCACCCTCGGCTTCGCGGAGATCATCCGCGCCATATTTCAATGGGGAAGGCTCGGGTCTATTACCAACGGGTCGAATCCCTTGAGGAGTTATGTGAGGCAGAACGCTTTCAGGATTGATATAGGCGGCGCCAATTTCGGGCTCAGCACGCTTTTCCTCGTATCTTTGTCCGCTGTGTGTATCGGCGTTATAGTGCTTTTGGTAAATTCCTCTTACGGCAGGGCTTTTAAAGCTATCCGCGAAGACGAAATCGCCGCGGAGGCGATGGGTATCAATCTTTACAGGCATAAGCAGATGGCCTTCTGTATAAGCTCATTTTTCACTGGCATCAGCGGGGCGTTGCTCGCTATATTTATGGGTACGGTCATGGCCAACAACTTCAGGGCGGCGATGACTTACGAGCTTCTGCTGATAGTGGTTCTGGGCGGCATCGGTTCGATCAGCGGAAGCGTTATCGGCGCGGCGCTCTTTGTATTTTCGTCGGAATGGTGGCTGAGGGGGCTGGACTCCGGAACGTTTTTGGGAATCAGTTCGCCGTTGTTCCGCAACGGTTTCCGTCTTGTGGTGTTTTCCACCATTATTATGCTGGTGGTGCTTTTCTTCCGCAAGGGCATCATGGGGGACAAAGAACTTCCGTATTTGCTGAATCGCCTGAAAGAAAAACTTTTCGCCGGAAACCGCGGCTCGAAGGCAGGTGAGGCCAATGGTTGAAACGGTGCTTCGCCTTGAGGACGTCACCATGCAATTCGGCGGAGTGGTGGCAGTGGATAACTTGTCCCTGGAGGTGAACAAAGGGGAGATCGTGGCGCTCATTGGACCGAACGGCGCCGGTAAAACGACGGCCTTCAACTGTATTACGGGCGTATACGAGCCAACCAACGGAAGAATCACGCTGAAGGGCGAGGTTATCGCGGAGAATCATCCTCAAGGCAGGATGGCTTCCGGCTATAAAGGGCAAAACAACGGCCTCTATACCAAAGTGATAAGCCAAACCCCCGATAAGATAACCCGGCGCGGTATCGCTCGCACCTTCCAGAACATCCGTCTGTTTAAAGCCCTCACCGTTTTCGACAACGTTATGATCGCCAAGCACATGCGAGCCAAACAGAATATTTTTACCGCCACTTTCCGCCTGAACGCGAAAGAGGAAAAACGAATGAGGGAAGAAGCCCTGGCGTTGCTTGAGAAGCAGAATCTGGCTCACTTGAAAGATCATATAGCCTCCAGCCTGCCCTACGGGCTTCAAAGACGGCTGGAAATTGCCAGAGCACTGGCGACAGACCCGTCGCTGCTGCTTTTGGATGAGCCCGCCGCCGGTATGAACCCGCAGGAATCTCAAGAGTTGGCCGATTTTATCCGGCAAATTCGCGACGAGTATAAATTAACGATCTTCCTGATCGAACATCATATGGATTTGGTCATGCAGATTTCCGAAAGGATTTATGTATTGGATTTCGGCGAGATGATAGCGCATGGAACCCCCGACGAGATACGAAACGATCACCGGGTCATCGACGCTTACCTTGGGGTGGTTGAAGAAAATGCTGAGGATTGAAGATTTACGGGTCAATTACGGCGGTATCGAAGCCGTTAAAGGTATTACGCTCGATGTGCCGGAGCATGAGATCGTTACGATGATAGGGGCAAACGGCGCCGGCAAGTCAACCACCTTGAGGACGATCGCGGGGATCGTCAAGTATGCGTCGGGCCGGATTTTTTTCGAGGAGAAGGAAATAACGGCGCTTCCGCCCGACCAAATCGTTGCTAGGGGCATTACCCTGGTGCCGGAGGGACGCAGAGTTTTTCCCGATCTCACTGTGCTTGAAAATCTGAAGGTAGGCGCTTACTTACGCAAAGACAATCTGGAAAGAGATATTCAATGGGTCTATGACCTGTTTCCACGGCTTAAAGAACGTTCATGGCAAGCGGCGGGTACCCTGTCGGGGGGCGAACAGCAGATGCTTGCCGTGGGCCGGGCGCTCATGAGCCGCCCCAAGCTGCTTATGATGGACGAACCTTCCCTCGGGTTGTCTCCGATAATAGTAAAAGGCATCTTCGACATCATAAAAGAAATCAACCGCCAGGGCGTGACCATCCTTCTTGTCGAACAGAACGCCAACATGGCTCTGCAAACCGCCAACACAGCATATGTGCTGAAAACGGGGCTCCTGTCCATGAAAGGCGCCGGCAGGGAACTTCTAAACAACGAAGAAATCAAAAAAGCGTATCTTTCGTGATAGGCTTTCTCCACTGTGGTGCAAGGGAAACGATCTATATTAAATTCTCCTGCCGCTATCTCTTCATAGGCTTTTGCCATATTCTTACGAGCATCTTTGAAATTTTCAATATCCGGATGAGACATATAAAGTCACCCCGTCATTGTCGAGATTTTTAAAAAATCCGTGGTAACGGTCTTTATGGTAAAACGCTTCAAGATCGAATACGTTCGGCGCGATGTGAGTACAACATTCTCCCGTACCCATGTCGACGTCGACGACTATATCACTCACGCGGTCTATGGGATCACCGTTTTCACAGCGGAGGAGAATTAATACATCAGTATCGGAGTCTTCCCGTGCATCGCCTCGCGCAACGGAACCGTACAAAATAACCCTGAGCAGGTTGTTGCCTTCGAGCTCGCGGAGGCGGGCGACCAGTTCATGAAGCGTCCGTTCCCGGATCGCGTCGATCGCGGGAAAACGGGATGGATTTACGATAAATTTTATAAAATCAGTCGCTATCATAAAAAGCCACCTCCCGTCTAATTTTAACCAATTTACGCGTTTATTTCCATCGGCATGATATAAAATACCTGACCTTTATGAGGAAAATGCTATAAGCTTTTCATACGTTTATCCTGACCCGAAAACATAAAGTATATAAACAGATAACTATCACTGTTTTTCGCGCAGTTCAGCAGATGCTAAGTCTTATCTTTTTCGGTTATCAGACGGTAGTAATCTTTCATATAACGATACATCGTAAGAGGATATTCGCCAAATTCCTGACCTAAAGCCTGCTTATACTGGCTCCACATACACCACAAAAATCCGCCCAATGCGACATATAGATATAATCTAATCCATTCTTCTTTAGCCGGTTCGTTTCCGACGTACATGCGCAGCGACAGATCAATGCGATCCTTATCGAACTCCGCGAATATGGCGTACATCGCTACGTCCATAATCGGATCTCCCATTCCGCTGAATTCCCAATCGATAAGCCTGCTTGAGCCATCGGGCAGCATGAGCACATTCACATGGGCGTAGTCCCCGTGGCACAAAACGTCCGGAATGGCCAGTTCATGGCGAATATCCAACAAGTGCCGCACTTTTTCTTTGGTTTCATCGATATCCAAAAAATTTATAGCATTCAGACCTTCAGCTAAAGAAACGTAATAGTCTATCATTTTGTCTATTCCATAATAATTCGGACATGTTATGCCGCTTTCGTGTATGAAGCGAACCTGTTTCATACAGATTTCCAGTTCTTTATCGTTAAACGGATCCACGATCCTTGCGTTTTCGATAAAGCGTGATATTTTTATGCCTGATTCAGCGTCAAAACTTACTACCTCATCGGTTATGCCAAGTTTCCCAATCGCATCATAAACCATCTTTTCGTTTCTCCTGTTGATGAGCTTGTCGGTTCCCGTACCTGGTACGCGATAAACGAAACTTTCGTCTCCAACTGAAAAATGAAAAGAGCTATTGGTCAATCCTTCCTTTATCGGATATATGTTTAGAATTTTTTCCTCCGAAACATTATAAAACTTTGCGATGGATTCCATGATCTTGTTATTCGAGGCATTTCTATAGGTTGGATCAAATAATCTTAATTCTTCTACGTTTTCAAACTCATGCACGTTTCCGGTCTGTTTGTTCATGTAAATAGGCAGTGAATCCAAATGTTCCCTCAAAACATGCTCCCAGTAATAATCTTCCGTTCCCGGCTTATTATAATATTCGGCAACATATTGCCTGAATGTTGCTGAAAATGAAGGCGAAAAATATGACGGCCCCACTACTGCAAAGGCATCTTGTCCGCCGATGGAGATGGTTTCGATTTTTTCCGACAGGGAAGCTTTCACGCACCATTCATTAGTCGGCCCGTCAAAATACAGACATGAAAACCAACTATGAGGTTCGTAGGTATTGAAAATATTCTCCTCTATCCAGTTGTCCGACATCAACAGGTACGAGCTGTCCAGATATCGCAAAACATGGTATAGGCTGGCAAGGTTGTTTTTTGTGGCATATTCCTTGTTGTAGACCAACTTTACGCCGTACTCGTCTATCAGGTAATCAAATTTTTCCTTTTTATAGCCCACAACGATAACAATCTCGTTAATTTCCTTTTCCAGTAACTGTTCGATCTGTCTTTCTATCATGGGCTTGCCGTGAACCTTGAGCAATCCCTTTGGGGTTTCATAGGTTAGCGGTACGCAGCGAGCGCCAAAACCCGCTGATAAAATAATTGCATTTTTAACACGGAACTTGTCAAGATGTGCTTGCCCCGATTCGGTTAAAATCAATCCCCAGCCTTCTTTGTGTGTAAGATATCCGACGGACAAGCATTCCTTTATTACTCTGTCTGCGAGGCCCAGAGAAAGTTTGCAATACGTTGCAATCTCGCGCTGCGTTGCTTCGGGTTTTTCCGCCAATTGCCTGCAAACTGCAATAAAATATTCCGGTTTCATAATTACAACCCCTTCTGTTGACTTTTTATCCGCCTGCGGTTCGGTATTTCAGGTCAATTTTCATCAGCTACTAACTTCCAGTTATCAGCGTTATTTGCATCCCCGCTGATTTCATAAAAAGCCTCTGATGTTAATGCTTCCGAACGGCCGCGTTCGGTCCACCAATCGCCCCATCTATTATAGCGAACGGGGGCGGGCGCTCCGTCAATAATATCAAAGAATGATATGCCGAGGTGATCATGTGGAAGCCCTGCCGCTTCCAAAACGCTCGCCGCGAAATATTTATTGGAAAGTTCACTCCGAGCGTCTGTTTTTAACTCGCCCCTCGCGCCCGCCGGTTTTATTAACAGGCTCGTTGTTGCAATAGTGGTCGCCGTGTCAGCCGCCCCGTGATCGCCAATCAGTATAACAGTTGTGTTATCGTAAACGCCGCTCGCTTTCATATGCTTAAAATAAACGTTCAATATTTCGAAACACGCGCGAGTGGAATCAATAAAATTGCCTCCAGGCATTATGGTATCTTTTTCAGCGTCATAACGATACCCCCACGTTGAGATAGTTCTATCCCAACTCGCATGAGAACAGTTCAAATGAATAAAATTAAAAACTTTTCGCGCGCTGTTCGCGGACATCTCATTTTGCGAAATAAATTCATAAAAATCCAAGTCGCTTCCAACTCCAATCGCAGATTGCTGGTGATTTCCATGGTCATAGCCCACATATAATCCGTTACTAAAGTCAGGGCTGATATCGCCCAAAAAGTAATTCTTTAAAAAATAAGGCGCCAACCTGCAAAATGATAATCTTCTGGTAATTTTCTGTACTCCTGAGTGATTAACTCTAATAGCACCGACTATTTCTAAATTATCAGCCCGGTTTTCAATTTGCTCAAAATTGCTGTAAGTGGACGACCTGTCGATAAGCAGGTTTACGGAATATCCGTTTTCCTTCAGCGTGTCGATGATATTATGCTGTGCCCACGCTTCTTCCCAGTATTCATTAAAGGTCAAACCGCTTGTATAGTAATGCTGCGTTAACATCGTGGTGACCTGTGGAAAGGTTCCGGAATATTCGGAAATGTTGTTTTTATAGAAAGTAAATCCGTCCAGTTGTCCGTAAAGTTCCGGGTATGTTTCAAGCGTTTCCTCCATAT
>Ga0099364_10004029_pt1 | contig 22368 bp, 21 predicted proteins | sample TergutTh196P3_FD_73070 | JGI IMG/M metagenome (GOLD analysis project Ga0099364, IMG submission 73070) | Microcerotermes parvus P3 segment gut microbial communities from Pointe-Noire, Republic of the Congo - Th196 P3 | ecosystem: Host-associated > Arthropoda: Insects > Digestive system > Gut ...
AAATTAAAAGAACTTGCGATGTTTAATCACAGAACGGCATCCTATCTTTATGAAAAATTGAAAGAAGCCGGCATTGAAATAGTCCATGAAGGCAAACCTTTTTTTAATGAATTTTTAATCAGACCCAAGAACACTAAATCTCTAATTGATGAGTGCTTTAAAAAGGGAATAAATCCCGGCCTTGACATATCAAAGCTTTACCCTGAATATACCGGCTGCCTCCTCGTATGCGCGACAGAGATGCTTAGCATGGGCGACATAGACGAGTATGTTCAAATTGTTGGAGACAAAAAATGACAGAATTGATAATTGAAAAAAGTTCACCTGGACAAAATAATTACCAAATCCCGGCATGGCATGGGAAGGATTATAATATTATACCTGAAAAATATATAAGAAAAGATTTAAACCTTCCGGACTGCAGCGAACCGGTGGTTGTAAGGCATTATAATAATCTGTCAAAGATGAATTTTGGCGTTGATAACGGCTTCTACCCTCTTGGGAGTTGTACTATGAAGTATAATCCGAAAATCAATGAAAGAATCTCAAAGATGAAAGGGTTTTCATCAATACATCCATTGGCCGATACCGGCTCTGTGCAGGGAGCGCTTAAAATAATCTATGAGTTAACAGACTACCTGTGCAAACTTACCGGTTTTTCAGGTTTTACGCTTGAACCGGCTGCGGGCTCGCACGGAGAACTTGCAGGCGTTATGGTCATGAACAAATATTTTGAAAGTAAAAATGAAAAGCGAGATACGGTTCTCATACCAGATTCTGCGCATGGGACAAATCCCGCTTCGGTTGCAATGTGCGGCTTTAAGGTGCGCGAAGTTCCCTCAACGAGCGACGGCGATGTTGACATCGATAAACTTATAGAACTACTGGACGATAGTGTTGCAGGCATGATGCTCACCAGCCCTAATACGCTTGGCCTGTTTGACCGCAATACCGTAAAAATTGCAGAGGCGCTGCATAAAAACGGTTCTCTGCTTTATGGAGACGGCGCAAACCTCAATGCAACTGTCGGCAGAGCCCGTTTTTTTGATATGGGATTTGACCTGATGCATATCAACATACACAAAACCCTGTCTTCGCCGCACGGAGGCGGCGGACCGGGATCAGGACCTCTCGGCGTTGCAGAGCATTTGGTAAAATTTCTTCCCGTTCCTACAGTTAAAAAAAACGACGATAGATATGATTTAGTATATGATGCGCCTGAATCTATCGGCAAGGTGCATGGATTTTACGGAAACTTTGGAGTATTTATAAAGGCATATGTATATATAAGAATGCTTGGCTTTGCGGGACTCAGAGATGTGTCGGATACGGCAGTACTGAATGCAAACTATTTAATGTCGCAGTTGAAAAAAATATATCATCTCCCAATCGACAGGAAATGTATGCATGAATTTGTTCTCAGCGACAGCGGACTTCCAAATAACGTAACAACAAACGATATAGCAAAAAGAATCCTTGACTACGGCTTTCACTCCCCGACAGTTTATTTCCCTTTATTGATACATGGGGCAATGATGATAGAACCCACCGAAACGGAAACGCTGCTGTCGCTTGACAATTTTATTGATGTCATGAAGAAAATAAGGATGGAGTGCGATGAAGCCCCAGATATTGTACTTGGCAGTCGCCTGTAAAAAGAGTAGATACTGTTTTGGCGGCCAAAAAGCCCGTACTGACATGGAATGCTTCCGGTGAATAAAAAACCTGAATGGATCAGGTATAAAATTCCGGGCGGGCCGGGTTATCTAAATGTCAAAAGATGCGTTGATGAACTTGGTCTTCATACAATATGCACGGAGGCAAGATGCCCCAATGCAGGGGACTGTTTTTCACTGAGTACGGCAACTTTTCTTATCTTGGGAAATATATGTACGCGGGACTGCCTTTACTGCGCAGTTGAAAAATCTATACCATTGAAACCTGATACAACCGAACCGGAAAGAGTTGCAGAAGCCGTTTTCAGGTTAGGCTTAAAATATGTCGTAATTACATCGGTAACAAGGGATGATTTGGCGGATGGCGGCGCGTCATATTTTGCCGAGACAACAAGAAAGATAAAGTATAGAATACCGGAATGCAAGGTAGAACTTTTAATACCGGATTTCAAAGACAACACAGTTGACGGTCTCGGTATTATTAAAGGCTCAGAGCCTGATATATTAAACCACAATATAGAAACTGTAAAAGGGGTTTTTCAGAAGTTAAGGCCTGATGGGGATTACCTTTCATCATTGAATCTGATAAAAAGAGCAGCCGATATGGAATTTATAGTAAAATCAGGGTTAATGATTGGCTTTGGCGAAACAATAGATGATATTACCGGTACTATGCTTGATCTGTTTGAATCCGGATGCAGCATACTGACAGTTGGTCAATATTTAAGCCCAAGCAGAGAGCATTATGGGGTAGAAAAATATTACCATCCTGACGAATTTGAAGAAATAAGAATGATAGGCGAAAAAATGGGCTTCAAAAAAGTTTCAAGCGCCTCCCATGTAAGAAGCTCGTACCATGCGGAATATTTATTGTGAACAAATTCAGGCTGATAGTTGACCCACCCCTTAGCGGTTCAATAAATATGGCCAAAGACCATGCCATACTGCATGGCGTATCCCATGAAAAACTCCTCCCTGCACTGAGAATATACAGATGGATTGAACCTGCCGTTACTATAGGCTATTCCCAAAATATTAGTGATACGGTAAATAAAGATTATTGTAATGAAAAAAAAATACCAATAATAAGAAGAGAAAGCGGAGGCGGAACAGTGCTGCATCATATGGAACTGACTTATAGTTTTACAAGCCAGCTCGATTCGGGTTTAATCCCTCAATCGGTTGATGACTCATTCAGAAAAATAATATCACCCATAATGAATACTTTAAAAATATTTATAGACGGCGTAGAATATAAACCTTTAAATGATATAATAGTTAATAAAAAAAAAATATCCGGCAGCGCACAGGCCAGGAGATATGGAAGTTTACAGCAGCATGGCACTATAATTATTGATATAGATGATGAAATTTTAACATCGGCGCTTTTTCATGATGAAAACAAATTAAAAAACAGGGGATTTTCCTCGCCGCACCAATCATTGACTTCAATGAAGGATGAAATAAAAAATAAAATAAATAAAGATATAGACGAAAAGTTTATTGAAGAATTTATAACATCCATGATAAGCCGTTTCTCCGAAGAATTTAATATAGATTTTACCGGCTCTGATATTACAGAGTCTGAAAACAGCGTAATGGAAACCCATGCAAAGAGATTTGCATCAGATGAATGGAATCTGAAAAGATGAAAGGAGTGATGTATGAATAGTTTATGTCTAATAGCTGCCGTGCTGCTCAGCATAAATCAAATCCCAAAACAAAAAATTGATGAAAGCCGTTATATTTTAAACGGCCAAAATAATATGCAAAAAATTTATTTTTCTACGAGTTCGGCTTTCAACAGTATGCTTGAAGGAGACAGAGCTTTGGATGATAATGAATCAACATCCTGGGTGTCGGCAAAAACGGGCAAAGATCATTGGATAGAAGTAAATTATGGACTAAAACGCCTAATGACGGGAATTATGGTGCGGCCTGGCAAAAAAGACGGGCTTAAAACTATAAATGGATTTAGGCTGCAATTTCTATATGAAGGAAATTGGTTTGATTTTGCAAAGATAGATTTAAACGATAAACAGACAAGGGCAAACATGAAAAATGATAATGTGTTTATAAATCTTGGCGGAGTTGACGCCAGCACATTCAGGATTTATATTCCCGATTCAGATACTGTAGACGGTTATGCTGCAATATCAATAATTTCCTGTTATATGGGCAGTACAAAAATGAATTGGTTTGATAACCGTTTAAAATCGCTCAGACTTCCAATTAAAAATGCAATACTTCCTGATGACGACGCAAGCTATCCTAATGCGCCTCGGGCATACCGGGGAGGCAGGCACGTCGGACTTGATTTGTTTCACTATTTTGACGGAATCCATTATTCGGTAAGGCCGGTAACTGTGGATACGGAAGTATTTGCATCTTCTGACGGCACAATTATAAGGGCAGATTGGGGTTATACTCCAATGACTGAAAGTGAATGGCGCTACCGTTCGGAGTATACTAAAAGATTTCCCAATACTTTTGTAAAACACGATTTCGGAGGCCGTCAAATCTGGATTGACCATGGGGACGGCGTGGTTACTACTTATAATCATCTTTCAAGGCTCGACAATTCGGTAAAAACAGGTAAAAAAATAAAAGGCGGCGATAGAATAGGGTGGGCCGGAAATTCAGGATTGCTGGGTGAAGCGCAGGGGAATCATGCAGGAATACATCTCCATTTTGAAATATGGGTTGATGGATTTTATTTAGGCTATGAAATGGAACCGGAAACGGTTAGAAAATATATCAAGTGGATATTTATTGATATGAAATAAGATTTTTGTAAAAATGGATAATACTACTACATGAAAACAACAACTCATATTGACAAAATGATTGCAGAGCTTGAAAAAGCCCAAACCCCCGCCGAACATATAATTATGGGTAAAAAATATTTTTATGAATGGATGATAGAACAGGCTCGTACAGGCATCATCTCTTTAGAAAAGAATAAACGAAAATATAAGTTTGCCCATAATGGAATAAAAATAATCTTATGCGAAAGCGATATCCTTGAGGTAGTTCCAAATCCAAAACATATTCTTGAATGATTTTATGCGGCTATATTAAAAATTTATGCTGGCGTATTGCGTATTAACGTGAACCGCTCTTAACAGGCACGTACCCCACATCTGCGATGAGTTGCTGCCCCTCGTTGCTCAGAAACCAATCATGCAGTTTTTTGGCGTTTTCGGAAAGCGGGCGGGCAGTCGCCATGTAAATGGTATCAGTAAAAGGATAGCTGCCGTTGCGAATGTTTTCCACTGTAGGCTCAATGTTGTCAACTGCTATAAGGCGAATTCCGGGAATCGAATACATGACTGTGGCATAAAACCGAAATGAATAGCCGATTGCATGGTCTAAGTTGCGGTAGTTGGCGACTTCGCGGATGATTCCGGCCATTGCTCTGTAACGTTCGGCCTCAAGAGGTTTCTGCATCGATGTTCCGCGCATGACATTCCGCAGCATGGCTGTTTGACTGCCTGACCCTTCATTGCGCTGAAACGCCAATATTTTTCCGGGAGTGCCGCCTACTTTCTGCCAATCATTGATTTTGCCCCTGTATATGTCGCGGATTTGCTCGACACTCAGGTTTGTCACCGAATTCTGTTCATTGACAAGAAAGACGAAGGCTTCCTTAGCAATAGGGGTGAGCGTGTAAGTGATTCCTTTTTCGGCAGCTTCCTTTATTTGTTCCTCAGAGGGAGCAAGGACAAAAATAATATCTGCCTGCCCATCAATCAACGCCTTGTACGCAGCAGGTGTCGTCTCACTGAAACCTACGGCGTCTTCACGAGAGATTTCGTCGTCCTCGCTGCCCTGTATTTTTCTTTCTCGATAGATAGAGTTTGCGGCCGCAGCATAAACCGGAACAAATGCAACTGCGCCGTCTAATTTAGGGTAGTCTCTGTCAATCCGGAGCGTCGGCGGTTTCTTTGGGGAAATTAATTTGTTTCCCCTCGAAAAGGGAGCATAATTTCGTTTTAGTATATCGGAATCGCTCTGCATTCCCAAATATTCTGAGTCAGTATCCAATGCACGGAAGTCGTTTCGCAGTTCCGGGTACTTCGGGTCCGGACGTAAAACACTCTGATACTGCACATAGCTTTGTACTGTAATCATAGAAGCAAGAACAAGAAAGACCGCCAGCGAGTAAAACGCCTTTTTATTGTCCAATGTCCTGAAGTGTTTACCCCGCCATGTTCCGACGGCAAAGCATGCGATAAAAAACAGGTAAGCAATGACGGATAAAATTGGGATAAGCAAAAATATCTGCGAGAATACTCCTAAAAAAAGGAATACAAAAAAAGGCAAAAAAATCCACAGCCCATAAGCGCCTTTAGAAAAATTTCCTCCGTTTGCAAAAGAGATAAGCAACCAGACAACCATGGTGAAGATGATCGGAGCAATAAATGGACCGTAACGCGACAGGAATGTGTCGGGCAGTGCAGCTTTTCCCCCGAATTTAAAAATTCCGTATGCCAGCGCAAAAAAAGCAAGATGCCCAATGGCAGCAACCAAAGACTTCTGTAGGATAGCATTGCCGACACAAGCAAACTGACGTTTAGCAATACCGGCAGAGCGATAAATGTCGCAAAAGATGTGACTTTCCAATATTTCCTATTTGTTGCAATAGCAAAAGCGCTTTTTACTCTATCAAGCCATGCCTTGTAATTATTTGTCATATAATATTTGTCCTTCGTGTTCTGTTGTTTTATAAATATATCCCCTGTCAAGGTTTCTTTATATTTATTTTTTACATATATTTTTTAAATAGTTGAACATCCTATGATTGCCCATACCGCCATTTAGAATATTTTTTTTGATGTGACCTCAAAAAATTAGGCACATTTTTTAAGCAACTGATTGTAATTGAGTTCTATATTGAATAGGACTCAAACTATTTAACCCCTAACTCCGCTCAAGTTAGGGGTTAAATCCCACTACTGGCAACTAATACAGCCTTACCGCTACCTGTCCATTGACGATTCCCAAGCTTTATATCCCACTACTGGCAACTAATACAGGCGATTATTTGCTGGGTATGGACATTTCTTGCTGCTTTATATCCCACTACTAGCAACTAATACACTCAATCAGGCGCAGGCAAAAACATTGAGATAATGCCCTTTATATCCCATTACTGGCAACTAATACCATAATTAAGACGAATCAAATGTTGTCTAAACACAACTTTATATCCCATTACTGGAAACTAATACAAATTAGAGGAATAGGAACAATAGAGGATATTTATGACTTTAAATCCCATTACTGGAAACTAATACCAGATAAATGAGTAGTATCATCAGTAAATTTGTAATCCTTTAAATCCCATTACTGGAAACTAATACCCCATTTACAACCACTGATTCTATCAGTAGTTATGGCAAAAAATCGGCAAAAAAATTCTCGAAGCGGCGGTAGTGCATTACAAGATGTTTGATGTCGGATCAAAATCCTTCCCGATATTTACCCTATTCATGTTATTAAAACCCATAATCTTGAAAAACACAACATAATCCTCCTTTTTATCTATTAAACTTTCGATCTCTCTTTGTAATTTAAAGAGATTTGCCTCTGTAATCTCCCCTTCAAAGACCGATTTTTGTGAATGATGAAGATATTTTCTCATAGTTTTCATTACCTTGGGCAGCCTCTTTTTGCCTGCTGCATCAAGCGTTGAAATATCATAGACACCTATCGCAAACATATTTCACCACCATATTCTAAATGATTTATATTCGTTTTCGCCAAGTATATGCTTTATAAGTTTGTAGAGTTCAAGCCTTATTATCCGCCTGTACGATACTTTCTTTTTTAGCTGCTTATGATAGACTGTTGTATTTAGTTTCTCATCAAACTCCTGTACAACTATCTTTCTTCCGGCTTCCAATAAATAAGCATAGTTCAGTTCCTTATCAAAATGCTTTTTTGTGATTTGATTATTGTTCATCAGATTGAAAATAATCCTATCCGCAAATATAGGCTTAAATATTTCTGCCACATCTAACGCCAGCGAAAACCTTCTGTACGACGGCTCATGGAGGAAACTCACTGTAGGGTTAAGCTGTGTTCTATATATCTCTTTTAACGTTGCCGTATATACAAGGCTGTTCATAAACGAAATAAATGCATTCATCATGTTGTCCGGAGGGTTCTTTACTCTCTTTGTAAAATCTATCTCTTGATTTATAATCAAGGGATAGGTTTTATAATAAATATCGCGGATGTTGCCCTCCATGCCCATCAACGCCGGTATATTTTTTTGTATATCAATGTTTTCAAAGAGCGATTCTATTGTTTCTATATATTCAGAGCATTTATCCTTGTATCTCTTGAGGTTTTGAATTATTCCGTACGCCGCGCCTTTAACAAACTCTTTTGCTATAGCTATTCTCTTGTCGTTTTCAAGATAGTGAGACGACTGTTTTACTATCACATCGCCTGCATTCAAAAACTCCCTCGGATAAAATGTTCCTGAATAAAATCCATAATAATTAAATACATGAAGCATAATATCATGTTGATTTAAAAAATTTAAAAGTTTGGTATTTAAACTTATTTCTCCGAACAAATATATGGAATCTATATTTTCAATCGGTATTGACGTCTTTTGTTCATGTTTATCTTCGTCATTATAGCTAAACATCAAGGTATTATCTTGTCTGCTTAAATTCCCCGATCTGAATATATAGTAGTCTCTCATATTATATACAGCAGAATTCGTAATAACTGCATTTTTTGCATATATTTTTCATTTTCTCGGCCGGCGGCGTTGGAAGCGACTTTACCTTTTCTATATCTTTTAATATATATTCCATTTCTTTTTCATCATCCTCACTAAGGTTTATATTCTCCGTTCTTCTTATCAATGGATAATCTATTTTTCCTGTAAATGTTAAGCCAAAGTCTTTTAACCTGTATAGATAATACTTTAACTGCCATATATGCGCATCTTCTATAGCCTTGGATTTTTTTACTTCATGTATTAATCCTTTATTCACCTCAACAAAATCCAATTTTATTCCATCAAATCCTATTTCGCGCCTCTTTCTGGCGTATGAGCTTTCATGTATTGTTGACCCTATTTCTACCGTCTCGCTTGTGTGCTCCATACTTATATTGTGGCTAAAGAACCAAAGTTTTCTTTTGCATACAAAGTAATAGTTAACCTCTACTCCTGATATATCTTTTGTGGCATGGTTCATGTTGGTTTAATTGTATTTATAGTATAAAATTATTTTCATCTTCTAATTTAAGGCCAGTTTCATCATACTCGAAACGTTTATCAAGCAACATAATATTATAGTCATGATCTAACATAGTTACACCAGTTTTTTTTATTCTACTATTATTTAACCAATAAAATGGAACAGGTACGCTTATATTTTTCAATTGTTTTAAAATTTCAGTTCTACGGAATTTCCTTTCCTTTTTATCTTCAATAGCCTTTACTGATTTAAGTTCTTCGCATAAGTTTTCAGCATCACCTGAAAATTTTGAGGGTATAGCCTCAACTGTAAAAATATCTCTGAAAATCTTTTGCCCTTCTGATTTTAAAATTACATCCCAATCACTGTTAATTATTTCTTCAATATCTTCCCATTCTTTAAGATAATTAGAGTTTATATCTTCCAAAAAATCTTTTGAATAGATTTCTTCAACTATATCGCGTTTCTTTGCTGATTTAAGAAATAAGTTTTCATCTAATGATTTAGATATTTTTTCTATCGAAGCATCTCGCAGTTCTTTCTCATAAATAGATTTAACTCTACTTTCATCAACATTTTCAGCTATATAGATATTATAATCTCCTGAATAATCATTATTTCTATGTCTGTAAATTCTGCCCATCCTTTGTATCAGGCTGTCTATTGTTGCTGCTTCAGTAAATAAAATATCATAATCAATATCTATTGAAGCTTCAACCAATTGAGTTGTAACCCAAATTGCATTTTTAGACTTTTGATAATTTTTTATTTTTTCTTCTTTATGTCCTCTTTCTTTCCAAACAAACCGACCATGTAAAATATCAATAGCTCTTAAATTATTTTTTCTCAGTTTCTCAAATAATTCTTGCGCAGTTGTAACATTATTGACAATCACAAGTATATTCCCTTGCGATGATAAAATTTGATCTTCAAGCTCAAATATAGACTTATCCTTTTCTATTTTTACTTTATGACGTAGTATATGATCATACGTTGAAGGACGATTGCTAAATACATCTACCCCAAGTTCTTCAAATTCTTCTTTAATAAGCTGAGGTAATGTTGCCGTAATAATCAAATACCTTGCACCAAGTTTTTTAGTTTCTTTTATTTGATGCAGTATAGGAACAATCTGCTGCGGTGAAAATCCCTGTATCTCATCAATAATAATATCACTATATGACAGCGTTGCATATATTTTTTCATAAGCGAAATACTTAAAAACAGCCGTGAATAACTGATCCGCAGTTGTTACGGTAACAGGTTTTGCCAACATTTTTGTGGATTCATATTCTTTAATAATACTATGGTCGTCTTCATTATTTTTATCAAGAAGATAAAACATGCCGCTGGAATGCAGCAATCCTACTGTATTTTCAGGGTAAATTTTTTCAAATGTTTCAAACATTGCATTTGTTGATGTTCTATTTGGCAAAACATAAAACATCTTTCTTTTTGACCAAAGAACGGCAAGTCCCGTTTTCCCAAGTCCTGTATCTGCTACAACTGCAATGTTGTCTTTATCTTTAAATTCTTTTTGAAATTCTCGCAGTTCTGCTTTTTTATTTTCTTTCAATAAATAATTATAAAATAATTTTTCTCTATCTTCAATAATAGGCGGATCTTCAACTTCTATACCGGCCGATGCCGCATAATCGCATCTATGGAGAATGCCTTTGATATAGATATATTTCTTTTTGTTTAATCTCTGTTCTTCGTTTTTCTCTTTAAATAGATTAAGATATTGTTGTTTATTTTTATCCAAATAACTATAATAATTTTTATACCATAGTTCATTTATATTACCATTGCTATTTAATGACAACCAATCCAAAAACTTTAATTTTGGCTTTAGATCTTTTTCAAAAACATCATTAAAGTTTTCTTCTGAAAAATTTATAGGCCGCTCGTGGTGAAAGGCGACTGAATAAAAAAGAGGGAAAAAATCGGCATCATCAATATTTTCCGGAATGTATCCTGTTGAAAGAAAGCCATGAGGAATCTCTCCGGAAATAGACCTTTTATTTAATTCAATTTTCTTTTGAAATTTTCCATTATATTTCCCAAGGTCGTGGATCCAACAGGCGATTTCGGCAATATTCCAAATATTATCTGATATCATCGGGTTGTTTATTATACTTTTCAATCTCCTGCATTCATTAACTACTTTTAATGTATGTTCTTCAATAGTTTCCTTTAATGCGCCCTTGTTATATGATTTTGCAAAAAATTTACTCATAATAAAATTACATCAAAGATATAAGATCAACAACACGTTCATCGTTACTGTCCGAATTATCAAAGAAAAAAGTTCCTTCGCTAACTGTACAGTTATCAGACAAACAAAGAACATTTTTCTTTTTAAAGTTTCTGATTTTATTATTTACTTCATAGGTTGTCGGTATCCTTAAATAAGACCCATTCATACTATCTAAACCTTTAATATTCTCTTCACTAAGATAAGTGTAATAATTAACCAGATGACTATTCCTGGCTGAAAATTTTTTCTTCGCTAATTCAATATAATCACTGAATTTTATTTGAGCTAAATCTTCATATCTTCCAAGCGATGGGTATATTCTGAACAAATTTTTCTGAAAATCATTGAGTAATCTTTCATCGGCATGGATATAGATATTAAGATCTATTGAAGAAATGAGAGTCACATAAGTCGGGGTTCTGTTCTTTAAGTCCTCTTTTATTTCTTCAAAATTATTCATATTGCCAAGTTTAATCATATGCTGTAAGTCATGCGTTAAACCTGAAATAACTCCTGATACTCCAATTTTCAAATCAGCAATTGTTTCTTCATAGTATGCATCTTTATCTTCTGCATCTATGCTGTTATATATCCATCCCTTTATCATTGAAAATGACGGCAACGGATAAGTTTCAAGAAAGTTATATGAATAGGCTTTCCTGTAATTTACAAGTTCCTGATATAACTTTATCTTAAAGACTTTCATAATATTTTTTTACTTTTTCTTTTTGTTTATTAAAAAAATCTTCTATACTTAGGACAGTTATTCCCTGTATTTCTTTTTCAAAATCATTTACAAAGAAACTATCCACTCTTCCTATCATTGTATCTCCTTTAATTGGCTCTGCTGTCGATGATAATATCTTTGTGTCAATAGAGGGCTTGCCATCTTTTGATTTATTGAGTTTTACTCTGCCCAGAAAATACGGATTTTTAATCGGATATACCCCGCCAATAATAAAAACAGGATTAAAACTTTCTATACGGCTTTTGATTTCTCTGTTTAAAACTTTGATTACATCAAGTACGCTATTAACTCTCTCAATTCTCTCTTTATTGGAGATAACCACTTTCCCATCTTTATCATCTTTTCCAATACGATTGAGATCAATCGTAACGGTATATGTATATAATGAGCTATGTGTTTCTAATTGAAATGGATCCGGATTTTCATTGCTTCTTTTAGCAAAATTATGATTTGCCGCAAATTCAATATCATCATGATAAGGCTCTAACGATATTGCCGGGCTAAATCGCACAACTGCCGGACGTGAATCACTCCCGCCTTTTTCTCCGGATTGACTATCTTTCTTTTTTGTTTTCATATACCCAAAAAGGTCTGCTTCTGCATGATCTTTTATGTTAGCCTCAGGAGCAAACTGAATCACTCCTTGCGATTTTGAAAGCGGTGCGGATATTTTAGTTTTATTATCAATCATTCTAAACACATCATATCGCAATGCTTGCCGCGAGATAAATGTATATTGCTTATTGTCTCTTGTTAATTTTTTTAACTCAGAAATATTCCCTAAGCCTTCCCCAAAATTAGCGCTGTTTGCATCAAATATTACACTAAATGTTAATCCGTTATTCATTATCTTCTCCATCCTTATTATTTTTATTAGTTTCATCTTTTTTATTGATTTCATTCAATAGACCATTGATAAAGCTATACCCAAATGCATTAAAAGTTGCTTCACTATTCATACTTTTAATTACTGCAGCAGGGGTTTGCATTCCATAAGCCATATGAATACGCATGAATAGATTCAGGAACGAATTGATATCGCCTGTTTTTTGATACATTAAAAATTTGTGAACCAATCCTTTAATCTTATTTTCATGATTCTGCTGTTTAATTTTTAATGCTAACTTTCCCCCATGCCCATAAACATAATAGTTTTCTTCTTGGCTCATAAGATTCTCCTTCATTTTTATTTTTTGAAAATAACTTAAAATAATATAATTTACATTCTGCAATTGGTTTTTTATATATAGCGCTTCTTTGGTTTCACTAAGCGCTTGTTTTACAAGTATTTGTAAAAAATCATAATTCAAGTGATTATGCAAAATTTTTTCCAAAATTACCGCGCCAATATTGTTCTGAGAATCATTATATTTGAATTTAGTTTTAGATAAAGAATTTAATTTTTTAAAAATTTTTTCTTCCTGTAAAAATACGGCTGTCTCTCTTGAGATATAAAGCGAATGAATTTTTGGGTAACTCTTATCAAAATTTTGAATATCTATAAGAACCGTATTTTGAAGTTTATAAGTCGACTTCTGATTCTCCGCTACAATAAGATCAGAGAGAAAATCTATGTATGAAGTACTTTTCTCAGAGGTTTTTGAAAATTTTAAAGACAATTTTCTATTAGCCGAGCAAAGATCAACTATGGAACTATCTTGATTGCAAAATAAAAATTTATAATTCTTGCCTTCGCTTATATTTGTAAAACCTGCAAATGAACACCAATAAATAAGTTCGTAAATTTCATTAAGAGGCAGTTCCTTTGAGCCATCTAACCAGAAATAATTATCACTACCGGGGTGGCCAAAGAACGGAACAAGTCCTGAATCATATTTACTTTTTTGTCTTGCTTGTTCGCCGCTAATTACACACCTGTTTTGTTTGTCATATTTGACTTCATTATTAATAATAGGTTCTATAATATTTTTATAAAAATGATCTTCTTTTGAACCTTTAACGGATACATTTAAAAAACCAGATTGTCTTTTAATACCTGTTTTAGCATTTGCAAAATAGTTTGATAAGTAGAACTGCACTTCGTTCTCGAAAAAATCTTTATGATATGGCTTGTGCTTCAGTACGGTGAGTAAATTATCTATTTTTCCTATAAGTTCTTTAACATCATTATTAAAAGTTTTATCTTTTAACTCGGCCCCTAGTTTTATAGTTTCTTTATAATGAATTTCATATTTCTTTTCTAATAAGGAGAAAGAGCCTTTGTAATTCCATTCATTTGTTATTTGCTTTTTAAGACTTTCAATTTCTTTTTCATTTGTTGTTTTTTCGTAGGACGCAATCAATTTCTTTATGTTCTGAAGGCGTTCAATATATCTGCCGTATCTGCCATAAAGTTTAGAAGCCTTTTCAAAAAATAGTTCCGCAAAATTTCCATTATCTGCTAATACATCATTATCAAACTCAAGTTTGTTATGCGATATTGATATTCTGCCATTTCTTAATCTAAATTCATGTTCTTCTTTATAAAACTGTTTCTTTTCTTTTTCGGTAAGTAAAATATCAAGAAAACCGACAATACCGGCATTTATCATCCAATTATCAAGGTAAACCTCATATCGTTTTTTTTCTTTCAAATCCCCCCGCCCTCCATTTCATCAATATCTTTCACCACATTCACCATGCCGAAACCTTGACTTCTGCGAGCGCCGATGCCGGCATCATAAATAAGCTTTAAAACTTCTGCAGGCGCTTCTATCCTGAATGTTCCGGATGTGGCCTGAATAATTTCTTTATAATGATGTATCTTCACGATTCTGCAATTTACCGGTGAAAATTTGAATTCGTCTCTTGTAAAATCATAGCTGTCATTTATAAAATCTTTGCATATTCTTTTTATTGAATGATAAAGGTTCTCTTCAAAATCTGCGTCACCGAACGTTAAATACCTTGAGTCCTTTTTATTTTTGTCATTCCTCTCAGTCATATTTCTGACAATCATTGGAGACATGGTTTTAAATGATGCAACCCTTTCATTAAATGAAACTTCCTGCAATAATCTGAAATGTTTAAGCTCAATACCGCTTCCGAAGAGTTTATAGTCTGGAATATTCAGCAGGGAGTTATAAAAATTAATAAGAACAATCGGGTCAGACGAAGATATAAAAAGTCCCGCCTTGAAATCTGAAATATCGTTTGAGATTTGAAGATAGTTATTATTTTCTCCCTTGAAAGATTGAACGTCAGGCAGATAAACGCTGAACGTGAACGGTTTGGATGAATTTGCTTTTGGGTCTCCCCAAAGTTGATTATGCAATTCAGGGTTATTCGCTTTAATGGCTTCTTTTAGAAGCGAAACAACATTCCTTCTGTAATTAGTTGGGATATTGGATTGAGGTCTATCAATAAAAAAAATATCCGCCGAAAATCTCATATTGCCACCCTTGGTTTAAGATTTTTGGTAAAAAAATACAACGTTAGAGACATAATATATAACCGGGCAATAAAAAAGCAATTCTTTTTTGAATCGGGTTTTCTTACACATCAATCCTCATTTGTTTTTTGGAGTAACTTAAGATTATACCATTTTAACCTAAAACATATAACATTTACCGTTTCATACTTTCAATCGCGCAAGTTTTCTGTGGGTATCAGCGCGTTTCCCTCTTCACATACCGCTAAAAACCATGAAAACAACCTATAGTAAAGTAAAAGAATGAGTATAAGAAGGACTGTACAAGAGTCGGCATCACCGGCGACCCGTACACACAAATCCCGCAAAAATGAATATAAAAAATAGTTGCATTAAAAACAAAGTTTTTTTATCAGTCTGCGGTATGCTTATAGATAACTTCAAAAGAGAACACGACTACCTGAGGGTATCCGTCACCGACAGATGCAATCTCAGGTGTACGTATTGCATACCCAATGAGACATTTGAATCTTTAGACCATAATGAAATCCTGCGAAATGAGGAATTTGTTGAACTTATATCGATCTTTGTCTCAATGGGCGTAAGAAAGATTCGTTTCACCGGCGGCGAACCGCTTGTCCGCAGGGGTTTTACTGATATTCTGCGCCGCACCAGAGATATTGACCCGAAACTCAAGCTGGCAGTTACAACTAACGGCGTTGCTCTGGGGAATTATCTTGACGAATTCAGGGATATTGGCATAGAAAAAATCAACATCAGCCTTGATACTCTCTCAAAGGAACGTTTCGCAGGGCTTACAAGGCGCGACTTTTTGCCTGATGTTCTGGCAAATATCGAAAAGGCTTTGAACTATGCCGCGTTTGAAATAAAATTGAACGTGGTACTCCTCAAAGGAGCTTTAGACGAAATTGATGCGTTCATAGATTACTGCCTCAAGCGGAATATTGTCCTGCGTTTCATTGAGAGAATGCCGTTTCAGGCAGAAAACGACGGGGATGCCTTCATATCGTCCGATATTTTGCTCGGCGAGCTTGCCAAACGCGGCGAACTTATCCGCGTGAAAAGCAAAGATACAGCCGTTGCGTTATACTATGATCTTTTAATTCCGAACAAGGGAACCGTACATATCGGGGTAATTCCTACAATGTCGCACAAATTTTGCAGCGCGTGCAACCGGTTAAGAATAACGGCTAATGGATTGTTTAAAACATGTCTTTTGTCTTCAAGCGAGTACAATATCAAAACTGCTATGCGCAACAGCGCAACGCGGGGCGAACTTCAAAATATCATCACAAATGCCCTTGCACAAAAAGGGGCAGAGCATCTTCTTGACTATAAACGCATAACTCCTGTAAACAGGATGATGTCGAGAATAGGCGGCTAAAAAAACGTCAAAATTTGAAAGCAATACATATGTTTTCATTAATTTAATAAAAGAGGGATGACAAATGAAATTAAGCATAGTTGGAACGGGTTATGTCGGCCTTGTATCAGGAACTTGCTTTGCCGAAATGGGCAACACAGTATATTGCGTTGATACGGACGTAGAAAAAATTAACGGTCTCAAAAACGGACAAATACCAATTTACGAGCCGGGTCTTGAAGACCTTGTCTTTTCAAATGTCAAGCGTGGCAATCTGCGCTTTACCACAGAAATCAAAGAGGCTCTCGAAAAAACCGATGTTATTTTTATCGCAGTAGGAACGCCCACTGGCGAAGACGGGAGCGCCGACTTAACGTATGTGCTTCAGGTAGCCAAGTCAATAGGCGAATTTATGAAGCATGATATGATTATTGTCGATAAATCAACGGTTCCCGTAGGTACGGCCGACGAGGTGCGCAAAACAGTCCAGGCCGAGCTTGACAAACGCAAAGTATCTTATAAGTTTCATGTCGTAAGCAACCCGGAATTTCTCAAAGAAGGCGCCGCAATTGAAGACTGTATGAAACCTGACCGCGTCGTAATAGGCGCCGACAGCGACCATGCGTTGTCTGTAATGAAGGACCTGTACGCTCCGTTTACGATGAATCATTCGCGTTTTGTTGCGATGGATGTCCGCAGCGCCGAGATGACCAAGTACGCAGCTAACGCCATGCTTGCCACGAAAATCAGTTTTATGAACGAGATTGCAAATATTTGCGAATTGCTTGGGGCGGATGTCAACATGGTACGCGTCGGTATCGGCTCTGACAGCCGCATAGGTTACAGTTTTATATATCCGGGAACCGGTTATGGCGGAAGTTGTTTTCCAAAAGACGTAAAAGCTTTAATAAGAACGGCGCATTTGTTTGATTACAAACCGCGTCTTATTCAGGCTGTAGAGGATGTAAACGACGACCAAAAATTTACGCTTGTTAAAAAAGTAGTCAAACGTTTTGGCGAAGACCTCAGCGGAAAAACTTTTGCTATATGGGGACTTGCTTTCAAGCCCGGGACTGACGACATGCGCGAAGCTCCGGCCATATATATAATAAAAGAACTCACAAGACGCGGGGCGCACATACAAGCGCATGACCCCAAGGCGGAAGAAACTGCAAAAGATTTTTATCTGAAAGGGCAGCAAAACATAGAATACTTTGACAGCAAGTACGCCGCCCTAAACGATGCCGATGCCATGCTGCTCGTTACGGAATGGAAAGAGTTCAGAAGCCCAGACTTTGACAAAGTTAAACAGCAGCTTAAAAATCCGATCATATTTGACGGAAGAAATCAATACGATGCCCGCAAACTAAAAGAGATAGGAATCGAGTACTATCAGGTGGGCGTAGCCGAATAATGAAAATACTTGTCACCGGATGCGCAGGTTTCATAGGGTACTTCACTGCGCTCCGGCTTTTGGACGCCGGAGCCGAAGTAGTCGGGATTGACAATATAAATTCTTACTATGACACAAGTCTTAAATATGCCCGTCTTTCACTTTTGGGAATAGACGGGCATATTTCCGACGGCAAAAAACTTGTCTCTAAAGACACACCCGCCTTTTCTTTTATTAAAGTTGATTTGACCGACAAAGAGGCCGTGTCGCGCATTTTTGCCGAAGAGAAATTTGACCGCATATGCCATCTTGCCGCGCAGGCAGGCGTACGCTATTCGATAGAAAACCCATGGACTTATGTTGAATCCAACATTAGCGGTTTTCTCAATATTTTGGAGTGCTGCCGCGTGCATGGCACAGAGCATCTTGTTTTCGCCAGCAGTTCGTCAGTCTATGGACTCAACGAACTGATGCCTTTTAAAACATCTGACAATGTTGACCACCCTGTCAGTATGTACGCAGCCACCAAAAAATCCAATGAGTTGATGGCGCATACATACAGCCATCTGTATGAAATACCCGTAACCGGATTGCGTTTCTTCACAGTTTACGGCCCGCTTGGCCGCCCTGACATGGCGTACTTTTCTTTTACAAAATCCATCTTTGAAGGCAAGCCAATACCTGTCTATAACAACGGCGACATGATGCGGGATTTTACCTATATAGATGATATCGTCGAGGGAGTTGTACGCGTTTTAGATAAGCCGCCGTCCGGCAACGAGGCATGGCAGCCGGAACATCCTGATCCGGCATCTTCGCCGTCGCGTTACAAAATATACAATATAGGCAACAATTCCCCCCTGCGGCTGATGGACTTTATAGAAACAATTGAGCGCGCTGCCGGATCTTCCGTAGAAAAAATATTCCTTCCGATGCAGCCTGGAGATGTCCGGGCAACATTTGCCGATGTCTCAGACCTTGAAGCAGATACAGGCTACCGTCCCAGCACTCCTCCTGAGGAAGGTATAAAACGCTTTGTTGAATGGTACAGGCAATTTTATGGATATCCCATTTCATAAACCGTATATAACAGACGATGAAATAAACGCCGCGGCCATGTGCCTGCGCAATGGGTGGCTGACGATGGGAGCAAAAACTTTTGAGTTTGAGGAACGTTTCGCCGCAATTGTTGACGGAAAATACGCCGTTGCGGTAAATTCAGGAACGGCGGCGCTTCACTTAGCCCTTTGCTGCATCGACCTTAAAACCGATGATGAAGTTATTGTGCCGGCCATGACATTCGTTGCGACCGCCGAAGTCGTCCGGTATTTTGGGGCAAAACCGGTACTGATTGATATTGAATACGATACGCATCTTATGGATGCGGCCAAAATTCTTGAAAAAATAACTCCAAGGACAAGAGCTATCATTCCTGTCCATTACGCCGGACAACCGTGCGCTATGGATGAAATTATGCAAATCGCTGAAAAAAACAACCTTGTCGTAATTGAAGACGCGGCTCATGCCTTCCCGGCTTTTTATAAGGGCCGCCCTGTAGGCTCAATAGGCCATATCACCTGTTTCAGTTTTTATGCAACAAAAACCATCACAACCGGAGAAGGCGGCATGGCCGTAACCGATAATCAAAAATGGGCAGACAAAATGCGCACTCTGCGCCTCCATGGCATTTCAAAAAATGCTTGGAGTCGTTACACAAAAAACGGTTCATGGAAATACGATGTGGTTATGGATGGTTTTAAATACAATATAACAGATATAGCCTCGGCAATCGGCATCGCTCAACTTGAAAAATTGGACTTTATGACGACAGAGAGACAGCGGCTGTCGGCTCGTTACAACGAACTATTTAAAGACAAAAAACAGTTTGTTACGTACGAGACGGCAAAGGACAGAAAAAGCGCATGGCATTTGTATCCGCTAAAAATAGTTGCAAAAAATTCAAAAGTAATCAGAGATGAACTTGCCGAAGAACTAAAAAAAAGAGGCATAATGACAAGCGTCCACTTTATTCCTTTGTATCGTTTTTCAGCCTACGATAATGCCGGAGCGTTTTCGGATTACCCGGTGTGCGAGACGGTTTTTGAGCAGACAATATCATTGCCATTATATGTGGGCATGACAGACGAAAATATTGATTATGTAGCAAAGGCGGTGATTGAGATATGCGCATAAACGATGCCGTTAAAATGAATCTTTCGTTTTTGGTAATAATTTCGTTTTTCATACATGTGATACTGACAGCCATTATTGCCATGCCGGATATATCGGGACGAAAAATATTTGAAGCCCTGTCGGCGGCTGATCAAAATAAAGGAGGCCGTATAGTCAAAGTCAAGATAGGCGAAAATATAAATCAAAATTACAGGCGCGAAATCACCGAGCAGACCTTTTTATCTGACAAGGATTCGGCGCAGCAGGGTTTTCTTACCCGCGGAAAAGACGCCAGATGGTACAGCGAGACGACCGATTTAAGAATAGTCGAGCAGGGAGACGGAAAATCAGGCAACAGGAGCCGCACGATAAATTCCGGTTCGCAAAAGATCATTCTTGCAAACGAATCTGAGATAGCTATTCAAATAAATAAAAACAGAGGACAGGGAACATCCGGGCAAGGTTCTAACAACCAGCTTAAACTGCCGCAGCCAAACCTTATGAGCAGGCAAAACACGCTTTTCTTTTCCAATTCGGGACTTTTTTCGCTAAACTCGGTTGAATTTAAGCATTATGAATTTGCCAAAAGGGTTGTTGACCGCGTAGCCTCTAACTGGTACCCGCCTGTCATGGCAAACGTGTCTTTGGGAGGATACGCCGCCGGGTACACAAGAATCATGGCAATACCTCCGCAAGAGGTAAGAGCCTATTTCATAATAAACGAAAACGGCGATGTAGTTAAGACCGGCATACTCGATTCATACGGCAACAAGAGTTTGGACGAATCGTGTACAGATGCAATAAAGTTTTCAAAAAATTTCGGCCCCGTTCCCGATGACCTCAAAAAGAAGATGAGAAACGGAGTTATGGTGATACCGTTTATTTTTGGCTACGGGATGTAGGCATAATACGCTAAAATATCTTTTTCATGCTTACACTTTAAAAAGACTCTCGGCCTTTTGTTTTCCTGTGGCGTGTTCATAGTCGTCATAATCGACAAAAATAATTCCCGGCATTTTTTTCAATGTCCGGGAAACTATATCGACCTTGCCCCCGGCCGCTTCTTTTGAGGTAGCATATTTGAATTCTCTTCCGCAAGACGGACATTTTTTTAAATCGTCTTTGAGTTCAAGGCCTATTTTTTTGCAGTTAGGGCAATGGGCGTATTTATCATCGACCATTACCATATGTTCCTTGATTTCGTTGATATCAACTTTTTGCCATATTCTTATATGTCCCATAGCCGCCTCCTGACGGATAGCATCCTATGCAATAACTAATTTTTTGCAATAAAAATTTTGTATTCGTTTTGTATTATTTACCAGAGCATTTTTAGTAAAATCATATCATTTTTTTTCAGCTTTAGCCTGCTTTGCCATTTCTAAATACTTTTTTGCATCGGCATCATTAGGATCAAGTCTGATTACATAAGTAAAGTCCGATATTGCACGATCATGGTCTCCTTTCATACCGTATGCAACACCTCGATTAAAATATGCGTTAATATGATTAGGATCAAGCCTGATTGTCTGTGTATAGTCAGATATTGCCCGATCATAGTCTCCCTTATTCCTGTACGCATTACCGCAATTATAATATGCGGCGGCATAATCAGGATCAAGCCTAATTGCACGATTAAAGTCTGATATTGCCCGGTCATAGTCTCCTTTCATACCGTATGCAACACCGCGACTAACATATGCGGCAGTATAATCAGGATCAAGCCTGATTGCACGATTAAAGTCTGATATTGCGCGGTCATACTCTCCTTTCATTCCGTATACAATACCGCGATTATGATATGCCTCGGCTCTATTGAGTTCCACCGAAGATGAACTGCTTGCGCAACTCACCAATAAAACCGCTATTAATATTACAGAAAGTTTGTAAAGTCTATTCATGGCGATTGCCTCCTGTTTTGTTCTATAATTTTTTTATTTTAATCCTACTGTCTGTTTATTTGTCAAGATAAAGATGTGTATTCCAGAGTTACACAAAAATTGAAGGACACCCTTTGAAGGAGACTGCTGAAAAAGTAATATGAATAGATAATTGCCGCCGTCTTTGCGAGAGGCGCAAGCCCGAAGCAATCCATTTGTTTACCTCACGGACACAATAACGTAATGTGGCGCTTTCTGG
>Ga0099364_10004030_pt1 | contig 22360 bp, 12 predicted proteins | sample TergutTh196P3_FD_73070 | JGI IMG/M metagenome (GOLD analysis project Ga0099364, IMG submission 73070) | Microcerotermes parvus P3 segment gut microbial communities from Pointe-Noire, Republic of the Congo - Th196 P3 | ecosystem: Host-associated > Arthropoda: Insects > Digestive system > Gut ...
TGTCCGTGCCGGTAGCGACTACTTTTAGCGTATAACCAATGTCGTCTGTTGTTACTGTGTAAGTACGATTCGTTGCACCATCAATTGCCGTATCGTCCCGATACCACTGATACGTTGCCGTTCCAGCGCTGGGATTAAGCGTGGCCCTAATGGTATTGCCGACTACTGGCGAATTATTGTTAAGCGTGATGCCGGTCAACTCAATTTTCGGTACGGCACTGGTCGCACTACTTGTAATAGTACTGGTGTAATCGCCCGTACCGGTAGCGGAAACTCGCAATGCGTAGCCGATGTCGGCAGCGGCGACCGTGTAACTACTGGCAGTCGCGCCGGCAATAGCCGTATTTCCTCGATACCACTGATACGTCGCCGTTGCATCAGTGGGATCGAGTGTAGCCGTGATGGTATTGCCGACTGCCGGAGAATTATTGCTAAGCGAGATGTCGCTTAACTCAATTCGCACGGCATTGGTCGCACTACTTTCGACTATACCGGTGTAATTATCTATGCCGGTAGCGGAAACTCGCAATGCGAATCCAATGTCATCCGCAGTTACCGTGTAAGTGTTAGCAGTTGCACCATCAATAACAGTATTTCCGCGATACCACTGATACGTCGCCGTCGCACCACTGGGATCGAGCGTCGCCGTGATGGTATCACCCACTTGCGGAGAAGTGTTATTGACCGTGATGCCGGTCAAGTCGACGATCTCCGGTACGGCACTGGTCGCACCGCTTTCGACATTGCCGGTCGAGTTGCCCGTGCCGGTCGCGACTACTTTCAATGCAAATCCAATGTCATCCGCAGTTACTGTGTAGGAATTGGCAGTCGCACCATTAATAACAGTATCGCCGCGGAACCATTGATACGTCGCCGTTGCACCGCTAGGCGTAAGCGTGGCCGTAATGGTATCACCCACTACTGGAGAGTTGTTATTGACCGTAACGCCGGTCAATTCAATCTTCGGCACTTCGTTTGTCGTCCGACTCACCTCGCCAACATAGTCGCCCGACCCGGTAGCGGAAACTCGCAATGCGTAGCCGATGTCATTTGTTGTTACTGTGTAAGTGCGATTCGTTGCACCGGCAATAACAGTATCACCGCGATACCACTGATACGTCGCCGTCGCATCGCCGGGAGCGAGTGTGGCAGTAATGGTATTGCCGACTTGCGGAGAAGCGTTATTGACCGTAATGCCGGTGAGTGTGGGCGGCGAAACAATCTCGATTTTCGACGTTTCGATTATCAAGCCGGGAAAGGCGGTATTCGTCATGACGGCCAAGATGGATGTGCCGACCAGCGACTCGTGGAATTGGAATATGCCGCCATTGTTCGTGATCCGATCCGGCTCTACCGCCGAGTTGTTCGCATAATGCCATGTGATTGCCGTGCCGACGTTGAATTCCTTGGAGAGGTCGACGGTGCGATTGGTTGCCACCGTCTCCGGCAGGGTGTAGGTTCCTTGGTTGGTATAGTTGTAGCGACCGTCTGTGACAGCCGGCAGCGGCGAACCAGGTGTGCCATAGGGCCGCGGCAAGGCGGAGAATGGCAAGTTGTTGTTGCGGACAGATAGACCCCACAATGCCGTGAACTCATTATTGATGCCGATGATCTCGGTCAGTTGGTTGTTGCGGACATCTAGATTGCTCAATTTCGTGAGATTGGAAACATCGAGCGTCGTCAATGTGGTATGGTTGAGCGACACGTCGATGAGGTTCGTCGAGTCAGTCAGGTTGAGTTCGGTCAACGGCACTGGAGCCCCTGCGTTTCCCACAACAGTCAATAGTTTCAATCCCTCTATACCCTGAACATTGAGCGATGTCAGATTCTCAAAGTTTTGTATGACCAATTCGCCGTTCGGCCCCAAGAAGTTCGTCAAGGGGTTGCCGCTGAGGTTCAGCGACGTCAATTTGGAGAGGTATGCCGGATTCGTCAAGTTCAATCCCGTGATGGTACTGAGATTGTTGTTGGAGAGATCGAGGGTTTCCACTTTGTTGTAGATGTTGTTTTGCATGCTCAGATCGAGCCTGGTGAGGCTTTTGTTGCCGCTGATGGTCAAATGGACGAGATTCATACTGACCGGCATACTAAAGTCCGATAGGCCCGTGCCGGTGATAGTCAAGTCCGTTAGTCCCCCCATACTCGACACGTACAACGTTGTCAGTTTCGGCGCGTTTGTAACGGTCAGTTTCGTTAGTTGGTGGTTACCTCTGACGTCCAGAAAGGTGAGTTCCGTGCAACCGGAGAGGTCGAATTCGCCGGTGAGGTTTTTGGAGTCGGCCTCGATTCTGGTGAGCCGCTGCTCGCCGTTGATTTCTGTCCAGGTGGCGAAAGCCTGGAGTCCCTGGGATTGCACGAGGTTCCATTCGTGTTGGTTGTATGTTGCTCCGTCGACGACTATTGTGGAGCCGCCGGGAGCGGGTTGCGTGCCGATGCCGCCGGAAGTGCCGGAAATTTCGACGAACGGGCCGTAATCGGGCTCTTCGCAATCGTTCCCGCCATCGCCGAAGGGCGTGGCACTGAGCATTTCGCGGCCTTCGAGTTCTTCGATTCGGCATTGTCGGCCGCGTCTGCGTTTTTCGGCCCGCTTTTTGTCTAGAGAGTTGTTGTTTAGAGAATTGCTGCGGGAATTACCGTTGCCCCCCCCCCCATTTTGTCTATTTTAACATTTTCGGACAGCGATTTGAGGAGGGATTTGATGATAGAAGGCATCGTGCGTAAAGTGTGTTGGGTAAGGGGGTGTGATTGGAGCGGGGGCTTCCGGCCCTGCCGGACATGATAGCATAAACCGGGGAATTCCGCAAGAGTAACGGAATAACTACGATATCCCCTTTCATACAACTTGCCCATGCTTTGTCCTCCTCTTCAGTGTCCCATTCGGATCGTGCAGATTCCGAAAAGAGCATTGTATCTGGCATGCTTTGGGCATCCCTTTTTTGGCTACGTCGCAGCCATTCGTCCGATGTCTGACTACTGGACTCGGCAATCCCAGAGCCTATTGCAATCGGTGAGAAAACATGGTACTCTGCGACTGAGAATGTCGGAAGTGTCGGTGCTCGTTTGAAAAAACTATTTTATGCCGAAATTGCCTACTTTTAATGCCGGTAATGATGTTTATCAAGCAGATACCTGCTCTGTGGTAAGTGAAGCCGTGGCTCGAAACGCATTGTCCATGAAAGCGTTTATTCACGGACATTATCCCGGCGAACGAATGCCCCGGCACATCCTGCCCGGCTTGCTTTCTGTGGGATATTGGAATGCCGAGCATAAGCAAAATTGGGGCCTCGACTGGCATCGAAACGAAGGATTGGAACTTTCCTTTCTGCGGAGCGGGTCGTTAGAGTTTGCCACCGCAAGCCACTCTCAAACACTGTTGCCCCACGATATGGCCATTTGCGGTCCCTGGCAATTACACCGTGTCGGACTTCCTTTTGTAGATACGGGAACATTAATGTGGCTGATTCTCGACCAAAAAATACACAATGCAGACCAACAATGGTCATGGCCTAATTGGATAGTGCTGGCCAAACAAGACCTGGATGAATTAACAAGGCTTCTCCTTTATAATTCCCAGCCCGTCTGTTCTGCGAATAGCAAAATGGTGAATTGCTGGGAACAACTCTTTCATGCCGTCCAAAACGACAAAGATGAAAGCCGGTTTTCGCGGATTGCGGTTACTATCAATGAACTGCTTTTGTTGCTGCTGCTGTTTTTGCGTGATAATGCGCAAGAAAAGAAAAATGATGCCGTTTCAACACTCCCGCCAGCCCTCCATACGGTCAAACTTTTTTGGGAAGACCTAAAAAATGTTCCTCATCTGCTTGAAAAAGAATGGTCTATCAAAGAGATGGCTCAATTATGCCGTATGAGCGAGTCACATTTCACGCACTGTTGCCGAAAATTGACCAATAAGTCTCCCTCGCATTTTCTCAATTATTGCCGGATTCAACACGCACTATCCATCATGGAACGGGACCCGCAACGGTCAATTATGGACATTGCCTTGGATTGCGGATTCTCCACGAGTCAGTATTTTGCGACCGTATTCAAGAAAATTACGGGAAAAACACCGAGCAGTTACTTAAACTCTTCCGGTGAAAAAACGACAACCGATTAGTTAGGCACCCTTGTTTCCCGGCTTTACAAACCGGGCGTTCAAAATACAGTGATTGCAGAATACTGAACGACAAACAAAAAATACGGCATACAATTCCCCACGTCATTTCCTCACACTCGACGACTTTTTTGGCAACGTTCAAAATTCAATGATTATAGAAAATTGAACGACAAAACTTTTTTCGAGTGTAAAATACGGGATGACAGTTGTGCAACGCGCACAAAAAAGTTCTAACCAATAAAATGGAGGATACGATGATACATTTCAAACAAAAGAAGTCCAGAATGTTAAACTGGAGGGGGGGGGCAGTTTAGGAAAAAGAGGTTTTACGCTCGTCGAACTCCTCGTCGTCATTGCCATCATCGGCATGCTCGTCGCTCTCCTGCTTCCCGCCGTGCAGGCCGCTCGCGAAGCCGCTAGAAGAATGCAGTGTTCCAACAACCAGAAGCAGTTCATGTTGGCAATCCACAATTATGACGGCACCTACAATTCCTTACCTCCCAGCCGTTACACATTCCCGACTTTCCGCGGTCAAGGCGGAAACGTTACGAACAACACTGATCCTCGTATATCCGGCTCTATGCATTTGCTCCTCTTTCCCTTTATGGAGCAATCCGCCGCATACGACGCAATGCTCGCAGAATTCCGCCCGGATGGTCCCTCTGCTTCGATTGCCCGTACAACGCCGATCACTGACGTTGCGTACAGGACGCTCGGCTGTCCTTCTGATGCCAATTTCGGGCAACTTTCCGATACGGGATTCCAACTTGACGTTGGTAGAGTCAACATCGTGTACAGTGTGGCAGATATGATAAGGAGGAACTCGCTCTCTACCGCTAATGTGAATGATGCCGCCAATGCGGACCATTACAGGGCTGCTTCTGCCCGGGCTCCTTTTGGGCACCTCGCCGAAAACATTGCGGCTGGCAGCAACGTTCGCAGTGTCAATAGCACCAAGTCGTTGGCCGCCATTCTCGACGGCACTTCCAATACCGTCGCTATCAGCGAAACGGCTACGGCGGATTCGTTGACATCCCGAAATGTTCGCGGTGCAGTCGTGAGAAATTCCACTGCCGCCCTTCATGATAATCCCAGAGTCAACTGTATGGACAGACGGGATCCCGCCAATCCCAACCAATATCGTTCCGATTATGAGACCAATGGTGTTCGCGGTTACCGGATTGACCGGGGATTTCTTATGGTTACCGGCTTTGCCACCATCCTACCGCCGAATTCTCCCAGTTGCATCGTTAACAATGGTGCTTTAGCCTATCAGGATGATGGTTTCGCTTTGCCTTCGGCTTCCAGTTTCCATGTATCCGGGGTGAATGTTGGATTGCTCGACGGAAGCATTCGGTTCGTTACAGAAAATGTTGACTGCGGCGTTTTGAGTAATCCTCCCACTGTAACCGGCGGGCCCAGTCCCTACGGCGTATGGGGTGCTATGGGCTCCATCAATGGTGGAGAATCCCGGTCATTGTAGAGCAGAGCGGGTTGCCGCACACCAAGAAACCATTTTTTCCTCTAACCAAGTTAATCCATAATGAAACGAATTTTGTGTTTGCCCCTCATACTCCTTTTTTTCGGCTGTGCAGAGGACAAGACTCGTCCGGCGGATATGCCGCCCCTCGTCGATTGTACCGTGAGGATATTAAGCGAGGAGCAGCCGTTGTCCGGTGTTACCGTGGAGTTCCATCACGAGGACCACAATTTCAAGTGGGGAGCTAGTGGCGTTACCGATGCCAACGGCAATGCCAGAATGGTAACATACGGCCGATTCTTCGGAGTCGTTGAAGGAAAGTACGTTGTTACGGTATCAAAATTGGAACGCGATGAGTTTGACCCGGAAAATCCGCCGCGGCATGTTCGTGTCTATACATTGACGGATGCACAGTACACTGACCCTAGAACAACGCCACTGCAAATTACCGTAAGCGGAAGAATGACGGAAACTTTCGATGTCGGCAAAACTGGCAGGAATGTCCTTCGGATCGAAGATGCCCAGTAACTTTGGACCCTATATGTTTAACAGGTATATTTTTGACAGGATTGACGGGATTTTTTTTCATCTTGACAATCCTAAAATCCCGTACATAAAAGACACTTTCGTCCCGTTTACGGTATGATTATGTAATTCCTAACACCCTCAAAAAACCAATGAAATATATCCTTCCTTTTCTATTCCTCACTCTGTCATTCGGCATTGCCGCAGCGCAGGAAAAGTTTGTTACCGTTTCGGACAGGCAATTGCCAATCGCCTACGACGTTGATGTACTGGTCGTCGGTGGTTCCACTGGCAATATCGCTGCCGCCATTGCGGCACAGCAAGCCGGTGCAAAGACGATGCTCATCACGCATCGCCCCTACCTCGGCGACGATATGACGGCAACACAGCAACTCTGGCTCGAACCGGGCGAAGAACTGACCGATCCGCTCGCCGCCGCGATATTCAATGACACAAACCGAGGAATGCCGGTAGCGGCTGCGACGGCAATGCTCCAAGCGGAAGGGAAGATTTCATTTACGTACACCATTGCCGAACCCATTGACCCAAGACATCCCGAAAACGAACAACGCAACAAGTTATCCGATGGTATCGCATCGACACCCAATTCGCAAAGCGTCCAAATTAACGGCAATGCAACGGTTACCCTTGATCTCCAAAATGCCCGGCCGGTCGGTGTCGTTTCGCTTCTCGGATACTATCGGGAAGCCGAATTTGTCATCGATTCGGTAACGGTTTCGGCAAGCAACAATGGAACAACTTGGCGGGAAATCGGCACTGCGAAACTGACGGAGTATTCGCAGGAATACAGAGATGCCGCGGTCGAGTTCCGGTTGGTATTCGACCAGCCGGTTACGACCCGGTATCTGAAATTGGATGTTAAGAAAGCCGAGGCTGCCCAGCGGGTTCTGCTTGGAGAAATCATCGTCTTGCCGGATAAAAGTTTGATTCCCTCGGCTGACTCTTGGATTGCCGGCCCTGATGAAAAATACACCCACCCGGCTCCGCGACCAATGCATGTCAAAATGACGCTCGACAAAGCACTTGAAGATGCGGGAGTGAAGTTTTTGTACTCGACGTATCGAACGGGAACATTACTGGACAAGGATGGAGGTATCAGTGGTGTTATCATCAACAACCGGGCAGGCAGACAAGCAATCCTTGCAAAAAGAATTCTAACAGTAAGCAATTCGGGTACGGGAGCACAGCAACAAGGATTAGCCTATCAGCCGGTAACTTCGGGCGTTGCCGAATTCGTCGTGGTCGGCGGTGAACCCCTGGAAATTGATGCCGAAAAGTTTCCGCTCCTGAAAAATGCTTCGTATGAAATAATGGGCAAACCCTTCTATGGCCCTTGGCCCAACCGGGCACATACATCAAGCGGCGTATTTCCTATCATCAAATATGCCTTTCCGCTGGAAGAGGATACGTTTGCCAAAAGTTATACGGGGGACTTGCCGATGTTCAATGAACTCGAAAAACAGATTCGTTTGGCAACTTTCCATCCTGAACAACAGTTCACGTCAGACCAAATCCGCCTGAAAGCGGATGGTGTCGAATACCTAACAACGACGAAATTTATTGCCCGCGGACGGGAATTCGGTGCATCAATCGCAAAGAGTGCCGCTGAAGTCGGCAAAATCAATCCGGCGGAATTGGGCGTACTCTATGGTGATGCCCGTTCTCGCGGGATGACAGGATTCCGCAGGGAACCGACGATGGTTCCCGGCGAAGTGCGGGAATCGCTCGCTAATGTGCGACCGCATCGAGACCCGCTCGGCTTTGTGAAGCAGGGCGAACAAAAAATACCAGTGATCGGCGAATATGATGTCGTCGTGGTCGGCGGCGGAACAACCGGTGCTCCGGCAGGAATCGCTGCCGGAAGACAGGGTGCCAAAACGCTGGTGCTGGAATACCTGCATGATCTCGGCGGGATGGGAACGGCAGGAGCCATCTCGGTCTATTGGCACGGCAACCGCGTGGGCTTCACGGCGGAAGTTCAAGACGGTCAGCCGGCATGGGTAATCGAACAACGCACCCACTGGTGGCGGTCAAAACTTGCCGAAGCCGGTACTGATACATGGTACGGTGTGCTCGGAACCGGTGCTATCGTCGAAATCGATGACGCGTTCAGTGCAGAACCGCGAGTCAAAGGCGTAATCATTGCAACGCCTCAAGGCCCCAAAGCGGTGCTTGCCACGGTGGTCGTTGATGCCACAGGCAACGGCGACATTGCGATTGCTGCCGGTGCGGGAGCCGCCTTTGTGGATGAATTTGAGATTGCCGTTCAGGGGCATGGTCTGCCGCCGCGGCATCTTGGTGCCTCCTACACCAACACGGACTATATGTATGTCGATGAAACTGACGTAGAAGACCTGACGCACGTGTTTGTTTACGGCAAGGAAAAGTTCCCCTGGGCGTTCGACTTTGGTAAAATTATGGATACTAGGGAACGGAGAATCATTATCGGCGATTTCTCATTTGGACCGCTTGACCAAATCAACAAGCGGACGTATCCCGACACGATTTTCCGCTCTTACAGCGACTTTGACACGCACGGCTACACAACGACTCCCTTCTTTGAACTCCAACACCTGCACCATGACAGGCATTACGCCGATGTGCCGTTGCGAAGCAGTTTGCCGGTGGGATTAGAGTCGATTTACGTCGGCGGCCTGGCAACAAGTTGCCATCGTGATGCGATTCCCATTATCAGAATGCAGCCGGACTTGCAAAACCAGGGGTATGCGCTTGGTTGTTTGGCCGCAAAGGCGGCCAGGGAAAATGTGCCGCTCCGAAAATTGGATATCAAACCGGTGCAGGAGCATCTTGTCGCTATCGGCAACCTGCCGGAACGGGTATTGACCGACAAGGATAACTACGGCGATTCGATTAAAGATTTGCCGGACGCCATCAAGACGATTCCCGACGCATTCAAGGGTACAGCACTGGTGCATTGGCATCCCGAGGAGTCGTTGCCGTTGCTCAAAGCAGCGTATGCCGCTGCGGAGTCGGCAAGTGATAAACTTGCTTATGCAATGGTATTGGCGGGACTCGGCGATCCGACCGGTGCGGAAGATATTCTTAATGCCGTGAGGTCATTTGACAAGTGGGATCCAGGCTGGAATTTCCGGGGAATGGGTCAGTTCGGCTGGGCCTCTAGTCCGCTTGACCGTTATATTATGATGCTTGGCCGGACAAAAGACCCACGCGGGGTGCCTGTAATTGTGGAAAAGATGAAGCAGTTGGAAGCGGAAGACGATTTCTCGCACCATCGTGCCTGCATTTTGGCATTGGAGTGGATCGGCGACAAGTCGGCAGCGTCGGCACTTGCAGAAATGCTGAAAAAACCGGGCATTGCGGGGTATGTCCATCTCGACTGGGACACAGCACGAAAGTGGGACCAGGCGGACCCGAAAGGAGGCACCGCAGAGAAGAGCCGGCGTGACTCGTTGATAGAAATCGGCTATGCCCGTGCGTTATTCCGGCTGGGCGATGTGGACGGTATCGGACAGAACATTCTCGAAGATTACGCTCAAGACCTGCGAGGATTTTTTAGCCGGCATGCCAATAAAGTACTGGCGGCATTTGCGAGATAGTGCCGTAAACGGCATCGATTCTGCCTTGCGAAAAGTTCGCAAGGTTGTCTCAAAGTTTGTAAAGATAAATCAATGGCGTGCCTTCAAGTAGGCATATCGACAAGATGGGCAGACGACTCGCCAACATATCGCAACGGAGTGTTTTCCACTCCGTTGCCCTTCGCCAAAAAAGTCTGCGAATGTCCCGAAACACGTTCGGGATATGTTCGGCAATGATTGCCGGCAATCAGGCACCTACCGGCAGGCGAGTGCCGGCGACAAGTGCCGGCTTCTGGGTGCTCCAATTAAGGATGTGTGATTGCCGTTTCTCCCGGCATAATGAATGGATAATTGCCGTTCTCATCCGGCTCAACGGGAGGAGGACCATCGAGCGTTAATTGCTCGACGTTGGGCACCAGTTCCTTGGTCGAATTGAATGCGTCGTCCCATGAAACCACCTGACCTGATTCGGCGGCCATCCTGCCCAAAATGCCGACCATTGCCGACATGCAACTACGTTCCGTTTCGTTGTGCGGCTTATCCTTGCGGATGCAGTCAAACAACGTATCATGCTCGGCTTGGAATTCATGCCGGAATGGAGGGCCTGTATATGTCCAAATAAGGTTTTCCGAAACGGGATTGTGTCCCTTGAAAATGACCGGCTGATGGACTCCTTCGCCGATAACAGCGCAACCCGTTGTTCCGTGAATGGTTGCCTGGAAACAGGTCCATGCTCCCTGGATGTAACGTCCCTGGGCAAAGAGCCGGGTTCCATCAGGGAATGTATATTCAGGGGCATAGAGGTCTCTGAGTTGGTCTTTTTCCGTGCGAAATTGCCGAATCCAATGTCCCTGAGCCGAAACGGGATACATTCCCTTGGCCCAGCAGCAAACGTCGAGATTGTGAATCAACCAGTCAAGCATCGGAGAGCCGGAAACCCACGTAAAGTTATTGAAATTGCGAATATGGTGGGCAACGAGACTTTCGTTTGGAAGCCTCGGCTGAATCCCAAACGGAGGGTGCATACGGTAGGCCCAGCAGGTCATGACATCACCGATGATGCCTGCATGAATTTGTTCAATCGCGTGCTGTAAGGACACTTTATGCCGCGACATCAAGCCGGTAACGACCTTGAGGTTTTTGGCGTCGGCAACTTTTCCGGCTTTGAGAACACGCCGAACACCGGGAGCATCGACTCCAAACGACTTTTCCATAAACACATGGACTCCCTTTTCGACGGCGTATTCGAACTCCATTGGACGAAATAGCGGCGGGGTTCCTAAAAGTACCACTCCGCCGCTTCCCACGGCATCAATCGCCTTACGGTAACAGTCAAATCCGCTGAATTGACGGTCCGGCGGAACATCAATACTGTCTCCATACGGTTCGGTAATTGCCTGTAACAGTCTGGTAACTTTGCCGGGAAAAACGTCTGCCATTGCAATGAGTTTTTTTGGGCCCTCTGTATTCAGGGCATTCACCAAGGCACCGCCGCCTCTGCCGCCGCAACCGACAAGGGCGATGTTAAGCGTGTTATTTTCCCCTGCGTGAACGTAGGGAACATTCCCGGCCGTTGTACTGAGCAACGTTCCGGCTGCGCTGATACCGGCAATTTTTAGGAAGTCCCGGCGTCCGTTTTGTTTTGTTTTGGTTTGTGTCGGCATTTGATTACTCCTGTTTGGTTTGAAGGTTGTGAAACTTACCTAGCAGTGCTATGCAAGCCTCGTTACTGGTTTCATTTTCTTACCGCACAAAGTCGGCATACGTTTTTTTGACGGTTTCCGGCAATACCGCACCATTTTCTTCGATTTCTTCAATCAGCCGTTTTTTCATTGATGCCAGCAGTGCCGTATGTTGCGGCTTTCCGGCAAGGTTGACCAATTCGTTCGGATCGGAAGTCAAATCGAACAGTTCCCATACCGGCTCTTCTGCAATATCATAAAAACAGAGCAGTTTATGCGATGCGGTGCGGATTCCGAAATGCGAGGGAACACCATACTGTCCGTAATAGTGATAATAGTGTACCTCTCTCGTCCAGGCAGAAGTCTTTGCATCAGCAAACAAGGGAAGCAAACTGCTGCCTTGAAACTCCTTTGGTTGTTCTGCACCCGCCAAAGCGGCGAAGGTTGGAGCAAAATCCAGCGTGGATACCATTTGCGTACAAACAGTCTCTTTGGCAATTTTTCCGGGAAAACGAACAATCAACGGCACTCGCAACGATTCCTCGTACATCCACATCTTGTTGTAGAGGCCGTGATCGCCCAGAAAGAAACCGTTGTCCGACGTATAAATCACCAACGTGTTGTCGGAGAGTCCGGCTTGGTCAAGATAATCGAGTAGCCGGACGATGTTTTCATCCATAGAAGCGACCAACCGCAGATAGCCCTTCATGAAAACCTGATAAGCCCAGGGACGAAACGCTCCCGGATCAGAACGATCCATAATCGGTCTGTTGCCCAGTTCATTTCCTTGAATATCGCCCGGAAAGATGAGCGTGAATTTAGAGTAGATTGCCTCTGCCTGGCGAAGCGTATCCCGTGTTTTCCAGTCATCCGTAAAAGTCGCGGGATAGGGAATATCCTCCGTGAACAACTGTTCAAACCGCTCCGGGTATCGATGGGGTGTATGCGCAGCCTTGTGGTGAATCAACAGGCAAAACGGCTTGTTTTTGTCCCGATTTTCCAGCCATGTGATGGCGGTATCCGTAATCACATCAGTGAGATAGCCGGGACGAATGACCATCGGTGCAGGACCGTCTGATGTGTTTTGGTCTGGTCTGCGAGGGTCTTCAATCAGCGTCTGGGCATTGATAACATCAGGCCAAGGCCGTCCGCTTTCGAGAAATGGACAATCAAAATACCGGCCTTGACCGTCCATGATGCTGTAAAAGTCGAATCCCTGCGGTTGACTAATCAGATGCCATTTGCCGACAAGGGCTGTTTGATAGCCCGATGTCTGCAACACTTTGGGAAATGTCGGCAAAGAGACATCCAGCGGGGTATAGTTCCGCATCATCCCGTTTTTGTGGGGATGCTGTCCCGTCAATATCGCTGCCCGACTCGGAGCGCAAAGGGAAAGCGGCACGAAACAGTTATCAAACCGCATTCCTTCCTGGGCAAGCCGGTCGATTCCGGGCGTTTGGATGAGCCGGCTTCCGTAACTGCTTATCGCACCGGCACTGTGATCGTCCGACATAATGAACACAATGTTCGGACGCTCATCGGCGACTACGGCATGAAATGCCGCCGTAAAAAGCAAACCGACCGAAACCAGTGCCGGCAGGCATAATGCAAAAATAATGTTCCGTTTCATAGGATTTTTTCCTCTTTGGTTGTACTCTTTTACCTCGCAAAGTCGGCATACGCTTTTTCAACAGTTTCCGGCGATACTTCTCCTTCCCAGAGGGCAACACGGTATTTCGTCGAAAACGATTGGCCGGCTTTCAACTCCACAGGCTTTCGGTGAAGGTTCATCGTTGCACTCAGATAAGCAAACGAAGTGCCTGTTTCTCCCATCGTGAACGCCAACATCGGTACCGGATTAGAAGGATGATCGAATACCGCCACTGTTACCGGCTTCCCTTCTAATTTCGCGGTATAAGCCATCCATCGGCAGTGCTTCAGCCGTTCATCATTGTTGGTAATCTGTCCATCATGTTTCCCGGTGTCGTTGAAAAATCGCCCCTCTTTGTCCATCGTTTCGTCGAACCGCATACCGAGACCGTAATAATAGCCGACGCCGGGATTATCTGCCCCCAGCATGGTGTCCGCCACAGCAGTGAGCGTACTTTGCCAATCAAGAAACGTGAAGTTGTCCCCCTTTCCGACATTGATTTTGCGGACTTCTGTTGCCAACGTTCTTTGGGGGTCCTTCCAATCAAGTTTTGTTTCAAGCGAATCGGCTTCGGCATGAATTGATGTCGTGATTTGCCTTCCACAATAGTCATCCCATTCGGGCCAAAAGTGGCAATGGCCGACTTGCAGGGCAAACATCAATCCGTGATGATGGAGATGGTCCCACGGAGCATCCCGGAGGATGTTTCGTCCCGTCGGCGTCCGCAATTCGTCAATATAAGGTTTGAAAGGGACGTCAACATAACGGTATTGCGCCAGCGGTGTTCCCTCTTTTTTCAACACGATGGTTTCCGAAGGTTGCGCAGATGCCTGTTCGGCATTGTTGGTATTTTCCGATGCCGAAGTGAAGGCAGCGCACATCAGTGCAACGGCAATGTAACATAAGCGAAGTCGCATATTTTTGAGTAAGGTTAAGGGTTAGGGAGGGTTGGAGGGTCATATCCCGGCAGTCACATTCCGGGCTCTGTATAACTCTGGTTGTGGAGCCTAATTCATGTAAATCGACTGTTTCTCAAAGTCGAACATAGCGACTTTGTTTTCCAAGTGTGCGAGGATGCCCATCGACAATGGAGCCTGCACTCGCACGGCCATTTCGATGGGACACATCGGCGTTTCCCGTGTCTTAACGCAGTCTAGCAGGTTTTGCCAAAGTTTGCCGGTGTCCCCCTGTCCCGCCCAGGGAATGTTGATTTCCTCTTTTCCGTCGCCGAACGGCACGATGCGGACACCGTAATCCCTGCCACCTTGGAGCATTCCCCAAGTGATGAGGCCGTCAGTTCCCCGAATCTGCGTGTCAAGCGGCACATGATTGGAAAGCGAATTCGTCATCACTACGGTGGGTCCATCCACATAGTCGGCAATGATATTGCACTGGTCGGGAACCTCTCGATTGTACTGGAATGTTCCGCCGCCGCCCATCACCCGATGGGGAAAATCAAGTTCCAAAATGCAGAAAATCGGCGTGTAGGTATGCACGAGCAAGTCCGTCGAGGGGCCGCCGGCGTAATCCCAGAACATCCGCCATTGGAAGAACCGCGACACGGAAAATTCAACTTTCGGAGCATCACCGAGGAAACGTTCCCAGTTAAGGTCGGGACCCGGCTTCGCATTGGGGTCAGGAATGTGCATACGTTCGCCCCAGTCGCCACGCCGGAAATAACTGCACTGAACATGTACCGGCTTGCCGATGATACCGTCGCGAATCAATTCGATAATTTTCGGATAGTTATCGTCCGCCATGTGCTGCGTGCCGACTTGTACCAATTTACCCTTTTCCCGTGCAACCGCCTCGATTTTCTTGGCAAGTTCAAACTGATTCCAATGCGTCAACGGCTTTTCGCAGAACACATCCTTACCGGCATTGATAGCATCAATAGTTTGCTGGGCATGAAGCCGGTCGGGAGAGCAGATGCAGACCACATCGACATTTTTATCGTCGAGCAGTTCCTCATGTGTGTCATACATCGCAGTCCCGCCGGTTTTTTGCGATGCCGCGAGCATCCGGGGACGATAGACATCATTCACGGCAACCGGTCGGGCAATGCCTTTTTCCTTAAAACCGTTGATGATGTCCAAGTGGGCGTGGCAACGCCCGCCGGTGCCGATGAAGCCGACACCAATTTGGTCGTTCGCTCCCCTTGCCTCTTGAGCAAGTACAAAAGGCGACGCAAAAGTCGCCGCCGCTGCCGCAACAGCGGTGGATTGGAGAAATTTTCGTCGTGTTGTGTCCATAGGAATCAATAATGAAAAGGGGTATGTTTTATCGCCTATTCGTCGTTGCCGCACCGGGGCGGTCAACTACGATTTCAAAGTCCCGCGTCGTGGAGTTAATCTCAATGACAATTCCCGAAGTCGCGGCACTCATATATTTTTGGTCAATTAACGCTTCGTACCTTGATACCGCTCTGTCACCTTCTCCCGTAGTAATAGTTTGGATGGCATCGGAAATATACACCCGGTACTGTCCAGGCGGCAGGCCATCGGCATCCCCCAGGGAGCCAACGACAAATGTCCCGTCCGATTTTAATGGTGCGCGGGAAAAAAATGTGTCTGATTCAAAGTTAACGGTTCCCACTGTCAGGGGACTTTGATCGTCCGAAAAATAGACCTTGCCGCTCAATCCGACGTGGTTGCCACAACCGGTCAAAACAAGCAACAAAGACAACAGAAAAAGGAATAAGGTATGTTTCATGTTAATTTCGTTGTTAGGGAAATAGTCCGTACAAGGCTCAATCAATCATTGGCTGCGACCGGAAGACGCAGCCCTGACTCAGGTTGACTCTAAACCAGTTTCCTGAGGTGTTCAATACTCCGTGCGGCCTGCTCGACAGTGCCGCATTCAACACTGAAAACGATGTCCTGCGGAATCGTTTTGCAGATCGCAATGACTTTCGCCCAATCAATCACGCCGTCGCCACACGCACAACCGACCGGCGTTCCCGTTACCGTACCACGCTCGGCATCCGATTGTTGAATCGAAATATCCTTGGCATGCATGTGAATGACTCTATGCTTGACCCTTTCAAGCCAAGTATAAGGGTCAAGTCCCGCAAGGTAGGAGTTGCCCGTGTCAAAATTGGCCGCAACAGCAGATGAACCGGCAAGGTCGATGATTTTGTCATACAAATCCGGCTTCACTGTGTATTGTTGATGCGGTTCGATGCCGATTTTGATCCCGCGTGGTTCGGCAAGGAGCGACGCCTCTTTGAGTACATATCTCATAAAGGCGAAGTCTTCCTCTTGCGTTGACCAGTCCGGCTTTGGACCTTCATCAGTACAAACAACGGGAGCGCCACACTCCGCCGCGTAACGCACCGCCTGCTTGAGGTAATCGCACGAAACATCCGGCTTGCAGAGCGGACAGTGTGCCGAAAGTGCGGAGACTTTTATGCCGTGTTTCTCACAACACCGGCGAATCCGCAATGGATCATCCAGCATGGAAACACTGTGAAAGTATCCCGCTTCAGCAAGCAACTGACGTCCCCAATGAACCATTGGTTCGACGTACTCATATCCGAGTTCCGCCGCTTTGGCAACGCCCCATTCAAATGATTTGTCTTCGTGGCGGACATATTCCAGATTCACGCCGAGTAAAATTTTTCCCATGATATTTTCATGTGGCTAAGGTGTTAAAAATCAGTTAAGACCGACACGATACCAGTCAAAGTTATTGGTTATGGAAAGCTGACAACATTTCCGTCGCTGACATCGACCAGGCATGCTATGATTCTCGGCGGTGTCGTTACCGCGAAGGACCGTACGGACCCATCTCCGAGAACGAACTGGCATACTCCCGGATGCCAACTGCCGAATCCGGTGCTCGCGGCGGAGTCATAAGCCGCTCCGCTTCCTTGTGCACCAATGTTGTCGGTTGGACGGCGAAGTGGAGTAATTTCGCCCCAGCCAGCCGGGTTTCCTTCGCTTTCCCAATCTGCCGTCCAGCGGCGTATCGGCTGACTTACGGAAAAACCGCGAGCCATCGCGAATCCCATATACGAACAATCGGCATAATAAGCATCGGGAGGATAAAAAGTGTGGCGATTATTGCCACCCCCGTCTCCTACCGCGGTACGCCTGCATTGTCCGAGCGCATCCTGCGGGATGTGTTTCTCACCAATGATGAGTTGGTTGCTAAGCCCATCCGAAAGCCGGGCGAATTGGTCGCGGGGTTGCCAGGTGTTGACACTTTCGGTAGAGTTTGCATTTCCTCCGGTTGTCGCGTGAGAGGCAATACGCAATGGCCCCCAGTTGGCGGTTACATGCGAGGCATTGTTCACATCATACCAATCCCAAGCAACGCGCCAAGGAGTCGTCGAACGTGCCGTCGTTGGAAACGCGTAATCGGTGCAGGGGCCGGGTGCAATTTTCCATCCCCGGTTGGCATCTGCCGCACCGGCACCGTAAGCGTCAGCATTTGCCAAAACCGGATTCATTGCCGATGCTCCTCCTCCTCGCCGGGTCGGACAACGATAGACGGCAATCCCTGCCGCCCCCTGTCGAAATGCCGTGATGTCAATGCCTGGAATGGTGTCTTCTCCTGTCCAAAATTGTGTGCCGTAATCTCTGTTAAAGCCGGCTGTAGCGATCATGTCGTAAAGAGCATTCTGTTCCAAAAAGGGCCAAACCAATACGAAAAAGCCGGGACTCCCGATTGTTGTCCAGGGTGAGCCATTAAAAGCACCCACTCCCGCCGGCGGAATCCCATTTCTGGCATCATGAAAATTGTGAACGGCAATCCCGATTTGTTTAAGGTGGTTCGAGCATTGCATTCGTCTCGCCGCCTCACGGGCAGCCTGAACGGCGGGAAGCAACAGGGCGACGAGCATGCCAATAATCGCGATGACCACGAGGAGTTCGACGAGCGTGAAACCTCTTTTTTCTAAACTGCCCCCCCCCAGTTTAACATTCTGGACTTCTTTTGCTTGAAATGTACCATCGTATCCTCCATTTTATTGGTTAGAACTTTTTTGTGCGCGTTGCACAACTGTCATCACGTATTTTACACTCGAAAAAAGTTTTGTCGTTCAATTTTCTATAATCATTGAATTTTGAACGTTGCCAAAAAAGTCGTCGAGTGTGAGGAAATGACGTGGGGAATTGTATGCCGTATTTTTTGTTTGTCGTTCAGTATTCTGCAATCACTGTATTTTGAACGCCCGGTTTGTAAAGCCGGGAAACAAGGGTGCCTAACTAATCGGTTGTCGTTTTTTCACCGGAAGAGTTTAAGTAACTGCTCGGTGTTTTTCCCGTAATTTTCTTGAATACGGTCGCAAAATACTGACTCGTGGAGAATCCGCAATCCAAGGCAATGTCCATAATTGACCGTTGCGGGTCCCGTTCCATGATGGATAGTGCGTGTTGAATCCGGCAATAATTGAGAAAATGCGAGGGAGACTTATTGGTCAATTTTCGGCAACAGTGCGTGAAATGTGACTCGCTCATACGGCATAATTGAGCCATCTCTTTGATAGACCATTCTTTTTCAAGCAGATGAGGAACATTTTTTAGGTCTTCCCAAAAAAGTTTGACCGTATGGAGGGCTGGCGGGAGTGTTGAAACGGCATCATTTTTCTTTTCTTGCGCATTATCACGCAAAAACAGCAGCAGCAACAAAAGCAGTTCATTGATAGTAACCGCAATCCGCGAAAACCGGCTTTCATCTTTGTCGTTTTGGACGGCATGAAAGAGTTGTTCCCAGCAATTCACCATTTTGCTATTCGCAGAACAGACGGGCTGGGAATTATAAAGGAGAAGCCTTGTTAATTCATCCAGGTCTTGTTTGGCCAGCACTATCCAATTAGGCCATGACCATTGTTGGTCTGCATTGTGTATTTTTTGGTCGAGAATCAGCCACATTAATGTTCCCGTATCTACAAAAGGAAGTCCGACACGGTGTAATTGCCAGGGACCGCAAATGGCCATATCGTGGGGCAACAGTGTTTGAGAGTGGCTTGCGGTGGCAAACTCTAACGACCCGCTCCGCAGAAAGGAAAGTTCCAATCCTTCGTTTCGATGCCAGTCGAGGCCCCAATTTTGCTTATGCTCGGCATTCCAATATCCCACAGAAAGCAAGCCGGGCAGGATGTGCCGGGGCATTCGTTCGCCGGGATAATGTCCGTGAATAAACGCTTTCATGGACAATGCGTTTCGAGCCACGGCTTCACTTACCACAGAGCAGGTATCTGCTTGATAAACATCATTACCGGCATTAAAAGTAGGCAATTTCGGCATAAAATAGTTTTTTCAAACGAGCACCGACACTTCCGACATTCTCAGTCGCAGAGTACCATGTTTTCTCACCGATTGCAATAGGCTCTGGGATTGCCGAGTCCAGTAGTCAGACATCGGACGAATGGCTGCGACGTAGCCAAAAAAGGGATGCCCAAAGCATGCCAGATACAATGCTCTTTTCGGAATCTGCACGATCCGAATGGGACACTGAAGAGGAGGACAAAGCATGGGCAAGTTGTATGAAAGGGGATATCGTAGTTATTCCGTTACTCTTGCGGAATTCCCCGGTTTATGCTATCATGTCCGGCAGGGCCGGAAGCCCCCGCTCCAATCACACCCCCTTACCCAACACACTTTACGCACGATGCCTTCTATCATCAAATCCCTCCTCAAATCGCTGTCCGAAAATGTTAAAATAGACAAAATGGGGGGGGGGGCAACGGTAATTCCCGCAGCAATTCTCTAAACAACAACTCTCTAGACAAAAAGCGGGCCGAAAAACGCAGACGCGGCCGACAATGCCGAATCGAAGAACTCGAAGGCCGCGAAATGCTCAGTGCCACGCCCTTCGGCGATGGCGGGAACGATTGCGAAGAGCCCGATTACGGCCCGTTCGTCGAAATTTCCGGCACTTCCGGCGGCATCGGCACGCAACCCGCTCCCGGCGGCTCCACAATAGTCGTCGACGGAGCAACATACAACCAACACGAATGGAACCTCGTGCAATCCCAGGGACTCCAGGCTTTCGCCACCTGGACAGAAATCAACGGCGAGCAGCGGCTCACCAGAATCGAGGCCGACTCCAAAAACCTCACCGGCGAATTCGACCTCTCCGGTTGCACGGAACTCACCTTTCTGGACGTCAGAGGTAACCACCAACTAACGAAACTGACCGTTACAAACGCGCCGAAACTGACAACGTTGTACGTGTCGAGTATGGGGGGACTAACGGACTTGACTATCACCGGCACGGGCCTATCGGACTTTAGTATGCCGGTCAGTATGAATCTCGTCCATTTGACCATCAGCGGCAACAAAAGCCTCACCAGGCTCGATCTGAGCATGCAAAACAACATCTACAACAAAGTGGAAACCCTCGATCTCTCCAACAACAATCTCAGTACCATCACGGGATTGAACTTGACGAATCCGGCATACCTCTCCAAATTGACGTCGCTGAACCTCAGCGGCAACCCCTTGACGAACTTCTTGGGGCCGAACGGCGAATTGGTCATACAAAACTTTGAGAATCTGACATCGCTCAATGTTCAGGGTATAGAGGGATTGAAACTATTGACTGTTGTGGGAAACGCAGGGGCTCCAGTGCCGTTGACCGAACTCAACCTGACTGACTCGACGAACCTCATCGACGTGTCGCTCAACCATACCACATTGACGACGCTCGATGTTTCCAATCTCACGAAATTGAGCAATCTAGATGTCCGCAACAACCAACTGACCGAGATCATCGGCATCAATAATGAGTTCACGGCATTGTGGGGTCTATCTGTCCGCAACAACAACTTGCCATTCTCCGCCTTGCCGCGGCCCTATGGCACACCTGGTTCGCCGCTGCCGGCTGTCACAGACGGTCGCTACAACTATACCAACCAAGGAACCTACACCCTGCCGGAGACGGTGGCAACCAATCGCACCGTCGACCTCTCCAAGGAATTCAACGTCGGCACGGCAATCACATGGCATTATGCGAACAACTCGGCGGTAGAGCCGGATCGGATCACGAACAATGGCGGCATATTCCAATTCCACGAGTCGCTGGTCGGCACATCCATCTTGGCCGTCATGACGAATACCGCCTTTCCCGGCTTGATAATCGAAACGTCGAAAATCGAGATTGTTTCGCCGCCCACACTCACCGGCATTACGGTCAATAACGCTTCTCCGCAAGTCGGCAATACCATTACTGCCACACTCGCTCCCGGCGATGCGACGGCGACGTATCAGTGGTATCGCGGTGATACTGTTATTGCCGGTGCAACGAATCGCACTTACACAGTAACAACAAATGACATCGGCTACGCATTGCGAGTTTCCGCTACCGGGTCGGGCGACTATGTTGGCGAGGTGAGTCGGACGACAAACGAAGTGCCGAAGATTGAATTGACCGGCGTTACGGTCAATAACAACTCTCCAGTAGTGGGTGATACCATTACGGCCACGCTTACGCCTAGCGGTGCAACGGCGACGTATCAATGGTTCCGCGGCGATACTGTTATTAATGGTGCGACTGCCAATTCCTACACAGTAACTGCGGATGACATTGGATTTGCATTGAAAGTAGTCGCGACCGGCACGGGCAACTCGACCGGCAATGTCGAAAGCGGTGCGACCAGTGCCGTACCGGAGATCGTCGACTTGACCGGCATCACGGTCAATAACACTTCTCCGCAAGTGGGTGATACCATCACGGCGACGCTCGATCCCAGTGGTGCGACGGCGACGTATCAGTGGTATCGCGGAAATACTGTTATTGATGGTGCAACTGCTAACACTTACACGGTAACTGCGGATGACATTGGATTCGCATTGCGAGTTTCCGCTACCGGCATAGATAATTACACCGGTATAGTCGAAAGTAGTGCGACCAATGCCGTGCGAATTGAGTTAAGCGACATCTCGCTTAGCAATAATTCTCCGGCAGTCGGCAATACCATCACGGCTACACTCGATCCCACTGATGCAACGGCGACGTATCAGTGGTATCGAGGAAATACGGCTATTGCCGGCGCGACTGCCAGTAGTTACACGGTCGCCGCTGCCGACATCGGCTACGCATTGCGAGTTTCCGCTACCGGTACGGGCGATTACACCAGTACTATTACAAGTAGTGCGACCAGTGCCGTACCGAAAATTGAGTTGACCGGCATCACGCTTAACAATAATTCGCCAGTAGTCGGCAATACCATTAGGGCCACGCTTAATCCCAGCGCTGGAACGGCAACGTATCAGTGGTATCGGGACGATACGGCAATTGATGGTGCAACGAATCGTACTTACACAGTAACAACAGACGACATTGGTTATACGCTAAAAGTAGTCGCTACCGGCACGGACA
>Ga0099364_10004031_pt1 | contig 22360 bp, 17 predicted proteins | sample TergutTh196P3_FD_73070 | JGI IMG/M metagenome (GOLD analysis project Ga0099364, IMG submission 73070) | Microcerotermes parvus P3 segment gut microbial communities from Pointe-Noire, Republic of the Congo - Th196 P3 | ecosystem: Host-associated > Arthropoda: Insects > Digestive system > Gut ...
ACTCCCCTCCCGATCTCGGCGCTCGAAGGTCCTGAGCCGGGTATCTCGGAGTAAGCGACGGCGCTTGAGAAGTATTCGTATGAAACGTGGAAAGTTTCATTTTGCCGGGGTCCTCTGCCGTCTATCCACTCGATACTGCTGGACATGCTCGTCACGATGGTCCTTGTTCCATATTTTGGCTCCATGACACCGTTTAATTCAAAAAAACCGTCCTCAAATGTTTCGGTTCTGGTGGTTTCTGAGGTTACGACGCGATAGTCGATGCCCTCCTGGTATAGCGTGGACTGGCCTTCGGTGAATGGATTTCGCCCGGAGTACACCATTAACTCGCCGCTTACCGGCTGCTCTGTGACCGGTATGAAACTCAGGTAGTCGGAGATTCCGCTGCCGCGTATCAGCGTTTCGGATACTGTTTCCCTGTCGCCTGCCGTGTACGAGGACGACGGTCTTGGACCGTCTATCACGAGCTGGCCGTCGCGTATTGTCACGCTGAGGCCAAGCGGACCCCCGCGCTGGGTGCGGCCGTCGTATAACAAGTTCTCCGCGCTGGAAATTTTTCTGCGTATATCCTCCATAGAGTCCGTCGGCTCCACTGTTACCGCCGTGGCCCTGCCTCCGACGTATAGGTAGAACGAACTCCTTATGTTCATCGCGTCCGAAGGGTGTTGGACCTTTCTTGACGTCAGGGATGACGATACCAGTGATATCGGGTTCGACAGCCTCATGCGCAGTTGGTTTTTTATGCTCCACAGCAACTGGTCGCCGTGCAGCACTCCGAACACGGTGTTGCCCCTGCTCTGCTGCAATATTGACGACAGGTGGTCCGACTCGTCGACCGGATTGGCGCCGTCCTCCTTTTGGCTGACGTAGAAATTGATCCACTCCATCACTGTATTGTATTCCTCGATGAACTTGTTAAGGTTCTCGACGGTAGTTTCGAGGTCGCGCACGATATTGATCCTGACCTTGCCCTCACCCTTCAGTTCGAGCGTGACGTGGGCGATAAGATCGTCCACTGTGTTGGAGGAACGAGTCACCTCCACGCCGTCAACCTTGAAAACCGCGTCTTCCGCCGGGACGCACCCGTCCTTGGGGAATGTCCAGTTATTGGGCCAGGCTGGATTAGAGCTGGGGGTGATAAAACCGAGCCTGGCTAGGATGGAGTTTTCGCCGTAATCGCCCTCGAGGGCCGAGCGGATTTCGTAAGTGGCTGGCTGTGGCTTGTCGGAAGTGGTAAGCCATTCAATAACCCAGCGATTTTCACCCGCCAGGCCGATCTTCCCTTCTCGGACTTTAAAATCTTTACCCTCTGTATAAATCGTACCATCGAGGCCCACAATTTCGAATTTCGCGCCGGCTGACGCGCTTTCCTCAAGACTCCTGGGCAAATAGTCCAAATGCGTATCCTCACCGGTTATCCGCCTATCCAACACTTCCCAGTTGCTCCATGTAACGGGTTCGCTGAAATAGAAGACGTTTTCATCGAAGGCGTAGTTGTGATCAAAGCCGATATGGATGCCATATGTCAAAGAATCATTAGGTGTTTGGGGGTAGTCTTCGCCGTAGACGGGACGACGCCACGCAATGACTTCCTGAGGCTTTCCTAGATTGTCCTCTACTTCGATAATATCAAAGTCGCGGCCTTCTTTGTAATCTTGACCGTCAGTTCCCAATATTTCAAGCTTCCTATCCGGGACGTCCAGGTACTTCCCACCGGTCCGCAGGAAAGGGAGTATATCATAGCGTACATGAGGTTCCGAAGGGTTCGGCTGAGGAATCGTTCTATCTGCTGGGGTTGTCGGTGGGTCGTCCGGGTCTTTGAAAGGTTGGGTCAAACGATCCCTCCACTCCGTAAAAGTCGCCGTGAACTCCGCGCCAAGCGGGGGCCTTCTTGCCGGATTTTCCGGTGTTCTTTCGAGCCAGGTAATCTTTCCGGTAGCTGCGTCGTACTCGAAGTCGCGTTTTTCGATATAGTCATATATGTACTGAGAGCCGTCCACGCTTGTTTCACTATAGCTTAACCGGAGTATCTGCGGGGGGTATATGTACTTGCCTATTTCTTCAGGTTTTTCGGGGTCCGGGGACATGCGGACCAACGAGTGAGGCAGGTAGTATTCATTGCCGCCGCCCATTATGAAGGATAACCCGGCCACTTCGCCGCTGCTGTTCTTTCCCTGCTGCGCGCTCTCAATCACGAGCCTGTTGTCGAGGAGTTTCGCCGTCACCGCAAGGGGAGCGCCGTTCTGGTCGACGGCGCTGTATAACTTTTGATTTATCATTCTGAGGTTGTCCCCGGAGTCTATCTCGATGGTCGCGATCTGCCTGCCGACTCTTATATCGAATTTGCCCGAAATTCCCAGCGAATCGGAAACGGAGTCGAACCTCTTGGATATATGCCGCTGCGCGCGCGCCAGCGTTATAACCTCGATGTCCCACCACGTCAGTTCGGCCTCCGCGCCCACCTTCGCGGTCACGATGTTCTCGGGCTTTACATTGTTGTCGGAGAAGTTCGTGTACTCAACCGTCTTGGCATTGTAGGCGTTCGCGAGCCGGAGCGGCGTGAGCATATTGCGCAGTTTGTTGAAATTGCTCTGCATCTCCTGGTACAGAGTCTTTTGGACTTCAAGCGTATCTATCTGTCTTTGCCACTGCGCGGCTGGCCTTTTGCTTCTTTCGAGCATTCTGCCTATGAGATCGTCCCACGGTATACCGCTGCTTACCCCCGAAACCCCAAATAAGTCCGACATTTCAAATCAAACCTCCTTAACGACAAAGAGCATTCAATAATAGTATCGGATATTCGCGCTTCAAGCTGAAATCAAGCCGCATATTGTTTTCGCCCTCCCGCGCGTTGCCTTGAACCCATGTTGATGATACTATCCCTATATTATGAATAAAACAATTTCGGCACAAGCGCCGCGCGCGCCCCACAGATTTTTCTTTATCCGCCACGGAGAAACGGACTGGAACAGGGAGCTAAGATACCAGGGAAGCTCGGACGTAGAACTCAACGATGAAGGCGTCGAGCAGGCCCGGCGGACGGGGTTGAGGCTGTCCCGCATCGTTCCCTCGCGGGTGTACTCCAGCCCGCTGAAAAGGGCCCGCCGCAGCGCGGAGATAATCATGGAGAACAACTCGGGGGACACGGCGATAGAGTTGTGCGACGACCTCAGGGAAATTTCCTTCGGCTCGTGGGAGGGGCTAACCACGTCCGAGATATCGGCTCGTTACCCTGAAACGCTGGCGGCCTGGAGGAAAGCGCCTTTTACGGCCGTGCCGGAGGGAGGCGAGTCATTCGCGGAGGTTGCCTCGCGCTCGCGGCGCGCCGCTGAAATTTTGAAGGAGGCGGGGGGACCGGGCGACGTGACTTTCGTAGTGGCCCACGGGGCGGTTATGCGCGCCCTCATTGCCGCCTTCCTGAACATCGAGGAAATAGACGTATTATGGCGAATGCGCTTCGACAACTGTTCGATAAGCGCCCTCGACATGTGGGGTGCGCGGCCATCGCTGCTGACGTCCAACGACACGCATCACATCAGGCTTGAGGACGAGGAAATAAAACTGCTTTCGTTTCCGGAATAATTTTGTAATAAATATTTTCGAACGATATATATATGGTAAAATTAAAAAAACGGCAGGACGGGATGGGAGGTACTCCATTGAAAGCATCGTCGGGTGTGTCGTCCCTGAATCCCTCGGAAGAAGCGTTTCTGTGGGAAAAAATAAAGTCCGGCGACGAGGACAGCAGGGAGAAGATGATCCTCGCATACAGGCCGATGGTGTTCTGGCTTGCCAAAAAATTCCGGGTTCCATACAACAGTTTCCCCGATCTGCTGCAAGAGGGGACGGTAGGCCTGATAACCGCGGTGGACAATTTCGAGCCTGAGCGGAGCAACAAATTTATTACTTACGCCTACTATAAAGTTAAAGGCCGCATGGTGAATTTCCTCCAGCGCAGCGAGGCAAAAGCGCCGCTGCCGGTGGAAGATGAGGCGCTGGAGCGGTCGGCGTTCGACTTTGAAGCCGACGTTGACAGCATGGAGTGGCACATATCGTTGGGCGAGGGGCTTCAATGCCTCCCGGAGCGGGAGCGCGATATAGTGAGGTCCATGATCGTCGAGGGCCGCGACGCGGCGGAGGTGGCGAGCAATCACGGAGTTGGCGTAAGCCATGTCTACAGATTGCGGCGAAGGGCAATATCACAGCTCAGAAGGCTGTTTTCTTGAAAATCGTGCCATTTCCGGGGCCGAAGGTGTGATAATTTTATAAAACCGTTTTCCCGGTTTTCTAAAATATCGTTCTTTTGGCTTGACGCGGAGGTGCAGCTTTATGAAAGATTCTAAAAGCGCTTTGATGGAACGCCATCTAAAAAGAGTGGAGAGATGGCTGAAACGTTGCATCACAGCCTGTAAATGCGGATCGTGGGGCGACGCGCTGGCGGAGGCCGAGTGTCTTGAAGCGGAAACTAAGGGACTCAGGGAGAAGCTTTGGACCGCGGCCGCGGATGATGCGATGCGTGTTCCGAATCGGGGTATGGGACATTCCCTGTTCGCCGCGTTAAAGATAGTAGTTTTAGCTTTGGCGATAGTACTCTCCGCCGTAATTCCAATAGCGTTCGATCCGGAGTCCGGCGTATTGGAATTTGCGCCTCAAAGAGAGTCTGTAGTCCTTCTTTCGAGCACTGAAAGCGATATGATAAATGCTCTGAGAGAGAGTCTTTCCAGCGGAAACAGCGGCACGGTGGTTATCTCGGTCGAAATACCGAAGGAAGTAACGGCGGCCCCGGAATCCCGCAGAGGGGCGGCGATGGCGGCCGAAACCATTAGCGAGCCGCATCCGCAGGAGCCGGTTGAAGAGGAGATCCCGGCCGTCCGCCGTCCGTCGGCGGATGAGGTCATCTCGCTGATACAGGTTGGCCAGAGGGCGCTCCGATCCTCCGAACCCGGAGTAACCGTAGTTCCGTGATTAAGAGGTAAATTGATTTGAAATTGAAATAACTGATTTAAGGGGTTGATTGGGTTTGTTTTCAAAAATTCTCGGGGTATCAGCCCCATACATTCGTAAGGCGACGATTTTTTTATTTTTCGGCTTTATAGGAGCGTATTTATGTTTAGCGTACATGCCGGCATACGCCGCCGTAGACATATGGGGAACTCCTATCACAATAGGAGAAGGCGATAACACCACTCTGGAAGTCGATATATCGGGCCTTCAAATAGACGACGAAGAACCCGCGCCCGACACAAGACCGTCACAAGATACCCCAAGGAGAGAGAGGCCCAGAATCCAGGCTCCGAGAATCCTGTCGGTTTCGGTCGAGGGCAACTCGGAAGTCGTGACGGAGCATATCTTGTCGGTTATTACTTCCAAGGAGGACACTCCCCTCGATCAGAACAGGCTGGCGAGGGACGCCGACGCGATATACGAGCAGGGATTTTACTCCAACGTGGACTACAGAATCATCGACGAAGCGGACGGAGTCAACATAATATTCATTGTCACAGAGAACCCGATAATCGAGGACATTCATTTTTTCGGTAACACAATCTACTCTGACGAAGTACTCAGGAGATTGTGCTTTACGGAACCGGGCGTGATCTTCAACAGGGTGTTTTTCCGCAACGATCTCCAGAGGATAAGAGAAAAATACCAGCAGGACGGTTATGTCATGGCGCGCGTGAGCGACGTCAGGATTGACGGCACTGAAGTCAACGTGTATATTACCGAGCCGGTACTGGGCAACATACATATACAGGGCAACAGGCGGACCAGGACTAACGTTATCCAAAGACAGCTCAGACTTAAAGAAGGGGATTTATTCAACGCCGCAAGACTGCGTTATTCGTTGAGCAAACTCCAGGGGCTTGGTTATTTCAGCGACGTCAGCGTGGGTTTCGAGCCGGGGGAGTCCCCCGATATCATCGATCTTGTTTTGACCGTTTCCGAGGCAAAGACAGGCCGAATAGGCGTTTCGGTCGGATATGGAACTGAGAGCGGTTTCAGCGGAGGCCTCTCTTACAACGACAGCAACTTCCGCGGCAGGGGCGAACGCCTGGGCGTGGGGTTTGACTTGGGGAATCGCCAGCAATACTGGTTGACTTTAGATCAGCCGTATATGGATCAAAGGACTTTTGCCTGGAGGGTTGGCGTTTATCAGAGAGATTGGTCTGATCTCAGGTACTACGAGGATGGCGAGTTTCTGTTCGAGTACGATGAGAAACGGCTTGGAGGTTATTTGGGATTCGGGCGCAAATTCTCCGAAAGGTCAAAGCTCAACTGGTTCCTAACAAGCGAATGGCAAAGAATAGATCTTGAAACGCATGACGAAGCGCATATTCTGACCCCTCTGCAGGAACAGAGGCTGGAGAGCGGCACCAACTTCACGCTGACCGGCAGGCTGAGTCGCGACAACATAGACGAGTATTCGGAATTTCCCAAGGGAGATGTGGAGTCGATCTTTGTCGAAAAGGGGCTTGAAGCCCTCGGCGGGGATTGGGACTACTGGAAATACTGGTTTGAAGCCAGATACTACACGCCGCTGAACTTCCTCACCAGAATGTTCGAGCGAAATTTCACCGTGAACGACATACCCCCGATTTTTGCCTTGCGCGCCATGGCGGGAGATTCAAGCGGATGTCTGCCATGGGCGGCCAACTACACCGTGGGAGGGGACAGCACGCTCAGGGGTTATGAGGACAAGCGTTTCAGGGGCGATCAAATGTTCCTTGCCAACGCCGAATTGCGCCTCCCGGTTCACAGCAGCGCGGCGCTCGTCTTTTTCTACGATTGGGGAATGGCTTGGGATACCACTTTAGGCGAGAATTTCAACTTCGGCGACTTGGCCGAGGGGTATGGGTTGGGAGTCAGAGTCCGAACGCCTCTTGGAAACTTGAGATTTGATTTCGCGAACGGCAGAGATGAATCGAGAGTCCATTTCGGATTCGGGGAGATGTTCTAAAATTTCCCGGCGCAATATCGAAAAGTTAATAGTTGCGGTGGTTAACGCTGCCGCAATTTTGTTTGTTCTGGTTTCGGTCTGCGCTTACGGGCGCGCGGCGGACGCGTCGGTCAAAATTGACGGAATGGCCGAGTGGCTCACGGAAAGCGCCGAAAGAAGCCTGGAGGCGGTTTACGATCATATCCCCGCTGCGGAACCGAGGGATATAAAAGAGGAACTCCTGAGGGTAGTGGCGGACAGGCTCCTTTTGGGGTACTCGGTTGAGTCGGTGACATTTACCGGGCGCGACGATGTGGTGATAAAACTCAAGTTAACGCGGGCTGCGCCCGAATGGGAAGTACAGATAACCCCTCCAGTTTTGAGTCCGCCGGTTGACGGTTGGTTCGCCTCCGATACCGCCGGGATGCCGGACGAGATACTGTCATTGATAAAAGGCGTGCCAATAGAGGTCCTATCCTGGGGAGATATGGATCTCAAAAAAGCGGTCGAAAGTTTCTGCGCCGAGAGAATACCGGGATGGAGAATTACCCTCATGGCGCGGCATAAACTTGAGGGCGGGGTCATACTCGACGTGTCGTTCATCCCCGAACAGCCGCTCGCGCTTGCCGTTACCACAAGAATAAATTCATCCTCTATACCGGCTATTTTACACTCGAATTTGGAAAAAGATCTCCTGAAAGGTTTCGCCCCGGTTATCGGCATACCGGTCCCGTGGCTCGACAAGCACGCGGACAACCTTACATTCCTCGGCAGAGATGTGCTGCGCGAGGAGTCTTTGGTCAGGATATCGAAAGCCGACCCGATAATAACCGCTAACACGGGAGTCGTTTCGAATGTTGATGTGGAACTGGAGAGCAGGAGTTACGCCGGACGATTGTGGATGGCTGTTTATGCCGGGGCGGAGGATCGTTACCCGGAAGTGGGCGTCCACCTCGGCAGAAGGATGCAAATACTTCCGCGCTGGGACATGGAACTTTACGGAGAGCTGATACTGCAACTCAGCGACTGGGATCTCGAAACTCGGCTGGGCTTACGGTGGTCCCTTTGGCGAAACATTTGGATAGGCGGAGAATGGAGCAACTTTGACGATATCTGGTGGGGCAGGCTGGATTTCGAATCCTGGGCGCGGCGGCCATATGCCTGGGTGCGTTACAGCGAGGAAAGCGACGTGAGCGCGGCCCTGGGATATCACATCAGCGACTACATATCGATTGAAATTCACTACGATTCCAGATTCGACGACGCGTGGAATGTGCGCGCCGTGCTCAGTCTTTAGCAATGATTGGGGAATTGTAAAATGGCTGTTATGACCCTTGAGGAAATAGCCCGCGAAACAGGCGGGAACGTTATAGGCGACGGCGGCAGGAGAGTGCTCGGGGTCTGTTCGACCGACGACGCTTGCGAGGATATGCTGTGCGTTGTCTGGGATAAGACGCTCTTATCCTCATTGCCCCCCGAAATCCCTGTTTTGGGGAGCACCGGCGCACTTTCCGGCCGCGACGGTATAGAGGTTCCAGTTCCCAGAGCGTCTCTCGTAAAGATACTTCCGCTGTTCGACAGAAGGTCTGCCGACCCCTCCGGGGTACATCCGGCGGCGTATATTCACGAGGGCGCGACCTTGGGGGAAAATTGCGGCGTCGGTCCGGGTTGTGTGATTTCCGATGGCGCAATCCTCGGAAACAGGGTGTTTCTCCAGGCAAATGTTTTTATAGGCAAAAACGTCACTGTTGGAAACGATACGCGCATCGGAGCGCTGGTTTCGGTACAGGATTTTGTGGAAATCGGAAACCGGGTGATCATATATTCAGGCGCGTCTATCGGATGCTGCGGTTTCGGATTTGTACCGGACGGCGAAGAGTGGAAGAAGATACCCCAGATAGGCACGGTCATAATAGAGGACGACGTCGAGATTGGGCCGAATTGCAGCGTTGACCGCGCGACGTTCGGAGTGACCCGGATAGGACGCGGCACAAAGATGGGCGCTTGCGTGCATGTCGCCCACAACTGCGATATTGGGCCGGATTCGATGATTGTGGGTTTCGCGGCGTTCGGAGGCAGCGTTAAGACCGGAAGCCGGCTTCTGGTGGCGGGAATGTCCGGCATCGCCGACCACGTGACTATAGGCGAGCGGGTGACTATAGCCGGACGTTCCGGCGTGACTAAGGACATAGCCGATGGGGAAACGGTATCGGGATTCCCGGCTCAGAAACACTACGACGAAAAACGCTTTCAGGCGTCGCTCCGAATGATACGCGAGTTCGGGAACCGCCTCAAAAAACTGGAAGACATAATCGGTAAATAGCGATGTTCCGCGGCAGGACAACTCTGCTTGGAGAGATAACATTCGAGGGGACGGGTATTCATTCGGGACGCGCATCCTCCGTCAAAATTTCACCTCACATTGAAGGACAGGGCATAACGTTTGCTTTTGGAGCAAGGCGGTACGGCGTTGCCGAGGCTTATGCCGACGGATCCATGCGAAGTACGTCTCTGATTTTTCCGGGCGGCGAACTTGTCAGGACCGTCGAGCACATTCTGTCCGCCATTGCCGGCCTTGGATTGGATGACGTGCTGATAACTCCCCGCGGAGAAGAAATGCCCATAATGGACGGAAGTCCTCTGCCTTTTGCGGAGGCAATAAATTCACGCGGGCTGCGTGAATTTGATTCCGAGTATGTAACAAGCTCTCTCGATGTTCCCGTTTGCGTGGATTTCCAAAAATCTCAGATAATTGCGCTCCCTTCGGATGAAATAAGGATCACTTACGTGATAGATTATCCTGATTCTTCGATCGGGACGGAGATGATAGATGTTGCTGTAACGCCGGAGAACTTCATGTCGCAAATCGCTCCGGCGCGGACGTTTTGTCTGGCGCGGGAGGCGGAGGCTATTCAGGCGTCCGGCTTTGGTTTGGGGGGCTCCCCGGACAACACGCTCATCATCGGGGACGGCGATCCTCGGGGCGGTTACAGGGTTGATTGTGAATGCGCGGCTCATAAGGCGGCGGATCTGCTGGGAGATATGGCGCTCCTGGGCTTTGTGCCCCGCGCTAATTATATATGTATTCGGGGCGGACACGCCCTGCATATTAAACTTGCGGACCGACTCAAAAGAAACGTTCTGATAAATTCAGGGAGGTAATGACAATGGCAGCGGAAAAGAGCGAAAAGTATATATACAGCATCAACAGGATAAAGGAATTTTTGCTGCACCGTTATCCTTTCCTGTTGGTTGACAGGATAATGGAAATAGACCTTGAGAGCGAAACGAAGAGGATCGTCGGTATAAAAAACGTGACGGTCAATGAACCGTTCTTTCAGGGACATTTCCCCGGCGAGCCTGTCATGCCCGGTATGCTGATACTTGAGGCGATGGGGCAGGTGGGATGCGTGATGATGGCGGCGGAACAGGAACGGCTCGGCGTCGATCCCTCAGCTCGCAGAGCGGCTTTCCTCACGACGATTTACGAGGCGAAGTTCAGACGGCCCGTGGTCCCCGGCGATCAACTCAGGACAGAGGCGACCCTAATACGTTTCAGAGGGAAGATAGGGAAGGTTAAGTTCATAGGAACCGTGGACGGGGACATTGCGGCGGAGGCCGTGATGGGTTTCGTGAGCGCCTCGGGCCTCACGGGCGACGCCGAGGGAAATTAACAGTATGCCGGGTGTCGACATTCATCCAACGGCTATTGTTTCTCCGGAGGCCGAATTAGGCGAGGGAGTATCGATAGGTCCATACTCCATTGTGGATGCCGGAGCGCGCGTGGGAGGCGGCACTGTGATTGAGGCTTTCGTTCATCTCACCTCGTGGGTGGACGTTGGCCGCAACTGCCATATCTTTGAACATGCGATTCTCGGCACTCCCCCGCAGGATCACGATTTCGGCGGTGAAAAGTCATACGTGCGCATAGCCGACGACGTCATAATAAGAGAAAACGTTACGATTCACCGGGCATCGGGAGAAGGACAGGAAACCTGCGTGGGGCGCGGAACTATGTTGATGGAAGGCTGTCATATTGGTCATAACGTCCGTGTGGGAAAATTCTGCAATCTCACCAACAAAGTCGGCCTGTCGGGACATGTGCAGATGGGGGATTATGTTGTGGTGGGCGGTTTTACCGGATTTCACCAGTTCGTCAGAGTTGGATCATTCGCCATGGTGGGGGGAATGGCGAGAGTTACGATGGACATTCCTCCATATTCGCTAGTGGCAGGCAATCCCGCTGCAATGACGGGACTCAATACGGTCGGCCTCAGGCGGCAGGGGTTCTCCTTGGAGCAGAGGACGAATATTAAAAAAATATATAAATTGATATTCGGAAGTTCTCACAATCTTCGCGATTCTCTGGCCGCGGCGGAGAGAGCTTTTCCAGATGACGATTCGGCATTCGAGATAATTTCATTCATGCGCGGCACAAAGCGCGGGGTATACCACCTGAGCCGCCGCCCGGTTCACGGGGAAGATAACGGCATATGATAAGACTAAGTAACAGGTTCATACTGGATCGGTTTATACTTGGACAGTTGGTGTCGCCGTTTTTGTTCGGCATTATGAGTTTCACGGTCATAATTGTGTCCGGCAGCCTGCTTTTCACCCTCGCGGATCTGGTGATAATGCGCGGCGTGTCAATGGCGCAGGTCGTGCGGTTGTTCCTGTACTCGCTGCCGGCTGTTGTTGTGTTGACTATTCCGATGAGCTGCCTGTTGGGATCATTGCTTGGGTTCGGTAACATGTCGGCCAATTCGGAACTCGTCGCCCTTAAATCCGCGGGCGTTTCCTTCGGGCGCATCGTGAGGCCCGTGATAATAATATGTATTTTCATATCGATATTCTCGTTCGCCGTAAACGAAACTGTCGTGCCGCTTAGCCAGAGAGCCGCGGCAGGCCTCCTGCGGCAGATATACCGGCATGTGCCTCCCGTATCCAGGGATAATGTGTTTATTAGGGACATATCCGGCGGAATACTGAGGAGGATAATATATGTCAAGGAAGTCCTGCCCAGATCGGGGGAGATGCGGGACATCATGCTTCAGGAGTTCGAGGACGGCAGCGTGCGCCGACTGATCTCAGCTCAAAGGGGTTTGTGGGTCGACGGAATGTGGTGGCTCGACGACGGGCAGGTTTTCGAAGTTCGTGAAGACGGCATGGTGGAGATGCTGTTCAGATTCGAGAGGCAGAGGCTCAATCTCGACATGAAACCGTCGGATCTTGGTTCTGATGCCGCCGACCCCGATGAGATGAATTTGAAAGAATTATATTTAACGATAAAAAATGCCGAGCTGAAAGGAAACGACTCCAGCAAGTTCGCCATGTATTTCTACCTTCGGATCGCCGTGCCGTGGGCGAGCGTGGTTCTTGCCCTGGTGGGGGCCACCGTCGGAAGCCGCCCTCAGAGATCCAGTTCCGGCATGGGATTGGGGCTGTCCGTGGTTATAGTGTTTTGTTATTATGTCATCATGTCCCTTTGCAAGTCGCTGGGGGAGAATAATTTCATACCGGGGCTGTTGGCCGCTTGGATTCCGAATGTGGTGTTCCTCTCGGTTGGCATGTTTTTGATAAGAAGGGCAAATAGGCTGGGATAAGGAGGAATCGCGGAATGAGCGTCGCGTTGATAGCCGGAGAGGGATTGCTCCCGGAGGAAATAGCCGCACGATTGTCGAAAATGGGGGAACGGATAGTGGTGTACGCGCTCCGTGACGGGTGCGAGGCGTTGTCTGAATACGCGGAGGCGATAGTCCCGGTTTACAAAACGGAACTCGCCGCTTCTTTGAGGGACATGGCGGCTCGCGGCATAAAGAAAGTAATGTTCGCCGGCCTCGTCCCCAAGACGCTGATATTTCGTCCAGAGATGCTTGACGGTATGGCGAGGCAGCTTGTGCAAGGTCTTGAAAATAGGGACGACCACTCTTTGCTGGGGGGTATTGTAGCGGCCTTCGAGAAGTTCGGCTTCGAGGTCGCCGGATACACGGAACTTTTGAGCGATTTGCTGGCTCCAATGGGTTTCGTGGCGGGCAGGAATCCGAACGAGAGCGAGCTTGACGACATTGCTTACGGTTTGGATGTCGCGCGCGTCACCGTGCCTCTCTCGTTTGGACAGAGCATTATCGTAAACGGAAGATCGGTGGTCGCGGTGGAAGCGATGGAGGGTACCGACGCGGCGATATTGCGCTCCGGCGGTTTGTGCAGAAAGGGCGTGCTGGTCAAGATGATAAAACCCGACCAGGACCGGCGGTTTGACATTCCTGTCGTCGGTCCCGATACGCTGCGCCTGATGAAGCGCGCCGGTCTATCATGTCTTGCGATACAGGCGGGGCAGGTACTCATCCTCTCCCGAAACGAATTTGCGTCAGTGGCGGAGGAATACGACATAGCGGTGACCGGGACGGATTTTTGAAAACGATATTGGTAAGCGCCGGAGAGATCTCCGGCGATCATTATATTGCGGGCACGGCTACAGCCCTTCGGCGCAAGGGATTTGACGGCGAAATATACGGATTGTGCGGAGCTCTGAGCAGGTCCGCGGGCATCAAAGAAATGTGGGGAAACGAGGCGCTGCATCTCATGGGGGTTTCCGAGGTAGTCCGTTCCGTTGGATCAGTGCTGCGGCTCATGCGCGAAATGCGGCGGCATATAATAGAGCATATGCCCGACGCCGTTCTTGTGGCCGACAGCCCCGATTTTCATCTTCCGTTGATAAGGTCCATAAGAAGGCGCGGTTACAGGGGAAAAATTTTTTACATCTCGCCGCCTTCCGTGTGGGCTTGGAGGCGATACCGGGTAAAAGACCTCGTCCGGCGCGTCAACATGTGCTTTCCGCTGTTTGCTTTTGAACATGAATATTTGCTGAGCGCCGGAGTGATTTCGCGGTGGATCGGCCACCCGCTCGCGGAGGAATTTGCCGATTGCAGCGTTTCTCGCGGAGATGTGATAAAAAATATTAAGGGCGAACAGCCCGGCGAAAACGACGTAATCGCCGCCCTCCTTCCCGGAAGCAGGCGCAGCGAGATAGAGATGCTGTATCCGGCGTTGTCCGGCCTCTATACGTTGCTCGAAAAAGATGGAGTGAAGGCCGTGTTTTCGGTCGCCCCTGGATTGAGCGAACGAACCGGGGAATTTCTTTCCCGCGCGCTTGAGAAATCCGGCGAACGCTACTACGAAGGGCGCGGCAGGGATATAATGGGCGCGGCGGACGTGGTGGCGGGCGCAAGCGGAACAGCTACCGCCGAAGCTCTTCTGCTGCGCCGTTACATGGTAGTGATGTACAAGGTCAGGCCGCTGTCGTCAGTTATTGGGCGATTTCTGCTGCGCGGCGTGAAATTCGCCATACCGAACCTGTTGGCAGGAGAATATTTTTTCCCCGAACTTATTCAGGAGTATGCGACTCCGCGGAACGCGTATGCCGAGGTTCGCCGGTGGCTTGATATGGACTCACGCGCCCGGGGAGATGCGATGGCCCGCATGGACGGGCTGATTCAAAAGATGGGGAGCGGGGGCGTTTATGAATTTTGGGCGGGGGATATTTTGGAGGCGGCGCCGTGAGATTGTTCGCAAATTTTACGGATAACAGGGTGAAACCGTATCTGATTGGGTTCAAACCTTATCTCAGGGTCCTGGGGTACTGCCGCCCGTATGTTTCAAGGCTCGTTCCGGCTTTCGTCTGCATGTGGATAGCGTCGGCGCTGGAGGTTATTCCCATGGCGGCGGTCAAATATGTTGTGGACTATGTGCTGATCGAGAAAAATTTCGCGGCGATATACATAATAGTCAGCGGCGTGCTCTTTTCAACCGTAATAAAAGTGGTTTTCGTATATTTGAACTCCTACCTGATGGCATGGGTCGGAAATAAAGTCGTCATGGATATCCGTATCCAATTGTATGACAAGACGCAAAAACTGTCGTTCAGCGTTCTCTACAAACGCAGGATAGGCGAATTTATCTCCCGCATCACAAACGACGTTTCGGTGCTCCAGAATATGCTTGCGCAGGTGGCAATGGATCTGTTCCTGAATATAGCCAAAATTGTGACAGTGTTGTGCTACATGCTGTATCTCAACTGGAGACTCACTGTTATATCCTTCATGATAATTCCCGTGGCGTTTTTGGTGATGGACAAGGTCGGCGCAAGGCTGAGATTAATTGGGGCGGCTATCCAGGAACAGCTCGCGCAGCTCTCGGCAATTGCCATGGAGGCAATGTCCGCAATTCGGATAGTCCGGGCGTTTGCCACCGAGAGGGCCGAATACGATCGTTTCGCCGGTCGGAACATGGGTTTTTTCAGGGCTACCATAAAGGGGGTACAGACTCGCGGGATTCTCGAAGGGATACTCGAACTCGTCCAGTATGTGGCGCTCGTGATAGTTCTCATGATAGGGGGATACTACGTCACTACCGGGGAATTCACGTCAGGCGACCTCATAGCGTTCTGTCTGTCAATAGGGGTGCTGGCGATGCCTCTTAAGGCCATATCCCGCACTATCGCGCAATTGAAGGGCGGTATCGCGTCGGCCGACAGGGTGTTCGAGATAATCGACGAGCCTGACGAGCTGCCGATGCCCGAGGAGCCTGTCGTGTTGAGTGACATGCGCGGTGAGATTATATTCGAGAACGTCAGCTTCGAATACGATAAGGACGTCCCGGTTCTCGCCGATCTGAACCTGAGAGTCAGGCCCGGTGAAAGGGTTGCCATAGTTGGGGTGACCGGGGCCGGTAAATCGACGATCGTTGACATGATGCTGCGCTTTTATGATCCTGTTGGTGGAAGGATACTAATCGACGGCGTTGACTTGAGAGAACTCGACATATATGACTTCAGAAGAAAAGTGGGCTTCGTCCCGCAGGACCCGGTGCTCATGAAGGGCACTATTGGAAGCAATATCTGCTATGGGCTCGATGATTGCCTGGAGGAAGCGATAATACAGGCAGCCAGGACAGCCGGAATAGACGACTTCATCTCCTCTCTGCCGCAGAAGTACGCGTCCGAGGTAGGAGAGCGCGGCGTCACCCTCTCCGGGGGACAGCGCCAGCGAGTCGCGATAGCCCGCGCTATAGTGAGGGACCCGGCCATACTTCTCATGGACGAGGCGACGTCCTCGCTGGATTCACTGGTTGAGTCGCAAATTCAGGACGCAATGAACAGCGCGATGAAAGGGAGAACTTCCGTGGTCATCGCTCACAGGCTCTCCACTATAAGGGAGTCCGACAGGATATTGGTCATATCGAAGGGCAGAATAGTCGAAGAGGGGAGCCACGAGGAACTTCTGAAACTGCGCGGGCATTATTACGATTTACATTCGCTTCAAGCGGGTAATAAAGTTGCCTGACCTTCTCGGCAGTTACCTGAAATACGCGAAGGGTGAATCAGGCCGCGTATCCGTTTGGTCCCTTCTGAACGTCACGGGCGTTATTATAAGGCCCTTTATCGAAGCTAGGAACGCGCTGTATGACAGGGGCGTTTTCTGTAGCATGGATTCGCCCGTGCCGGTAATAAGCGTCGGCAACCTGTGCAGCGGCGGGACGAACAAGACTCCGATGGTCGACATGCTGGCGAGAAGGCTGTCGGATGACGGGCTTTCCGTGGGAATTGTGAGCCGAGGGTACGGGGGCAGGGTACGCAAGCCGATGTGGGTGGGGCTGGACAACGCCAGCTCCGACAGGCTGCTTACGGGTGACGAGCCTCTTATGCTCGCGAACCGTCTCCCGTATGTGAAGGTTGTCGTATCGCGCGACAGACACGAGGGAGTGCAGTATCTCAAAGAACTTGGCGTCGACGTGGTCGTCGCCGATGACGCGTTTCAGCACAGGAGGATGGGGCGCGATATCGATATCGTTCTGGTCGACGCGACGTGTCCATTCGGCAACGGCAAACTGTTCCCGGCTGGAATACTTCGTGAGAAGCCCGACGCGCTGTCCCGCGCCGACGTCGTGATATTGACCAAGACCGAACTGGCGGGGCCGGAAGTCGGCAAAATAAAAAAGAAACTGGAATGTTGGGTATCGCCGGACAGGGTCTTCACCGCGCGCGTAGAAGTGGAGTCGTGGATGGAATTTACGGACAAGGGCCTGTGTGAATATCTGCCGGGGCCGAGCAGTTCCGTTCCGGAAGGAAGGTTCGTGTCGTTCTCCGCTATCGGCAACCCGCAGAGTTTTCAAAAGTCGTTGATCTCCCTGGGGCTTGACGTGGTGAAAAATCGAGCGTTCCGCGACCATCACAGATTTTCCTGGTATGACATGGACAGCCTGGAACGCACGGTTCATAAACTGGGCGCGACCGGCCTCGTTTGCACCGAAAAAGATCTCCAGAACATGCCGAATGATCTCTCGCTTCTCTACCCCCTTTATATTCCGCGGATAAGTGTTGCCATTGACGATGAAGCCGGGTTTTGGAGAACTGTAACAAGGCGTCTGAAACCGGAATTGGTCGTGGCGTCGAATGGCTACGGCGAGGACGCAATAGGCTCGCTGCTGGCCGGGAAATTGAGAGACAAATTCCCTGTGGCCGGCGTTTCGGCTTTTGCTCTGGTTGGCGAGGGGCGCGAGTACAAAAACCGGGGCATAGAAGTTATCTCCCCGGAATCCGACATGCCAAGCGCAGGAATAGTGAAGTATTCACTGAAAGCTCTGCTGAAAGATTTCAGATATGGGCTCCGCAAGGTGATAAAAAAACAGATAGAAGAATGGAGAAAACAGAGAGGGAAGTTCAGGACGCCGATATGTGTCGGGGACGTCTATCTGTTAGCGCACACTCTTTGGGGACAGGGAATGTCGCCGGTGCTGGTCGCGACAGCCAAGAGCGTCAAGTTGCGGGGGCATTGGATGCCGGAGCGTTCCTTAATGAAACGGCGGGCAAGGCGTGTCTGGACCCGTGATGACGAAACGGCCCGCGACCTCGGCCGTTCGGGAATCAACGCTGTCTTCAACGGTAACCCGGTAATGGACCTCGCGATAGAGCTGGATGATACAGACGATCCGTGGGAGGGGATTCCCTCTCCCCGCGTCATGTTGCTGCCGGGCAGCAGACCGCGCGCGTATAAGGATGCCAGAATGCTTCTGGACGCGGTGAAGTTTATTTCAGGTAAAATGGAGTGCGGATTTGTGATGGTGATTGCCCCGACGCTAGATACCAACACTCTCCTCTCCGATTCAAATTATCGTTTGCGCGGGGGAATGATCAAAGCCGGTTCGGCGAATGTGGTGATTTACAAGGGGAGGGTAGCGTCCGCCGCGCGCAGGGCTGACCTGCTCATTGGATTTGGCGGCACTGCAAATCAGGTTTCGGCGGGACTGGGCGTTCCGGTAATCTCCATATTGGAGCGCGGAAAACTGGTCCAGAAAAAATTACTGGGTGACGCCGAAGTATTGACTCAACCTGACGCGCAAGCGCTCGCCGCGCGGGCGGTCGAACTTTTGAATGATCCCGCCGCGCTTGACAAAATGTCCCGCGCCGGCATCAAAGCGATGGGAGGCAGCGGCGCGTTATCGGACGTTGTCGGTTACGCCGCGCGCGAACTGGGGTTGGACGCAAGGTGTAAACTGTTTGCGACGCTCCGCGATATTTGGTCGGGCGAAGGACGTAACGGAAATATACAACTGGAATATGAGATGCTGGAGGACGGGCCAAAGGAGGAAGAGCGCAAATGGAAAATGCCGGAACAACTGGCTTCCAAAATAATGAAACTGGTGAAGATAATAAAGTAGGCTCGAATACTCTGGGCATTGGCGGCGGGCAGCTTGTAATAGCCGCCGGTCCTTGCGTGCTGGAATCTCCCGAGTTGGGCCTGCAAGTCGCAGCGGAAGTCGCGAAGGAGTGCCGGGCGCGCGGTTTTGGATATATATTCAAGGCATCATTTGACAAGGCAAACAGGACGTCTATTTACAGCAACAGAGGGCCGGGTTTCGAAACTGGGCTCAAATGGCTCGCGGATATAAAGCGCGAGGCCGGGGGGCCGGTTATGACCGACATACATGAGCCTCACCAGGCTGAACAGGTCGCCGAAGTGGCTGATATGATCCAGATTCCGGCGTTCCTCTGCCGTCAGACGGATTTGCTGGTTGCAGCCTCGAAAACCGGGCGGCCGCTGAACATAAAGAAGGCTCAATTCCTGGCGCCGGAGGATATGGCGTCCGTAGTCGAAAAGTGCCGCGCGTCGGGCGCGTCCGGCATTGTTTTGTGCGAGCGGGGAACGTCGTTCGGATATCACAGGCTCGTGGTCGATTTCAGGTCGTTGGTTATTATGAGGTCGTGCCGGGTCCCGGTGATGTTCGACGCGACCCACAGCGTGCAGAGCCCGGGGGGATTGGGGAGCGCGAGCGGCGGCGACAGGCGTTTCGTACTGCCTCTCGTGAGGGCGGCGCTCGCTATCGGCGTGGACTCCGTGTTCATGGAGGTTCACCCTTCTCCTGACGAAGCATTGAGCGACGGACCGAATATGGTCCCATTGTCGCGGATGCCGTTTATATTGGACGATATCGCGGCGTTCGACCGGCTGTCCAGGGAACGCGGATTCGCGGGCTTGGATTGGGTATAAAATAATATCCTAATGCATTATAATTTCTTCTTGGGACGGTGAAGCGAATGTCCAGGGAGGACGACGCTCCAAACAAAAATTCGATATTTCGTGACACGGAACGGCTGGACCGTGAGGTGAGCGCGTTTATTGAAGAATCTGCTCCTCAGGGGCTCAAACTCGTCGTCATAATCAGCGACGGGACGCGCGGATATGTGAATCAGAGCAGAGGGGTGGCCTCATGGCTCTCAAAGCGGACCGGGGCCGAAGTGCTTGAGCTTGAAATACCGCAAATCAAAGGCATTCGCCGCCGAAAGGTCCTTAAAGGCGCGGCGGAATTACCATACGGCGACAGAAAAACCGCGCTTGAATGGCTGGCGATGGCAGAGGGTGAGGCAACGGCGAGGACACTCGGCCAATGGCTGCTCGAACGTGAAATCAGAGAGGGGTTCACATCCTCCCTTATCCTGATATCAGCCGGTTCCATGCCGGCCTTCTACAATATTGCGCTGGGATACATCTGGCAGTGTACCTGCGTTACGATTATGACCCCCAGCGTAATAGGCACGGACCCATTCGATTTCGCGATAATCCCCGAACACGATTACCCTGGCGAGGCTCCAAACTTGCTCTCCACAGTAGGCGTTCCCAACCTCATTGTGAGGGAGGAACTAGGAATTGTGGGGAAATCTCTGATGCGCGAGTATCCGCCTAAGCGTGAGCGCAGATGGGGCATACTGATAGGAGGTGACGACAAAAATTACAGGGTCACGGCGTCGTGGATGCACAAGATAGTCGGAAAAATTTTCCGCGAGGCCGAACGCAGCGACGTAGATCTTTACATATCGGCAAGCAGGAGGACCTCGCCCGATGCTGAAAACGCCTTGAGGCGCATGGTGTCGAGCTGTGAAAATGTCCGCTTCATGCTGATAGCGTCGGCGGACTCGTTCAATCCGATTCCCGCTATGCTCGGAGCTTGCGACGAAATATTTGTGACGGATGACTCGGTAAACATGGTTTCGGAGGCGGTTACGGCCGGGCACAGAGTCGTTCTGCTCAGAACCGAGCGGACCGGCCTTTTCAAAAAAAGGCTACAGGCCGCAACAAGAATGATGGTATCGTCGGGACTCCTTCCTTCCAAGGCGCTGTGGGGAGTGTCACGCTTAGAAATGACCTTCGATTCGTTCAGGAATCTGGGGCTGTTGATCGATTTCAGGAATTGGATTCACGAACAGCGGCGCAGCGATATTGCGCCGGTTCAAAATCTTGACGAGGAGTACGACTGGGGAGAAGACGGTTTTAATGAGGCGAGAAGGGCGGCGGATTGGATACTGAGCAATCTGTCCAACGTAATTCAAACCGACGATGAGGAATTATAAATTTAATTTATAAAAATATAAAACTCTGGACGGAGGCTTTATCAGTATGGCTAAAAAAAAGATACTATTCGGAATAGACGACAAACCCGCGCTTCCTATGGCAATATTGGGCGGCGCGCAGCACGTGCTCACACTCTTCGGGGCCACGACGCTGGTTCCTCTTATATTCGGCCCGGCTATGGGAATGTCCCCGCAGCAGATAGCCGTGTTTCTTGGCTGCGTCTACTTTGGAATGGGCGTGGCCACTATCATACAGACCTGGCCGGGTCTTGGGTCGGGCCTGCCGATAGTGCAGGGGTCGAGTTTCAGCTTCATACCCCCGATAATGACGATCATCGGAATGTATCAGGCTCAGGGACCGAGCGTCATTATGCAATATGTGGGCGGTTCTCTCATCGTCGGTGGCGTGTTCCTCGCCGTAATCGGTTACACGGGCCTGGTCGGGCATATACGGCGGATAATAACGCCTGTGGTCATAGGTCCGACAATCATGGCGATAGGTTTCTCGCTCGCTCAGGTCGCCATCGGCGGGAACGCCGCCAACTACTGGCCTGTGTCGCTGCTGGTCGTCATTCTGGTTTTCTTTTTCAGCCTTGTCAGCAAAAAACGTTTCTTTAACATATTCGCGGTCCTGGCGTCCATAGTAATTGCGTATCTGGTATGCCTCATCGGTTCGCTCCTGGGATTTTTTGCAGACGGGCACGCCGCGCATGTAAGTCTTAAGACTGTAGCGGACGCCGACTGGTTAAGACTCAGTGTGATAATGCCGTGGGGGGCGCCGAAATTCTCTCTGGCGGCGGTGGGGGCGATATCCGCCGGTTTCCTCTGCGTGATGATAGAGAGCATCGGTGACTATCACTCCTGCGCGTTCGCCGCGGGAGCGGACGATCCAAATGAAAAACAGATAAGCAACGGCATAGGCGCGGAGGGAGTGGGCTGCGTGTTGTCCGGGGTTTTCGGTTCCATAGGTACAACCTCCTACACGGAGAACATCGGCCTGATCGGCCTCACCGGAATGGCGAGCAGATACGTCGTGCGCATCGGCGCGGTGATCCTCATTCTCATGTCCTTCATCGGAAAATTCGGCGCGCTCATAGCGACGATGCCAAGCCCGGTGATAGGGGGAGCATATATCACATTGTTCGGCACGATAGGCGCGCTGGGCATACAGAATCTCATGCGGGCGGACATCGGGAGCCAGAGAAACATCATGATAGTCGGATTCGCGTTTCTAATGTCGCAGGGCCTTCCGGCCTGGGTCGATCCCAACCAGGAGCTGTTCGTCGCGTCGTTTTTGGGTAACACGCTCGGCACAACCGTGTGGGCCATATTGAAAACCCCGATGGCGGTCGCCGCGATTTGCGCGATTATATGCGACTCGCTGGTTCCGGGCACACCGGAGGAGCGCGGAATAGCGCAGGCGGAAAAATAAATAAACCTTGGGGCTCTGCCCCAAACCCCGCGAGGGGACACAGTCCCATCGACCCCTATTGTTTAAAAACGGGAGTCCAGAGGGCGAG
>Ga0099364_10004032_pt1 | contig 22352 bp, 27 predicted proteins | sample TergutTh196P3_FD_73070 | JGI IMG/M metagenome (GOLD analysis project Ga0099364, IMG submission 73070) | Microcerotermes parvus P3 segment gut microbial communities from Pointe-Noire, Republic of the Congo - Th196 P3 | ecosystem: Host-associated > Arthropoda: Insects > Digestive system > Gut ...
CCTTCCTTAGGAACAGCCTCTGCGTATATTTTTTTTGCAGAGGAAGCGTCAAGTTTGTGCAGGCAGTGAAATATGTTTGCCGCAGCCTCTTTCAGGTCTCCGGTAGATGACATCACAGCAAGCCTTTCTTTGTCAAGAAAATCAGCAAATCCGTCGTCTGGTTCTTTAAAAAATAAAAAGGCCGCTTCTTTATCGTGAAAATCCATATCTTTTGGCGATGCGAATATTTTTAACGGTTTCAAAGGGGCATAATGGTAAGGGAGCATGCCCGGCGCCTCTGTAATTGTATCGTTTGCAGTATTGATTGCGCCTGTTATCTTTTGAATTTCTTCAACAGGCAGTCCGCCATGCCTGAGCAGGGTCGTTCTTTCGTTTTCGATTTTTATTATTGTGGATTCAATGCCTATTTCGCATGGTCCGCCGTCTAATATTATTTCTATGTTTTTGCCAAGACCTTCAAGAACGTGCTCTGCTCTTGTGGGGCTCAAGCCTCCGAAAGGATTGGCGCTTGGGGCGGCAATTGGAAGGCCTGTGCGGCGTATGAGTTCAAGCGCAACCGGATGTGAAGGCATACGGATTGCAACAGTAGGCAAGCCGGATGTAACGATGTCGGGCACTGCCTTGCTGCGGGGAACCACAACGGTCAGCGGCCCCGGCCAAAAATTTTTCGACAGTTCCATAAGATATTTGCCGGCATCTTGTGTGAGTTCTTTGAGCGTCTTTATGTCGGCTATGTGAACGATAAGCGGGTCGAAAAAGGGGCGTTTTTTGACCTCGAATATTTTGGCTATTGCTTTTGGGTTAAAGGCTGAACCGCCAAGCCCATAGACCGTTTCGGTGGGGAAAGCGGCTATGCCCCCGGAGCGAATAGCCGCCGCGGCCATTTCGATATTTTCGCTGTTTGCCGGGTATATCTTTGTCAATTGTTTGAGCCGGTTTTTAAGATTGGACTTAGAATCTGTTTAACGTATCGCCCCAATGTAAGAAACGAAATAACCATCAGACTGCGCCGTAGAGTTTCATATATTCGTCTATACGTTTTTTTATTTCATTGTCGAGAATTACCCTGCCGTTTATGCTTTTTCCGTGCAGGTGGGCAACTATGTCTTTTATTGTGCTTATTGACATGGTTTTGAACCCGAATTCTTCTTCAACTTCCTGAATGGCGGTTTTTTCTCCCTGCCCTTTTTCCATCCTGTTTACCGAAATAATGAGCCCGACAATATTAACGTCTGCGTAGCTTTTTAAAAGCGGCACGCTTTCTCTGACTGAGGTTCCGGCCGTTATAACATCTTCGACTAAAATGATTCTATCGCCGTCTTTTGGGGTGTAACCAATAAGCGAGCCGCCTTCACCGTGGTCTTTTTGCTCTTTTCTGTTAAAACAGTAGTTGACATTCATTCCGTGATTCTTGAAAAGAGCAATCCCGGCGCTTACGGCGAGGGGGATGCCCTTGTAAGCCGGCCCATAGAGAACGTCAAAATCATTCCCCATGTTTTCAATAATACAGCTGGCGTAAAAATCTCCCAGTTTTGAAATCTGTTCGCCGGTTTTGTATTTGCCCGTGTTTATAAAGAAGGGCGTTTTTCTTCCGCTCTTTGTTACAAAGTCGCCGAAAGAAAGCGCCTCTGATTCAAGCATAAATTCAATGAATTCTTCTTTGTATCCCATATACCTGTCCTTTAATTTATTCTTAATTTGTTTATGAGTTCTTCTTCGGCACGCTCGTTTACGTTTACCGAAACGTTTACGCCGGAGCGTGAAACTGCAATAGTCTTGTTTTCTTCATCTGGTCGTCCGTAACGGCAGATGATTGAGGCTGCAAGAGGGATGATGTCAGACTCTGGCTCACCCCTTATAAGGGCGGACGGCCCCTTAAAAGACGGCTCAAAGTAGAAGGGCGAACTGTCTTTGTAAAGCGCGAGTTTTTTGACCTCGCTTTCGTTTCTTGCCACAATAAGCTTTGAGCCGCCGTCGAGCCTGAAGTGCCGCCCCACCGTTAGAAGATAGGTATCGATTGTAGAACAGTTTTTGTGGTGCGTAAAAAGGTCTCTCAACCGTGCCGATATGTTAGGGTCGGTAAAAAGGCAGCCGCCGGCCGGCGATGCATATTCGGTGATGCCGTATTTTGCGGCTAATTCCATCTGCGATTTTCTGCCGCGCCCATGTATGTTCAAGAGTTTATCCCTGTCGACTATTCCCTGTTCTTCCATGATTGTAGGTTTCAAGAGTTTTGCCGAAAGCGGGCGCAGCAGTCTGCCATCGAGGTTTGAAGCCTTAAATGTATGATTCAGGATGTTGGGGAGCTGTGTCATCGGGCGCTGCCCTACTACCTCTCCGGTAGCGACAAAGAGGGCGCCCGATTCTTTCATGTAGTCGGCGGCCTTTTTCAAAAAATGTATTTTACAATCGATACAGGGGTTCATGTTGCCGCCGTACCCGTGCGGCGGCGCTTTTACCATATCAAGATATTCCTGCCCGCACTTGTAAAAGACAAGGGGAAGATTAATTTTTTTTGCAAACAAAGCCGGAAGTGAATCTTCGGGAACAAAATCATCGGCTACGAACGGTAAAATGCAATGAAATCCGGTTACGTCGAATCCCTGTTCCATAAGTATTTTAGCCGCAAGCAGGCTATCCAACCCCCCCGAATATAGAACTATAGCTTTTTTCATAATTAATATCTCTTTTAAAAGATTTTATCGGCGCTTTCTTATAGTCAAGAAATAAAATTTGTTTGAAAATAAATTATTTCTTTATAGCAGTGGTTAAATGCTTTGGAGGATTTTATGAGTTTTCACGAAATGGTCTTTTTTGCCGGCTTCTTATCGGTAGTTATGTTTATGCTGTTGATGGACTTGGGAGTGTTTCACAAAAAAGACAAAGTAGTAAGATTTAAAGAAGCTACTGTTTGGACATGTGTCTGGATTGCGGTAGCCTTGTGTTTTTATCTTTTTGTATACTTTTTTGCCGATTTAATTCATGGCGCCAAAACCATAGATGACCTTGTAAGCCTTAATAATCGGTTTAATCATCAATTGCAATTAGAAGGGCTTTCTTTTGAACAGGCGCTGCCATTGTACAGGCACACCCTGTCGCTCGAATACCTTACGGGCTATGTTATAGAAAAATCTCTTTCGATTGATAATATCTTTGTAATGATTTTAATTTTTAGTTCTTTCGGTGTTGAAAAAAAATACTACCGAAGAGTGCTTTTTTACGGAATTTTGGGAGCGATTGTTTTTCGTTTTATTTTTATTTTTACAGCCTCAGCCTTGATACAACGGTTCGAGTGGGTACTGCTTATTTTCGGCGCTGTGCTTATTGTTGCCGGAATTAAGACTTTTTTAGAAAGAAACAAAAAGGAAGAAATTGACGCAAAGAATCACCCGGTTGTCAAATTCTTTTCAAAGCATAACATTGCTACGCCGGATTTCCATGGACATCGCTTTTTTATAAAGAGCGCTGCCGGCATATTGTTCACTCCGCTTTTTTTAACGTTGATTGTTGTTGAAATTTCGGACATAATTTTTGCCATTGATTCGGTGCCTGCCGTTTTCGCCGTAACCAAGGATCCCTTTGTTGTTTTTTGTTCAAACGTTTTTGCCATATTGGGCTTGCGTTCATTATTTTTTGTAATGGAAAGAGTGATAGACAAATTTCATTTTCTTAAGATTGGTCTTTCGGCATTGCTTGTCCTTGTAGGAATAAAGATGTTTCTGCCTTTCTTTGATATAAAAATGGATGTAAGCGTTTCGCTTTTAGCAATAATGGGGATAATCGCGGCAAGTATTATTGCCTCGCTGATATTTAAGAAAAAGCCGGAAAATGAGAACATTGATTGAATTGTCGACATGGATTAGGCAAAGTCCCTCATTTTATTGTCCTGTAAACTCTTCAAAGAATTTTCTATTTGCAATATTTATTTTCAGCAAATCCATAGAACTATTCAATTTTTGAGAGCTTGAATGGTAAAAGGAAAGATTGGGATTCGTTTTTAAAGTATTTACATAGACCATATTTTCCTTTAAGTGCATTCCATCTTTTAATTCTTTAACATAATATTCAAATCTTTCTATATCTTTCGGTAAAAATTTGTAATGTAATAGAAAAGCCGAAACGCCTTGTGTTTCAAAATTTTTACTTCTTGGGGCTGCTACATGACAACTGAAAATAATATCTTTGCTGTATTTTAAAAGAGCCGGTTTGCTTAATTGATTTTTTAAACCTAATACCCGCATTCGGGGCCCCCCATAACAAGCTGAATAGTAAAAATAATTATACAATTTATATTCCAAATCAAAATAACTATAATATTCAAAGATATTATTACTTTGAACTTTGTCGTATAAAATCTCTTTTGAATACATATCTATCATTGGGGCAATAACAAAATCAATGTTTTTGCTTTCAATAAAACTAATATATTCTTGGATGCTTTTTTCTTCCATTTTTGGATAAGCAAAAAGTTCATCACTATCCAAATTTATATACCATTTATTTTCTCCGTACAGATCCATTATTTGTTTTTTCCATGCGTTTTGTGAAACATCATTGAATTTATATGGTGCGACATGAAGAGAGACATCTTCTTGTTCTTTCAGCCACTCAAAAGTTCCGTCTGTACTTTGATTGTCTATATAAATAAGATGTTTTACGCCAAGTTTTCTATGATGTTCAATCTGCAGTTTAACTCTTTCCAAATCATCTTTTACAAGAACTACTATTGAAATATCAGCCACTTTTGCTGTTTTCACTTTAGGTAAACTCTCTCCATAATAGGATGCAATATATGTCTTTATTTTTACTTTGTTATGATCAGAAAAAATTAAGTATTTTGCAGTTGTTTTATCAATTTTCGGTATGTTTTTAACTTTTTTTATAACAGTTCTTGTTTTAATCAAAGCGTTGATAAAATATTTTATAATACTTATAATACTCTTAAAGTAAGTTTTTAAATTCATCTTAGTGTTCCTGATAAAAGTTCTTTGTATATTTTACATCCTGAAAAATGCGTAATCTAAATTGTGCAAGAATTTAAACTGTACGATTGACAGCCTCTGTTATTCTGCGGCGCGTCCGCTCTTCTCCGAGAATTTGCTGTATCTCCCATATATCAGGCGACTGAGCGCGGCCTGTCAGGGCTATGCGTATTATGGTGCTTACGTCGCCTACATGCCCCTTATATATTTCAGGATTTTTTTTGTAGTCTTTCGGTTTGGCGGCATAGCCTAAATCAGAGCCAATAACGCGTATTTTTTCGAACCATGTTTCCTGATTGTCATCGTGTATATATGTTTTAAGGTATGCTGTGAGTATGGCCGAAACATCATCTTTAGCGTTTGACGGGTACGGTTCAAAATCAAGCGATTTGAAACGCTCATCAAAAAAGTAGCCTGTAAAATCAAGTATTTGCCGGGCGCAGATGAGGTCCTTTCTTGGCCTTTCGCCGGTTCTTCCGAGATCAAGGATTTTTACGACGTATGCCTTGTCGGCAAAAAAGGGCAGCGCTTGGGGAAAGAACTCGGCAGCCCAGTCTTTCATAAAATCGCAGAGCGTCTCTGCCGGAATCTTTGCAAGAGTTTCTTTTGATATATCGTTTAATTTGTTTAAGTCAAAGAGCGCGCCCGAGACGCTCATTTTTTCCAGCGTAAATTGAAAATCATCAAAAGAGGCATCGGGATTTTCGGCGCGCCACTCTTCGTAATTTGAGTTGAGTATGGTCAGCATGTATTCGCGTACGGCGCTGTGATGGTAGCCTTCGCTGCGGTAATAATCTAAAGAGAGTTCGGGGTCTTCGCGTTTTGAAAGTTTGCGCTTATTGCCGTTCTTGTCCAATTTCATAAGTTGAGCGGTATGGCAAAACACCGGCATTTCAAAGCCGAGGCAGCCGAAAAGCTCAATGTGTGACGGAAGCGAGGATATCCATTCCGCGCCCCGTACAACATGGGTTGTACGCATCAGGTGGTCGTCTATAACATGAGCAAAATGGTATGTCGGGATGCCGTTAGTTTTGAGCAGTACGATATCTTGAAAATTTTCCGGCATGGAAAGCTGTCCGCGTATGGCGTCATCGACAGATACGGTTTTTGGGCTTCCGTGACTCCCGCCGGAACGCAGACGTATGACATAGGAGCCGCCGTTTTTCACTCTGTTTTCGACCTCATCGTATGCCAAATTACGGCAGAGTGCCCAGGAGCCGTATATGCCCGAATCAGTCTTTGTTTTTTCCTGTTTTTCGCGCACGGCGTTTATTTCATCTTCTGTCATAAAACATGGGTAAGCTAAGCCGCGCCTTACCATTTCTTTGGCAAAACATTGGTATATTTCGGCGCGCTCGCTTTGAAAATACGGCCCATATTGTCCGGTCTCGCCTTCGTGGGACGCCCCTTCATCAAAGTTAATGCCGAAAAATCTCAAAGAACTTATGATTGTATCAACAGCCCCCTCTACTTTGCGTTTTTCATCGGTGTCTTCAATTCTGAGAAAAAAAACGCCGCCGCTTTGACGGGCAAGCCTTTCATCGACGAGAGCGCCGTAGAGATTGCCAAGGTGTATAAATCCGGTAGGGCTTGGCGCAAGCCTTGTCACTCGTGCTCCGGCCGGCAGCTCTCTTGAAGGAAATATTTTTTCATAATCTTCCCGGGTTTTGTTTATATGCGGGAAAAGCAGTTCTGCTAATTTATCGTACGACATGTTGACCTCGCGCAAGGTAATGAAAATTGTCTAACAGTGTCTATAGTAGTTTAAGATAAGTTTCTGCAATGACAATCATGGCTTATACACATTTCCTGATAAAATTGCATCTGTAAAATAACATTTTATGCTCTGGATTGCTTCGCTTGCGCTCGCAATGACGGTTATTGCGAGGAGTGTAACGACGAAGCAATCCAGATATTTAACTTAAACCACTATAAACAGCATCAGGCAGGTTGCTAAAAAAGTTCTTGTTTTTTGTCTATTAGAAAATTATTTGATGTTTAAGAATTGTTTGAAATGAATATCAAAACAAAAAAAGAAAAGGGAATCCAAATAGTTCCCCTTGACGAGTGCGGCCAATATGCTGCAATATGCGCCCATTGGTCATATGGGCAGTGGTTTGCCCAAAGGGATATATCTTTTGACATAAACCTGCTTACTTATAAAGAGAGGGCTGCCTCAAAGGCGCTGCCGCGCGTTTTTGTCATCTGCGTTGATTCTTTTCCTGTGGGAATGGTCTCCATAAAAGAAAACGATATGCGGAGCAGGTCTGATTTAAGCCCATGGCTTTCGGCGCTGTATATCATGCCCGAATACAGAAACAGGGGGCTTGGCGAACGCCTCATTGAACACGCAAGAGAGCACATTCGCCAGCTTGGCGCTGCCGCCATTCATCTGTTTATAGACGTATTGAACGAAACTAACTTGGCGGCGTATTATGAAAAACTGGGATGGGTTTTTGTCGGGGAAAGCCTTGACAATGATGGGTTTAATGCCAAAATATACAGGTTTGATCTGCGGGATGAACGCGATGACCTTTGAGCCTGCAGGCCGGGCAAAAACTCCTGTTATGCTTAAATTGCAAAAGCCAAACGAGGTTCCACGTGGAACATTACGAAATCCATAGCCTTCTTGAAAAATACGGCTTGTCTTTTGCCGCCGCACAGGAGGCCTTGCTTGCCGCCTTTGTCGCAGATGTCTGCGCCCGAAACAGACGGTATAATTTGACAGGCCGCAGCGAAGAGAAAGACATAGCCGAGGAGCTTGTATGCCGCAGCATTGCCCCGCTTAAAAACCTTAATGTTCCACGTGGAACATGGGCTGCCGACATGGGAACAGGCGCCGGCGCGCCGGGAATACCCCTTGCGGTGGTCTTTCCTGAAATAAACTGGGTATTGTTTGACTCAAACGCAAAGAAGACATCTTTTATTAAAGCGTTTGCAAGGCGCGAAAAGCTCGTAAATGTTTTAACCGTAACCGGCCGCATAGAGGAGCTCGCCGCGGATTTCAAAGATTCGTTCGATTTTGTAGTAAGCCGTGCCATGGCTGAAGCCTATATTTGCGCCGAGCTTGGCGCGCCGCTTCTTAAAAAAGGAGGCTTGCTGTATTTGTATTCAAATACAGATGCGCTTTCTGCCAAGGTTCTCTCCCATTGTAAGGCCTGTGGCCTGAGCCTTTCTAAAAATGAAAAGCGCGAAGAACTCGGCATAAACAACGAGGGGCTTCTGTTCGAGAAAATTATCGATGGCGGCGCTCTTCCCAGACGGTTTTCGGCCATAAAGCGCGGCGCAATGAATTCAAGGAATTGAAAGTGGAATGTGTCTTATGTGTTTGTATCAAAAAATGAGCAGATGCCAAAAGTTAGACAAAAAATCTAATATTTTGAGGTATTTTTTAAGTATTGGCTGCAGCAATCTTGATATATTGGGTGCATATTTTAAGTTTTTTGCACACTCCAGCCAGTCTCCCAATCGTCCGGCGCGGTCGTTTCGACTCCGCTCAACGACCGCGACTCCGCTCAACGACCGATTGGCCGGTGGCTGAGCGGAGTCGAAGCCGCCGGCGTTTGAGGCGGTCAAAGGGGATTGATAAGGCCGACGCTTTTTGTGACTTCCTGTCGTGTGTCGGCATTGAGACATCCTGTCTGGCAGCCGACGCTTTTTGCGACGTCCTGTCGCGCGTCGGCATTGAGACATCCTGTCTGGCAGGGGTTGGATAATCCCCTTGACGCCTTTGCCGTGCGACAGTCTGGCGCGAACTTTCGGGTGGTAAACGCTGTCATGATGCCTTGCAAATCTTGCAAAAATGTCTCCACAATGCGGGGTGCACTTCAATGTGTGTGAGGGGCAACATCAAAAAAAATCACCATAATCACAAAAATCATAGTTCTGACAATAATGAGCGCTCCCGAACACGGGGCGATATTTTTTAAGTACTTGACAGATGAAAGTAAACGCAGGCAAATAAATAATTTAGTAAAGGCGGTAGAGACAAGGCGAACAAAAAATAATCGATTTGCTTAAAAGCGGTAAATCACCTGAGGATATTTTAAAGGATTACGAGGTGGATTCTTGGCCGATTGAACAACCGATCTCTTGGGTGGCAAATTGCTCGTCTTTGATTATTGAAGAAGATGAAATTTTTTTTGCCAACGAGCGGGATTGTTAAATGAGAGGAACAACATGAATAATGAAAATACTTGGTTAGAATGGCTTATTCCCGCACTTTTGATAGGTAGTCCGTTTTTAGTCCATTTTATCCTTTTTCTTAGTAAAGATATACCAAAAGATAAAAAATATAGATCTTACGGAAATATATATTTGATATTATATGGCGCATTTATTTTGGCATTTATCCTGGGAAATATTTTTGAAATCTTTCTTTTAAAATATATGCCACGCCTTTGGACTCTTGCTGGTGTTTTGATTATTCTGGTAGTGATTGATGTTGTTCAAGGTGTTAGATTTGACAACTATCTTAAAAAAAATCATTATGAAAAATGGAAAGAATTAACTACTATCCATCCATTTTTTGGTCCCGGTGGCAGCAGTAGTTCTCGCGAATTCAAGTTTTTGTATGTAGAAGATTCGCTGAATGATCCGGTTGTAGCGCAACTTAAAAGCGAGAGCAAGAAAATGGATTTATTATTAATTGTACATTTTATTTTTATGCCAATACTTATAGCCGTAGATTTCCATGTCGGGCTTAAATAAGTTTAAAGTTTATATATCTTTTATAAACAAAGATTTTTATGTATATGATGAACAAACCGGCTAAAATTAAAGTTGCTTTCGGAAAAAAAGTCTGAGAGAATTGGGGTTGACGAAAAATTAAAATAGGAATATGCGATGAAAAAGTTAGTTTTTAGAGTGTCAATAATAGCGGCAGCTAAAAACTTTTTGTTTTTTATACAGAGAGCGAAGTTAAAAGGCTCGGAAGCTGTTTTATTCAGTGATGTATGCAACAAGGTGATGGAAGCTATAAAGAAACGATAAAGAAAAATTGATCAGGAGACTAAATAAACATGAATAAAGAAATAAAACCCTACTTAAAGATATATATCGCATGGTTTCCAATTCTTATTGTTTTATTTATTTCGGGAAGTATTGCGATGATTTATTTATCAAAAGATACGCCAATTCCTATACTTTTTATTTGTTTTTATATTCTTTTGGGAATGTTTAGTTGTATTAAAAATGTGAAACTATTGACCGATATAAGAAAAATTTTATCTTCAAAAGACACTTTAGCTGATTCGACTCTATCAGAATTAAAAAATGAACACAAGACAGAAATATTATCATTTGTTGTGTATATTATTTCTTTGCCATGCAGTATAGCAGTCATACTATATTTAAAGTATTCAAGTATGTGAAGGGGTGTTTTCAGTTTCGTTCCGGGCTGTACGGTTTTGTTTAAGGAACGGCAGGTTTTGAAAAAATAGGTGGAACAAAACGATAAAAAGGATTTTTTTAAATACTTGACAATAAAATAACCATGAACCATATTATTTATTATATTAATATTTTTTCGGAGGATTAAAGTGAAGAAGATTCTAAAAGTTTTTATCATCGCAGCAGGATTTGTTCTATGTTTTAACGTGAAAAGTTTTGCAATTGTGGATGTAGCGGCATGGGGAGGTTATATATTTCATGGAGATATATATAACAGTGAATTGTCTTATGATAATGCTAAGTTTACCGGCGGACAATATGGCTTAAAAGCTCATTATAACACATCGCCTTTCTCATTACTTGACTTTGGAATAGGGGTATATGGCCAGTATTCAAAAATTAATTTTGATAAACTCGAAGGCGATACGTCAAAAAAATCTGCTGGACTTGATGCCAACCTTATTTTAACGACACCTGTTCTTCAGCCATATTTGAGAGGGACTTGGGCCTTTTGGGATAGAATGAGTGGTGAAACTAAAAATTTTAAAGCGTGGGGATTAGGCATTGGCGTTGAGGTTTTTATCTTGCCAACTATAAAACTCTTTGGCGAATGTATGTATGATGATACAAAGCATGGAGAGCGCGATAAGGATGAGATTTTTTTATTTGCAGTTAACTTTGGGTTAAAATTAAAATTTTAATATTAAGAATATTATAAAAAAACCGGATATTTTTTATTCGGTTTTTATTTTTAAAATGTTTTGTACAATGAACGACTTCTGTCGTGCCGCTTTCCAAAATTTCATTCTGGATTAATCCATTCAAAGAAACATGAGGCCAGCCATCAAAATCCATATAAATCCTGTAAAAAAAGTATTGCAAAAATAAGAATAACTGTCGTTTCTATCGTATTTCTTTGATGAAGTAAAGAATTTTTTAAAAAACTATTGACAATGAATATCAGATTATATTAAGTAAGTGACCAACCAACTTGGAGTTGCTGCACAAAATCAAGAAGGGGTCTTTATTGTATTTTTTGCTAACGAGGAAGATGATTCCGTGTTTAATTATTTAAATGCCAGTGATAGATTTTCCAGTTTTTTATCTGGCTACGCTTCAGTTTTTGATTATCGAGGCGGTGGCAGGCGCATAACAGTTCCCGACTTATCTAAAGGAATGGAATTGGATTATCAAAATCTTAGTAAAGACTGGTTGAGGGTAGGCGGCGCTATAGACAAGGCCATGAGATTATATGCCGGAGATGTTTGATGAGCCGCAAGCCCATAAAACCTGACAATAGAGTTGTTGCATTTATCGGACAAATACGCGGAAGCAGACAACAGAAATAAAAATATACTCAAAGCAATATTTTATTAAGAACAAACCGTATATAAGACAGGACTATTTTTATAATGTTTTTTATAAAGACGAAATTTCCTATGGAAGATTACTTTTATCAAAATTATGGGGAAATAGACGTGCCGAACAAGATTTGTGATACATGTGGTTATTGGTTCAGGTTAGGCGAGATACCCTGCGGTGACCAGTGGTTAATTATTTCTGATGAAACTTATGACCAATTCTCAGGTGATGTGGATGCAGAAAAGATTTATCAAGCAATGCAGATAGTACTGAAATGCCCTAACTGTGGATATTTATGGGTATTTTGGGAAGGGTTTGATAAGCCTGCGTCAGCCTATAAGCCTGATTAACTTCGCAGTCCATTTTAGTACTAAACAGTTCCTCAAACGGAACCACAGATTTATGAAAAAAAGCCATATACATACAGAGAATTTTTTATGGCAAAACCAATATGAAAAAAAAGAAACTATTATTTATACTGCTGACAGTATTGTTGATACCTGTTCTTGATATTAGAAAAGGTATATGCAATGAATTAAATAAGTGCATAAAGTTACTGCGCAGCAGCGATTCTCAAAAAAGGATGTATGGATTAGCTGCTTTTACTAAGTTTGATAGAAAAGTCTCTCATAAAAATATAGGACTAATCATTCCATTATTATATGATAAGGTTGAAGGCGTAAGAGATGGTGCTATTTACTCTATTAGAGTTGTATTTTTAGAACCGTCTAAATATAATGTATTGAGAACTCCTCACTTTCAAATGCCCAGATTAGAAAAAGATGATGAATATATTAAAGCGGCAGAACAGGTATTACCTCATTTAATTGAAAAATTGAAGAACGAAAAAGAATCATTGCAAAATAAGGCTTTAATGACCATAGTAGCTATAGGTATGATAGATAACAATTTAGATGTAATAATAGAAAAATTGGATAGTGAAAGTGAAAACGTACGTTATCATGCTTTAGTAGCATTGGGCAACATAGGAAAGGAATCAAAAAAAGCGATTCCAAAAATAGAAGATATGATAAAAAATGATGAGAGTCGTCCGGTAAGGGATACAGCGGAGAATGCGTTAAGATTAATATTAGGACTTGATATTATAATAGATAACAGAAGTGAATTAGATAAATGCGTAGAAAGATTACAGAATAAGGACCCCAAACACAGATATCAAGGCTTGCTGGCATTTATTCGTCTCGATAGGAAAACATGCCAGGAAAATATAGAGTTAATAATTCCACTGTTATATGATGAAGATGAAGGGGTAAGAAAAACAGCTATTGACATAAGTCAATATATATTTCTAAAACCACCTGTGAATAATTTTTTAGCAATTACTTTCTTGCGGCCTCCTCGGTTAGAGAAAGATGCTGCATATATCAAAGCTGCAAAATTGCTATCACCGCATTTAATTGCAAAACTGAAGACAGAGAGCGAATTATTGCAACTTAATACTCTATTGACTATAGCGTGTATAGGCGTGATAGACAATAATGATGTGGATGTAATAATAGAGAAATTGGGTAGCGCAAATAATAAATTTCGTACTTATGCGTTATTAGCATTAGGTAATTTAGGTAAAGAAGCCCAAAAAGCTATTCCCAGAATAGAGGATATGATGAAAAATGATGAAAGTAACCTAGTAAGAGATGTTGCCAAAAACGCATTGATGATGATATCAGAAGATCAGCCGTAGGTTCGCATGTATTGTCTGGAACAGCCACTTCGCAGTCCATTCTGGACTATACGGTTCCTTAAACGGAACTGTATAGTTTAAGAAAAAAGCAGTATACATACAGAGAATTTTTTATGATAAAAACCAAAGAATCTCTGCATCCATACAAAACATAATAAAAATACGAGTCAATAATAAAATAAAATCATACTTAAAACCATACTTTATGAACAAACAGTACACGAAACAGGACTGTTTTCATTCAAAATCTTGTTGTCAGACTTAATATTCACGGACTTCAAATGACTAATATTTTTAGGATTAAGACCATTCAAGACTTCATTCGGTGTTAACCCATTTAAAGAAACATGAGGCCTGATATTGTTATAAACAGGTATAGATTCATCAAGATGTTTCTTTAAAGCATGAATGTTTGGAATATCATTGAGAAACAAAGACCTGTATTTTCTGTGGGTTATTGATAAATATTTAGAGCATAGAGAAAAGATTTTAGCATGTGGAGCTGATGATATTATATTTTATTTAGGTGTAAATTATGATAGCGCAGGGCAATGTAATTTATCATTTGAACCTGAGATACTGAAAAAAATATCTGAATTGAATATTCCACTTTGGATTTCATGCTGGGAGGTAGAGGAAGGTAGTTTAGGGCCTGTCTGGCCTATGGTAAATTTAGAGGATGTATCATAAAGAGATAGGACGACTGTCAGATTTACATCACCATCCTAATTTAGAAGGTATTAACGCAGGTGACCTGATCAAAAAAACTCCGGCACAATTAGATCAAATGGTTAAAGAGGGTAAAATAACTGCTAAAGCTCTTAAACAAATAAAAAAAGCTTTTGAGAAAAGGGACTTGGGGAAAAGAGGGAAAAAGGTAAAAAAGGAAAAAAGCAAATGATAATCAATAAAAATATAGAAATTGTGATTTCTTATAAAATACGAAACGATGATTGGCAATCTATAAAAATTGATCCTTGGGATTATTTTGATGGAAATACTTATAAATGGGGGATAAGTTCCTTAGACGATGAGAGCGAAGAAGAAGAATTCGAAGTTGATATTGATTCATTACCTCTTTTTGACCACGCAATAGATTACATTGACTTAGATGACAAGAAAGATATCAGTTGCACTAAATTAAGTATAACAGATATTGATACCAAAGAAAGGCGCGTTATAAAAGAAACTTATTGGAATAATCAAAAAAATAGTTTTGCGGAAGTAGTTGTTTTTAATTCAAATGACTCCGTTGATTATCATGAAATAATTATTACTTCACTTGTTCAAGATGAACCTGATGAAACGGTTTTGGAGGTAATGAGGTTTCCTAAAAATGATGATTTATTTACTCCCTCACTTCATAGTTTTTTCACCGAAGATCAGAAATGGCTGATTTATGAAAGGATAATTCATCCCAAAAAAAGGATAAACACGCCTATTCGCACAAAAAAACTGCTCAAAAAAACTTCGTATGAATTAGGCCAAATGAAGAAAAAAGGTAAAATAACTACTAAAACTTTAGTGCAAATAAAACAAATAAAAAAACTTTTGAAGGAAGAAAATCTTGAAAAAGAGGAAGAAGCAATTGAATAATCAATTTGGTATTCGAACGAGTACTAGAAGCGGCACTACAATTGATGTAATTAAGAGTAACAATCCGAGCCTACCGTCAGGATTTAAAGTGCATCAAAAATGAAGTTTAATATTCGCCACAAACTCTATGGGCACACGCTTGCTGAACACATTGAAACCGTTTCTGACGAATTGCCCGTTGACGCAGTAGGATTGTGGCAAATTGTTCCAGCGGGTCGACAAGGGTTTGACCTGCGTGGCGATGATCTTACCGAGTTTGTCCGCCTATGTATTCTTGCATTGTTAGAACATGGCGCTAAACCGGTAGTTGGCGGAGGCGGCACAGAATACGATTGGCTATTTCAGCCGCAATATGGCGAATCAAACGAAGATATTGTGAATGCCGTGCTAAACGAATGGCTTGCTGCTGGAGCAGAGGATTGTGATCCTGGAGGTTTATGGTTTGCTTTACCCTCTGAAGATGTTGGGAACCTGCCCCAACGTTGTAGCGAGAAACCTTCATGAGGTATCCCAGCCATTTCGTAGTCCATTTCGTACTACACACTTCACAGCCACTTCGCAGTCCATTCTGGACTAAGTAGTTCCTTAAACAGAACCGTAGATTTTACGGGAAAAAAGCCGTATAGATACAGAGAATTTTTTATAGAAGAGATTTTTTGAAAAAGGAAAAAAGCAAATGATAATCAATAAAAATATAGAAATTGTAATCTCTTATAAAATACGAAACGAAGATTGGCAATTTATAAAGGTTGATCCTTGGGATTATTTTGATGAGAATAATTATGGTGTGGGTGAGGAAGAATTTGAAGTTGATATTGATTCAGTATCTATTTTTGACCATGCAATAGATTACATTGATTTAGATAACAAGGAAGATATTAGTTGCACTAAATTAAGTATAACAGATATTGATACCAAAGAAAGGCGCGTTATAAAAGAAACTTATTGGAATAATCAAAAAAATAGTTTTGTGGAAGTAGTTGTTTTTAATTCAAATGACTCTGTTGATTATCATGAAATAATTATTACTTCACTTGTTCAAGATGACCCTGATGAAACAGTTTGGGAGATAATGAGGTTTCCTAAAAATGATGATTTATTTACTCCCTCATTTCATAGTTTTATTACCGAAGATCAGGAATGGATGATTTATGAAAGGATAATTCATCCCAAAAAAAGGATAAACGCGCCTATTCGCACAGATGAACTGCTCAAAAAAACTCCGCGTGAATTAGAGCAAATGAAGAAAAAAGGTAAAATAACTACTAAAACTTTAGTGCAAATAAAACAAATAAAAAAGCTTTTGAAGGAAGAAAATCTTGAAAAAGAGGAAGAAGCAATTGAATAATCAATAAGGAAGAATTCCCACAGCCACTTCGCAGTCCATTCTGGACTAAGTAGTTCCTTAAACGGAACTGTATAGTTTAAGAAAAAAGCACTATAGAAACGTTCTAGGATAAAATGGTTCTTGAGAAATTGTCTGCAATAAGATAGATGTAAGCCTTAATATCAAAATTCATGTATAAATCCCATAAAAAAGTATTGCAAAAATGAAAATAGAATCTATGTTATGGTAAAGTAAAAAAATAATTATTGTTTCACTTGAAAAATGCTTATGAAACTGCAGATGGAATAAGTAACAAAAAAGCCGGCAGGATTTTTTTGATGAAGAACTCATTTTTACAAACCCTCCTGAATTATTTAAAACATCTGTTAGTTTTTGCCTTGATAGTAAACTTGACTGTTTCAAGTTTTCCTGTATATGCATCAGAGATAGTGGTAGATAGAAGCATACCTGCCGACCAAAGGCTTACAGTAGACAGAGCCCACAATTATGACGGTAATACAAGAATATTAATCTTGCAGGAGAGAGGTTTTGATGTAAATACTCTGCCAAGGGAGATTCTGAAATGAATGCATCTGTCTATGATAAAGAAATTGAAGCCTACGGAAAATTAAGTCATACGGAACGAATACAGTGGTTAGCTGGATTGGCACATGAACTTACTATTTATGCACGCGATACATACGAGATTGGAACAGAAGATGTTTGTGACCCCAAACGATTGCGGGGATTTAATGAGTTGTCACATAGAGTAATAGGGCAACTTAGGCATGAAATTGATGGTACTCGTGGATATCCTAGATAATGTTTTTGTACCAATGGTTTTAGAGTGGGCAAGCAGTTTAAGAGGTAAGGTTTATGAAAAAAATTATTAAAAACTTATTATTAGGATTAATTACAATTTTAGCGGTAATTAACTATACTGAGGTATTTACTCAAGAAACTGACGAAGAACGTTTCCCGGGTTCTTCAAAATATGTAGGCGATTTAAACAAAAGGGGTAATGTTAAGAATGCGACGGAGGCATTTGATTTGTTATTAGGCTGGAGAGATGAAATTAAAGATTCTGTCGTTTCAACATCATTTCTAAAAGAAAAAGGTAAGCCTGATGATTCTTATGCGCCTTGGAGAGCAAATGACAATGATAAAAAAACTGCATGGGTAGAGGGCGTTAAAGGTGATGGTATAGGCGAAAAAATCTATATAAAGATACAATCAACAGATGTAGAAAGGTTTAAACCCTGGACAGTCAATTTTAATATTATCAATGGTTGTGCAGCGAGTGAAGCATTATTTAAGTCAAATACTAGGGTTAAAAAAGCAAAGTTAACAATTTATGAGGCAAGACATACTTTGGGCACTGATATTGACATACGTACAAGTGATTTAGTAATAAATACTCATAAAATAATAGATTTACCGGATACAAGTATTGCGCAAAATATTCAAATGAAAATACCGGCAATAAAATCCGTTAAAAAAATTGACGATAATAATAGATATGATTTCTATTTATTTATGGCAGAACTAGAGATATTGGAAGTATATAAGGGTACGAAATATAGTGATACATGCATAAGTGAATTTAACGTTAAAGATGTTATTGAGGGGAAGTAATCCACACTGTATTTTTCCGAAAAGACTTTTTTGATGGTTTAATCAAATCGTCATATAAGGCTTTTTTTCATAAAACTGTACTTTCATTTAAAGAACCGTATAATACAAAGAGATTAAAAAGCGGGTGGGCTGCTCAAATATCTCTGTAATAAACACCTTTATAAAGAAAATAGTGGATTTTCCATAAAAATGCAATCAGTCTTCCTTTTATCCCCTGTTTTCTAACCTTTTCAGCCTCCAACTTTTCCCAACGGAGCATTTCTTTAATTATAGCAGAGGTCGCTAACAGTTCTGCTGATAGACGTGGTAAATTTTCTTCTTCAATTTTGTAAATTTTTTCTGGATCATACATAATCTTATTATATCTCTTAATTGATATACAATAATCTCTTACCGAATATCTATACTGAATACATGTACCAATCTTTATTTCCGAAGGAAGCCATCTATTTAATATCAATGTTAATGGCCCAATATAAATATACGAACCGCCAGCTATTGAACCGCTGCTATGAATATTAGTTACTACCCCCGTACAAACTACTACATAATTACCTTTCAATATTTGTTCAAGAAAAAATATGTATAAAAGGAGGAATGGAGTAAATACGAAAATAAGTGCTGAAAAAAAATAAAACAAATATAGTTCTAAAAAAATATTATATTTGTCAATAATCGAATTTATATTTTCTATCTTTGTATGAAATACAACTATAAGAAAAATAGACGCTGCCGCAATTAAAAGTACACTATAAAAAATTTTCAAACATGTATTAAACATTTTTAATCTTTTTTTTAATAGTTTAATATCATCTTTTGACAATTCCTCAATATCTATCGTTGTTGCAAAAAATTCTTCCAAAATGGCCTACATTACCTTGACTTTATTTCTATTATTAAGCGTCTATAAGATTCAATATGTTGTTTATCATCTTTAGGCCATGAACCTAATATATTTCTTTGGTTTTTATCATAGAAAACTCTCTGCATCTGTACAGCTTTTTTTCATAAATTTACAGTTTCGTTTGATAAGCCGCTTAGTTAAATGGACAGCGAAGCGGCTGGGTTCATTCTGACAAGTATAGGGCATCCTTTGGGAAAGGAATAGACTTTAATGGAAATTTATCCGAATCTATATACTTTTCACCATGAATAGCATGCCTTACTTCGCCTGGATATCTGGGATGATTCCCTGCTTGACTCTCGTATATATTATTATTTAATCTTAATCTGATAAACGCTGACAGCACTATATCTATATAATACTTAAATATACAATTTGTTATGGTCAGATTCCTTACTTTTGACTTGCCGTAAAAATTACCCCATATTTCACTGTTCTCTATTCTATTATCTCCACCGACATCTGATTCATCAAATTTCAAATGGTGAACTTTACTATCTTTGATTGACAGATTACTCAAATTTATCTTATAAAATTTCAGGACAGGAGATTTACAATTTATTATTGATATATTATTAAAAGCACCTTCATTGAATTCAAGTCTATTAATTATCGAATTTCTGATTACAATATTCTTCATATCTCCATCAAATGATATATCATATCGATCACCAAATTTTGAGTTCTGAATTAATATATCCTCTGCCTTGCCTTCCATTTCAAAATTTGTTAAGCAATTTATAAATTGTATATTCTTACTATCTTTTAATTCAAATCCTGAATCTACCACACTATTTTTAAATATTACATTTTCAAACTTCGCATTAGAATATGCTGAGTTTAATTTGCAATTTATATAAGCACTGTCTGTTATTATTGTATCATAATACTCTACTTCTCCAATTTCTTTCACTTCCTTAAACGTACAATTTCTATACTCCTTCCCAAGGGCTACATAAGCATACTTGCAATTTATAAACTCACAATCTATAAATACTGAATCGCTTAAATCACTAGACCTCTCACTAACAATTATAAAATTCTTAAACTTAACATTTTTAAATGTTGAGCCACTTAAATCTGAACCTTCAGTTATAGATACATTCTTTATTATACTATTCTCTATATATAAATTCCTTAAATCTACTCCTTGCAGTTCAACATTTTTTATTAAGGAATTTTTCAGTATTAACCCGTTGCATACAAACTTTTCTTCCTGTCCTATTTTTTTATTCTTTATTACTACACCTTTGCTGCCATATTCTCTGTTGAATTTTTCTACATCTTTTAATAAATTTTTTTCAAAGCCTCTCAGTCCGATCTTAATACACGACAAGCTGCATAACAGTCCAAATGCGATTAGAAGCAATAGTCCGGACAGTCTGTTTGTTTTTAATGGGTTTGTTTTTATTGAATTTATATTTTTCAAGATTTTTCTTTCGCTTAAAATTTAGTATATATTGTCTTGGACTAAGATTTTGTCAAGATTTTCAAGATGTGCAGAATTTTTTCAAAAATTTACAATTTGGTTTGATAAACCATATAGTTCAGAATGGACTGAGAAGTGGCTGGGTTACCTTTGCTTTATCCCATAATGTCTGAGTGGCTCGGCTTCGCAAACAGGATTTCTGTAACGTTCTAAATTTTCTTCTATGAGTATTTCATCCTCCGACTCTACCGGGTAATTGGAGTGAAGAATAAATTCATTGCCGACAACTTTAAAAGAAAGCATACGGCTAAGGTATGGATTAATTTTACTATTAATAATAAAAGCTACTACTTTTATCTCCACACCGTCACAATCTTTACCATATAGACTAATCATCTGAGGATCATCAATGTAAAAATAAGAAATACCCCCCCTGAAATACTCCTTACTAAGTATACGGTTCTTTGCTGCCCTCATAGCACTTTTTTTATCATAATCAAATTCATGTATTGATATATCATATCTTTTATCATCTGAAAACGGCATATCATCTTTTTCAGATAAATAGTCCTTAATCACATAACCAATCGTATCTTTGTATTTTATCTTAACATACCCCCCACTCTTATTGTTAATAACTTCAACTTTATCTTTAAATGGTATGCGCATTATAGGAGCAACACGTTTGTATGTCCTAAAGGGATTTTCAGGATACATGTCAGCGCCATGAAACTTAACACCATCAAAACATACTACAGTTCTATATATTCTTTCTTTTGAACAACATATAACAAATAATAACAAACATAGAATTATCTTAAATATTTTAACCATATCAATTTTTGGCGTAAATAATACTCCTCAAATATTTTTTTGAAAATTTTGCAAAATATATTTCTTTGCATATAATTTCCGATATACCCGAAAAGGAACAGCCTCGTCCAGAATGGACTGCGAAGCGGCTCTGTGAAACTAAAGACTAATATTTATCGTTACACTTATGTATCGATATCTCCCCTTTCTAAATCCAATACCAAGACTATATACATATGCAACACTATCTTCATGTACATAATAATAATATAAAACATCACTTCTTGCATCACTTTTTTCCCTTTGGATATTCTGAATCTCATCAGGTTTTCCAAATAATCTCTCTATGTCTTTTATAGTTGTCTCATTATTAATTCCATATTTTAAATCTGTATAATTTGTCATCGCAATACTTTTGAACACTTCAAATCTCTTCCTCTTAAACACCCATTTATATATTAGAATTGCGTAATCTTTATGCAATAATTCAATTTTATCTGCAACCACTTCGCTGTGATCACCTAACCAGTCTCTCCATTTTCTAATACTATCTGGTTTACCAAATTTTTTTAGCACATACTTTTCTAAATCGGTATTATCGTCAAGTTCCTCATTAAACGGCCATTTTATAAAATCAGCTAAGTTTAATTTATTCTGTTCTGTTGTTACTATTTCTTTTTTATCACATACACAGAATAATAAAAAGCATTGTACAAATAATAAAGTTTTTATTAAGTGTTTTATGTAATTCATATATTAGAAACCTGCATTCATTGCCTGCCCGTATTCCTGTCTCTTAATAAATGCAGTATGCAATTGTTCTTTGTGTTCTGCAAGTCTATTTTCTGTTCTGCCATAAAAACATCATCAACTTTGCCGCTAAATTCTGTTTTATTCTTGACTTAAATTTTTAGCATGTTTTATCCGGAATAGATACCCCTTGGCTTTAGCGCTAAGAAATTCTCTATATCTATATGATTTTTTTTCACGAACTATGGTTCTGTTTAAAGAACGCAGATCAGAATAAACTAAGGAATGATTGGGCTATGAAAAAATTTATTAAAACTCTATTTATAATATCAACAGTTTTCATCCTTATAGGATGCAAGGAATTTATTTATGAATTAAATAGCGATAAAACCGGATACATTCTTAAAGAATATAAGGGTTCTTCTGAATCTGTAATTATACCAGAATTATACAAAAATTTA
>Ga0099364_10004033_pt1 | contig 22349 bp, 17 predicted proteins | sample TergutTh196P3_FD_73070 | JGI IMG/M metagenome (GOLD analysis project Ga0099364, IMG submission 73070) | Microcerotermes parvus P3 segment gut microbial communities from Pointe-Noire, Republic of the Congo - Th196 P3 | ecosystem: Host-associated > Arthropoda: Insects > Digestive system > Gut ...
CTTGTTTTGCCAGTTTCTATTTTTTCAGTATTTTTAAATTAATTCAAGCGCTTGACTCATTTAGTGTGAACAAGCCCTAACTAATTTTTGGCAGACCGAGCCCCCACAAAGACTGATTTGGCTTTAATACTACTTGGAATAATAGAATAACTTGGATTAAATGTCAATATTTGTGATTTTGTGCTGTTCAAGCACCTTTTCAGGCACGTTACAATTTTCTGAAAAAAGGAGCGAAAATTGTGACGGTCAGAAAAAAACAAAGCCTAGCCTCCATCGTGGGGGCTAATATCAGCCATCGACGTAAAGAATTAGGCCTAACCCAAGAGGGTATGGCAGAAAAACCTAACATGGGCGGGGATTCGCTGAGCCGAATTGAAAACGGTCTGGTGGCTCCCCGTTTTCAACGCTTGGAAAAGATTGCGGCTGTTCTTGGTTGCGCGGTGGCGGATTTGTTCAGACAGAATGGTGATTCGTTTGAGGCTAAATTGGTGAAGCTCGATAATTTATTGCGCCTTCTGCCGCCCGAAGCCCATGATGATGCGGCCAGCTTGATGAAAGATATATATGAATTCATTAAAAAATATTTCAAATCTTAGAAGCCATATTTCAATGTTCTTCCAAAATGAGGAATTCGAGATCATCGGTAGCAAGGAGCATGTAGCCAGCGAACGCTGATGGAACTCGCCAAGCATACCGGATTAGGCCGCGACCTCTTCTTCACCACCGGCCAGGGTCTCTTTGACGATTCTCATGAGCTGTTCCACGGTCTCGCGGGCGTCTTTCCGAGGCATCACGCCTTCCTTGAAAACCGCATCAATTATCCGCGCTTTGGTCATGGCCATGTTTTTAAGCTCCAGTAGGAAGCGGTCTTGAAGCCACAGGGTTTTATGTTGAAAAACGAGCTAATTTTACATGTTTGGAGCCTCAAGTCAACACCCTGCAACTTCCCGCAACATTGGAAGGCCGGAAAGTTCAGTATTAAAGCGATACATGGGGAAGTTTTGCGGGGGCTCCGGCCAGTCCGAAACTGTTTTAGCCTCAGCCGAAACTTTTGGGGGCTTGCGGGAACTTATAAGAGTCTTTTCTATACTACCTTCATTTTTTAGGAATACCAAAAAATGCAGATGGTTAAACGAAAGTTTCTTGAAAAAAATTCCATAATTTCCAGGCAGGATATGTGAGGCGGTCCCACCTCACCCTCCTACCCCGCTGGCCCGGCGGGGCTTATTCACCTAAAGGTTCAACGCTGTCCCGGCCGCCTTTGTCGGCGCCCCCATATCCCGGAGAAAAAAATGTCTCAAAAACTGGAAGAGCAATTCCGAAAGCTGACCGACGAGGCAACGGAGGTTGCCTGGAAAATCGCGGTTAAAAAAACTGCCCCTTATTCGGCCCCGCCTTGAATTACGGGGGCGGGATTCCATCCGTTGGTCATCAAAAGAACATGCCTGATGAACTGGAGAGAGGGCTAACCGGAAGCCAATATTGTCGTCGCGGTTACCCGAGGGTCAATAGCGTAGCCTGGCTCGGTACGATGCAGACGCCCGGGCCGTTAGGCATGACGCCCATGCAGTTTTGCCCGGTAACGCTGGTCAGCCGTTGCGCGGGGGCGCCTCCAATCATGATGGTGAAGCAACCAACCATATAGCTGGTCTGTCCCCCTACCAGGTGTGAGGCGACTCCCATGGCGACTCCGGCCTGATCACCCATGCTGACTAGGCCTTTTGACATCATGTTCAAGGTAGGTGTGCATTCGGTCAGCACCGTGAAAGCCATGGGCATGGTGGAGGCGCTCATGGCGGTGTTGGGGTAGGGAGTGGGAACTGGCCCGGCAGGCGTCGGAGTCAGACAGACATCGGGGAAGCACATATCCATTCCCGCTCCCATACTTAAAGCGAACATAGGCGACTCCTTTTATCCTAACTGGATCAGCCTGGCGTCCGTGCGGGCGGTTTCCTCCGCCAGGGCCAGGCTGTTTTTGCTCATAACGGTGGCGGTTCCGTCCGCAACCAGGATGGATTCGGCGCATCTGGTCTCGTCGGCGCCCGCCACCATCCTCCGGGATTCCCCCAGGCACTGGGTGAGGGAGCGGAAAACGGAAACCGCCGTCTGCCCCAAGGTGGTCAGGGTACGGCAGCAGAAATCCGCCGCCTCGAAAACGGTATTGACCTTCACGATGCCGGCCTCGGCGTTCACGGCCGAAACGGCCAGGTCCTTCGATTCCAGGCGAAGCGCTCCGGCGCTTTCGAGGTCAAGCGAACGGCCGCCGCGCAGGGTAAGGCGGCCCGAACATTCAACGGCGCTGTTTTCCGGCAGGCGCAGCCGGGCCGGGGCCGTCTCTTCGCGGAACAGGACGGCTAGAATAACGTGGGCCCCGTCTTCCAGCATGGCCAGCAAAACGACGTCATTCTCCCGGGGCGCCAAAAGGCAGCTGGCCGCCAGGGAGGCGTCGTGGGTGGCGTTCCCCGCGACAACGCGGAAAACCGTTTCTTCGGCCCGGAACACCCGGCCCGTCACCAGCCGGGCCTCGAAGGTTTCATGAAAAATCGCCGGCAGGGTCATATGGCCTCCTAAATATTTCGCCGCCTGTCCCGCGGCTTGGCTTGGGGGTGAAAAGCCTCCGCCTCGGCCCGATCCGGATCCAGCGATTGCAGGAGGGTCTTTTTGCTGCTCCCGTAGCGCGTGTTTTCTTCCACCGCCTTGTGGAACTGGGCCATGTAAAGGGTGGCGCCGGAAAAATCCCCTTCGGAGAGATCCGCGTAGGAAAAATCGGCGTAGGTAAGATTCGCGCCGCGAAAGTCCGCCCCGCGCAGACGGGTTTTCTGAAAATTACATAGTTCGAAATCGCTGTTGGCGCAGTCCGCGCCGGCCAGGTTGCTTTCCGAGAAAATGGACTGGCGGAAGCGTCCGCCGGAAAGGCGGGCCGCTTCCAGGTCCGTCCCGAGGAAGAGGGCGTCTTCCAGCCTGGCCCTCGTGAGGTCCGCCCCCTTCATGGAGGCGCCGGAAAAGTTGCACATGGGGAGCTTGCAGCCGGAAAGATCGGCGCCATCCAAGAGGGCCTGGTCGAACTGCACAATTTTCATGGACAGGCCGGCGAAGCAGTACCTGGTAAAATTGCATCCCCTGAACAGCACCTTGGTCAGCGTCGCTCCCTCAAGAATCAGGGAACGCATATCGCTTTCCGAAAAGGCCAGACGGATCATGGTTGCACCGGAAAAATCCGCGCGCCGACAATCTGCTTCCTGCAAGGCGTTCTGCTCTACTCTGGCCTTGTGGAAGCGTGTACCCGTCAAATTGCTTTTCTGGAGTGTACACATATGAATATGCGCACCGGAAAAGTCCGCACCAGACACATCACTTTCTCCAAAGAGCATCATATGCAAACGTGCGCCGGAAAAATCCGCGCCCGGCATACGCATATTCATCCAGTTGCACTGCTCCAGTCTGGATCCGCGAAAACGGGCCCCGGCAAAATTGCAGTCTGCGAAACCTGTGCGGTTGACGTTTGCACCGGAAAAATTTGCACCGGTGAAGTCAACCTTTTCAAAGCGGCCGCCGGACAAATTTGCCCCTGACAAATCGATGCCCGAAAGGTCTCGTCCCACGACAGTTTCTCGGCGGGCTATCTGTTCAAGAATTTCGGCGCGCAACATCACGCAGGGCCTCCTCTTTTCCAGCCAATATGGTGCGTTTGAAGTTCGTGCCAAGAGTGCCGGTGTCCGCATTGACGACTAGATTACACAAGTTCGCGGCGTAGAGATTCGCCCCGGAGAGATTAGTCGCGTTCACGCGGCATTTTCGTAGCGCGCCGTTCATGAGCTGGGTTCCCGACATATCCGCCCCGGTTAGATCGCACTTGATGAAGCGACAGCCCGGGGCGTGTAATCCGTCCAGCCGGGCGTGGGACAAGTCGCACTGAACGATGAGCGCATTTTCCAGATTGGCGTTATAAAACTCCGCGCCACAAAAACGGCTCATGCGTAGCGAAGCCTCTCGCATATCCGCGCCGGAAAAGTCCGCGCCGCTGAGATCTGTGTCCATGTCCGTGTAAAATTTGCGCAAGTCCGCGCCGACCAGAGAAAGCCCCGCTGCCGAAGCGCCCTGAAAAAGGCATTCATTCAGCACGGCTTTCTTAAAATTCGCGCCCGCCAAGTCAGCTTTCTGAAACAGACACTTGAAGGCGCGGATTTTTTCAAAATCCGCGCCCTTTGCTGTGGTTTCGCTAAATGCACTCAAAGAAAGCAGGCTTTGCCTGAAATTCGTCCCTGTCAACTCGGCCTTGGTGAAATTACAGAGTTTGATCTCGGCGGTCTCGAAAACAGCGCCCGCGCAATCGCACTCACCCAGGGTGGTCAGCTCCATACGGGCGGCGGAAAAATCCGCCTGGTGCAAAATGGCCTTTTGCAGTACGGACTGCTTGAAGTTGGCCTCGCATAGGCTCGCTCCGCTAAAGTCGGCCTCATTGGCAATGGTGAAGGTGAAATCCGCCCTGTCCATCCGGCATTGGCGAAAGATGGTTTTGGGACACAGGGCATGGGCCAGCCTGGCGCCGGAAAAATCCAGGCCGGAAAGGTCAACACCTGCGAGATTGCGCCGTTCCAGGTTCTTGTCCCCGGCCAGGATTGTCTCCACCTCTTTGCGGGAAAGCAAATTCAGAGCATTGGGGTCCATGCCCTTTTCGGCGAAGGCGGCCTTGATGTCCTCCGGCAAATCGCCTTTTTTGAAGGCCTCCAGCTTGGCCAGACCCTCTTCGCGCAGGGCGTCCAGAGGGGCCAGCCTCTTGCCCGCGGCGCGCACTTTCGCCATGCCCTGATCCAGCTTGGCCTCAATCATGGCCCGCTCGGCCGGGGGGCAGTTCACGGGTAGATTGTCTTTCAGGGCTGCCATTCTGGACAGGGTCAGTTCCATGACCTGGGCCACGCTCATAGGTTCCGGCAAGGGTTTTGGCTGGGCGGCCTCAGCCAGAGCCGCCTCGGCCTTGGCCGCGGCCTCCGGCGGCAGGTTGAAACGCTCTAGCATGGCGCGGGCACGGTCAATGGCCTTGGCCGTTTCCTCGGCCGCAACCTTTTCCGGGTCCGGAAAGTGAGACCGGATATCCTTGATCAGAGCCTCCATCTGGCCTTGCAGTTCCTCTTTGGTGGGCAGAGGCATATTCAGAGTGAATGGCTCCATTGGTTTATCTTTGGGCGGCAAGGGAAAATCAAAATCGTGAATTTTGGCCAGGTCCGGCGGAAGAGCGTCCAGCAGCAGGCGGCGCAACCGGCGCCCATTGTGCGCCAAGGCCAGAACGTGCGGACAGCCTTCGGGCAAATACAGGGGGATGGCGTCAGGGTAGGCCGACAACCAGGGAGCAAAGAGCGCCCGACCTTCCGGCAGCGGCGGCAGAATGACCAGCAGGGGCAGACCGCCCTGATCCGCGGGCGCAGCGGGTATGAGGGGCGGCAGATCGTCTGCGGCAGCCAGGTCAGCCGGGGCTTTGGCAGCCACGACATGGCAAAAATCCCCGGCTTCCTGTTCCGCGAACAGGGCGGAGAGGGCTTCCGGAGCCGCAATCACGGCTCCGCCCGGATGCGCGGCGGGCAGGGAAAGCGGCTTTTGATTCGACCCAGGCGCAAAAACGATGGCGGCGGCATCTTCCCCCAAACCGCGCAATCCGCCGTGCGCGGCGTCTTCAGAATCGGCGGGCAGGGGATAGACAGCCAGGGAAATGAGCGCCCGGCCCTCAAAGAGCGGCACATACAGGCCGGCGGGCAAAGGCTGGTCGGGCGCGGAAGGGTCGGGCGGCAGGCCCCAGAGTTCCGGCCTGTCGGCAATTGCCTCGGCGCCATATCCGATCCAGGCGTTTTCCAGAGTGGTTGTTTCCAGTCCCCAGTCCGCCAGCCGGGCCAAAAGATGATCATTGCGGTTCAGGGCGCGGCGGGCGGCGATGAGCAGGGGGAAACCCCGATCATGCCAGGGATTGAGGGGGGCGGGCTCGGTCAGCATACCTTCCGGCGAGAGATTGTCCAGTTTGGCCAGGCCCTCCTGGATGCGCTTTTCAGCCTCCGCGCGTATGGAAGGGTCGGCATTTTTAAGAACCTCCAGGGCTTTGTCCAGTTGTTTGCGAGTGTGGGCGGCCGCCTCTTTAGTTTTGCGCTCGGCCCGGGCGATGTTTCTTTCTTGCCTGAGCAGGGTTTTGGCCAGGTTTTTTTCCTGGTCGTCCAAGTTCGCCCGCATTTTGGGGAACATGGAAAGGTCAAAACTCATAAGATGGCTGAACTGTTCGCGCTGGGCCAGCATCTGTTGTTCCAGCAGGTCCAGGGTTGCCCGGCCGGTGGCAATGGTCTTGCGGGCGGAATGGCCCATGTCGCCCAGGCTCAGGGGCATGAGCGGGCTTTGCCCGAGAAAGTCTTTTTTTACCCTGGCAAGCATTTTTGGATAGTCCCTTGCCATCTTTATGGTTTTCGAGGTTTTGGCCTGGGCTTCAATAAAGGGGGTCAAATCTATTTCCACGGCGGGATGGGCACGCTTTTTCAGTTCCTCCCGGTAGTATTCCAGGCTGTGCGGAGCGTCGGAAGGTTTTTCCGTGACCACGAGAACGCGCAGTACATCGTCCATCTCATCGTCTTCCACCGGGATCAGGCCCCGGCGCAGGATGAAGGCCCCCAGCAAATCGGGCAGCAGCCAGATTGTGTCGCAGTGGAGTTCCACTTCCCGAAAGCGGCCCGGCTCATCCAGGTCTTTGGCATAGGGCAGAGGCGGCTTGCCGGTTTTTCCTTCCGTTTTTGGCGGCATGGCGGGCGCAAAGGGGGTAAACTTTTCCGTGGTCAGAACAAAGGCCCGAATACGCACTGCAGGCAGGCGGGATCGGATATGCGGGTAGTCATGATGCAGGCCGATGAGTTCTACTTCCTCGTCGCCCGCAAAAAAGGCCGTGCCCCCGGGTGACGAGGCAAGGCGTTGCCCTGATTGGGCGCTGTAGAAAAATTCCGGCTTGCAGTCATCCGGGTAGGCGGGCCAACGCGTGTCCAGCCACTGTTTGTCGTAAGTGCCTGACAGGATGCGCCGTAGAGGGTTGTCCACAGCCAGCGGGAAGGGGCAGACCGGTTCGGGCCGGTCGCCGCGATCCAACAGCAGGCGATCCGGGTCTTCCAGGTTGGGCAGTTGTGCCGCAAGTTTATTATCTTTGTCCAGGCCCTTGCCCGTTGGGTTTTCCGCAAAGTCCGGCCCACCGAAGGCGCGTTCCCAGACCAGGGGCATGGCGCTAAAGGGAATGGGCTTGGTGACTCCTCCGCCGGGCATGCGCTCTCTATCTCCGAATACTGCAATACGCCGTTTCACGCTGCCGGCGCGAAAAGCCACTTCCTGCGCCGGAAGCGGCGCTTTTCCCGGTGTGCGGCAAAAGCCGGCCAGCAACACTTCCGCACCAGGCTTGGGCAGGCACATATCCAGCACCGGGGGCTGTTCCAGGGCCGCAAAGCAGCCGGGCGCTTCCTTCCAAAAATCCTGCTCCGCGCGTAGTGAACTGCTCCCTCCCTCCGGGTCCAGAGCGGCATAAATACCCACGCAGACCATAAGGTAACGCCTCCCCTGCCAGGAAAAAGGATGGAGGGTTACGCTGTGCTGGTTATCCTTATATACTTTCATTATATACTTTCATGGGCGTCAGACGATGTTCACCAAACCGGCAAGCGTTGTCTTCATGGTCCCCAGGTGCGTGTTGACTCCCGTCATAACGGTTTCAGAACCCAGGGTCTTTGTTTCCTGGGCGGCGGCCGTGACCGCGCTGGCCACCGCGCGCACGGAATTGGCAAGAGCTTCGGTATTACTGGCAATGGCTTTCATTTTAGCCGCTGTGGCCTGATTTTCCGTGGCGATAGCGGTCGATAGAGCTGCGGCTATCTTGCTATCAACAGCGGTCAGTTGATTCTTCGCTGTCTCTAGATCGGTTTTCACTCCTTCTATGCTGCTACTAATCCCACTGATCTGGGTCTTCGAGGCCTCGGCTGTCGTACTGTATCCCCTCACCTTATTGGAAAGGGCATCAACCTGTAAATGGCCGCCGACTGTGACGCCCATGCTGCCCGATATCTTTAAGGAAAAGCTGAGCCCCAGCGCAATCAGACACTCGAGGGAGAACGCCAGCGCCGTCTTCTCCGCGAGGTTGAGCGTTTCGCTCAAGCCGATGACTACCCCATAATCGTGCCCGTAATTGGAGATGTTAGTGTCTCCTCTGTTGGTTATCCATTTTTCATTGACTTCTTCAGTTAATTTATCGGCCTTAAGTTGTATTTCGCTCATGCTGACGCTCCTTGTTTTTATGGTTGAGATTAATGGCGGTTTATTCCGGCGCGCCATCTTCGAATATCTTGATATAGGCTTTTCCCCCCGGCGCTTCCAGGCTGATGACCCGTTGCCCCTCTTCATCAAGCATGGTGATGGCGTTGCCGCCAGGCGTGCGAATCACGTTAGATTTCTGGTTTTCATCCTTCAGCACGCTGGGGTGTTCGGGGTTGGGCAGGGCGCTTAGTATCACCGGCCGGTCAGGGTCGCCGTCGGTGAAGGCCACAAGCACCTCCACTCCCTTTAGAAGAGGAAAATGAATACCTGATGCGGTTCCGGCATGGGCCTGGGCCATACGCAAGGGGATTGAGCGGTTGCCTTCGGTTGGGTCGTCGGCATCGCTATGGATGACCTTTTCCGGAAAGAAAAACATTACCTTGTAGCGGCCGTGCTGGTCCAACTCGGCATATTGGCCGTTGCCGGCGGCATCTACTTTGGCATGCACAAGGCCCGGCACAACCGGGCGCGGGGTTTCGCATTCCGGCGCATAATCTCCCAAATTCAGGGGATGACAGACAAAGGTGTTACGATAACCCTGGACCGTGCCGGGAACAAAGCCGGCCTGCCGCGCCCGCCGCACCAGCCGCTCCTCCCGGTCGTCTCCGGCCAGGGTGCAGGCATGGCGCACTGAAAGAACCTGGAAGGATTCTCCGCCTAAGGTTATGGAGTAGCCGGCCTGGAGCCAGGGGACAGAACTTCCCCCTTCCGCCCGGTTCGCCTTGGCCGCCAGGGCCCGCACCCGCAGGGCGGCCAGCTTGCCGGCCGCGGCGTTGGCCTCTTCGACGACAAAATCCTTGGCATCCACTTCGCCGTAAAGGTTGCAGCCGGCATACAAATTCACCTCGCCCCCGCCCTTTAGGCCTTCCGCGTCTTCCGCGGATTTCGCCGTCAAGCCCGGCTGTTCCGTGCTGTAATCCCTCAAGGTGACCTTGGTGGGGACGGCGGTGCGTATGCGGCTTAAGAAAAAGACGGTTTCATCCGCCTGCTCCTCGCCCCAGGTCAGGTCGTCGCGCAGGGGGAGTTTTTCCGGGCTGCCGTCCGCCAGGACCAGCACATCGCCGCCCTCCGTCTGGCGGACGAAGGTCCAGGCGCCTGTCCGTTCCAGGTGGCGGCGGAGGAAGTTGGAGGAACTCTCGTTATACTGGCAGGTGTAAGGGCGGGCGGCATATTTGGCCCTGAGGCTGCTTTCGAAATCGCCGCCCGAGCTGAAGCCTTCCTCTTTCAATACCTTGGTTACAATCTGGGGCAGGGTCATGTTTAGGAAGATGCGGCAGTGGGCGGTCAGGAGCAGCTTGTGGGCTCGGGGCCGCATGAGAACCCGGAACACGGAACTGCCGTGATCGGTGAAGAGCCAGGCGGCCGAAGCGGCCAGGCCGTGGCGGGAAAAGGTTTCGCCGGCGGCGCGGGCGCCCGTCAGGGTGATCAGTGGGTCACCGATGAGGCCGTCCAGGAGCTTGGGCGCGTCTTGGAGCCCTTCCACCGACAGGATGAGGTCGAAGGCATAGCCGGAGAGGAGGCTCTCTTCGCCGTTGAAAGCCAGGACCCGGCAGTCGGCCGAGCCTAGGGAAGGGGCGGAAAATCGCCAGGCGGCGGGCATGGGTCATCCTCCTGTATTTTAAAGCCCATAGTCAAAACCGGTCAACAACGCGGCCGGCCGTCAGGCGGCGGCTTCCCGGAACCCCGCCGGAAAATCCGCCGTAACCTGGGGCAGCGGCGCGGCAGGGTCGCGGCCTCCGAAGCCGAGCCAGGCATCGCGGCCCAGGGAGGCGAAGCGGCCCCGGCCGTCGCCGCCGAGGCGGAGGGCCCGGGCTTCCCCCGGCAAAAGCCGGGCCATGACGGCATATTCCAAGGGCTGCCGGCAGTAATTTTGGATCAGCGCGTGCAGAAGGCCCGCCAGCTTGGTTCCGGGCAAAAGGCCCCGCAGTGTTTTTTCGTCCAATCCGTCGAATTCCACGACGATCTTCCCCTCGTAGCACGGCACGGCCTCTCCCAGGGACGCCTCCTCCCCCAGGGTGGAGGCACGGAGGCCGAGGCGCAGCCTCTGCGCCTCGGGTATTGGCGCCAAGCGCAGAATATTGGCGTGGATGCACGCTCCAGCGCACCCGGAAGCATCGGCTAAAATAGCGCGGAGGCCGGAGGCCGGGCGGGCGGCCTGGAAAAAGAACCCGGCATAGCGCAGGAAAATCCTCTCGTCCGGCAGACGGCGGCGGAGGGAGGTCTCGCCGAAGCTGGCCAGGGCCATGAGCATTTTTCCCGCCTTGGGGTCACGGCTGGACAAGTGCCGGTGGAGGGGCTGGGCCCGGGAAGAAAGGAGGGCGTACAATAAGAGGAATTCGCTGTTGAAAATATCCAGAAAGTCGCGAGTGACGGATTTGTCTTCCGCCTGTTCCTCCAAGAGCCGTTCCGTGTAGAACTTGGGCAGGGGCGAAGAGGCCCCGTAGAGGCCGAGGAAGGTGGCCGTAATAAGGGCCTGGTCAAAAGGCGGGCCGTCCTCTTGGGGTTTTGTTGGGGGCCTGATGTCCAGGTCCTCTATGTCCGAGGGCGCGAAGGCCAGGCTCAGGGCGGGGCGGAAGCGCAGGCGGCCGCGCAGAAAGGTCTCCATGTCCCGGGCCGACCGAGGGCCGGCCCACAGGCCCAGGAGGCGCACCGCCTGGGTGAAGGCGTATTGCCGCGGGCGCCGCGACAGGTCCCGGATTACGGACGGATCGGGGACGCTTGGTGCTTCAGCCATTGAAAGACCTTCTGATTCAAGGTATCCGTCACTGTGACGCGCATGAAACTGTTGATGGGCGAATATTCATGGAGAAACCTGGCCAGGACCAGGCCGAAGAGGCAGAGGTCGCCCTGGTTGCTGAACCCGGATTCATCCAGGGTAAGGGTCACATCCGAGCCGCGCACGGGGCGGCCTTTCCAAAGATAGTCCGTTTCTTTTGAGTCCACCGCTAAAACGGCCTCAATGCGCCGCTTGTTCGCGTCGGCCTGCAAGGCGTCGACCTTTGGGGGCAGATAGGTCTTGAGGAGGGCTTTCAGGGTCCGCGCATCGGCCAAGGGCAGGTAGTTAAGATTTAAGTGGGCGAGCATAGCCCAGAGGGTGTCGCCGTCGGCGGGGGCCTGGGCCGGCCTGGTGGGAGGCGTAAGGTTGATGAAGTCCGCCAAGGCCGGAGAGGTGGAAAGGGGCATCTTCACCTCGCCGACGGCGAGGCGGGCCGGCAGGTCGCCGTTGCTGTAGAGCACTTCGAGGGAAAGCACCGTCGGCTCCGGCAGGGGGCCCTCCGGCGGAGACATGGGCATCAGCCGCATTTGGCGGCGTCCGTCGCTGTTTTTGGGAGAATGAACCGTATATGAAGGCGCCAGGGGATCAGGCTGAGGCGCCAGGAGGGGCGCGTAGAGGACTTCCCGCCCTGCGGAATCCACGGCGGTCACGTTTTTTATCAGGTAGGGCACATAGGCCTCCGACTTGGTGGAGTCGGCCCGCACCGGGTAACTTTCCTGCTTCAGGTCAGCCTTGATGGGGATGGTTTCAAAGGGAAAAAGGTTGACGGCCGGAGCGGCGAAGAGGGCGAAATCATCGGCCGCAAAGGTTGGAAACTCATCGGGCAGCCGAGGGCCGAACTCAAGGCCGCAAACAAGGGTTTCCGCGTTTTCGGGGGCGAACCCGGTCTTGGGCAGCATAATGTCGAAAAAGAAGAATTTTTCGGGAAATACATAGTATTCCTGGAGCAGCCTATAGCCTTCCCAGGCCGTGGCCGGATAGGGGAAAAGCCCTTCCGCCCGCTCAAAGCCCACGGGCCGGAGGGCGGAGGACGGCAGGCTCACGGCCGCCTTCCCGGCTTTCAGGCTTATGCCGGTAGTGTGAAAAATAAGGGCATGGAGCCGGTGGGCCGCGTTGGCGCGCGTTCCCGTCAAATGGAGACGCAGACGGGTGAGCCCGGCCAAGGCTCCGGGGGCGGTAAGGGCGAATTTCAGATTAAGGGCGCCAGGCCGGCCCGGGACGCCCGTCTCCACCCCGGCCAGGCGAAAGGGGGCCAGCTCCACAGGGTAGGCGGTGCTGAAGACGCAGGATACGCCGTCCACTTCCACTGACCCGACCCGGCTGCCCGCCGGCAAGACCAGGGGGTTTTTAAGGGCCGCCTTGGGCGTAAAGCGCATTATGGCGCAACTAGGCATATCGCAGAGAAGCTGCGGCAGGACAATGGAGCTGAGCTGCTCGGCGATTTGGTCGTAGCTTTCGTCGATCTTCCTGGCGAGCTGGCCGGCCAGATAGGCCGCGCCTTCCAGGAGGCGCTCGACATCCGGGTCGGACGAGGGGCCGGCCAGAAGCGGCGCTACCGCCGGGTGGGCCTTGGAGAACTCGGCCGCGAGTGTCCGCAGATGCTCCAGCTCCCTCTGATAATACCAGGCTGTGTCCATAAGGTTCAGTCGGTTCCTCCGGCCAGGCGCACCGTGCCGGTTACGTCCAGCATGGTTTCAAAACGTAAGGTCTGCCGCCCGTAGGCCGTATCGACGGCGGCTTCGATTTCAAAAACCGCCGACAAGGGCGCGTCGGTCCGCGGCGCATGTTTCACCCGCAAGGCGGAGAGGCGCGGCTCGTAGCGCATGATGACTCGCTCAAGTTCGGCCGTAAATTCCCCCAAAGTTTCCTCGGTGAAGCTGCGGCCGAGATCGGTCACGTCGGCGATGCCGTAGTCATCTGCTATGGGCGCGCTCCCCCGCCGCGTATTAAGGAGGGCTGTAAGGTGGCGCACGAGTGAGCGTTCGAGGCTTTTGCCGTCCACCAGGTCATTCCGCGCGTCTTCCAGGGCCTTGATGCGTTCCAGGAGGGTCAGGTCAGGCATAGAGGGCCCATCTACCGGCAGACCGCGGCGGAGAAAGGCGCTTCCCCCGCCATGGCGCGGTGGCTGCCCAGAAGTTCATCGGCGCCGGCGAATTGATATTGGAGGGTGATATCGCGGACACCGAGCTTATTTAAGGCGGCTTCTTGGTCCGGAAAATCCGAGGCCTGGAAGATTGTCTCCCCATACTGGAAGTCGTTTAAAAAATCAAGAAAGCCGTTTTCGCCCGCATACAGGACATTTAAGGTGACCGACCTGAAGTGGATGGCTAGACTGGCGTCGCCGCAAGTGTTCCGCTGCCAGACGAACCGGGTCGAGGCCGGGCTGTTGTAGTTGACGAAGCTTTGCTTTTCCCGCGCGCAGTGGAGCGCCAGTTCCACGGCGTAGGGCGTTTCGGCCGCGCCTTGGTTGACGTTTGTCGGAAGCGCCGTAACCGTCACTCCGTATTCGTCTCTCACGGGTTGGTAGCTTGCCAGGCCGGAATTGATAAAGGCCAGAAATTCCGCGGTGAAGGGCACGGCCAAGCCGGACAGGTTCTCCGGTTCGTATCCGCTCAAGGTGTGGTGGAGCATAAACTCCAGGGTATTGTCGGCAAATTCCCGGGCCAGGCCTCCCTGGGCCGCGAAAAGATTCTGCCTTAGTTGTGAGGGCGCGAACCCCCGGGCCTTGGCCAGCACACTTCCTTCCCACATGAACTGGATTTGGCAGGAAGCCTGGTTCATCAGGCGCTGGGCGAAAAAATTCATGGGGCCGGCGGTGAGCGCGTATATGGGAGAATCCTGGGCCGGGTTCGGGTTGAGCTTGACGTTCATGGTTTTAGCGGCCATGAGGGCGAGGGTTATGGGGGCCTCTATCCAGTTTTTGTTGTTCTCGTTCGGCATGGCCTCTTTGATCGCGCTGAAGGCGGCGGCGTTGCTCATGGTGAATGGAAGAAGGGCGCGTAGCGAGTCGAGGTAGGCCCCAACATCTTTAGCCAGCGACTGGGCCTTCATGTCCAGGGCATTCCTGGTTTGTGTGTCGATATTGCCGCTGTAATCGCTGTGAAAATCCTGGACGCCTTTTTTCAGCCGTTGCGTTAAAGGCAATTTTTCATTTTCGGGGTTGGCCTTGGCCACCAGGGTCAAGGCCCGGGCGAAGACCGCGAGATCGTCCATCCAGGCGGGCACGGAATCAAGATACCGGCGAATGGCGTTCAGTTCATTGTCCATGCGCAGGATAAGAGCGAAATAGGGGTTGCGGTCCGTACTCATGAGGGCGATGGTCTCGCCCCTGGCGGGCCGGGTTGTCAGGAGGTTGATTTTTTCGGCGAAGTCAAGGGCGAAGAGCCGCCAAGCCTGGTGGTAATTTGTCGCATACCAGCGCAGAAAGTCATCCGTCGAGGGTTTCATCTGGGGGTCGTCGGCCAGGATCCGGTTGAGATTTTCCAGGTAAGCCAGGGTGACGGCCAGGCCTTCCTTAGTGAATACAGGGTCTAGGGTCACGTTGGAGAGGAGGTGGCCTTGGGAATCGCCCCAAAAAGCTTCCCCCCGCACGGGCGAAAGTGCTGGGGCCGTGCCCGCGCTATGGACGATCCACCGGAGCGAATAGGATTTGATTTCCGGCAGCATGGCCAAGGAGGCGCGCCAATGCCTAAGGAGCTCCTGCCGATGGGCCGAGTCGCGCGTGCTATACGCCGTGCGGGCCACGCTGTAAGCCACCGCCGGCGCGAGCTGCGGCGCGTCCTCCAGGCCCAGGATATGAAGGACGGCCTGGGGCATGGCGGGGATCTGCTGCAAATCTTCAAAGCTTTTGCCCTGCTCCGCCGCTGTCATGAGATCGTAAAGCCAGGCGTAGTGCGAGGCCATGATGAAAAATTCCCGGTCATCCGTGTTTTCCGTGAGGCGGCTGAGTTTTTCCGCCAGGCCGGACCAAATCGGGTCGAGCACCTGCCTGGAAAAATGTTCAACCAAGGTGTCGGAATAGGCCTGGTAAGCGGCCGTCGCCTGGTTAAACCCCATGGAGGGCAGGGCCCCGCCGCTTATTTCCCGCTCCAGCAGCGCTTCATCGCGGAAGCGCTGCTCGAATTCCATCAGGCGGAAGGCCATGTTTGCGGGCACCTGGAGGTTTATGGGCTGGGACATACGTTCCAATAGGCCGACGTTGCGCTGGAAGGAGAGGTAAAACATTAGGCTGAGGCCGAAGGTCGCCAAGAGCATCGCTCCATAGGCCATCGCCCGCAAGGAGGAACGCCAGCGCAGATATTCGGCCAGAGGCCGGTAGAGGTTACTGTCCGCCGGCAGTACGCGACGGAAAAAATCGTGGAGGAAAAGGCCTCCGACTTTTTCCCGAACGCGGAAAACGCGGCGAGCCAGGGTGCCCAAGGCGGGGAAGGCGCGGCTGTTTTCCTGTTGGCCCCTTAGCGCGCTGGAAAGGAAGATGCCGCGCAGGAGGGGCGTTTCCTGGTATGGGTTGTCCGCGAAGACTTCTTCGGCATAGGCGCGGAGAGCGGGCATCAAGGCCCGAAATTCCTCCCAGGCCATGATGCGATGCGGCGAGGGTCCGTCGCCGGGGTTCCCGGCATACAGGCAGAAATTTCTCAGGCGGTCCGAAAAGGCGCGGAGGGCGCCGGAGATCTGCGTCTCAATGGGCTGAAGGCTTTCCTGGTCCGGGGATTGGACGAGTACGCCGAGGCTTTGTTTCTTTGACTCTTCCGGCAGGGACTCCAGAAGCCCGGCCAGCCCGGCGGGCAGGTCGATCTTGGTCACCATGAGGTAGACCGGGAACTTTGCCCCCAGGATGCGCATTATCTCGTCAATACGGCGGCGGAGACAGCGCGCCTCGGAGAGGAGGTGTTCACCCTGGCCTTGGAGGGTATCGGCGGCCACGGCGATCACCAGGCCGTTTAAGGGTTTCCGGACCCTATATTTGGCCAGCCTGGTCAGGAACTCGCGCCACTCGGCACTATCTTTGGCCTCGTTTACAGGCACGGCGTAACGGCCGGCCGTATCCATGATCACGGATTCGCGAAAAAAATGCCAGTCGCAGTTGCGCGTGCTGGCGTCGATCTCTTCCGGGCCCACGTCCGTCAGCATGGCGTTCAGGCCGGAATACCTGATGGCCGAGGATTTGCCTGCGCCCGTCTTGCCCATGACCATGTACCAAGGCAGGGCGTAGAGGGGGTTGCCTTTCCGCCCCAGATAGGACGAACGCATGATGGACACGGCCCTGAGCCACCTTTTCTCAATGAGGCGGTTCTCCGGCGCGTCGTCTCCCAGGCCGGCGGGATCCAGGGTCACGATTTTCTGAATCTGCGAAAGCCGGCGGCGCCGGACGAATATCCTGCGCGTCAGGACTAACCCGAGGAGCATGGCCAGAGCGAGGGCGGCGCCGGCGATGACGGCGTTCCGGGGCAGAGCCAGCTTGAGGCAGAGCCAGTACAACCCGCCGATGACGGCGGCGGCGATGAGGCCCCATAACAGGAGACGGAGGAATGTTTTAAATAGGGCTTTCATGCGCCCCCTCGCAAAAACGATTGGAGAAGCTGGTCCAGCCGCTCTTCGCAGGCCCGGTAGAATAGGGCGGTCAAGGCCAGGGGGATGAGCCAGAGCATCAAATCCAGCGGATCGAACCGGCGGAAGATAGCGGTCGCCTTTCTTAGGGGCTTCAGCTCTTTCGCTTTTTCGTCGGGGACGAAAAAGGGGGCTTCGGCGGTCAGGCCCGGGATAAAACGGCCGATCTGTTCCAATTTGCCCCGAACCGCCGCCTGGTCGCCGTATAGCATGCCGGTGAAGCCATGGGCCAGGCAGAGGGCGAAAATTTCCAGGACGGCGCGGAGGTTAGGGTCGGCGGTTTCCCAAGTCTCGGGGAATGGGCCGGGCGCGTTTTTTTCAGCTTCCGTTAGAAGGGCGTCCAAGAGGTGGAAAAAATCCTCCCCGGCCCTCGCCGTGCCATGCCGCGCTAACTGGAGCGGCTTTTTCATCCAGTCCGCCCGCCCGGGCCAAGAGGCGGAAGACAGCAAAGTCTCGTCAATGAAGGCGCACACGGCGAGATCGGCTGTTTCGGCCAGTTCTTCCGGCAGGCCCGCCTCTCTGGCGACCCTGCCCGCCCGGTCCATGAGCGCGGCCAGGCGCCCATGGAGAACATCGGCCAGGTCCATCGAATCGGCGGCTTCTTTCACGTCATCGCTTTCCGGTGCTTTGCCGGCGGCGGCCAGCATGGAGGCGGCAATGGCTTCATTGAAAAAATCCGTTCGCATTGGTCACCACCCCGTGGCCACGAGCCGCGCTTCAGCCCCCTCGGGCGCTCCTTCCCAAAACAGGCCGATTTTCCCCTGGGTCAATATGTTCCGCCATAGCGGATGGGCGGTATCCAGGCTGTACCAGGCGGCGTCGGAGCGTTTCAGAAACCCGGGAGGCGGGGAGACGGCCCTGGCCAGCGGAACGCCTGAGACAGCCTTGGCGATGATGAGATTAAGACGATCCTGGGCGCAGAGCTTGGCAAAACACGAAAACTCCTCGGCCATGGATTCCGTCATAGCCTCGGCGCGGATCCACAGCCAGTAGCGGCACGAGGAGGAGAGGAAATCTTCCGGGATGTCGGCGGTAAAATAGGGCGGCTTCGGCAAAAGGTCGAGGGTTCTGGACTCATCAAGGCCAAGATTGGCCATGAGTTTGCCCAAAAGTTCGCCCAAGGGCTCGAAACAGGCCTGAGGGTCGTCGTGGTTATAATCCGGAACGCCTTCCGGCCCGACGGACATACGGCCGAGGCAGTCCATGTATTCGTGGAAAGTTGAAAGTTCGCCCGCGAAAACCCTAAGGGCGCCGTATATGGGCCAAGGATGCGCGTTCGGCGCGGATAGAAGGTGGGCCAAGGCCGGGATCTGCCGGTTCAGGATGCCGAGGGCGGTGAAGTTAAGCACGAAACGCATGTCGGGCGCCTCGGCCCCGACCGTCGTCTTGTAGCCCGAAAGCCGCCCGGCGGAGGAAAGGGCCGTGTCCTGGATATCCCGCACCAGCCCCTTTAAGCGGGGGCTCGCGTCCAGACAGAGAAGAGGGGGGATAAAGTGCGTATCAAACTCAATATGCTCCCCCGCCCGCCTCAGCCTGGCTATGGGCAGGCGTTCGAAGTCCGCGTGGCGTTTAAGGTCCGTGTCACGGATGAGAACCGGAGCGTATTTCAGGCGCTGAACCGGCGACGGCGCGGAGGAACCGTACATATCCGGGACAATCTCGGGTTCTTCAGAGTACACGAACCGCTTGCCGGCGAATTCGCCGGCCGACTCGGGAGCGGCGTTGGCTCCGCCGCTTTTGGAGAGGGCCAGGCCGAGGTAGAGCGTCCCCGGCTCGTCCGGCGCGGGCCAGTCATTGTCCAAAGCCAAGGGCGCCAGGGAGGCATCGAAGGGTACATTGACGGCCGCCCCGCTGGGGAAAACGGCTTCTAGCCGTTCTATTGAGACGGCTCTGCCCGGATCGGACCCGGCAAAAGCAAGGCGGCGCACGCCCCAGAAGTGGGGCAGGCCGTACTGGCGCAACAGGTCGATTTGCCGGACCGTCGCCTCATCCGCGGCCTGAAAATGCTGCGGGTGCAGAAAGAGCCCCTGGCTCCAGAATACGGGCCTGTCTCCTTTCACTATATACTCCTATTGCGTTTCCTGTTTTATCCAGCGGGCTGTCGGTTTATTCTGACTTGCCCCGCGTTGACCCGTCTCATCCCGCGCTGACCCGGCCTCTTTCACAATGGCGTCCTCTTCCAGCATGGCATCGGCCGTGAGGCGCAGGGCGAGATCGAATGTTCCGGCGCTGTACATTACCTTGCTTTTGAACAGAATCCCGGTCTTTTCCGTTTGGGGCTTGATTTCCCAAACCTTGGCGGATTTTTCCGGAACGGCTTCGAAATACCCGCAGGCGATCCCTATATACTTCGCGTCTTCCACCCGATCCATTTCAAAAAACGCGGTCTCGAATGGTTGAATGAACAGGCGCGCCACGTTTTTGACGGATGGGTCGAAGGGCTCGGCCTGGAATAGGGTCATGAGCCCTTCCCAGGTCTTGGCTCGCTCGATAAAAGCGCCCGGTTTGTCCATCTGGTACACCAAGACCTGGAGGCTGTGCGCCCGGCCGTCGTAGGCGTTGAGATCCCTGTCCGCCCTGAAGCGCAGCCGGACGCCCTTTTCGGCCCGGGGCCAGAGAACCAGGCTCGGGTCGTCCGATATCAAGGTAGGCCTGGCTGGCTCGGAGGCGCTGCAAGCGGCCAGGAAAGCTCCCATCAAGGCCGCCAGGAGACCCCAGGCGAAACGCGCCGTGGATCGGCCGCTAGATTTTGCCGCCTTCACGCCAGCCTGTTTCATGGTTCCGGCTTTCTTCCTCAACGGGGGATCTGTATTTCAGCCTGGAGCCCCGCCTCAGAGGGCGACAAGCTGAGTTTCGCGCCCGTAGCGGCACGCATGGACTTGGTGTGTATAAGCAGGCGCAGGTTCTTGGACTTGGACACGATCAGATTAACACCGGTAACCTGCGCCATCGGACCTGGAAAGGAGACGTTTCCTATGTCCGATATCCACGACTCCCCCAAGGCCACGACAAAGGTGGGCGCATCGGCATAATGATAGCCGTTGGCTTTTTCGATAGTGAAACCATTGGTTTGCGCTGCGACATAGTCCAATTCCAGAATCAGCGTATCCGTTTGTTCCCCCGTGGCCTGGTTGATCCGCAAGTCGAGGCAGCGGTTCAGCACCGGGTCCGCCGCCGGCCGCTGCGGTTCCGGCGGCGGTTGCGGTTCCGGCGGCGGCGGCGGTTTCGGTTCCTGGACGAGGCCTGGCAATTGGCTGGGCGCGGCCGGCGGTTCCGCTTCTTTGACCAGTTTGGGCGGTTGTACGCCGGCTGTCTGGGCGTAAAGAAAGGCCATGCCGATGAGCCAGCCTAACAAGAGCCCAAGCTGCAACTTCCGTGAATAGAGAAAAATCATTGGCCTCACACGAGTCAGGCCCTGCCCTGTTCGCCGGGCGCCGGCCTTTCGAGCCTGCCCTCCAGGGATAGGGCAAAGTTGACGCCCATGTATTTGTAGTGCGGCTGCGCCAGCATGGTGACCGCATACCAGCCGGCCTCGTTATCTATTTCCCTTACTTCGATATTCGCCATGCGCAAGGGACGCCGGCTGCGGGTGAGGGCATCGGGCGTATCCATGGCGGTTACGTACTGGCTGATCCATTTGTTCAATTCCCGGGCGAGTTCACCCTTTTCCCGCCAAGTCCCCATGTTCTCCCGCTGCAGCACCTTGACATAATGGGCGAGCCTGTTCATGAGCATCATGTAGGGAAATTGCGTGGACAGGCGGAAGCTGATTTCCGCCGGGGCGTATTCGGCCGTTTTGGGGAAGGACTTGGGCTTCAAGGCAGAGCTGGCGGAATAAAAGACCGCCTCATGAGGCGCTTTGCCGATGGCCAGAGAGATGAAACCCAGCGCAGCCAGCTCAAATTCACGACGCTCCGTGATGATGACCCTTGTAGGTATTTTATCCTGTATTCCCCGCATGGCCTGGTGGCTGCTATAGGTCAGGTTCCCTATCCGTCCGCCGCCGTCCGGGCCGATGATGTTCACGCACCAGCGGTACTTGGCGAAACTGTCTCCAAGGCCGGCGGCCAGCGCGAAGGCAGTGTTGCCCCAGCAGAGGGCGTCTTCGTGGTCCGCTTCCTCCGTAAAATTGAAGGACGAGGCGGGGGGCGCGCCCTCTTCGCCGTAGGGCGGGCGCAGGAGGAAACCGGGCAGGGTGAGACCTATATACCGCGCGTTGGGGCTCTCCCGGAAGCTGTTCCAGCGGGCATAGCGCGGAGCTTCCAAAATGCCGGGCAGATCCCGGATGTCGGCCAGGCCGCGCCATTGGTCCAGCCCGAAAAATTCCTTTCCGGCCGCGGCGAAAAAAGGCGCGTGAGCCATGGAAGCCACGGAGGCGGTATATTGCAGGAGCTGCATATCCTGGGGATTCGGGGTGAAGGTGTAGTCCGCGATGACGGCCGCGACCGGGGCGCCGCCGAACTGGCCAAACTCAGCGGTATAGATGTGCCGGTACAGTCCGGATTTGGCCACTTCCGGGGCATCCTGAAAATCCCGCAAGAGGTCGTCCTTGGATACGTTGATATATTCCAGCCTGATATTCTGGGTGAAATCCAGCCGGCCCGCCAAAAACCCCAGACCCCGCCAGGCGGACTCCAGGGCCGTGAAATCCGGGTGGTGCAGGATGGCGTTGACCTGTTCGGAAATCTTGCCGTCAATCTCGGCTGTCAGGTAATCCGCCAAGGCCGGGGAAAGGCTTCCAGCCTCCGGGCCGGCCAGTCGCAGCATGGCGCGTAGGCCTTCGACTATGGCCGCAGCCTCTGCCGGGCGATCATTGGCCCGCGCCGCCTCAAGGATGTCTTCCAGGACCGTGGGCATACATTAGTCCAGGGCGGCGGAGAGGCGCAGCCGCACGATGCGCCGCCGCACATCGCGCAGTTCCGGCTCGTAGCGGGATTCGTTCAGGGCGAAGGCGCCCCGGACGGCCAGGAGCGCTTCCAAGGCGAGTTCCGGGTCCCAGTCGTCCAGGCCGCGGGCCGTTGTTTCCTCAAAAATGTCTTCGGCCAGGGCCAGGGCTGCCTCAAACCGGCCTCCTTCCCTCAATAGGCGCGCCTGGCAGGCGCGCAAACGCAGGTTGGCCGTCCGGGGGGAGGCAGTTTTTGCCGCCTCAAGGGCAGCCAAGGCCTCGACGAGTTTGTTTTTTTCCATCAGCTCCCCGGCAGAGGCCAAGGCGGGTCCGTTGTCGCCCGCCGACGCGCGTGGTTCAATGTCCCTCCGCGAGGTCGCCCCGCGCAGCCAGGCGACGGTTTGGGGCGAGGCGAAGGGCGTGCCGTCAGCGAAGGACAATGTTTCCACGCCGACAAGACGGGTGAAAAATTTGGCCGTTTCCTCCATGACTAGGCGGGCGGCTTCCGCAAATTGCAGGGCAATCAGGGCGGCGTGTATGGTTTCCTGGGCGTCGAGGCAGAAGGGGGCGGTGGCGAAAAAATCCTCGGCCTCCAAGGCCGCTTCCAGGGCTTTGCCTGCTTCCAGTTTTTTCCGGGCCAGGGCCAGGGCGTTCAGGTCGGGAACCGGCAGGAGGGTTTGGCCGTTTTCGGAGGCGGGGAGCGAGGCTATGCCTCCCCAGATGATGAGGCGCGACAACTGCCAATGGGAAGCGTTGCCGGGCTCG